>WNFA01003583.1_pt1 | contig 12908 bp, 10 predicted proteins | sample 5400481 | NCBI WGS metagenome assembly WNFA01 (sample SAMN13153340, study PRJNA577476) | soil metagenome | isolation source: 120 cm saprolite under Douglas fir tree site 2 hole 1 replicate 2 | place: USA:California | collected 2015-04-18 | reverse complement strand
ATATTGGTGCCGGCGCCCGGCCGGTTCTCGATCACAAATTGTTGGCCGAGCCGATCCGACAGCCATTGACCGATCAGGCGTGCGGTGATGTCCGTACCGCCGCCGGCAGCAAAGGGGACGATGATGCGCACCGGCCGCGACGGGTAGGCTTGCGCTCTTGCGTTGCGTGAGACGGCCGGCAGAGCGGCAGCACCCGCTGCCAGATGCAGAAATTGACGACGTGGAAGTTTCATCACTTCCTTCCCGAACTGCGTTGCACCCACTGCCGCAAGTCAGGTGCCATCCCATCAGGGCTCGCGACTAATCATCCGGGTACGACTGCTAGATAGCCGGAACATAGATCGATCGCGAATAAAACGGGATCGATGTGATGCTGATGAGTTGTTCCGAGCCGTCGAACAACGGCGCCAGCTTGGGCCCCGTCGCCTTGATGGAAAACTTGCTCACCCGGTCGATCCCGGTCGCAGTGCTGCGTACCACATCCGCGGCCTGTTCGAACTGGTAAATGCGATAGAATTCGGGTTTTGCGGCCGAATGGATTTTTGGTTCGGCCTTGCCGCGTGCCGGCACGCCGCGAACGAATTGCAGCTGAACTTCGAGCGCGCCGCCATCGTCGGCCATGACCCCCCAGGTCTCGTCGATGATCGACTTACCGTCCGCGTCAGTGTGTGACCGTCGATCCACGGCTAGTTTGGCGGATCCGAATACAAAATACGGTCCCGGAATCGCGGCCTGTGCGATAAACCCGCCGAACACGACGGCGACGGCTTCGCCCGATGCAGTCTTTTTGGCCGGGATACTCATCGCCACAGTGGTGCGGGGCGGCAGCGGTTTGCCCTCCGGGTCCTGTACCATCAGATAGTCGATCAAGGTCATGTTGAGATTAGAGCCCTTGCTGGGACCGGCGGTCGGCGAATTGACCTCAAACCCGGCCGGCAGCAATTTCTGCACCACAGTGTCCGACACCTTGAAGGTCAATGCGGTGCGGATGGTAAGATCGGTCGCGGATAGCTTCTCCTTGTCCTGGGCGAGGGCCGGTGAAGCAGCAAGCATCAATAAAGCGATCACCAAATTGCGCATGACTTTCCTCCCGCTGTGACCGTGCAAAAGCCCGGCATGTCTTGGCGCGTGAAATCAGCCCGCGCCGTGCCGATTTCAGACGTAGAACTGCTGCCAAACAGGTTTACGTTGATTCTCGAATGCTCGCCCACAGACAGCATCAACGCGCGCCGTCGTAAAACCGGACTTCGGCACGTCCCGCTGGCCGCTCTCTGATGAAGGTTACACCGATTGACGGTGCGCGCGGAAGGGCCACGATGTCTCTTTGTCCGCGATTTTCCGGGCCGCGACTTTCGGTCCTGGCCCAAGGCTGCCCGATACGGCCGCCCCGAAATGGGTCCGCTTACGGAGGAGCACCGGCCGCGAATACGCGCGCCAGGGAGGCGGTCGGCGCGGCCGAGTCTGATGTGGTGGACGGCGCCCGCTCCCGGCATCGAAGTGCCATAGAGTGATCGTCGCAGACGAATCACATGAGGGGAGCCGTCCAGATGCAAATTACCACGATCGGTTTAGATATCGCCAAGAACGTATTTCAGGTTCACGGGATCGACGCCAAGGAGAAGGTAGTTGCGAGGAAGCAACTCCGGCGCAGCCAGGTGATTACGTTTTTCAAGGCATTGCCGCCGTGCCTGATCGGCATGGAAGCCTGTGCCACGGCGCATTATTGGGCGCGCGAGCTGACGAAGCTCGGCCACGAGGTGCGCCTGATGCCGGCGAAGGATGTGAAGGCCTACGTTAAGCGCAACAAAAACGATGCGGCTGACGCCGAGGCGATCTGCGAAGCGGTTCGGCGACCGACCATGCGCTTCGTGCGGATCAAATCGGCCGAACAGCAGGGTCAGTTGATGCAGCATCGCACGCGCGATGTGCTGATACGCCAGCGCACCCAGATCATCAACGCGTTGCGGGCGCATCTGGCCGAGCTCGGGGTCGTGGCGGCGCAGGGCAACGCCGGGGTCAACGAATTGCGCGCGATCGTGACGGACGAACAGGACACGCGGTTGCCGATCGATGCACGGGCCAGCGTCATCGTGCTGGCTGCGCAGCTTGAGGCGTTGGAGAGTGTCATCGGAGCGATCGAAAAGCGGATCAAGATGCAGCATCGCTCGAGCGAGGCGAGCCAGCGGGTTGAGGCCATCCCGGGCATCGGGGTTATCGGGGCGACTGCGATCGTGGCGACGGTGGCAGACCCGACTATCTTCCGGTCGGGACGCGATTTCGCGGCCTGGATCGGGCTGGTGCCGCGGCAGGATTCGACCGGGGGCAAGCAGAAGCTCGGACCGATCTCCAAACAGGGCGACCGCTACTTGCGGCGCATTCTCGTCGTCGGGGCGATCGCCGTATTGCGGCGCGCCCAGGAGAATCCCGGGAAGTATCCCTGGCTCACGCAACTCCTGGCGCGGCGACCCTTCAAGGTCGTGGCGGTGGCGCTCGCCAACAAGATGGCGCGCATGGCCTGGGCACTGCTGGCCCATGGTGGCACCTATCGGGCGCCTGAGCTTGCTGAAACTGCCTAAAGGGGCTCGGCGAGGAAGAGAAGAGGAGATGTAACCGCGTTCACGAACTGCAGGGGTGATGAAGACATTGATGCGAAACGGTCGAGACCGTCGATCGGAAAACCCGTTTTTGGGTCATGCGAGGAAAGAACGCGTGAGTCTGTTTGGGACCGATCAGCGGATCACATCAGGGCCAGCGGCCACACGGCTGCACTCAAAGGCCGAATACATGACCGCACCCGAACGCTTCGCTGATAGTCAGATTCCTCTTGCACCGCGGGCGCCGTCCATACATGACCCAAAGCAGTCAATCTGGCGCAACGCGCAGACTGGTCCGAAGCTCTGCCTGTCCAATTGCCTTTTCAAACACGCCGGTTCGCTTCACCTCTTTGACAACCTCGGCAAGTCCGGCCTGAGCAGTAGAGGATCGTCCTTTCGCTTATCTCGAGTTCTTCGGCCTTCGGATGGCGAAGGCTGGCGACGGCTTGACCGAAACGGCGGCCGATGGGACATCTGTTCGCCATGCGAACAACGCGCCCCACCGCAGCCCGCTCCCGTCGACCAACGAGCGCAGACCGTAGTCAGCCGGATTTTGTCACCGCCTTGGCGCGGGGCCTCGACGTGATGCGTTCATTCTCAGGTCAACAGGACGAGCGGCTGACGCTGGCGGACATTTCCAAAATCGTGAACCTGCCGCGCGCAACCGTGCGCCGCAGCCTGATTACCCTGGCTGCGCTGGGGTACGTGGAAGAGAACGGAAAGTCCTTTCGGCTGGCACCGAAGGTGTTGACGCTCGCGCAGGCCTATTTGTCATCGAATCTGCTGCCACGCGTCGCGCATCCCTTCGTCGAGCAAGTTAGCTCGCAGCTCGGCGAATCCTGCTCCGTCTCGATCCTTCACGAAACGGAAGTCATCTATGTTGCCCGCTCCACCAACAAACGGCTGGCGGCCCTGCTGGGAGACGTCGGCTCGCGCAGGCCCGCCTATTGTACGTCCATGGGACGCATCCTGCTCGCGCACCTCCCGGAGCCCGCGCTCGACACGTTCTTCCGCACCGTTGAGCTCAAGCCCTTTACGGCCCATACGATCACGGACGAAGGCGAACTTAGAAAACTGCTCGTGAAAATCCGCAAACAGGATTTCTGCCTCAGCGATCAGCAAACCGAGCTTGAGTTGCGCACGATTGCGGTTCCACTGCGCAATAATGCCGGCCGGGTGGTCGCCGCGATGCATGTCAGCACGCAGGCAAGCCGCACGGCGAAACGACAGATGATCGAGCGGTTCCTGCCGGTGTTGCGCAAAGCCGCCGCGGAAATACGCGCTTTGCTGGTTTAGGCCACTTCCGCCGCCTCTCGCCCGCCACAGGGAATCGATGCTCCGGTTGACCGGCGCTCGATATCGGCGCATCTTGTTCGCAAATGTGAGAAAAGTTCGCTAGACGAACTAACGGAAAGGATCAGGAGTCTGCCGTGACCAGCAAGCCGTACAAAAACGTGCTCCTCGAGCGAGAGGGCGGCATCACTTTCGTCGTGCTCAACCGTCCGGATCAGCGCAATGCGATGAGCCCCGAGCTCCACTACGAGATGGAGGAGGTCATCGACTTGGTGGCGAAGGACAAGGACACGCGGGTCATGGTGCTCACCGGAGCCGGCGAATCCTGGTGTGCCGGCCAGGATATTCGGCTCTACTTCCGGGCAACCCAGGACGACCCCGAAGAGCGCCAACGCTCGAACGCGGCGAGCCATCGGTGGCGATGGGAGAATCTGAAGACTTTCCCCAAGCCGACGATCGCGATGGTGAACGGTTACTGCTACGGCGCCGCGTTCACGCAGTTGTGCGCCGTCGACTTCGTGATCACGGCGGAGGACGCGCTTTTCGGACTCTCGGAAGTCAATTGGGGGATCATTCCGGGCGGAATCGTGAGCTGGAACCTGATGGACATGATCCTTCCGCGGCATGCTCTCTATTACGCGGTGACCGGCGAGCCCTTCGACGGCCGGCGCGCGGTCGAAATCGGGTTGGCCAATTTCGCCGTGCCGCAGGACAAGCTGCGCGAAGAGACGACTAAGTTCGCCCACAAGCTCATGAAGCTCAATCCCGGTGTCGTACGCTACACAAAGGATGCGATGCGGGCTGTGCGAGGCATGTCGGACGATCAGGCACGCGACTATCTGCGATGCAAACAGGACTCCCTGATGCGCAACGACAAGGAAATCCGCAATCAGGTCGGCATGAAGCAGTTCCTGGATGAAAAGACGTTTCGACCGGGGCTCGGCCCGTATCGGCGCGAGGAAACCTGACTTGCGCCTCGCAGCTTCGCCTTGGAGACCGGTCCATTCATGCAATACGTCCCCGCAGCGATCGACACGAAAAAGAAGGACATCGAGCGATTGCTGAACCCCCGCAATGTCGCGCTCGTCGGCGCGTCCGACCGCGACGGACACTGGTCGAAGCGCGTGTGGGACAACCTGCACCGCTTCGGATTTCGGGGCGCAGTATTCCCGGTGAACCCCAACAGGAAGGAAGTGTGGGGAACTGCGTGTTTCAATTCATTCGACATGATGCCGGAGCCGCCTGACCATCTCGCTATTTTTACGCCCGCCGACACCGCGCTCGACGTCATACGCAGGGGCGTCGCCGCGGGCGCCCGCAGCGCGACGATCTATGCCGCCGGGTTCGGCGAAGGCGGCGATGCCGATGGGGCCCGTCTCGCGGCCGAGTTGGGCGAGCTCTTGGCCGGTAGCGGCCTGACCGCGGTCGGCCCCAACTGCATGGGAGTCGCCTCGGGAAGATCTGGGTTCACGACGATTCCCGACGAGACGCTGCAGGAATTCGCGCCCAGTCCCATTGCGGTCGTCTCGCAGAGCGGGGCGATGTGCGCCATGATCAATCGCGCCATCAACCAGCTCGGCCACAAGGTTGCGCTTCTCGTGTCATGCGGTAACCAGATCGGCTGCAAGATCAGCGATGTCATCGACTACTGCGCGGATCAACCGGAACTGCGGGTGATTCTTTGCTATGTCGAATCCATTCCGGACGCCGACCGGTTCTTACATGCCGCCCGGCGTGCGCGTCAGAACGGCAAGGCGGTGGTCGCGATCAAGATCGGCGGCTCTGAGGAGGCTCGGGCATCCGCCCTTGCGCATACCGGTGCACTCGCCGGCAGCGCGGCGGTCTTCGATGCATTCGCGTCCACGGCGGGGATCATTCGATTGAAATCCATCGAAGATGCCGTCGAAGCGATCGAATTTCTCGTGCGCGTCCCGCTGCCGCGCGGCCGCGACGTCGCGGTAATGACGATTTCGGGAGCGCTGCGTAGCCTCATCACCGAAGCCGCCGACCGCACCGGCGCCCGTCTGGCGCGTTTTTCGGCCGAAACCCGCAACGCCCTTAAGGATGTGCTCGGCGTGGCAGGCGTTGACAATCCGCTCGACACCAGACGGACGCTACCGACCCACCAATATGCGTCGTGCCTGGATATTCTGGTGAAGGCACCGGAGGTCGGCGTCGTTCTTGTGGCGGAAGAGCTTCCGCTGGTCGAAGGCATCGAGCGACGCGTCGCGAACCTGCATGTGCTGCGAGACGTGGCGCGACGCGCGCAGGATGCCGGCAAGCCGGTCGCGATGTTCACTCCCTTGACCCTGGGCTTGAGCGACTACGGACGCCGCGTGCGCGGAGACATGCCGCATGTGCCTGTGCTGAGGGAGACCGAGAAAGCACTGCGCGTCATCCATGCCGTCGGCGAGGCGATGACGCACCCCACCCATTCGGGGGAATTCTTCGCGTCGCCGGGACAATCCCCATTCGCACGGGAGTGGCGTGCGCGCGCCGCAGCCCTCTCCGGTCCAACCGCGCTCGACGAGGTCGAGTCGAAGCGACTGCTGCAAGCCTATGACATTCCGCTGCCGCCGGAACGGTGCGTCGGGACTCTCGCCGAGGCCGAACAGACCTCCTGCGACATCGGGTTTCCGATTGTCCTCAAAGCCGTGTGCGACACGATTGCCCACAAGAGCGACGCCGGATTGGTCATCCTCGGCGTGAGTGACGTCGAGGCCGTCAGGCAGGGCGTAGCGACATTGCAGGCCCGGTGCGAGGCTCTCGGGGTGGAGATGGGCGGAATACTGCTGGCAAAGCAGATGTCGGGCGGCAGCGAAACCGTGCTGGGTATCCATCGCGATCCGGAGATGGGCGCGGTCGTGATGTTCGGCATGGGCGGAATTTGGATCGAGCTGTTCAGCGATGTGAGCTTTGCGCCCCCCTATCTCGATCATGCGCAGGCGGCTGCCATGATCAAAACCACGCGGGCCGGGAAGCTGCTTGAAGGATACCGCGGCGGCAGGCCCTGCGACTGCGCCGCGCTCTGCAAAGCTCTGGTCGATCTCGGGCGGTTGGCGCGGGAACTGGGCGATGTCATGGAAGCGGTGGATATCAACCCGTTCTTGGTGTGCGAGCAAGGCCGAGGCGCATTCGCGCTCGACGCGCTTGTCGTGCTGCGACCGCCTCAAAAGCCGGCAAACTGCGGCTAGGGAGCAGCATGCGATGACACCGCAACCTGCAAGGATGCTGCTGGCGGCCGCTCTCTTGATCGCCGGCTTGCCACCAGCATCGGCGTACCCCGACCGGCCGGTCCGGGTCATCGTTCCTTATGCGCCGGGCGGCGGGAACGACACTCTTGCGCGCGTGCTCGGACGCAAGCTTGAAGAGCAGTGGGGCAAGCCCGTCATCGTCGAAAACAAGGCCGGCGGAAACACGATCATCGCGACCGAATACGTCTCACGGCTCCAGCCGGACGGCTACACGATCCTGATGGTGACGACAGTTTTCTCCGTCAACCCGTCTCTGCTCGGAAAACTCCCCTACGATACGCTTGCAGATTTCACGCCGGTCGTGGTCGCCGGCCTAGCACCGGGCGTGCTCGTCGCCAGACCGACGCTTCCGGTCGATTCCGTCAGGGAGCTGATCGCCTATGCGCAGGCAAATCCCGGCAAGCTGACTTATGGCACCCCCGAGGTCGGGACGGCGCCGCATCTTGCGGCCGAGCTTCTCAAGATCGACGGCCGCTTCAACGCGATCAACGTCGCATATCGGGGAACCCAGCAACAGCTATTTGCCCTATTATCGGAAAATATCGACTACGTTTTCGACGTCGTAAGCGCGCTGGAATATGTCAGGGTCGGGCGGCTGAAAGCACTGGCCGTGACCTTCTCCAAGCGGCTCGAGAATTTTCCCGATATACCGACAATGATCGAATCCGGCGTGCCGGGATACGAAGCAGCGACCTGGTACGGCTTCGTGGTCCGGACCGGGACACCGCTCGATGTCGTCGATCAAATCAATCGGGCGTTCAACACGGCAATCGAGGATTCCACCGTGCGCGAACGCATGAATGTGCTCGGCATCAAGCTCCTGGGAAGCACGCCAGAGGAATTCAACGGGCGGATCCGAGCGGATATGGACAAATGGAGCGCGGTTATTCGCAAGTCCGGGCTTAGGTCGCAGGGGAGCCGCTAGGCGTCTCGCTATCACCTCCATAACCGAGCCGGCGTCAATCCTCCGCGGCCTTCGCCCTGCTGCTCGATGCGCTGCGCTGCCGGCGCTAACCCAGCCTTACCAACTGGCGGCGAAAAGTGAGCAGAATCCGAGGGGCCCCCGGAGGTCTCACTAGCCGGCAAACACCGGTTCTGGCAGTCCTCGGCTTCCTACATCCAGACAGATCAGCTTGCCACAGACATCCGACCCAACTTGGCCGGTCAACAGCGGATCGCTCGCGGATGTGACGAACAGGACGTCCAAATTCTCACCGCCGAAGCAGCAACTCGTGGGATGGTCAACAGGCAAGTCGACAAAGCGATCAACTCGGCCGTCCGGGGCGTAACGGACCAAGCATGCTCCGGCGAAATGGGCGTTCCAGAGAAAACCATCCGCATCGACACATGAGCCGTCAGGTCGCGCCGGCGGCTTCGTTTCAGCGAACACGCGCCGATTGGAAATGCTCCCCCTTGGAAGATCGAACTCAAAACTCCAGATCGTGTATGCCCGAGTGTCGGCAAAATAGAGAGTGCGGTCGTCCGGACTGAACGCAATCGAATTCGGGACAACGATCTGGTCGAGCATCGGATGCGCGGACAAATCCGCATCGACCCGGAAGAGGGTCCCTTCTGGCACAAAGGCTTGCTCATTCATCGAACCAACCCACAGGCGCCCGCGTCGATCGCAACGTCCGTCGTTGAGCCGGTGCGTCGATCTGTTTAGATCAGGTTGAACCAACAGCGAGCGATCTCCGCTCTCCGCATCGAATGCAAGCACTCCTAGGTCCGTGCCGAGGATTAGTCCGCCCCCTGCTCGAAGGGAAACACAACCGAGGCTTCGAACGGGGATTGAATAAGACAGCTGATCGCCCGTGTTCGGCGTGTACCGGCGCAATGTCGGCGAGAGCACATCGACCCACCAAAGACAGCCGTCGCGGACCGACCAAACCGGCACCTCGCCGAGCCGATCACGTTCGCGTCCGACGATGCTGTAATTGCGAATGGACGCCTCTTGGTCGTCAGCGCCACTCTGTTAACGCAACAAAGTGGTCGCCAGAGCGTGCTTGACGCAGTTGTTCACGTGTGTGGTAAGGATTGTCTTTGCAGTTGCAGCATCGCGTTTGAGGGCGCAATCAAGAAGCGCTTTGTGCTGAACCGCAGGCTCTCCCCCCCGATAATTGAAGGCGACCATTTGGTATCGGAAGTACTTGTCAAACACCAAAGCATGAGCTTCCATCAGCACCCGTGAACCGCAGTTCGAGATCAGAGCCTGATGGAATTCGCTGTCGTATCTCTTCCATTGCTCAGGTTCCCCGATTTCGGACTTCATGAGCCGCTCTGTAGACGCCAGTTTGTGATGGGCGGATACGACTCGACCTTCCCATTCAACGTCGGCGTTTGCGAACGCGACTTCCATCGCATGCGACTCAAGAAGCAGCCGCAACTCGGCAAGCTCTTTCAGATTTTCGATGGAAACGGCGGCAACCTCGAAGCCGCGCCTGCCCTCCGCTAGTACGAAGCCCTCAGCCGTCAGGCGGCTAAGGATTTCGCGCAACGTACTGACGCTGACCCCGTAAGTTTCCTTCAAGCCATCAAGCTTGAGCTTTTGCCCAGGTCGGAGCCGACCGAAGACAATGTCGGAGCGGATGCGACGGTACCCGTCATCGCCGACGGCTTCGGCTTCCTCGCCTCTCTCAATCAAAGACATTCGAAATCTCGCCAGTGCTTGCCTCGCACGGGCTCTCCTATTCAAGCCGGATTGGCTCTCATACGATATGAAAATCGTATGATAAAGTCAATTTTATATTTTGACTCTCCTTTTACCATATGCTTTATCCGAAGTGGACAGGTCCGCCCACAAAGAGCGCCGCCAAAGGGAGATCGCCATGCGGATGGGAATGCTGAAGCTTACCCTTGTCACGGTCAGTACGCTGGTACTGGCGCTTTCTGCTGCCGCCCAAGTGCAAGAGCGAACGATCCGATGGGGTCACCTGAACAACACTGACCACCCGGTGAGCCTCGGGGTGCAGAAATTCACGGAAGTCCTCGCCGCGAAGAGTGGTGGCAAGCTGAAGATCCGGGAATTTCCTGCCTCACAACTCGGGAACGAGCTGCAGCAGCAGTCGGCTGTGCGAGGCGGGACCCAAGAGGTGTTCTCCGCCTCCACCACATCGTTGGCGAGCGTCGTCAGGGAGCTCGGCCTTTTCGACTTCCCCTTCATCGTCAGCACCTTCGACCAGGCCACGACGCTCGCCGAGGGAGCCTTCGGCAGAGCCATGATGGATGCGCTGCCGGAGAAGGACTTGATCGCGCTCGGCTACTGGGGCTTGGGTTTCCGCCACGCCACGAACAGCAACCGTCCGATTGCCAAGGTCGAGGATTTCGCCGGCCTGAAGCTGCGCGTCATCCCAAATCCCGTTTATTTGGAGACCTTCAAGGCCTTCAAGGCAAACCCGGTCCCCATGGCGTTCGGGGAGCTCTACACGGCGCTCGAGAACAAGACGGTCGACGGCCAGGAGAATCCGTACAGCGTCATTCTCTCGAACAAGTTCTACGAAGTGCAGAAGTACGTTTCGGCAACCAACCATACGTTCACCCAGAACATCATTATCGTCAGCAAGAAGTTCTGGGACAGGCTCTCTCCCGAAGAGCAAAGGATGTTCCGTGACACCTACGCAGAGACCATCCCGTATCAGCGTGAGCAAACCAGACTCGCGGCCGACAAGGCGCTCGGCGAGCTCAAGTCCAAAGGCATGCAATACAATGACATCGCGCCAGTCGAGTATGCCCGCATGCAGGCGGCGACCAAGCGCGTCAGCGAGAAGTTCTCTGCCGACTATGACCAGGAAAAGGTCAAGCTGTTCAACGCTGAATTGGCGCGCATCCAGAGCAAGACGAACTGATGCTTCCGATGACGGCGATGGCGGAGTTGATCGACCTCTATTGTCGAGGGTTGAAGGTCGCGATTGCGATCTGCCTCGCCGTCATGGTCGTCCTGGTCTTCGGCAACGTGGTCCTGCGCTACGTTTTCAACTCCGGGATCGCCACCTCCGAGGAGTTGTCGCGCTGGCTCCTCGTGTGGCTCACGTTTCTTGGCGCAATCGTCGCTTTGCGCGAGCATGCCCATCTTGGCGTCGATACGTTGATCCGCGCGCTTCCACCTCGCGGCAAATCTCTTTGCTTCATCGCCAGTTACCTGCTCATGCTTTATGCGGATTGGCTGCTGACGCTCGGCAGCTGGAAGCAGGCTGTTCTCACATTCGATGACAGCGCGCCGGCATCAGGAATCTCCGTAGGCCTCTTCTTCTATTCGTCTGGGCTGGTGTTCGGCGTCTCGGCGGCGGTCATCCTCCTTTACGATGTCGTTCGCGTCCTGAGCGGGGCCGCTACCGATGAAGATATGATCGCAATCAAGGAGAGCGACGAGCACACCTGAGCGCTCCGCTCGGCTGCCAAATTCGAACCCGCCCATGGTCATTGCCGTTTTCACATTCTCTTTGCTCGGTGCGATGGCCCTCGGAATGCCGATCGCATTTGCCTTGATCGTTTGCGGCGTCGCATTGATGCACTCGCTGGACATCTTCGACTCTCAGATCGTCGCACAGAACATTATCAACGGCGCCGACAGTTTTCCTCTGATGGCGGTCCCTTTCTTCATGCTCGCCGGAGAGATCATGAACAAAGGTGGCCTGGCAAAGCGGATTGTGGACATCGCGCTCGCTGTGGTCGGCCATGTCCGCGGCGGTTTGGGCTACGTCACGATTCTCGCGTCGTGCGCGCTCGCATCGCTGTCTGGCTCGGCGGCTGCTGACGCAGCAGCTCTGGCTGCGCTCCTCGTTCCGATGATGGTCGCGGCGGGTCACAAGAAAATGCACGCGGCGGGCCTCGTTGCCGCAGGCGGGATCATCGCTCCCGTGATTCCGCCAAGCATCGGTTTTGTGCTCTTTGGGGTGGCGGGCGGCGTCTCCATTTCCAAGCTGTTCCTCGCCGGCATCATCCCGGGCCTGCTCCTCGGCGTCGGGCTTTGTTTCGCGTGGTGGTGGGTTGCCAGAGGGGAGAACATCGTCGGTCCGCCGCAGAAGTCGCCGCGCGAAGTGGCCTGGGCGATTGTCGATGGCTTCTGGGCGCTGATGCTCCCCGTCATTATCGTCGTTGGATTGCGATTTGGGATATTCACGCCGACCGAGGCCGCGGTCGTCGTTGCGGTCTATGCGCTCTTCGTCGCGACCTGCATCTACCGCGAGCTCAAGCTCTCGCAACTCTACGACGTGTTCGTCTCCGCCGCGGTGAGCACGAGCGTGGTCATGTTCCTGGTTGCCGCGGCGCTCGTGTCATCCTGGCTGATCACCGTCGCCGAGATCGCAAACCAGGTCGTCGATCTCGTTCGCCCGTTCATGGGCAATCAGACTCTCCTGATGTTAGCGATCATGATCCTAGTCGTGATTGTCGGCACCGCACTCGATATGGCGCCTACGATTCTCATTCTGACGCCGATCCTCATGCCCATTATCAAGCAGGCCGGCATCGACCCGGTGTATTTCGGCGTTCTGTTCATCATCAACAATGCGATCGGCTTGATCACACCGCCGGTGGGTGTCGTCCTGAACGTCGTTTGCGGCGCGTCGCGCATCAGCATGGAAGACATCATCAAAGGCGTCTGGCCGTTCATGATCGCACAGCTTATCGTGCTCTTCCTCATGGTCCTCTTTCCGGCGCTTGTGACCGTGCCGGCGAAATGGTTCGGCGGCTGAGTTGGTTGGTGCGATCGCGATAGCGCGTCTCAGCGCCGCCCAGCCGCGACCAAATCCGATGATGCCAACTTGGT
>WNFA01003582.1_pt1 | contig 12908 bp, 10 predicted proteins | sample 5400481 | NCBI WGS metagenome assembly WNFA01 (sample SAMN13153340, study PRJNA577476) | soil metagenome | isolation source: 120 cm saprolite under Douglas fir tree site 2 hole 1 replicate 2 | place: USA:California | collected 2015-04-18 | reverse complement strand
CGCTAACCAGGGTCGCCTGGTCAGGGAAATAAACAGAAGCGTGGCGAAGCCTGCTATCCAGGGTCCAAGTTTGTGATAGCGGATCTCAACTCTTACTGCCAGCTCCGCATGAATCACGAAATACGCCGCACATGCCAGAAGCTCCGCCCAGCCATAGCCGACGATCCCAAACCGAGGCAGCAGCCACCACGTTCCTATTCCCAGGAGGGCTACATGTACCGCGTACGAGCGCATCACCGTCCACTGCTTCCCGGTCACGAACAGCGCGGAGGCTTGCAGGTTGTAGACGGAGTTCACCAGCACGCCGGCGGCAACGAAGGGAAAGACTGCAAGGCTGGGCATCCACCGGACGCCAATCACGTGCTTGACGACGAATTGTCCCAGCAATGCAAATGCGCATAGCAGGGGACCCAGCGCCATCACTTGCAGGTACACAGCTCGTTCCAGCGCGGCGCGGAATTTTTCCGGCCTGGCCTGCAGTCGGGCTAGGGCTGCAACCGCCATTCGTCCCGCAGCCAGCCGGAATGTTCCCAGGGCTTCAGCAATGCGGATGGCCAGCGCCACAAACGCCACACCCTCCACGCCGGCGAATCGTCCCACCAGTAACGGGTTGACCAGCGTTCGTAGCTGCCAGGTCCGCTGGGACGCCGTGATTCCAATGCCGAAGCTGAGCATCTCCCGCGCCTGCCGCACGTCGAGGCACGGCCGCGGCTGCAGTCCGGCGGACAAAAATGCGGCCACCAGCACGAAAATCTGCCAGGCGACCTGCCCTCCTACCGGAGCCCAGACTCCGCCACCGGACCAGGCCAGCGTTATCGCCAGCATCAGACCGACAACCTGCCCTCCCAACTCGATTCCCGCTACCCGGCGGAAGTCGAGTTCGCGTTCCAGTTTCGCCATTGGAACGCCGGTCAAGCCGGTGAGCGGAACCGTAAAGAGCAGTGCGAGATACGGCCAAACAAATTCGCGACTGCCGTACCAGCGAACCAGCAACGGCGCCAGCGCCGCGCCTGCCAGGGTCACGCCGATGGAGGTGCAACAAATCACCGTGGAGGCAACGTCGTAAGTGCGCTTCTCTGGAGCGGTCTCGCGGCGCACCAGATACGTGTCCAGCCCGGCGCGTGCCAGGGTCGAGAGAAATGCAGCCAAGCCGATGGCGGTGACGAATAATCCGTAGTTATGCGGCCCGATCCACCGGGTCATGACCAGCATATTGCCCAGGCTGACTATCACACCCAGGCCATAGCGCGCGGCGAAGTATGCGCCGCCACGAATGGTTTGCGACGACAGCAGTTCGTCTCCGCCTGACAGCGAGCGCTCCGCACACACCAGCTCTGCCTGCAGTGCGGGTCCGGTGCACACTTCGGAAGGCGCTACAACCCGCGCTCTAGATTGAAAGGGCATGCAATTGATCGACAGCCCGGCGATTCTGCGCGGCCAGAATTCCCGCAATTGTGAATAGCAATCCGTTCACGAACTGATAGTTCATGACCACGAAACTGCCATTCAGCAGATACACCGCCACCAGAACCGGCCAGACCGAACGGAAATGCTCATCCAGGAAGGTGCCGTCCTCAGAGGCGGTGTGAGGGCGCCGCCGTGTACCCAGGCGAAATAACTCTATGACGACCCAAAAATATAAGACCAACCCCAGAAGCCCATGCTGCACGGCAATCTCAAGGTAAGTGTTATGAAAGAAGAAAGCCTTCTGATGAAAATCGTGGACCCGCTTCGCCAACTCCGGCTGCAGGTCGCTTGCTCCCCATCCGAAGAGCGGTTTCTCCAGGAACATCTCCAGGCCCGTCTGATACATCACGACACGGAATTCCACGGGGCTGCGTTCTTCCAGCCGGGTGAAGAATGAAGTGTTCGTGTCGTCGAAACTGAGCGCGGTCACTAGCCCCACTCCTGCAGCCAGAATCAGACAGAGACAAGCGGCGCGAACTCGTTTGTTCGGAGAGAGAAAAAGCAAGACTAGAACGCATCCTGCGAATGACAGCCATACTCCTCGGGTTTGGGTGGCCAGAATGGCCAGCGGCAAAGCCATCAGCAGCAACAGCGCCGGCAGCCCCCTAAGACCTCTTCGTCGAAACGAGTCCAGGGCCACCAGTCCCAGAAGGTTCAGAGTGACGCCGTTGGCCACCGCCTGCAGAAAGGGTCCGCGGGCGCGATCGGCGTGGATGCCCAGACCTTCGTCGAGAATAAAACGCGGATAAATCAGTTGCTTTGCACCGAATAGAAACAGGATGGCGATCAGACACAAATAGCCCAGCACCACCAATGCGAAGGCCTCGAACCTGCGCAACGAAGCGGCGTCGTCGAAGACAAAACCGGCCACATGGTAGAGCGCGAACGGCACTACCCATTTGGCCGCAAACACGCTCCAGTTTTCCGCGTCATAGGGCTGGGATAGAACCGCGCCCAGCCCCATCAGCGTGAGGGCAGCCATGGGCCACATTCGCGGCTGAGCGATGGTGAGTGGGCACCGCAGCACCAGCGCCCGTATCAGCACCACAAACAGCAGCAGAAAGAAGGCGATCCGGTCCAGCCAGTAAAACTGCATGTCTGGAGGCCGAAAAAGCATTACCGTCAGGGTCGCGATAAATAGCAGCGAGGGCGCCGCCACCAGCGCGTGCAGCGGCCGGACTGCGGCAATCATGCTCCGCTGCGCCATGGCGGACAATGAAAATCGCGCCCTCAGCGATCCCGTTCTAGCTGGTCTGAACGAGGCTTCCGCGATCGAGCTGGGTGCGATCGAGATCATCCTAGGCGCCGCTTCCGTGCAGCATCACAAATAGCGTCTTCCACAAGATTCTCAGGTCCATTCGCAGATTCCAGTGCTCGATGTATTCGAGGTCGAGCGCCATATTGCGTTGAAACGAGGGATCGCGCCGGGCCGTGACCTGCCACAGCCCAGTGATCCCCGGAGTTACGTCCAGTCGCCGAAGGTGGTCCAGACGATACTTTGCAACGTCGTCGAGCGGGTGCGGCCTCGGACCCACCAGGCTCATCTCGCCCCACAACACGTTCCAAAACTGCGGCAGCTCGTCCAGACTGTAACGACGCAGAAACTGTCCCAGGCGCGTGATGCGTGGGTCCCCCGCAATCTTGAAGCACGGCCCCTGGCGCTCGTTGTCGGACCGCAAGCCGTCCTTGAGTTGGTCCGCGTTTGCGACCATGGTGCGAAACTTGTTGCAAATGAATTTCCGGCCCTTGAGGCCCGCCCGCTTCGCTCGATAGAGCACCGGTCCGGGCGAAGCCATCTTGATCGCGAGCGCGATCATTGCCATCAGGGGCGCGGTGGCCACCAGGGCCAGTGCCGAAAGCACGATGTCGAGAACCCGCTTCCAGAACAGACCCGACCTCGGGGCTTTCTCCTGGTGCAATGCCAGCACCGGCAAGCCTCCGAAATATTCCAGCACGAGCGGACTCGAAAGGCGGTCCCCCGCCTGACCGCCTTCACCGCCCCCCTCAAAGCCGCGGTTGTGACGCCCGTCGTCATCAAAGAGATCGGGGATTACCCGAATGTTGAGCCGGTTACGCCTCGACTCCCGGATCACCCGTCGCGCGAGGTCGGGCTGATCCGGAATCGCCAGGATCACCTCATCCACAAATTCCCGGCGCGCGATGCGGGCGAGATCGGCCACCCGGCCGAGTACATTGCCCCCGACCGGTTCGCGTTCATCCACGAAGCCCACAACCGTACGACCGTGAATGCGTTCCCGCTCCAGGATGGCAGCCATTTCGCGCCCCAGCCGCCCGGCCCCGACAATCAGCACGTTCTGCTCACCGCCTCGCGCGATACGCCCGGACGCGACCCGCCGTTGCCATCGGTTCAACTCCAAGCTTTCAGCCGATGCGGCGACTCCTGCCGTATCCGAGTTAACCGAGTGCAGCTTCCTCGCCGCAACGTGGCCGGCTAACCGTGGGATTAGACCAGGCGGAGTTGGGCGGCCGGAGTTTTCGGGATTCGACGTGGCAGGGAAAGACACTCTAGGCCAGCTCCAGTTCGTATCCTTCAATCGTGACCGCCACCGAACGCTGAATGCACTCGATCGAGATGACCAGCGTCTTCGGGCCACTCTGTGCCAGAATGCCTTCCAGACCCTGGAGGCAACCGCCCCGAATTCTCACCCGCTGTCCCACTTTCAGAAACGCGTGCAGTGAACATGGAAGCTTCTGTGCGAGTAAGTAGCGCAGATCGTCAATCTGCCGGGATGGAATCGGACTGGCTTCCCCATGTACGTTGACAAAGCCAATCACTCCTTCGGTGTGTAAGACGTTCGCGCGCGACGGGGCCGATGTGTGAAGTCGCACGAATACATACCCCGAAAACAGCGGAAGTGAAATTGTCTTTTGCCGGTCAGTCCAGCGGTGAACTTCATTCAGGACCGGAAGAAACGTCTCTACACCCTTGCTTTGCAATTGGGCCGCAATTTTGTTCTCGAAACGGTATCGGGTTTGTATCGCGTACCAGGGTTCTTCCAGCAACGGTCGTGCTGAAGGTGGGTCTGCCTTCTTGGGTTCCGGCACCAACCGGTCGGGGTAGGTTGTCATGGGACGTCAGCGGGTGTCAGACAAAGCTCTGCTACTTGAGTCCCATTCGTATTTGCCGCTTGTTTCCACAAAAAATATTCCAGCGGAACAGCCTGGAGAAGACCCCGGAGAAAAACCTGGCTCGTTCCTACAGCCTCCGATAAATGCCTTCCGGGATTGGGAATGTTCGCCCGTTCAAGACCGAGCCCAGTAACCGTGCATTCGTGGCCTGCAGCGTCTGTACAGCCCTCTGCGCCGCCGCTCGCCGCGTCGAGTTGGCTTGCAGCACCAGAATGACTCCGTCGCTCAGGTAGCCGCCCAGGAACATTTCCCGCGGCACTCGCCACAGGTGACTGGAAATTCGCCGGGCGGAGTCGCGCAGCGGCCGGAATCCAGCCGGACGAAAGGCCGGAGTGGGCATCCCATATGCATCGTCTGCCTCAGATGGCAGATGTGCTTCCACCAAAGCGACGTTTCCCGGTATCTGCGCAGCCAAAGCCTGGCTGACCCGCAAACAGATTCCGGCAACATCGCCGTCCTCGACGGCGCAAAACACAACCTGGCGCGCCGGTTTCGGCCAACCCGGAAGGAACACCTGCCGTACCAGATTGCGGATCTGCTCGTCTCCGAAGCGATCGGGGTTCCACGGCCCCGACTCGCGAACGGTTACCTGCGGTTCTGCTACGACATCTTCGAAGATGTCGCCTGCCAACGCGTGTTCCAGCAAATCAGGCCTTGTGCTCATCAGTGTTTCCCTCGCATACCGAATTTCGACGCTTGTTTCGTCTCTGCTCCTACTCCTGAGCCCAGCAACGCTACTCACCTCTCACGGCAGGGAAGCTAGAACCGGCGTACCCAGATACGCGATCACCTCATCCGGCGTCCGGAACCCCTGGTTCAGGTAGTCGGCGGCAAAGGCCAGACTAGTGCCCATCGTGCCGCCCAGCACTACGCCGACCAGGCCGAATACCCAGGCAGCTCTGGCGGGTAGCGCTGGCACTCTGGGTTCCTCGGCGATGGCAACGTTCAGAATGCCGCCCCGGTCCAGGGCATCTTCGATCCTCGCCTCCTCACGCTTGTTGACGTAAAGCAGATATTTTTCCTCGGCCACTTTCAGTTCACCCAGCAGCTCTCCCTGCCGGATCGCATTCCCTCCGAGCTTTTGAGCTGACTCCCGGTAGCCCGCTACCTGGATGCCGGTAGCGCGCCCATGGGCTTCGAGCGTGCCTAACTCCACTTGTGCCTTGATCAGTTCCGACTTCACCCATTCGTGATTGGAGTCTTGATTCGTGGTCTGCTCTCGCAGTGGCGACTTTTCTTCTCCGGCAATACTGTTCTTTGTTTCTGCGATTTGCTGGTCCACTTCTTCTACCAGCCGGTAGGAAGGCTGAAACTTGGTCAGCAGCTCGGTTCGCTTGAGCTGCAGTTCCAGCAGTTTTGACTTCATCTTTTCCGACAGTTGCGGGTTGTCGGAGCTGCGGACCTCAGTAATCGTCCGTTCCGGCAGCGACTGCAGCTTGGCCTGCAAACCTCGGATGCGCTGCGCGGTTTCGGCGATCGCCACTTGGGTCTGGCGGTTATTGGCTTCGGCGTCGCTGAGCTTCTGCAGTTCCATGTCCCGTTCCTGCGCCGCGGAGACCACGCCCTGATCGCTGGTGAAATCCATCAAGTGGAATTCCGCGTCCAGCAGTCCGCGCCGGGACTGCACCACTTGCTGCTCAAAAAATTCGAACTCTCCCGAGGGCCGGTGGACCCGCTGCTGCCGGGCCAGGTAAACCCGCGCCAGAGAATGAAGCACGGCCGCCGCCTGCTCCGGATCGGAGGACGAGTACGCCACTTCGATCAGGTTTGTTTTTCGCATGGGCTCGACTCTCAGCCGGCGCGTCATCCGCCGGACGGCCCTCGCCAGCCTGGCTTCGTCGTTACTTTTCAAGAGTCGCTCGTACCATGATCCTGTGCTTAGTCCCGCCGCCAGCACTACGGTTTGCAGAATTTCATCGTCCCGCAACAACTCCGCCTGAGAATTCAACTCTTCTTCGGTGACTTCTTCCCGCTGAAACATCGGGGATGGCGTGGGTGTGGGCGTTACCGGAGCGTCCACTCGTCCCCGCCGCACCAGCACTTTCATATGCGCCTCGTAAGAGGGCGCAAGCACTCCGTACAGGACCACCGCCAGCAAGACTGCCGTAAAACTGCCGAAGCTCAGGCGCCTCTGCCGGAACAGCACCGCCAACAGATCACGCATGGTGGGAGTGGGAACCGGTGTGGGCTTACGAATGATCGCGAGCTCTTCTCCCATACGGAGTTTCTCCTGGCGCGCTGGCCTTCAGGTTCGGTTGTCTTGGTATCGGGCAGCGGCTGGATCCGCTTGAGGGCACGGTAAGCCCGAGAGGCTTTGTTGCAAATCGGTCTTCGAAAGGAGGTGCTTTCCCCACTTCCCCCTAGAACTGGTTGGGATTCATGTAGGTGCTGATACTCGAAGTCGGCAGATAGCGCCGGATCTTCGAAATTTTGTTTTGCGGGACGTACAGCAGATCGCCTGGCCGCAGATGGAAGTCCTCGGCCAGGTTCCGCGACTTCAGCATTTGTTTTATGTTCAACACGCGAGCCTCGGTCCGCTCGTCTGAGACTCGCCGAAACAGGACCACTTCGGAGTGCTTGGCCTGCTCCGTGAATCCTCCTGCCATAGCCACGCCTTCGGTCACGGTGGCGTCGCCTCGCAATTCGTACTTACCCGGATGCCCCACCGCGCCGCTGGCGACGAAATACGGCTTTTCGAAGTCTTTGAGCCTGATGGTGACCTCGGGATCGTGCAGCGTAACGGCATAGGCCTGGCGGACAGCGTTCCGCAACTCGGCTATCGTCACGCCCTGCGCGTACAGCTCGTCCAGTTCCATGAGGGTGATGAAACCGTCCGGCTGTACGCTCACCGTCTGGTCAAACTCCGGTGCAAACGTGAATTTGATCTCGATCACATCGCTTCTTTGTAGCCGGTAGAGCGGACGGCGGTTCCCCATCTCGTCTGGACTCGATGCACCGTCCGCTATGCCGGATTTCGTAGGCCCCGCCGCCCCTTCGCTTGCCTGTGCCGCTTGCGTCGCCTGCTCTTGGGCCGCGGCAGCCACCGAACTTGTTTGCACGGCCCAGCCGCCAAGGGCCAACGCCGCGCTGATCAGAAGCCGCTTCATTTCTCAGTTGTCCTGTCTTTTGTCCTGCCGCTACAACTTGCAAAGTATCCCGGCGCGCTCAACCCGGCAAGACATGGGAAGTGCTGTCCTCGAACGTAGACGTATGCACCTGGCGATCCTCCGGGCCAGCGAGGTCGCTCTCGAGAAGATGGAGGGAACGGCAGAATCGGTGCTGCGCCACAGCGCCGGCGCGGGTTGCTACATCAGGAGCGTAGGAGGCAAAGGTGGAGCCGGGCCGCCGCGTCCTCGATTAGGATAGGTATTTGTTCCCGTCCTCGTCGGTGGTACCCACAAAAGTAGACTTGCCAAATCGCCCGAGCCGGTTTCCCAGCCGGGGCCAGGGTTCGGGATCCCCATGATCTCCATTCGATGCAGGTAGTTAAGGGCGACAGTCTCGATTGGCCTCCTAACTCTCTTTTCTGGTTATGATCCGGTTTCGCATTGTTCATCTAACCATTTGCGATGTCGAGATGTCACAGCTTTGCCACCTCACGGTCATGTAGGCTGCCGTCAATCAGCATCTGGATTGGACCGGAGGATTCGATTGTTTCCGCTAAGGACTTATGGAATCTATGTGCAGTACGAGTTCAAACTCGATTGGGGTGCTGATTGCCGACTCCAATCAAATGCAATGCCAGCTTCTGGTCAGCGCGCTGCGCCGCCGCCCGGAATTTGAGGTGACGTCCTGCATTCTTGACCCGGATGCCATCTCGCACGTCATCGCCTCCTTGCCGGTTCAGGTCGCCATCCTCAATGCCGACAGTCCCCGGGACGGCTGGCCCGACATGACGGTTGTTCGCCAGTTGCACCTCGCCCATCCCGAAGTGGCCAAAATCATCCTGCTCAACGCCTACGACCGCGACGTCGTGGTAAAAGCCTTCCGCTCCGGCGCCCGCGGCCTGTTTTGCTTCTCCCAGCATCCCTTTCGGCTGCTCTGCAAGTGCATCCAGAGCGTGCACCAAGGACAAGTGTGGGCCAACAGTGAACAGATGCAATATCTGGTCGAAGTCTTGAGTCAGGTGCCTTCCCTCCGTATGGTCAACTCGCGTGGGATCAGATTGCTCACGCCCCGTGAAGAACAGGTGGTTGCACTGGTGGCTGACGGACTCAGCAACCGCGAGGTCGCGCACGAACTCCGCCTGAGCGAGCACACCATCAAGAAGTATCTTTTCCGTATTTTCGACAAGCTGGGCATCTCGAGCCGCGTAGAACTGGTCTTGTACGCGCTCAGTCACGGCGACTCCCGCCAGGCGGAATGGGTAGCCGGCGCCTATGCGTAACAACCTGGGAATAGCAGACAGAACGCAGCGCCCTCAACCAGCCATCATCTGGTTTCCGGCATCTTCTTGCAGACGATCACCGTGTGTCCCGTCTTGGAATCGATCCGCGTGGTCACGGGCTCGCAGCGGCAAGAGACCGTGTTGGCGTTCTCCTGCTTGCTGATAACACAGTGCTCGATCACCTCCGCCGAGGCCGGCGGCATCTGACTGCGAATCGGGGCCGGAACCGGGATCGAAGGCTGGGGCGCAGCAGCCGGCTTTTTCTTAGCGGCACAGCCCGCCAGAAACGAAATCCCGAACAGAATAAAGAAGAGAGTCGGCCAGAATTTTCTCATCGCCGCGAATCGCACACCACCCGGTCAATATAACTCCGCCTGAGGAGCCCAACCTATAGCATCGGGGATGCCAGACAACGTGGGCCGCACAATCTCGTGCGGATTCAAAGCCCTGAATTGAAAAACGCAAGGCTGAAGGGTGCCCCATTTCTCGCGTCCTTTGCGAGAAGTGGGGCCCGGGCGGTAGACCGAATCTCGCGGCTCGAACCCTCACCCCTAATGGCGCGGGCCGTTGATCTTCACTGTGCTTCCCCAGAATCGTACGAGAAGGAGGCGTACGAGAAGGAACTGTTCCCGCGCCATTGGTAGGGCTCCGCGGCTGCTCCCCGATTTCTCGCAAAGTACGCGAGAAATGGGGCATCCTGCTTTCCTGATCTGCCTTATACTGGCCGCCGAATTGTTGGGCTAACCGGGTCATGAAAGGGGAGTTGCGAATGTCGACCTTTTTCTTTTCGATTTAGCAGTCACATGCTCGCATGCTTAGTCCTTTGCGGGAGTTTTGCCCGGTGCGTGGGTGCGGAAATGCCAAAGCTCGTCCAGGAAGACGGGCGCTATGCTCTGCTGGTGGATGGGCGCCCGTACCTGATTCTCGGCGGACAAATCAACAATTCCAGCGCCTGGCCGGCGTCTTTGCCGGAGGTATGGCCCCTGCTCGAATACATGCATGCCAACACCGTGGAAGGGCCGGTCTACTGGGAGCAGATGGAACCGAAGCCTGGAGAATTTGATTTTTCCATCGTTGACGAACTGCTGAAACAGACCCGTGATCACAAGCTCCATTTAGTGCTGCTTTGGTTTGGCACCTGGAAGAACGGAAAAATGCACTATGTGCCGGAATGGATCAAGACCGACCCCCAGCGCTATCCCAGGGTTATCAATGAGCGGGGCGAGCCGATCGACGTCTTGTCTCCGAACGCGCCTGCCAACCTCGAGGCCGACAAGAAGGCATTCGCCGCTCTCATGCGCCATTTGCGGGAAATCGACGGCGATCAGCATACGGTCCTTTTAGTGCAGGTGGAAAATGAGTCGGGGTCGCTGGGGAGCGTGCGCGATTTTTCCCCTCCCGCGGAAAAACAATTTCAAGGGCAAGTTCCCTCGGAGGTGGCAAAGGCCCTGCACAAAACCACGGGAACATGGAAGCAAGTCTTTGGCGCCGATGCCAATGAGACTTTCGCCGCTTACTCCGTGGCGCGCTACATCAACGAAGTCGCGAGCGCGGGGAAGGCGGAGTTTCCCATTCCCATGTACGTCAACGTGTGGCTGAAATGGCCGGGCGAGTCCATCCCTGGGCTCAACTACCCCAGCGGCGGCCCAACTTACAACATGCTGGATGTATGGAAAGCAACTGCCTCGGCGCTCGACATGATCGGCCCCGACATCTACACCGACGACTCGGCTCTCTACCGGATGGCGCTCAAGGCCTATCACCGCCCCGATAACGCAATGTGGATTCCGGAGACCGGCGGCGACGATATCGACGCTCATTATTTCTTCTACGCGCTGGCAGAGGGCGCGATCGGCTTCTCCCCGTTCGGCATGGATCGCACCGGCTGGACCTACAAACCGGATGAAGGACCGGCGCTTCATGCCGAGAATTTTGCCTTGATCGCCCCCATGAGCCGCGAGATCGCGCGCCTGAATTTTGAAGGCAAACTAAAGACGGCGGTCGAAGAAGAGGGCGAGTACCAAAAAGAACTCGACTTCGGGAATTGGCAGGCGACTGTGTCTTTCGGATTTCCTCAATACGGGCGGGAACGAAAGCCAGCTGGACCCAAGGACCATCATGGCCGCGCTCTGGTGGCGCAACTTTCGGAGAACGAGTTTCTGGTGACAGGAATCGATGCGCGAGTCGAGTTCCACCTTCATACAGAAACCACCGGTAAACATTTGCAACTTCTCCGCGCCGAGGAAGGCGCCTATGAAAACGAGACTTGGAAGTTTCTGCGTTTGTGGAACGGCGACCAGACCGATTTCGGATTGAATTTCACCCACCAGGGCAAAGTCGTTCACGTGCGCCTGGGAGTGTACTAGAGGGAGTCTGGAGGGTGCCCCGTCCAAGCTCCGCTTGGGCGGGGGTTTTGTGGGTGTGAAACACCTGTCACAAGATGTTGGTGACGTCTCACATCCCTGAGTGAAAAAACGCTCTATTCTCTAAACCGACAAAACATCCCCGCCCAAGCGGAGCTTGGACGGGGCACCCGCGGGTGAATCTTCTACTTCCCTTTCTCGTCTTTCTTCTTTCCAATCGGCGACGCCTTGGCCTCATGGAACCCAGCTTTTACCGCATCAGCTTCGGCCATGTACTGACCGTGCTTGGTCTTGCCGTACCACTCGTCGCCTTCTTTGTGGAAGACTTTGGTGGAAGTGTTGACCCACACCTTGCCGCCACCGCCGCCTGGAGCTTGCGGGATCGTGGATGGGTCGACTGCTTCCATTTTTGCCTTCTTGGCCTTCTTTTCGGTTTTTGCGGTGTCGTCAGCCTTGGCGGGCGCTGCCTGGGCGAGGCATAGCGCCGATGTCGCGGCCAGCAACAGTGAGAACATCAGGACAATTAATCTGAGTTTCGCAATTCTCAAGTGTGCTCTCCTCTTGTGGGCTAAATTTCAATGGTAGGGGTCGATGTTTTGACCCCTGGGGCAGGAGGCATTCTACACCCCGTCGTCTTCGTTCCGGTCGATCGGGGGTTGCACCGCGAACAAGGAAGCAAGTGAGCAATTCAGATCAGTTATTAACCGGGGTCCGGGCGATACTAATGTTGGAGTTGAGCACGTCCTCTCTCCTTTCAGGTCCTCTGAACTAAGTCAGCCCATCTGAAGTACTCTCCTCTTAGTTCCGCAGCTTCGAAAGGAAACATTTCATGAAAAAGACAATATCGCTGCTTTCGATCGGCCTTATGTGTCTGGTGGGAACGTATGCTTCGGCTGGCACGGCGCGCCAGGACACGGTGAAGCGCCTGAATTCGTCCGTCGATGTGCTACAGGCCATTATGGCGACTCCGGACAAAGGGATTCCAGAAGAAGTGTTGAGCAATGCAAAGTGCATCCTGGTAGTGCCTGACCTGATTAAGGGCGGATTCATTTTTGGCGGCAAGCACGGACGTGGAGTGGCCTCTTGCCGAACTGCTGACGGTTGGAGCGCGCCTGCGTTCGTCTCCGTGGGTGGCGGCAGCTGGGGATTGCAGATCGGAATCGAGGGTGTGGACCTGGTGATGCTGGTCATGAATGATCAGGGTTTCCAGCATCTGCTCTCCAGCAAGTTTGCACTCACTGGTGAGGGATCGGTTGCGGCGGGCCCCGTAGGCCGTCATGCTTCCGCGGGAACTGACTGGAAGATGAACACCGAGATGCTGACTTACTCACGCTCCAAGGGTGTGTTCGCCGGCCTCACGCTGGAAGGCGCGGTCGTGGAACAGGATGACGACTCTACTCGGGCCATTTACGGCAAGCACATGATGTTCCGCAATATCCTTTCGGGCAAGGCGGCAACACCAAAGAGTGCGGACGCGTTCATGAAGGCCGTGTCAGATGCAGGGCAGCAGGCCAGGATCGCGGAAGTGAACGACGACAAGA
>WNFA01004479.1_pt1 | contig 12910 bp, 12 predicted proteins | sample 5400481 | NCBI WGS metagenome assembly WNFA01 (sample SAMN13153340, study PRJNA577476) | soil metagenome | isolation source: 120 cm saprolite under Douglas fir tree site 2 hole 1 replicate 2 | place: USA:California | collected 2015-04-18 | reverse complement strand
AATCTAGGAGTGAAGAAGCATGACGAAGGCAAGGCAAGCGACCACAACGGTCACGTTCGTGGATGAGTATGGTGAGCGCTATCAGGACCTCTTTCCTGACGTGCGTAGCTTTGAACAGTTCAAATATGTGTTGGTGGGCCTGTTAGCGGAGCTCAAACGAAAGACGTTACCGGCGATTGCCAAAGCAGTCGGAGCAGAAGCGCAGGCGCTACATCATTTGCTCGCCTATGCGCCCTGGTCGGTGCAAGAGGTGCGAACGAGGCGTTTGAGCTTATTGCGCCAGGCACTGGATGGGAGGTCATTCGTGTTGTGCATTGACGAGACGGGTGACCGCAAGAAAGGCCACACCACCGATTATGTCGCCCATCAATACATTGGCAACTTAGGCAAGCTCGAGAATGGCATCGTGTCCGTCAATGCCTATGGCATCTTGGATCAGATCACCTTTCCGTTGCTCTTCAAGGTCTTCAAACCCAGAACCAGGCTCAAGCCTGGCGATAGCTACAAGACGAAGCCAGCATTGGCGGTGGAGATCATCAAGGAGTTGCAGCAGTGGGGATTTCACTTCAGCGTGGTGCTAGCAGACAGCTTGTATGGGGAGAGCAGCGATTTTGTCAGCGAACTGGAGAAGCTGCATCTCACGTATGTGGTGGCGATCCGCTCCAATCATGGCGTCTGGTTGCCACCAGGCCAACGGGTGCGCTACACCAACTGGCGACCGTTTGAACGTATCTTCTCTAATGGGAAGCGGCACACTCGGTACATCCGCGAGATCGTCTTTGGGCAGCGCGGGCGCATCCGCTATTACCACCTCACGACTGATCCTCAAACGCTGCCTCCAGAGAGCACCTGGTACATCATGACCAATCTGGAAGGGAACATTCGGAAAACGGTAGGCAACACCTATGGCTTACGTACCTGGATCGAATACGGTTTTAAACACGCGAAAAATGAGCTGGGCTGGGCTGATTTTCGCGTCACCGATTATGCCTCCATTGAACGCTGGTGGGAACTCGTCTCCTGTACCTATCTGCTCGTGAGCTTGCAGAACCCTGTGTTCCAGCCTGCAAGCACAGAGCCAGCATCTTCTCAAGCCGCTTCTGTGCCTACTCCCACTGATCGCTTTTCCGAGCATCGCTGGTGGGATCCTGGTCAGGGGTGGAAGAACATCCTGAATAACTTGCGACTCATTCTCCAGCCGTATGTCTTTCATTGCTTGCTCCTCCCCTGGTTCCTACTGTTCGATACTCCAGCCGTATGTCTTTCATTGCTTGCTCCTCCCCTGGTTCCTACTGTTCGATATCCCTGGGTTACGAGCAGGCTTCCTTGAACTCATCGGCATCATGAACTTGTTTCATGCCGTTCTCCCAACTTGACAGAAGAGGGCTATACACTTGTGCGTATTATTGGCCGTGGTGGTTTTGGTAGTGTTTACTTAGGTGTCCACAAAGATCTAGGCACTCGTGATGCTGTCAAAGTCATTGATGATCCCAATCTTACACCACAAGATCTGCAAGCTTTCAAAGATGAGGCAAAACGCGTCCATGACTTAAATGGTTTAAGCAAACATTTAATTGCTTTCATGGAATTTGGCATTCGTCAGCCGGATAATGTTCCCTACTTTGTTACTCCTTATATACCTGATGGTGATATTACCAATCACCATCCCAAAGGCAGCATAGTTGCTGTTAAAGATGTTGCTGATTATCTCGATCAACTCTCTGATGGCCTAAGTGTTATTCATCAGGCAGGTCTCGTACATAGAGATATTAAGCCGAGTAACATACTTGTTAATCAACAAGGCAATTTGGTCCTGACAGATTTGGGTATCGCGACGCATTCCTACGCTGCACTCCCTACCACACCTCAGCCTCCTCAATCACTGATTGGTACATGGGAATATGCAGCACCGGAACAATTTGTAGGTCGTGCAACAAGTAAAAGTGATATTTACTCCCTGGGAATTCTGACCTACGAATGGCTCTGTGGAGATGTTCCTTTCCATGGGATTGGAATAACTACTACAAGTTTTATACACGACATTGCGTGGAAACACGCTAGACAGGCTGTTCCGTCCTTTGCTTCGCGTGGGGTCAATGTCCCGGTTGAAATTGAACTGGTTGTCATGAAGGCTTTAGCAAAAGATCCCCAAGACCGCTACGATACTGTCGTGGAGTATGCAAAGGATTTTCGACAAGCTATCCTGCCTCCTACTGTTTATCCAATACAAGGCGCATTACAACAACCAATCGTATTGCCACCTACTGTTCCGGCTGTACCTACCAACCCGCTACCTACAAAAGGATTGTATATTGGAAGACTTAATTCTCAGCAGTCCACAAGAGGAAATACGTTTCCATTTATACTGTTTGCACTCTTAAGTATCCTAATCTTAGGATTAATCCTTGGTTTGGCATTAGTCCTGAAAAATGCGAATGCTCCTTCGGGAGCAACTGGAGTTGAAAACCACAATACTTCACAGAGCATTGCACAGACAAACGTAACACCGACTCATGTTTTAGGTACGACCCCAACGCTTATACCAACACCGTCACCTACACTGAGTCCAACGCCAGTCCCTACCCAACCTCCCACACCTACACCGATTCCGATTTTGACCACTCCCTCCCATTATGCTGGTACGCTTACGCAAAACAGTCAGAATACTACATACCAGGTAAGTCTTGACATAACCAGCAAGAACCCAGATGGAGATTTTCAGGGAAAATGGTATGCGCTTATTAACGGGTCAAATGAAGATGTGTTTGTGGATGGAGTGATTACGCCATTTAAAGAAAGTGGTAATTTTAACCAGATTGATCAACAAAGGGTCCAGCAAATAGAGCAGAACTATGGTAATAACGGCTTGCTCTTATGGTTTACGAGCACCAGTTATGATGCTGGTTCAGATATTTGGTTACATTGTACATATTACAGCATAGTAAGACCGGATGGATCTGTGCAGGGTACTTGGTATGCACCTGACAACAGTGAGCAGGGACCGCTTCAATTACACTCATAACGTTATTCAAAATGAGGAGTATGGGAGTGCTCATTTGTATATGCTTCACATATTCCTTTAGCCCTTTTTATGCATGCAGTCGACCGGTATTATCATCTATCATATTATCTACCCACCAAAAATGATTTAGAAAGGACTATTCGAGCTATCAACATGCCTTATCGTTGTATCAGTAGGCGGCAGAATTGGTGGAGATACGTATTTCATTACTAACCTCGTGTGGCTTACCAGGAATGGTAGTTTCATCAACCGATCGAGCTATCTAGCATTGAAGCCCGATTACAGAACGTTGCTCCTAACCATCTATGACACATTCGCCAGCAGACCCAACAATGCCATACGTGGCAACTCGACCTCTATTGGTTTCACCATCAACCAGTGGTCTACTGCGTTTCACTAGAGGCACAGTGGTAGCAAGCAGCTTGTATGGGGCTATTGCTTTAACGGTATCAAAGATCCTGGATGGAATCTCTAAACAATATGATCGCTGATTGATTCTTGTGAGAACACTTCATGATTCGAATGTAGGTTGCTCTTCGTGAGAGAAAGCGAAGCCAAAGGCAACCTCCTTCTTGTTCACAAGATCATGGGTGAATGCATCATTGCCGTTTGCAGGACGCTAATCCTGGATGCATCAACGAGCATCCCGATCTTGGCCCTCTTCATCAACAAGTTTCCGCTTCCGACGGGAGGTTATGAACCCCTCAGGGAGTAACTCGATCGTTGGCAGAGGTCTCCTTTGGTTTGGGCTCGCGCAATACGCATCGATGTCCGTCTCCTGCGAGAGGAGAAACTGGAGGAAATTCACTTCCTTGTACTGGCAGGTCAGGTAGATACTCAACAGTACCAGGTATTGACCCAAACCGGCTTCGGAGAATTCGCCGTCAGCTACTTCACGGTAATATGCAAACCTTTTTACTGCGTGTTCCGCGTTGTTGTTGTTCCATGGCACGCCATCATGGCTAAGGAAGGTGAATAGTTTATCCTGGTACTGCAGTAATCGCCGACGATATCCCTCTGCCACCTCAGAGCGGTACGACTGTCCACTGATAGTCCGGAAGAACCTCTCCACAACCTGCTGGTGCTTTCTGAGGTGTCTCTGCCGCAGTCCATATTGGTCGATCTTGGCCATGATCGTACGCAACAAGTGTCCAAAGGAGGAGGCAAGAGCTTTGAGGTCCTCGTCCCAGGGATTGCCCTGAATATCGCGATTGAAATCCCTGATAAGGTGGATTAGGCACTTTTGTTGCTGACATGCAAGAGAGTCATACGGAGCATAAAAATCGGAGATGAGTACCCCACGGAAATCCTTCAAGAGATCGTGCAGGAAGCTACCCTCTCGCGACGATCGATACATGAAGACAACCTCTTCCTGATTCGTGAAAACCCACACATATCCTTTGCCCTCCCTCTTGAGATGGACTTCCGTCTCATCAGCATGGATGGTGGTTCCGCTAACTAGCTTATCCAAGAGCTGCTGGTAAGTCTTCGCATAGTACTGCGATAACAGTAGCTTGAAGCTGAGCACATCTGGATTGAAGACAGGAAAACCAAAGTAGTCCTGGATCTTCTGCGTGATGTTTCCAAAGCTGGCTCGGTGAGCCACGTGCTCGTACATGGCCCAGCTTTTCAGGGAGTGGAAATGCGCGTCCAAGCGTAGGTAGTCGCGTGGTAAAAACCGTCTACCACATCCGCTACACTGATGCCAGGAGGTCGTGAACCGCGTCACCCAGCGCTTGATACCACTTCGTGTGATCCGAAGGTCGAATGCTAAGCGAACGAGTCGGCCATCCGGACTCCTCGTCAATTCTGTTCCTCTACAGAAAGGACATTCCTGACAAGTGATTTCAAGGGAACGATTCACCCACAGGTTCTTTTTCCCTTTCCTGCTGCTTTTGCGGTATCGGCGCTTTTTCAGAGTCTTATTCGTTCGTATGAACACCTTATCGTGTTGATAGTCGAAATAAGCTCGTTCGTTGACGAAGGCGAAGTCAGAGATGGCAAACTCCGTCCGGCACCACTCTGGGCGGCTCGACGGCAGAGCGATCTCCTCAACTCGTGACACATGTTGATCGGCTTGGGTCAGGGATTGGGTCATAGGAATTGCGGGCTGGTCGAGACAGATCGTATAGAGAAATTCTGTTACCGTCCTCAAGGCGATGCAGTCTTCCCTATTGTACGTCGTGAGTGTGACTTTAAGACCGTCCGAGTGGTTCTCCTCCCACTTCTTCCTCCACACAATGCTCTGGATGCCTGATGCATGAGAGTCCGTCCAGCTGAATCCCAGGTACCTACAGATGTCTTTCAGACTATTGGTGTAGGTAGGGAAGTAAATGTGTGTATAGATGATTGAGAGGATGTTGACCACGCGTGCCAGGATCTTGTCTCCTAGCTCATCTCTGCCCGACTCTCTGATCATTCGCCGCAGAAAAGCTGCCTCGTAGCTGCCATAGGCATAGAGGCAAGCGTCTGGGTGGAGGTCCACTACACCAAGAAATTGTTGGAACAACTGATGCTCATCAGCCGGGCTGTCTCCCCAAAACGAGTGATGTTCCTCCATTCCGTTTTTCGCGACAATCATCCCAAGCAGATAGGCTGACTGGCGATCTGGGTCGCCCTCAATATCGAAGTAGATGCGAGTGGCGGCGTGTGGCAGGAGCGGAGTGCCGAGTACGTAAATCTTCTTATCCCGAATGGCCAATGCCTGCAATGCAGGGTTGTGAGGCTGACTTTTTTGCTGTTGTGCCCTCTTGCGCCTCTTTGGTGGACGGAATGTGTAAGATAGCTGTGTTACCGTGAAGATTCCTCTACGGTTGTACTTTCTAATTTCCTTCTCGCTTAGACTCCGTAAAAGACTCAGGTCGTCCTTCGCTTTCGCCTCCTCCTGGCAGCGTTGGCGGAACTCACATATCTGACAATGGCTGTTCAGCATCAGGTGGGGAGGTGCATCACTGCCATGTATCTCCTCGATCTCCTGCAGGACCCGCGTGGTTCCGTGCTTACTGGGATTCAGTCTGATTCTCTGAACTGTGCAGTTTTGCCCATGTATGAGCATTCCGTAGCCAGGTTGCCTCCCTTGGAGATTGCCAACGATGATGCCATACAGTTCGAGCAACTCCTTCTGCGGTCTTCGAAGCCTTTCCGCCTCGTCGAACACTACAGGAATGTAGTGAAAGTCGCCTAGCCTGGATATACCCGTCTCTTTCTGGAGCGCATCAAAGCGGATGGAGAGTGCATGGTCTTCGATGATGGCGTCCAAGATGAGTGGCACACCTTGCTTCAGCAGGGCACGCGTTAGAGCGACACTGTGTAGGATAGCTCCATCCTTGTGACAACCGATGAGCTTGTCCGTAGCAGATAGGCGTACCTGACTTCGGGCCTCTTCCTGAAGGACTTCATAGTCTATCTTGTTGCCCTGTTCCCCGATCAGTTTCAGGTATCCCTTGTAGGTGCAGTGCAGATAACTCTCCAAAACGTCTCGTGTGATCTTCGTAGCCACAGCGTACCTCTGAAATGTGATACCAAAAGCTCGGACCGACTCTCACATTCCAAATCAAAGTCGATACTATTGACATTGTGGCTGGCGCGCTTTGCAAAGCGTCGCCAGCAGTACTATCTCTTAAACATTAACGGAGGTATTATATTGAGAGTTTCGCTCCCATGACAAATGTTTGCATCAAAAGAGGGACTCAAGGTCACCCTTTTTGCTCAATCAAAATTGCCACATCCCGTTTTTGAAGCAAATTTACGTTGGTGGCGTATTATCGTGACGATAATTTGTGGAAAAACTCTTCTATAATAGATTTCATCTACGAATACGGGTTGGAGTATTATGTCGTGCGCTGTATGCACTCAAGGCGTAGAGATATGAGACATCCCTTTAGAAGCTCACTGAGTCTGTTACTTCGACTTATTCTTGGATGGAGTATCCCAATTTGTGGATGTTCTAATCATCTTCCTTCTTCCAACTGCATCTCCAAATTGATGACCTCAACGATTGCCCGTGAAGAATACCTTCACTCAATCGGTTCTCTCATCAGACACCTCTTCAAACAGGTCAGACACAGGGACACCAAGTGCAGTAGCGAGTTTGGTCAGCGTGGTGGTCGTCACTTCTTTATAGGGATCGCGGAAGATATCTCTGATAGTTGGATGTGATAAATCAGCAAGCCGCTCAAGCTTCCCCATGCTTAAGCCCTTTTGTGTGGCGATTTCCTTCACCCGTAGACGTAGTTTCACGGCATCTCCCATTGATGTATTGGCTGGATTGTAGCAGAAACTACGGCTTGACAGAACTGTAATTAATATTATATAGTCATAGCTATATAACTACAACTACACTAATGAGATGAAAGGAGCTCCAAGTGAGTAGTGAGGTTGCACGGTTACGACAACAAATCGAACTGGAATGCGCTGCGATGCAACAAGCTTTAACTGGTTTTGCGCTCACGGCCCAGCATGAGATTATCCAAAGGAAGTACGAAACGCTTGGATACTATCACGAACAGTTAGAGCAGCTTGTAGGCGAGAAGGAGGCTGCCATAATCACGACGGAAATATATGTGAAGGTGGTTGGCTAAAGATAGGATTGCATATCGCTCTACGTCGTGGTTGAAAAGGGATACAAAGGTGATTGCTTCGTACGTGTGCAGAGGACGCTAATAGTGCTATTATATTTCCCAGGCGTTGTATCTGATTCATGAACAGTGAGCCTGCGGAACTCTGCAGATCGTCACTTATACGAAGCTACCTACTTGCAGGGAATTTTTCGTCGGCACTTTTGGATTTTCAAGTCGCTATTGACAGGGGGCATGCCAAGAAGTTAAGAGCAAGAGAAAATGCCCTACCGTGGTTAGCGAAAACAGTGAGCCCTGTTGTCCTGATCCAGGTTAAGTGTATACACTAGGAGCGTACTTACGAGGAACGGAGGATGAGCTGTTGAACACACCTGGAGAGCACAACGCAGTGGGCGACCTGTTGCGTTCACCGCTTGGTGTGTTTGTCCTCGCAAAGTGCATTATCGAGGTGAGTGGCATGCCGCCCGGAATGCCTTTTGCAGACCTCACTGCCGCCGGGGACCTGGCTCGCTGTCTCCAGGCGCTCTCAGCGAGAGAGGCAAGCAGTGGCTGCTTTGATCGACTCTCCGCTGAACGCCTCTCTGAACTGATTGCCCAGTGTGAAGCGGTCCTCACCCCGTACTGGGACGGCTACCAACGGCAGACGGAGGTGCTGCTGGCCTCTGGCGCTGCTCTGCGACCGTTTGCGAACCACTTGCTCCAGACTGCTGGGACGGCCACCTGGTTTGCCGAGCTTGATCGCAAGCGGCAGGAGTGGATGTCTTCTGCTGGTCTTGCACCAGACGCGTCCTCGTTTCATCCCGATTTGCGTTCTTATGGGGCAGGCATCACCAAACCTCGCCGTGCGCTCTGGACTTCTACCAGCGTGGGGGAGGGCTCAAGTGGCTGGCTGCACTACTTACCATGGGGAGAAGATCGTCGGGAGCCACCCTATCATCGGTGGCGTCTGGAGGTGTTGGCGACGGCACGTGTCTACGAGGTACATGGGCCGCAGGCCTGGCAGGCGCTCTGTCTGGCCTATCCTGCTTCTTCCCGTCTTGCCTATCCGGTAGAGACACCAGCAGCCCTTATTGAGCCGGACTGGCAGGGAGTTGCGCAGGACTGGGATGGCATCCATCTCTCGGTTGGCGGACTGCTCACGACCGAGCGGGTGAGACGGGGAAGATTGGGTGCGCAGACACACCTCTTTGGCTGGGGGGTAGAGAGTACCGTGTGGCTGCGCTGGGCCTTTGGCGCTGTGCAACGTTTGCCCAATGGCGGCGAAAGAGACGGGCTGCAGGGCAGTTGACGCAGCTATGGAGTTGCCCTACCATGGGAAACCCATGTTTTTACGAGCACAGGAAAGAGCTTTTGACGCAACTCTCGTTTTCCGAGTTGTCTCAACCACACCGACGAACACCCTTGCGGGCCAACTCCCGCGCCTGGAACGCTGGATACTCCTGCTCCTGGATGGGAAGCGTTACATCGCACATCTGGCTCATCTGACACAACGCAGCGAACTCGATGTTGCCTCTACGCTTACCAGCTTTCTTCAACAGGGTTCTATCGTATCAGTTGATGAGCATCCCTCTCAATAGATCAGAAGCACATGGCTCACCTTTCACTTTACCGATCTCAGAGGTCAGCAGTGAAAGACGGATGGCGGAAATCAGACTGGGCGCTCGGTTTCTGTCCATTTTGGATTGACACTCCAGTTGATACACGCGCTCAGCTCCGACGAGAGCGAGAGCGCTTAATCAAGCCGCTCGTGCAAGAACTGGGTGGTACGCTCCCAGGCAATGCGAGCAGCCTCGGCGTCATACTCCGGGCGATTCTCCTCGAAGAACCAATGTTTGGTCCCTGGATACGTGTAGAAGGTGGCCTGTCTCCCCGCAGCCCGGAGCTCCTGCTCCATCTCCGCAACCGACTCAGCTGGCTCGAAGGGGTCTTTCTCCGCAAAATGGCAGAGGTATGCGGCGTTCGTACCGCTATAGTCGAGTCCTGGGTAGGAGGCATAAAAGGTCACGACGGCGGCGATCTCCTGGGACATTCTGATGGACATGTCGAGCGCGTAGGCACCACCCAGCGAGAAGCCGATGATGGCGAGTTTACCGCGACCGTCCGAAAGATGTGTCGCCTCGTGTTGGCGCAGGACCTGCACCGATCCCGCGATGTCGCCGCGCACCCGCTCCTCATCCTGATTCAGCGCCCCGACCAACTCTTCCGCTTCCTCGACGGAGGCGGTCGTCTTACCGTGGTAGAGGTCGGGGGCAAGCGCTACGAAGCCCGCTTGTGCTAGCTGGTCGCAGACCTGCTGGAATGGCTCCGTCAGTCCCCACCAGGCATGCAGGACCAGCACACCTGGTCCACTGCCATGTGGAGGCTCAGCCAGATAGCCATTGAATGTTTTTCCATCAACCTGAAATACTTTCATGTTACTCTCCTTCTGTTTTTGCTAAAATAATCGCGCCTATATACTTGACAGACCCAACTCGATTGAGCTGTCTCCCTGCGATTTTCAGCCTTTACGTTTCTTGCCGCGTTTTGCAAGCTTGTCGTTGCTGACCGGTGGAGTATGTGCCACTATTTTGACAATCTCAGTAAAACCGTTGTCAAGTTTTGATGGTTTTGCGTTCTGGTCTTTCTCTGATGTGCTCTGAGCCAGATGTTCCTCATAAGAGCAGAAAAGTCACGAGTCTGGTGAGGTGGGGTTCGGTTGTTTGGCCGAGAAAAGCATGGCAACGTCGCAGTGCAAACAGGCTAGCAATCAAACACCAGCCAGCACACATCATTGCGTACCCGTTGATCGTCAAGTACAAGCTCCCGAATTTCGTCTGGAAGGTGTTCGCGCTGCCACTGGCACTCCTGACGGCCGGCTTGCTCGCCCTCGCCCTTGGGAGCAGCAGCCCGCGCTGCCTTGATCGCATAGGCGGCGGCACCGAGTTCGTGGGCTGCAACGTGGGCGACCGCCGCGGCCTGGCCAGCGGCGTGTGCCGCGTATCTCGCAGCTCCGGACAGCTCTCGTGCTGCGGCATTGGCGTAGCCTGCTGCCGAGCGTGCTTGCGTCATCGTGATTTCGCCGCGTGTCCACGCCCGAGCCTGCTCCAGCGCACGGCGGGGCCTCGGATCCAAGGGCTGGACCGCCTCGAAGAGAGGCAATACGTGCTCAGCGCATGCAGCTGCCCATAGTGCAAGCAAGTGGTGATTGGCATCACTCAGAGTGCCTCCGCGGCGTAGAGTCATAAACCTAGGATCGCGGGGCTCGGAAAATATCATAGTATCTATTCTACCACATAGTCTCGCTGTGTCAGCAACACACGTTTTTCGCAAGGCGAAAAACGTTCGAATACCTTGCGGGCAAAGGGTCTGGCGGCCTTTCGGGCGGCTCACGCAGTGAAAGCGGATGCCCCGCAGCGGCAGAAGCAGCGCAGGCAGCCACCCAGAGGAGTCGTCCCGTACCAATGAGCTTCTTCTAGGTGAGGTGTGCTCCGTTTACGAAGTCAAACCATGTATCAAAGCGCTCATCGTCTTGTAGCTCACGGGTATGGTAGCGGTACTCATATTCTGCGCAATACTTTTGCAAGTGCTTTGGACGAACGCCAAGGTAGACAGCTTGGATACTGAGCTTTCAGTGACTCCATGCACCTTCAATAGTATGGGTGTGGTTTTGGCCAATGACACAGTCCTTCGTGCCATGAGTGCCACGACGGTGTGTGTAACCGAGCTTGGTCACATGGCTGTAGGGGCGGTACTCATCGGTCATGACCGTAGCACCTGGCTCTCCATGGTCAGTGCTGATTGTATCTAGGGGAACGGCTTTCGTGTTCTCGGTAACTTCTAGGCGTATGTCGCCTGTACGTTCGGCACTACCAACAACTGGGGTTTTGCCACGTGCACCACGACCACGCATGCCATCATGCCTCTTGCCACCAACGTACGTTTCATCGGCTTCCACACTAGTGCCAAGCAAGTCACCGCGTCCGGCTTTGCAGGACACTGTAGCGGATGCGTTGGAGCATGAACCAGGCGCTCTTTTGGTTGATACCCAGATACGTAGCGAACTGAATCGACGAAATGCCTTTTTTGAGGGAGGTAGTGAGAGAGATCGCGTACAACCACTTGTGCAAAGGCACGTGGCTATCGCTACACATGGTGCCGACTTTAACAGTGAACTTCATGCGGCACTCACCACACTTGAAGAGTTTGCCGTCAGCACACCTGTAGGATTTTAGGCTGCCGCAGTGGGGGCAGGAACGGTTAGCCCCGTTTTCGCCCCAGCGTTGCGTTTCCATAAACGCTAGGCATGAAGCCTCATCTGGGAAGTGTTGCTGGAAGGCGAATAAACTCATACGTACCGTTTCGTTGATGTGGTTGGGTCTGTCACGTATAGAGGCGCGTTTTGTTATATAATAATATAGAACATACGTACTAATACATGAAGGGCTCGTGAAGCGAGGCAGCACTGGAAGAGCTAGCGAAAACGCACATGATTACTATCATTACACCTCAAGGCAAGCAGATCGAAATCGTGTTGGCGAGTGAATTATGCCAACCTGTGGATATGGGAGAGCATGTGAGAGCCTATTGCCATCTTCACGGCAGCGATCACCAGCGTTCCCTCTCCATCAATAAAATGACCGGGTGGGGCCACTGTTTCAACGCCGCCTGCCAGGCGACGGTGCTGGTTGCCGAGTGGAATCGCCCGGTGGCACAACGCTTACTTCACCTGTATTACCAGGGGCTGACTTCAGCTGCCCTGTCTTCGTACCAGCCGCCTCATCTTCCAACGAGGCACGGACCCTCTGTCGTGCAGCCACTGTTGCTGCCCCTCCCGAAAGCGATTCCCATATGGCAACAGGAGGAACTGCACATACTGTGCGCACTGGATGAGCAGATGCGCTGGGTCTTAGCACATTCGAAACGAGCACAATTGTACCTGCAAGGACGCAGCATTCCACTGGAAACTGCCCTGGATGCGGGCGTGGGGTTTTTACCATCGACGCTGCTCGAGAGCCCAGAGATGCGCAAAGAGCGCGAAGTGTTACACAGGTGGGTTGATCGGATACTCTTCCCTCTGAACTCGCTGTATGGCAGGGGCTATATTGGACGTTCCCTATGGCATTGGCAGCCGGGGATGAATGAGACGATCCATAAGGCGCTGCTCGAGCGACCAGGGAGCCCAAAGAGGTGGATCAAGACCAACCCGGCAGGCTGGTTTGGCGTGGAGTGTGAGCTGTTACCGGACACCATCATGCTGGTTGAGGGCGCCTTTGATCGCCTGACCTTGCTTGCCGCAGGCTTGCCGGCAACCCAGATCGTTGCGCTGGTGGGG
>WNFA01003579.1_pt1 | contig 12913 bp, 8 predicted proteins | sample 5400481 | NCBI WGS metagenome assembly WNFA01 (sample SAMN13153340, study PRJNA577476) | soil metagenome | isolation source: 120 cm saprolite under Douglas fir tree site 2 hole 1 replicate 2 | place: USA:California | collected 2015-04-18 | reverse complement strand
CGGCGGGCAAAACGTCAACAAGATCGAATCGGCGGTGCGCATCACCCATCTGCCCAGTGGCCTCGTCGTGCAGTGTCAGAACGAGCGCAGCCAGCACAAAAACCGCGAGCTGGCCATGAAGGTGCTGCGCTCGCGCCTCTATGAGCAAGAACTGGAAAAGCGCCAGGAGGAAACCCGCAAGCTCGATGAAACCAAGCGCGACATCAGCTTCGGCAGCCAGATCCGCACCTACACCGTCCAGCCGTACCAGTTGGTGAAGGACCACCGCACCAAGTTCGAGGTCGGTGACGTCAACCGCGTGCTCGATGGCGATCTCGACCCTTTCATCCGCGTCTTCCTGCTCTCGCGGCGCACTGGCTCAGTGCCTTCGGGCGCGTAGTGATATGGTTCACTCCGTCACTCCGCGGACTTCCGTGCTGGATCTCAACACTCGTTCCGGTTGGCTGACCTTGCCTCCAGAGCCTTCTATTAATAGGCGTCTCGATCTTTACGTTGCCGCTTTGCAGCACTATTCTCGCCCGCGGCATCCAATCAGTGCGTTCGCCGTGAATCAAATGGGCGACGACATCGAACGCGCTCCAAGTGTTTTCACCTTCATTTTGGAAGGTCCACGTTTCCGGTAGATCACGCAGAAGCGCTTTGAGAGAAGCGGGGGTGCGAGTGAGAAGCGATATTGTGTGCTGCAAGTTATGTTCCATCATGCTCCTCAATTCGTAGACAGCGATTTTCCAGAGACTCTGATTGTATCTGTTCTGCGTCGCATGCGTCAGCGGCCAACTCTGGTGATGGCCTTCTGGCAACAGGCGGAGTTGTTCCCTGTATAACCACATCAGGCAATAGTTAATAGGATCCTGGCTGTTCACTCGACGAGCCTTGGACTAGAATGGCGGCCCGCCGGGGTGCGCGGGCTCTCCCACAACAGGTCTGATCCGGCAGGAGAATCTTCCGCGCTCTCCTCAGTTCTGGCTCGCAGCCAAGGGAGGTTAGACGAGGGCAAGTCCTGAGGACTAGATGCGAAAACTTTTATCCGGATGGAGCCGAATGGCGGGAGGCTGGATGCGTCTCAAAGCTCCAAATCCCCGTTCAGCCATCGTCTAACGCGTTCCAATTCAATGCGTTGACAGAGGAGAGGGCCTATGTTAGCGTCACTGTCTTGCACTTCTGCCAGGCGCTGAAGGTTGGGCCCATAGATTGCTTCCCGCTTCTGCGGAGGGGATTGTCTTGACTCGCCAAAAACGGAGCTTCTTATTCACCTCGGAGTCTGTGACTGAGGGGCACCCCGACAAAATCGCTGACCAGATTTCCGATGCCGTACTGGATGCCGTCCTGAAGGACGACCCCAACGGACGTGTGGCCTGCGAAACGCTGGTCACCACCGGCCTCACTGTTGTGGCCGGCGAGATTACCACCAAAGCGCACATTGATTATTCCGACCTGGCGCGCGGCGTGATCCGCGATGTCGGCTACATCCGCGCCAAGTATGGCTTCGACGCCGAAACCTGCGGTGTCATCTCCGCTCTGAAGCGCCAATCACCCGATATCGCCCTGGGCGTCGATACCGGCGGCGCCGGCGACCAGGGCCTGATGTTCGGTTTCGCCTGCGACGAGACCGAAGAGTTGATGCCTCTGCCCATCCAACTCGCTCATGGGCTCACCCGCCGGCTGGCGGAGGTGCGCAAGGCGGGCGTGGTGGACTTCCTGCGGCCCGACGGCAAATCGCAGGTCACCGTGGAATATGTGGAAGGCCGTCCGGCGCGCGTGGATTGCATCGTCGTTTCCACGCAGCACAGCGAATCTGTCTCCAATCGCGACCTGCACGACGCCGTGCTCCACGAAGTAATCAAGCACGTCATCCCCGCGGAAATGATCGACCAGCGCAGCAAGTTCCACATTAACCCAACCGGCCGCTTCGTCGTCGGCGGGCCGATGGGCGACGCCGGGCTCACCGGCCGCAAGATCATCGTGGACACCTACGGCGGTTACAGCCGGCATGGCGGCGGCGCGCTTTCCGGTAAAGACCCGACCAAGGTGGATCGCTCGGCCTGCTACATGGCCCGTTACGTGGCTAAGAACCTGGTGGCGGCCGGCGTGGCCAGCAAAGTTGAAGTGCAGATCGCCTATGCCATCGGCGTGGCCGAGCCGGTTTCGGTCATGGCCGAAACCTTCGGCACCGGCGCCATTCCCGACGACCAGATCACGGACCTAGTCCGCAGTGTCTTCCCGCTCACGCCGCGAGGGATCATGGAAGCCCTCAACCTCCGCCGGCCCATCTACCGGCAAACGGCCACCTATGGCCACTTCGGCCGCTCCGAGCCCGGTTTCACCTGGGAGCGCACCGACAAAGCCGAGATCATCCGTAAGGAGGCGGGCCTGCCCGCCTCGGCGGGCGCCGAGGTGGCTGCTCGCCGCTGAAAAGTACGGTAGAATCTTTCCGGGAGCTCTCGCGTGGCTATAGCGCACAGATTGACTGGCGACGTGAAGGATCTTGCCCTGGCCGAACGCGGCAAGCGCAAGATCGAGTGGGCCAACCAGCAGATGCCGGTCCTGCAGTTGATCCGCAAGCAGTTCATTAAGGAGCAGCCGCTCAAGGACGTGCGCATCGCCGCCTGCCTGCACGTGACCAGCGAGACCGCCAACCTCGCCATCACCCTGCGCGACGGCGGCGCCGACGTTGTCTTGTGCGCCTCGAACCCGCTCTCGACCCAGGACGAAGTGGCCGCCTGCCTGGTGAAGGACTACAACATCCCCACCTTCGCCATCAAGGGCGAGGACAATGCAACTTACTACGCACACTTGAGCGCCGCGCTCGACCATAAGCCCCAGATCACGATGGACGACGGCGCGGACCTGGTGACCATGCTGCTCACCAAGCGGACCGAACTGGTTCCGGACGTCATTGCCGGCACCGAGGAGACCACCACAGGCGTCATCCGACTGCGGGCTATGGCCAAGGACGGCACCCTCAAGTACCCCATCATCGCCGTCAACGACGCGATGACCAAGCACATGTTCGACAACCGTTATGGCACCGGCCAGTCCACCATTGACGGCATCCTGCGCGCCACCAATCTACTGCTCGCTGGGTTGAAATTTGTGATCGCCGGCTACGGCTGGTGCGGCCGTGGCGTGGCTATGCGCGCCAAGGGTCTGGGCGCCGACGTGATCGTCACGGAGGTCAGCCCGGTGCGGGCGCTCGAGGCGGTGATGGACGGCTTCCGCGTGATGGCCATGTCCGAAGCGGCCAAGGTCGGCGACATCTTCGTCACCGTAACCGGCAACAAGAGCGTGCTCACCGCCGAGCACTTCGAGAAGATGAAGGATGGCGCCGTACTGTGCAACTCGGGTCACTTCAACGTCGAAATTGACATCCCGGTGCTTGAGAAAATGTCCAGCGCGAAGCGCCCGGCGCGCCCGCTGGTGGACGAATACGTCATGCGCGACGGTCGCAAGCTCTACCTTCTCGGCGAGGGCCGGCTGGTCAACCTGGCCACCGCCGAAGGCCACCCTGCTGCGGTGATGGACATGAGCTTCGCCAACCAGGCGCTCTCGGTCGAATACGCGCTCAAGAATGCCTCGCAGCTGGAGCCGCAGGTCTATCCGGTGCCCGAGCCGATTGACCGGCAAATTGCCAGGCTGAAGCTGGAGTCCATGGGCATCCAGGTGGACAGGCTCTCCCCCGAGCAGGAGCAGTACCTCGCTTCCTGGTCTGAGGGCACCTGAGCGCAACTCGAGATTCCAAGCCCGAAACACGAGTCTCGAATTTCGCTTTTCGATTCTGGTGTTTTCCCGTATTTTCCCTTCATGCAGGACTGGACCAACTGGGCGCTTGATACGGCACGAGTGCGCGGGGCCAGCTACGCCGACGCTCGCGTGATGGACCTCCGCCAGCGGGATCTTTCCACGAAGAACGGCGAGGTCGGCACACTCGCGGAAGCCGAGTCGCTTGGTATCGGCGTGCGCGTCATCGCCGAGGGCGCCTGGGGCTTTGCCTCCACCGACCGGCTGACCCGGGAAGGCGTGCAGGCATGCGCCGCCCAGGCCGTTGCCATTGCCCGGGCTTCGGCGCTCGCCAAGCGCCACGACGTAGTGCTGGCGCCCGAACAAGCCTACGTGGATACCTGGCAGAACCCCTACATCAAGGATCCCTTCCGCATCCCGCTCGAGCGGCAGATCGATCTGCTGCTCGCCGCTGACGCGGAGATGCGCCGGGTCACCGGCGTTACGCTCACGGAAACCTCCATGCAGTTCCGCCGTATTGAGCAACTGTTTGCCTCGAGCATCGGCTCGCTCATCCACCAGGTGAAGATGCAGTCCGGCTGCGGGATCGCAGCCACCAGCTTTGCCGCAAATGAGATCCAGAAGCGCACCTACCCGAACAGCTTCGGCGGGCAACACATGCTTCAGGGGTACGAGCTGGTTGAAGCGCTCGATCTGGTGGGCCATGCGCAGCGCGTCGGCGAAGAAGCGGTCGCGCTACACAAGGCGGCGCAGTGTCCCGAGGGCGTGCGCACGATTCTGCTCGATGGTGGGCAGCTCGGCCTCCAGGTGCATGAATCCGTCGGCCACCCCATCGAGCTCGACCGCGTCCTCGGTATGGAGGCGAACTTCGCCGGAATGAGTTTCCTGACGCTCGATAAGTTGAGCACGCTGCGGTACGGTTCCGATATCGTCAACGTCGTGGCTGATGCGCGCCTGGCGCACGGCCCGGGCCTGGGCACTTTCGGCTACGACGATGAAGGCGTGCCCGCGCAGTGCACCGACATCATCAAGGAGGGTCTGTTCACGGGCTACCTCAGCAACCGTGAAACCGCCGCGGCGATCGGCGAGTCACGCTCAAACGGCACCATGCGCACCGAGAGCTGGAACCGTCTGCCCATCATCCGCATGACCAACGTCAGCCTGCTGCCCGGCACCTGGGCGCTCGATGACCTGATCGCCGACACCGACGACGCCATCCTGATGGAGACGAACCGTTCGTGGTCCATTGACGATCGCCGCTATCACTTCCAGTTTTCCACCGAGATCGGCTGGGAGATCCGCGGCGGCAAGAAAGTCCGCATGCTGAAAAACCCCAGCTACAGCGGCATCACCACCGAGTTCTGGAATAGCTGCGATGCCATCTGCTCCCGCCAGCACTGGACGCTCTGGGGCACGCCCAACTGCGGCAAGGGCCAGCCGATGCAGACCATGGGTACGGGCCACGGCGCCGCGCCGGCGCGCTTCCGCAACATCAAGGTTGGGGTGGCCTTCTCCAAGTGATGAGCCCTGCGAAGAAATCAGCGAAGCCCGCCGGCCCACAACGCGACAGAACCGGGAGCAAGAGGAGCGGCCCCGCGGTGGCCGCAGCGCACCTGCCGAGCGAGGCGGAAATCCGCCGCCTCGCCGAGCGCATCTTCAAATTGAGCGAGGCTGACGAGACCGAAGTCCAGATTGATTTCACCTCGGATGCCCTGACGCGATTCGCCAACAACACGATTCACCAAAACGTGGCCGAGCGGATGCTCTCTGTGTCCGTCCGCACCGTATTCGACGGCTGTACCGCCCGCGCCACAACCAACAAGACTGATGAAGAATCACTGCGCCGGGTCGTGGCGGCTTCCGCGACGCTGGCGCGCAGCCAGCCACGCAATCCCGACCTTCTGCCCATGCCCGGCCCGCAGAAATATCCCCGGGTCGAGCGCTTCTTCCCGGCGACAGCGGCGGCCTCGCCGGAGGACCGCGCCCGCGCCATCGCCCGCGTCGTCTCTATCACGGCAAAAACGGGGCAGACCGCCGCCGGCATTTTCTCCACCGGCGCCATGCAGTCGGCGCTCGCCAATTCCCGGGGTCTGTTTGCGCTCTACCGGCAGACCCGCGCCGAATTTTCTATCAGCGTGTTGGAAGAGAATTCGTCTGGCTGGGCCAAGGCCAATTCGCCCGACATCGCCGACATTGCCCCCGACGCGCTGGCCGAGGGCGCCAGTCAGAAGGCGATCGCTTCCCGGGCGCCGCGGGAGCTCGCACCGGGCCACTACACGGTGATCCTGGAGCCCGCGGCGGCGCTCGACGTTGTCGGATTCCTCTTTTATGATTTCTCCGCGACGGCGGTGCGCGATCAGCGCTCCTGCCTGACCGAGCGGCTGGGCAAGCAAGTTATGGGGCAGAACATCAATCTGTGGGACGATGTCTGCCACCCGCTGCAATTGGGCGCGCCGTTCGACGGCGAAGGCCTGCCGCGACAAAAAGTGCTGCTCGTCGAGCGCGGTGTGCCGCGGAACCTGGTGTACTCGCGTGCTGCGGCAAAAAAAATGAATGTCCAGGCCACCGGCCACGGGTTGTCGCTCCCGAACGAGTGGGGCGAGGCGCCGATGAACCTGGTTTTCGCCGGCGGCACGGCTTCGCTCCAGGAGATGACCTCCTCGACCGACTGCGGCATCCTGGTGACGCGCCTCTGGTATATCCGAGAGGTGGACCCGTACGAGAAGATCCTTACCGGTATGACCCGCGACGGCACTTTTCTGGTGGAGGGCGGCCGCGTCGTCGCCGGTGTCCGCAACTTCCGCTTCAACCAGAGCGTGCTCGAGATGCTGTCGAATGTGGAGATGCTCGGGCCTGCCGTGCGCGCCTCCGGCGAAGAGGCCTTCGAGATGGTTGTGCCAGCGATGAAGGTTCGCAGCTTTCACTTCACCGAGGTGACGAAGTTCTAGAGGCTGGAGGTTAGAAGTTGCACAGAAACCGGTGATTCGCTGATCGGTCTCCGAAGTTTTCGCTTCCAATCTCCAACGTGTAACATCTATCCTCTAATCATGGAACGCCGCAGATTCATCTCCATCGCGGGCGGGGTGGGCGTGGGCGTTCTGCTGCCGTACGCCTTCTACCGCTATTTGATGGCCGGCACAAACGTCGGCCGCATCGGCGTCACGGATTTCTTGAAGGACGGCCCGCAGGCCGCTCTGCGCGCCATCACCCCGGCCGGCGATCTCTACGTCATGTCGTCGCACGGCAATCCTGCGGTGGACGCGAACAAATGGTCGCTCGCGATTGACGGCCTGGTCGAAAACCCGCTGCGCTTCAACTATGACGAGCTGCGCAAGCTGCCGCCGTATGAGACCCACCTGACGCTCGAGTGCATCTCCAACCCCGTCGGCGGGCGTTATATCGGCAACGCCTGGTGGCGCGGTACGTTGCTCCAGCCGCTGCTCGAGCGTGCCCGGCCCACGCCCGCGGCCGTTTACGCCGTGCTGTACGCGGCCGAGGGATACACCACCGGCCATCCCGTTGAAAGGCTCCTGCGGCCGGGGAACTTCCTCGCCTACGAGATGAACGGCGAGCCGCTCACCCGCGACCACGGCTTTCCCCTGCGCATCTTTTTTCCCGGCAGGTACGGGATGAAGATGCCGAAGTGGCTGACGCGCATCGAATTCGTCAACAAGGAATACCTTGGCTACTGGGAGTGGCAAGGCTGGTCGAACACCGCGGACCGGCAACTCCGCGCCGTCGTGGATGATCCTCGCGACGCGGCGCGGATCTCCGGCTCGAACTTTGTGATCACCGGCTATGCCGTGGCGGATGCCGCGGGTGTCTCCAAGGTAGAGATCTCCACCGACGATGGCCGCAGCTGGCAGGAAGCGCCGATCTTCAGCAATCCCATCCCCTCGCAGATGTGGGCATTCTGGAAACTCGTTTGGGTGAACCCGTCGAAAGGGAAACACACGCTCCAAGTGCGCGCCACGGACGGCGCGGGGCGTTTGCAGACCGCGGCGCACTCGGGCGAATGGCCCTCCGGCGCCACCGGCTACCATACAATCTCCGTCGAAGTCTCTTAGACGCAATTGCCGATTAGGATTTGCCTGTAGCCTGCTCTTAGAGGTGGGGCTGTCTGAGCCGTATTACTGCAGAACTCCGGTGGGCGAAAATCCCCGAGTCCGAAGACACAGGCCAGCTTCTGGCTAGCGTGCAGTGAATTCCAGGCTGGCGATGGTCTTGGCGATGACGTTCTCTTGAATCTGGATCAGGTCGGAATCGGCGTAGGTCATTCCTAGGATGGTGAAGAATTCATTCCCGCGGGCGAGCGACACGATTACCCCCGACCAGTCGTGGCCGTCCACGGTGCCGCGGTAGCGGCGCTCGAGCGCCGGCAGGCCGGCAACCCGGCTGCGCTGCTCGGAAAGCCGGCGGTAGTTTTGGTAGATCTCGCGGAGTTGTCGTTCGGTCGAAGCCGCCTGTAAGTCGAGGGAGGTCTTCAGCGACTCGCGGCCGATCACTAGCAGCGTCGTCTCATCACCCGTGCCCATGGCCGCAATGGCCGTGGGCAACGTCTTCTGCGCGTCTTCGATGACGTGCCATCCCGGCGGCTTGTACATGCGGAAGCCGTAGGTATGATTGATGTAGAGGTTGCCCTGCACTTCTTCGCGAATCGGCGGCGGCGCGCTGGGTGCCGCAGCCGCAGCGGTATTCTCCGCGGTGGCGGAAGCCGTTTTCTGCGGCACAGGCTGAGCCGGGGGTGCCGGAGCCGGAGGAGATTCCTTCTTCGGTGCGGGCGCCCGGGCAGATGCCGGCGCAGCCGCTGGAGCAGCACCGGCAGCGGCCGCCGGAACCACCTGCGGCTCCGGTGGAGAAGGCTTCTTGCTGCGGTCAGTGGACTCCTTCTTGGGCTCGGGCTTCGGCTCCGACGGGATGATGGCCGCGACCTTGTCTTTCCGCACCAGTGCGAAGCCGTAGCTGGTTTGCACTTTAAAGGAGTTGTCTTCGAATCCTACGATGGTGCCGATGATTTTCGTACCGTCTTTGAGGCGAATCTCGTCCGCCCAGGCACACGACGCGAGAAGCAGCAGAGCCAGCGCGCAAATGGTGCGGTGCTTCATTCGTTCGAGTATGGCAAAGACCCGGCCTGCGCGGCAAGCTCAGCCGTCCGGTAATGTCCGAGTGGCCAACGTGGCCAGCAGCCTTTCGATGCGCGCCGCGAGGCGCTCGACATCCTCGATGGCCGCAGCCAATCGTGCGCGCGCGTCCTCCGGCAGGCGTGCCTGCGACTGGCGCAGGGCGAGCGCCCGCGCCAGCAGACGCAGTTGCTTGCGGTGCCGCGGGTTGAGCTGCTCCCACAGGCGACGTCCCGAAGCCTCTCGATTGCTCGCGTTGCGGCCCAGCCATTGCTCGCCGGAGGCCACCGCCCGACCGGTCGCCGGCTCGAGCGTTGGTGCCTGATTTGTGTTCTTAGGTGAAATCATGCTTTTCGAGTTTCGATTCCTTCATTTCCGCGCCGCTTCGAGCTTCTCGCAGTTGATCTGCCCGTCCCGCTCGACACGGCCGGTCACGCGCAGCAGGCGCGTCTCAAACACCAGGCCGCCGTAGCGCTCGTAAGCCCCGGGGAATAGCACCGCCTCGTAGAGGCCGCGCTGGTCTTCGAGCGTGACGAACATCATGTTGCGGTAGTCCTTGGTGCCCACGTGGCGGTAGGTTACCAGCCACCCCAGCAGCGTCACCCGCTTGCCGCGCAGCGCGCCCAGCGTGTCGCTCCAGACCTCGCTGTTCCGTGCCGCCAGGTCGAGTGGGTGGCCGCTCACGCACACTTCCAGGATCTCCTGCTCGTAGGCCAGGCGCTGCTCGCGGGTGTAGTCGGCGGCGGGCGTCGCCGGCGGCTCGAGCAGCGCTGGCGGCAGCGCTTCCGGAAAGAGCATCTCTGCATGCGCGACGGGCGCCGGTGGCGGGCGCAGCGAGCGCTGCAGGTTGAGCCGCCAGAGCAGCGCTGGGCGTCCGCCGCAGGCGGAGCCGAAATCATCCAATGCACCGCACTTGATGAGCGATTCAATTTCGTCACGCTCCACTGGCACGCGGGCAAGGAAATCTTCGAGCGAGCGGTAAAGGCCATGTTGTTCGCGGGAGCCGACGATCTTCTCGATCGTTTCCAAGCGCAGCCCCTTCACCTGCATCAGCCCGATGCGCATGGCTCGCGGCTGCCCGGTTTGTGTAGCGGCGGGTTGATCCCGCCCTGGCGGCGTAAAGCCGCCTCTGCACATTTCTTCGGTGGTGTATTCCAGGCGCGAGTGGTTCACTGAGGGCAGGCGCACCTCGATGCCCCAGCGCTTGGCCTCCTCGACGTAGGCGGAGACGTGATAGAAGCCTGCGCCCGAGCTGCACATGGCCGCCAGAAATTCAGCCGGGTGATGCGCCTTCAGGTAGGCGATGCGGTAGGAGAGATCGGCGTAGGTGGCCGCGTGCGCCTTGCAGAAGCCGAACCCGGCGAACTTCTCGACCATCAGCCAGGTCTGGTCGCGCTGGGCTCCCTCGAGACCGATCCGCTCCGCTGCTTTCAGGAATTTCGCCCGCAGGCGCTCGCGCTCGCGCTGGTCGGCAAACTTCGCCGTGGCGCGGCGCACCAGGTCGGCTTCGGCAAGCGACATGCTGCCGACCGCCTGCGCGATCTGCATCACCTGCTCCTGATAGACGCACACGCCCAGGGTCTCGCCGAGGATGGTTTCCAGGCACGGATGCGCGTGGCGCACCGGCTCCTGGCCGTGCAGCCGCTTCAAGAAGGTTTCCTTCGCGCCATACTCGGACGCTCCCGGCCGGATCAGCGCCAGCGCCAGGCAGATGTCTGCTAACGTCCGCGCCTCGAGCGTGCGCAGCAGCCCGCGCAGGCCCGGCGATTCGATCTGGAAGATCCCCATCGTGCGGCCCCGGGCAATCATTTCGCAGGTCGCCGGGTCGCCCTCGGGGATGGCCTCGAAGTCAAGCTGTTCTCCGGGCTCACCCGCGTCGCCGGGATGGCTTGCCCGCTCGATTTCTGCCAGCGCCAGCGACATTGTGGTCAGGCCGCGCTGGCCGAGCAGGTCCATCTTGATCAGCCCCAGCGCTTCCACTGCGTTCATGTCGTATTGCGTGACGACGATGCCCTTGGTGGCCACTTCGAGCGGCACTCGCTGCGTCAATGGCTGCGCCGAAATCACTGTGCCGCATGGGTGAATGCCCAAGTGGCGCGGGAAATCGTCCAGGCGCAGCGCCACCTCGAGGATCGTCTTCCACGGCTCTTCCCCGGCAGGCAGCGAGCGGCATTCGGGCAGCGTGCGGATGGCCTCCAGGATCTCGCGCACCGGCCGATGCGGCAGGCGGCGCGTGAAATGGTTCACCTCGCCGTGTGAAAGGCCGAAGACCTTGGCCACCTCGCGCACCGCCAGGCGTGCGTGCATGGTGACGAAGCTCGCGATCATCGCTACGTGAGGGGATATGTCTCCGGCGCGCCCCCCGGAAGCTTCAGCAGGAGCCCCGTCTCCGGCATTCCAGCGTTTGTATACGTAGTCGAGCAGCTCGTCGCGCCGCGCCCCGCAGATGTCCAGGTCAATGTCGGGACAGTCGCCGCGCTGCTCGTTCAGGAAACGCTCGAAGTAAAGCCCCCAGCGCAGCGGGCAGACGCGCGAGATGCCCAGGCAGTAGGTGACAATCGAGCTCGCCGCCGAGCCCCGCGCCACTGCCGGAATCCCGCGCCGCCGCGCCTCCTCCACGATGTCCCAGACGAGCAGGAAATACGGCGCCAGGTTCAGCTTGTGGATCACTTCGAGCTCGTGGGTGAGCCGCGCCAGCACCTCAGGCCGCAGCGGCCGGTAGCGCCGCCGGGCGCCTTCAAAGCACAACTTCCACAGGTAGGAAAACGGCGTCTCGCCCTCGGGGACCGGGAACTCGGGAAAAATCAGCTTGCCGAGCTCGAGTTTCAGGTTGCAGCGCTCGGCGATTTTAAGCGTCACGGCGAGCGCTTCGGGGTGATCCCGGAATGCCCGGCGCATCTCGTCGGCCGGCTTGAACCAAGCCTCGGCGCTCGCGATCTCCGGCGGCGCCACCCGGGTGAGCAGCGAGCCGGTGCGGATGGCGTTGAGCACGCGGTGGTGCAGGTGCTCCTCGGGCCGGATGAAGTGGACGTTGTTTGTGGCTACCAGCGGCACGCCCAGCTCGCTGCCCAAGCGCGCGGCTTCTCGCAACGCTCGGCCATCGCCAGCGGAGAAGTGCTGAACTTCGATGTAGAGCGCGTCGCCGAAAATCTCCTTGAGCTGCGCAATGCGTTCGGCCGGCGTCGTAGGGGCGTATGGCCATACGCCCGTACGATCTTCTCTGCGAGTTTCGAGTTTCGAATTGCGAGTTTCGCTTCCTGCCGTATTGCCCGGCGCATACAGCGCAATCAGCCCCTCGCGCTGCGCGTTCAATGCTTCCAGCCCGACCGGTTGGTCCCGGAGCTGCCGCTCGGTCACCAGTCGACACAGATTGCTGTAGCCGGTGTGATTCGTCGCGAGCAGTACGAGCGGAGCGCTTTCCGCTCGGTCGGCGGTGCGCCCATCAGCGTTCGAGTTTCGAGTTTCGTTTTTCGAGTTTCCAAATTCGATGTCCAGCACGGCGCCCACGATGGGCTTCACGCCTGCCTCGCGCGCCGCCAGGCAAAATGGCACAGCGGCGTAGAGGCCGTTGGTCTCGGTCAGCGCCACCGCCGGCATTGCGTGCCCGGCGGCCACGGCCACCAACTCCGCGGGCGATGGCACCGCTCGCAGGAACGAGTAGTGGCTGTGGCAGTGGAGGTGGACGAACATTGCAGCTCGAAAATCGAAACTCGTAGAGGGCGCTGCTCGCTGCGCCCTCTGCCTCCGGCAGATTGTATGGGCAGGCCCCCAGGCCTGCCCGAAATGGGCGACTGTGGTAGGGAATGGGAAGGGGTGAAACGCTCGCCGGCAGCGCTGGCGTCTTACCGGCGGTTTCCAGAGCGACACCGAAACTCACCAGCAGGATGCTGGCGCTACAACCCATCAGCGCGAAAGACAGGGCGTCGAGAGCACCAGCCCGTTGGGCTTGGTGGCATAGTGCTCGCGCAACTGCAAGCCCTTGCCGTAGAACACCGCGTTCCAGCCAAATCGGCCGCGCACCGCATCCATGCCACGATTCAAGTACCAGCGGCGAT
>WNFA01003578.1_pt1 | contig 12913 bp, 9 predicted proteins | sample 5400481 | NCBI WGS metagenome assembly WNFA01 (sample SAMN13153340, study PRJNA577476) | soil metagenome | isolation source: 120 cm saprolite under Douglas fir tree site 2 hole 1 replicate 2 | place: USA:California | collected 2015-04-18 | reverse complement strand
CGCGTAGCTAATCCCGACCGGCTCGCTCGCGGGCCGCCTCATTCGCCGACCATTCGACGATCGTCGCCTCTCCCTGTCCCACGCCGACGCAGAGGGTCGCGAGACCGTAGTACGGCCGGCGTTCCCGCGGCGCGCGTCGCTCCATCTCGTGGACCAGGGTGCAGACGATCCGGGCACCGGAGCATCCGAGCGGGTGACCGAGCGCGATCGCGCCGCCGTTCACGTTCGTGATGTCCGCGCGGAGGCCGAGCTCGCGCATGACGACCATCGCCTGAATCGCAAATGCCTCATTCAGCTCGATCAGCCCGAGGTCCTCGATGCCGAGGCCTGCCCGGCTCAGGGCCTTGCGTGTCGCGGGGACGGGACCGAGGCCCATCGTGCGCGGCTCGACCCCGGCGGCGGCGGAAGACACGATTCGGGCGAGCGGACGAAGGCCGAGTTCGCGGGCCTTGCGATCGCTCGTCAGGAGGACCGCCGCGGCGCCGTCTGTGATGCCGCTCGAATTCCCCGCGGTCACGGTCCCACCTTCCCGGAAGACCGGTGGCAGTTTCGCGAGGGCCTCGAGCGACGTGTCCGGCCTCGTCGATTCGTCCCGGGAGACGAGACGAGGCCCGCCCGCTTTCTGCGGGACCGGGACCGGCACGATCTCGGACGCGAACGTCCCCGATTCGATCGCAGCGACGGCCCGTCGATGGCTCTCCAGCGCGAACCGGTCTTGGTCCTCGCGGGAGATCTCGTGGTTTCGCTCTCGCAGATTCTCGGCCGTCTCGCCCATCGAGTCGTTTCCGTACTGCGCCTTGAGCCGCGGATTGGGGAACCGCCACCCGAGGGTCGTGTCCCAAGCCGTCAGGTTCCCCATCCCGCCATCGAGGTTCTTCGGGACCGCGTACGGTGCGCGGGTCATGCTCTCGACGCCCCCGGCGACGAAGACGTCGCCCTCGCCGGCCTTGATCGCCCGCGCCGCGGCGTTGATCGCCGACAGGCCCGAGGAGCACAGACGATTGAAGGTCACCCCGGCGACGGAGACCGGGAAGCCCGCGAGCAGCGCGGCCATCCGCGCGACATTCCGGTTGTCCTCCCCCGCCTGGTTCGCGCAGCCGAGGTAGACCTCCTCCACAATCGCCGGGTCGAGGCCCGCGCGGCGCACGACCTCGCCCACGACGAGCGCCGCGAGATCGTCGGGCCGGACCTCCTTCAGGTTGCCGTGATGACGCCCCATCGGAGTCCGGACGGCTCCCACGATTACCGCTTCCGTCATTCCGCATCACCGAATGGCCGCCCTCATTCCGTCGTGGGATTTGGACTTCGGGGTCAATCGCTCCCAGGATCGCTCGAAACAGTTTCGCACACCTCCCTCCGAAAGAGCGAAGCCCGAGGAAAGTATACCTCTACTTAGAGGTATGAAAATGGAAATCGGATGCGGGGCCCGGATCCGGAATTTCGATGGCCGGCGGTACTTCTACTTCTGGCACTACGAGCGAGCGAACGGCCGGTCCACGAAGAACGAGGAGTACGTTGGCCGCGTCGACTCCGAAAAGGCCCGATCGGATCTGCTCCGGAGGATGGCCGCGTACCATCGGAAGGCCGAGCAGGAGTTCGCGAGGAAGCGGGCCCGGATCGAGGGCCTGATCGCTGCGAGTCATACCTCCACTTAGAGGTACGTGGTCGAGCCGCCGAGAGCAGCACGCGCGGCCACGGCTCCCAGGGTGGGGAATCTTTATCCCGCCCCGACCCTTCGTCGCGGCGTGCGCCTCGAGGAACGACCGTTCGGCGGATTCGCCCGCGGCTCCCTTCCGGTCGGGTGCCGTCAGTGCACCGATGGCTCGAAGATGGTCCTCTTCGTCACGGGCATCTGCTCGTTCCACTGCTTCTATTGTCCCGTGTCGGACGAGAAGATGTACAAGGACGTCGTCTTCGCGGACGAGAAACGCGTGACGCGGGACGAGGACGTCCTCGAGGAAGCCCACGCAATCCAGGCGACCGGTGCCGGGATCACGGGGGGAGACCCGCTCGACGCCGTCGAGCGCACCTGTCATTACATCCGCCTCCTGAAGGCCGAGTTCGGCCGGGGGTTCCACACCCACCTGTACACGATGTCGACCGATGCCGACAAGATCCGGATGCTGGCGGCCGCCGGCCTCGACGAGATCCGCTTCCACGTGCCGCCCGGCCTCTGGTCCCGGGCCCATGGGAGCGCCTTCGTCGCCGCGTCGCGCCTCGCCCGGTCGCTCGGCCTGATCGTCGGGATCGAGGTGCCCCTGATCCCGGAGCGGGAGGCCGACCTGGTTCGCCTCATCGAATGGGCGGGGGACGAGGGACTCGCCTTCGTCAACTTGAACGAGCTGGAGTTCTCCGATGCGAACTTCCCGCGGATGAAGGTCCACGGATACGAGATGAAGCACGAACTCTCGTACGGCGTCAAAGGCGCGGACCCGGTCGCCCTGCGCATCCTCGGACGGAAATGGCGGACGACGGTCCACTACTGCACGAGCGGCTACAAGGATGGATGGCAGCTGCGGTCGCGCATCAAGCGGCGGGCGGAGACCGTCGCGCATCCCTGGGACGTAATCACCGAGGACGGGACCCTCCTGAAAGGAATCGTCGAAGGGTCTGATCTGGAGCCGTTGCGGAAGGTCCTCGAGGCGACCTACCACGTCCCGCCCGATCTCATGGGCGTCGACGGCCCGCGGAAGCGCCTCGAGATCGCGCCCTGGATCCTCGAGGAGATCGCGCCGAAGCTCCGCCGGCCCGCGTTCCTCGTCGAGGAGTATCCGACGGCCGACGGCCTCGAGGTCGAGCGGACTCGGCTGGCGTAGGCGCGCACGTCGCGCATCGCAATCCTTCCGCGGACGACCAGCGCCACGGTCCGCCGGTCCCGCCGCAATTCGAGCAGACGAGCCCTCGCAACCGACCGGACCACGCGTCGAGCCGCGCGGCCGTCCCCGATCCGTCCGGGAACTCGAGTCGGAGGTGAGCGGTCGGAACCTGGATGGCCCGGATCGAACACAAGGAGGCACCGGCCTTGGGATCGAACCGCTCCACGGCTTCAGTGAGGCGGCGATCCCGCTCCGCCATGACCGCGCGGAGCAGCTCTTGAGATCCGTCCGGATCGGAGTCGCGGAGCTCTTCGATCGTCCGATCGAAGTATCCGAAGATCCGACGCACCTCCTCTTCCAAGAGGCCGAGGCTCCGAGTACGGAACCGGTCGACCTCTCCCGAGGTGATCGATCGAAGGGATTCGGCCGCAAGCCGGTACCCGGCCTCGAGGTCGACGAAATTCCCCCGGATGTGACTCGGGATGAGCTCCCGGTCGGGCCGACCCGGGTCGATGGCCCAGGCGTCTTGTTCGGATGTCGAGACTGCGATGAGATGGAAGCTCTCGCGTTTCTCGTCGGACAGGAGCGTCACGCGGAAAGCGAAGAGCCACAGGAGTCCGTCCTCGATCCCGTCCACGTGGGAACGCACCCCGGCCTCCGGACCCAGGCCGGATTCGCGGAGCGCGACCGGGATCCACTCCGTGCCGGAGACCTCGCACCGCGCCGCATCCCACTGGCCCCGGCGAGCGACGACGGCGATGAGGCGCTCCAGGAAGTAGCTGCCGGGGGCGACCAGCTCGGCCTCGAACTCCCGGCTGCGTTCCGCGTCGAAGGTCAGCGCGAAATTCGCGGGCACCTCGAGATCACGCTGGACCGACCCGGGGGCCCGGACCCACACGAGCGACCCGCCCGGGGACACGACCGCGCCGAGGTCGGTGAGTGCGTCGACGACGAACGGTTGCAACGGCGAGGCATCGCTCACGCGGAGGCCGCCTCCTCCGCACCGCCGAGGACCGCTTCGTTGACGTCCTTCACGTGCTCGTACTGGGCGCGCGCGCGGACGAGGGAATCCCCCAGTCGGCGCAACGCGGAGCGTCGGTCCTCGGCTTGCCGGAGCACCCAGATGTCCATCATCAGGTCTTCGAACGACCGGCGCTCGTCGAGGTTGCCGAGGATCAGATCGAGTTCTCCGACGACGAGCTCGAACATGTGGATCTTGCGATCAAGGAGCTCCATCAGGTTCGCCTCGACGGTGTCTTCGGCCCATACGTTGACGACGTGGACCTCGTGTTCCTGGCCCAGGCGATGGACCCGCCCGATCCGCTGCTCGATCCGAAGGGGATTCCACGGAAGATCGTAATTTACGACGGTCCGGGCAAACTGAAGGTTCCGGCCCTCGCCTCCCGCTTCGGTGCTCAGGAAGATGTCGGCGTCCCCGCGGAACGTTCGAACCGCCGCGTCCTTCGCCGCGGGCGAGAGTCCGCCATGGTAGGCCGCGACCCGATGCCCGTCGGCTTCGAGGACCCCCTGGAGGTACTGAAGGGTCCGCAGATATTGCGTGAAGATCAGGACCTTCTCGTCGACGGACTCGAGGAATTCGCGGAGCCGCCCGGCCTTCACGTTCGATGCGATCGCCGCGGCGTCTTGCCGCAGGTCCTCGAGACGCTCCCGTTCGTCCGACCGGAAGAGCGGGCTCTGGGCGAGGCGTCGGAGCGTCTCCGCCACCGCGAACGTGCTGCTGCCGATCTCGCGTTGCAGGACGATCAAAGTCAATCGCGCGGTCCAGGGCAACCGACCGGACGCCGACCAGTAGGCGTCCCGTACGAAGTCGGTGACGTCGTCGTAGAGGCGCCGTTCCGCGGGGCTCAGGCGAACCGCGAGGCTGTGCACGCGGCGCGGAGGCAACGTGAACGCGATGCCGCGGCGGTTGCGGACCATCACGTCCCGGAGGCGTCCGCGCAGCTCCGAGACCCGCATCGGCACCCGCCGGTCCGGGCTCGCCACGTACCGCTCGAGGAACCGATCGTACGTGTGCAACTGGCCGGGTTTCAGGAGGGTGACGAGGTTGAAGAGCTCGTCCATGTCGTTCTGGACCGGGGTCGCGGTCAGGAGCAGCATGTACTTCTTCGACAGCCCGGCCACGAAACGCCAGTTCAGGCTGAAGCGGTTCTTGAGTCGATGGGCCTCGTCCACGACGATGAGGTCCCACGGCCGAGCCTGGGCCGCACGCCGATGGGGCTCGCGTTTCGCGGTGTCCATGGACGCGATGAGAAACGGCCTTCGTTCCCAATCGCGGATCGACCGGAGGACGGCGAAAGGCAAGGCGAATTTCGTCTCCATCTCTTCCCGCCACTGGCCCGTCAGCGCGGCCGGAGTGAGGACGAGGACACGATGGATGAGTCCTCGGACGGCGTATTCCTTGAGGACCAGTCCCGCCTCGATCGTCTTGCCGAGGCCGACCTCGTCGGCGAGGATCGCCCGACCCCGCAAGTCGCGCAAGACCCGGAGCGCCGTGCGCTCCTGGTGATCGTACCGTGCGACGCCGTGCAGGACTGGCCACGCGAGGAGGCGGTCGAATCCGTCGACGAGGGAGATCCGATGGGCCTCGCCGTTCAAGCGCCACGCGCGGGGTCCGTCGCCCGGAGACTCGAACGCACGGGCGAGGAGGTCCCGATCCGAATCGTCAAATCGCAGGGGGAGGGAGGCATCTGCCGAGGGAGGGCGCTCCCTAGCCGGGAGGGACATGGAGGGGGGATCCCTTCACCTGCCACCGCAGGCGAGGCGAAAGCGCCCCCGGCCGTAATAATCGTTTGGCTGACGACGACGCGCGTCCGGAGACGTTGCGACTAGGGGTCCGCGGCGGCGATGGATGGGCTGGCGTCCCGGCTCGATCGCCGGCCCCGGAGCAAGGACGGCAGGATTGCGAGCGTGTTGATGCCCGCGAGCCATAGGTACGTCGTCTTGATCCCTTGCGCGAAGAGCATCCGATCTGTATCCGAGATCGAGGCGGTGTTCCCGGACGAGATGATTTGCGTGACGAGCATGTACGGCACGGTGAAGGTCGTGATGAGAATCGCGAGGTTCAAGCTGATCGTGTATCCGACGTTGAAGAACGTCGCCCGGAATCCGGAAGCGATCCCACGCCGCTCCGGCGGGACGGACCCCATGATTGAACTGATGTTCGGCGATGCGAAGAACCCGAGGCCTGCGCCGAAGAGCAGCATGTAGACCACGAGATGCGAATACGGAGTCGCCGCGTCCGTCGTCGAGAACAGGAACAGGGAGAGGCTGATGACGGCCAAGCCGGACGTCGTGAAGGGCAAGTGCCCGTACTTGTCCGACAGGCGGCCGCTCAACGGTCCCGCGGCGAGCGTGGCGATGTCCAGCGGGATCATCAGGAGGCCCGTGGTCAGCGGGCTCTGCTTCAGCACGAGTTGGAAGTAGAGGCTCAGGAGGAGCAGGACCGCGCCGAACGCGATCGCATTCAGGAGCTGAGCGACGACGCCGCCGGTGAACTCGCGGATCCGGAGGAGCTTGAGATCGAGCAGCGGGTGGGGGTGCCTTCGTTCGAGGACCACAAACAGTCCGAGACTGACAAGGGACACGGCAAAGAGCGCGGCCACGGTCCTGATCTCGGCGACCCCGTACGCCGCGAGCGTGAGGGCGAGGAGGAGGCCCATGATGAACACGGTGAACGCGGCGAAACCGCCCCAATCGATCGGCGCACCGCGCTCGAGCTTCCCGACTTCCCGCAAGCGGAGGCGAGCCCACGCGGTGCCGAAGATCCCGATCGGCACGTTCACGTAAAAGAGGGCGCGCCAATCGAGGAACGAGAGGATGATGCCGCTCAGCGTCAGACCGGCCATGGACCCCATCCGGAAGGCGACCTGGTTGATCCCGAGGGAAAGCCCCAGCTCCTGAGACGGGGTCGCGTCGACAATCATCGCCGCACTGTTCGTGAACAGGATCGCGGAGCCCAGGCCCTGGATCGCTCGGAAGGCGATCACCTGGGCCGGGTCGAGCGCGAGGCTCGTCAGGAGGGAGCCGAGCGTGAAGACCGCGAATCCGCTCGTGTAAAGCTTCACGCGGCCGACGATGTCCGAGATGCGCCCGACAAGGAGGAGCGCGACCGTGCTCCCGAGGACGTACGCCTGCGTGATCCAGATCGCCTGTTCCGCGTCGGCCCGGAGGCTCGACGCGACCTGCGGAAGGCCGACGATCACGATGCGGGAGTCGATCCCGGCCATGAGCACGCCCACGGTCGTGACCGTCAAGACCGTCCACTTGTACTGGATCCGGCTCGCCTCCGTCGGCGGAGTCCGGGCCGCGCGAGCGACCCGATTTCGCGCGACGAAGCAACCGGGATACGTTAAGGTTCCTACTCACGCGTGGTGACGGGCGGACCCGGTGCCGTCATGCGACGCTCACACTCTGAATCGGATGATGGCGGGCGATCAGGTCCCTCGAGACGCGCAGGTTCTTCCCGTCCTTGCCGATCGCGCGCCCCTTCTTCGTCGACTCCACCGTGACGGTGGCGTGGACGACGTCGCCCCGTTGTTCGATCTGGACGGACTTGACGTCGAAATTCCGGAAGACGTTTGCGACGAACTTGTCCGGTTGCTCCGAATACTCGACGACATGGATGTCCTTGTTGATCAGGCGCTTCAGCTTCGCGATGTTCTCGCCCTTCTTGCCGATCGCCTTGCCGATGTCGCCTTCCTTGACGACGAAGATGAGCCTGTCGCCGGCGTCGACGCAGTCCACGACCGTCGTCCGCGTGAGATCCTGGAATAACGCGACGTACTTGATCGTCTGCTCGTCGAAAACGATCTCGGCCATGCGAATCCTAGACGGTCAGGATGTTCGATTCCCCGGGGCTGATCACCGCGACCGCGGCGACGGAGAACGGCACGCCACAGGCGGCGCCCAGATCCACGTTCGTGCCGCCGAACCGGAACAGACGGACGTCCCCCAGGTTCCGCGTGGCTTCCTCGGGGCAGTTCGAGGCGAGGACCACGAGCTTCGCCTTCTTCGACTTCGCCGCGCGGCGCACCTCGCGCAGGCCGAAGCGCACCTCGCCGGTGTCCGCCGCGACGCGGAGCGCACGGGGGACGTCGATCATGGGACGACCTCTTCCAGAGGCTCTTCGGGGGCCGGCACGGGAGCCGGAGGCGTCACGGCGGGTTTCGGCTTGGCGACGGCCGTCGGCTTCGAGGCGCCTGGCGGCGGCTTGTAGATCAGGTTGACCGCGCCCGTCCCGAGGGTGACGGGCTGGCCCACGATCACGTTCTCGGCGACGCCGTCGAGGTAGTCCACCTCACCCGTGATCGCGGCGCGGAGCAGGTGATGGGCCGTGATCTCGAACGCGGCCCGGGCGAGAACGGAGGACTTGCGGCCGGAGATGCCGTGGCGGCCAATCGCCTTCACATCGCCGTCGTTCGTCATCATATCGGAGACGAGCATGATGTGGCGAATGTCCACGGTCAGGCCCTGCTCCTGGAGCGTGTTGTACGCCTCGTTCACGATCGCGTTCCGCGCGGCCTCGATTCCGAGGACCTCGTAGATCTCTTGGACCGAGTTCGTCGAGGTCCTCGATGCGTCGACGTACGGGAGCTCGAGGATCTTCGAGAGATTCGATCCTTCCGTGTAGATGACGTAGCCTTCGCCGCGCTTCTTGATGATCGCGCGCGAGATCCCGTCGATCCCCTTGATCTTCATCATCCGGACCTGTTCGACGAGGCGCTGGAGCTTCTTGAACGATGGCTCTCCGGCTTCGACGACGAGCGCCCTCGCCTTCTTCTCCGCGTTCCCGACCTGGCGCCGGACCTCCTGGATCTCGCCGAGTTTCTTCAGTTTCTCCTCGAGTTCCGGCCAGGTGACGCCCCGGGACTTCATGCGGTGATCGTCCGGGTACGCGAGGACCCGCATGTTCACGAGGTCCGTCTCGATCGAGGCGATGTCCTCGAGGGAGGTCATTTCGATCTCGGTCGCGATCTTTCGCATCCGCTCGAGGTCCGTGTGACCCGACTTGACGTACAACTCCATGATCGGGGTCGACGGCACGCGCCGCGCGTCGACGATCTCGATGAGCCGCGGGAGTCCGAGCGTGACGTTCATCTCGGCGACGCCCGCGTAGTGGAAGGTCCGCATAGTGTTGTGGGTTACCACGCCTTCCGAGGTGGTGAAGGTCTCAAGGCCGGGCACCGACAAATCATAGACCGCTCTGGAGGGAACCGGGGTGGACTGGACCTCAAGAATTTCGTCCCAGAGGACATCCTCGTCCGCCAGGGACCGAAGCGTTCGCAGCTCGCCGTCCACGTTCACTCCGATTTGCTTCGCCCGGGCCTCGAACCGCAAGATGTGTCGAGCAAGGGTCCTCCGTCCGACTCGCTGCCGACGCGCAAAGTTGTTCACGTCACGCGTCGGGAGTCGAAGGTTCCGAGACACATCCCGCAAGATGGTCCCGAATCCGCTGATCATGTCGAGTCCGTCGTAGGTGAATGCACGACTGGGCTTCGCGCAGAGCCTGTCCAGCAAGGCTCTCTTCTGCGCGGACTCGAAACCGATGGCGGCCCGGAACGCTTCGGCGTACTGTTGTGGAATCCAGAGGGTGTACTGCTTCCCGGTCTGTCCTTTGCTGGAAACAATCCCAAACCGACCAAGGAGGAGCGCCACCCCGTCAATCAGCTCGGCAGAGTTTGAGCTGACTCGAATCGCACCGCGATCAACGGATACGTTGCCGTCCCCGTCGAAGTACGCCCGCAAGAGTGCGGCCACGCAAGCGTCGCTCGCCCCGAACGCGAATTCCGGAATTCGCTTCTGCGCGGATCCGTGGCCACAGGCCGCTCGAAGGAACTCCGAGAGGACGACCGAACGAAGATGCAGGTCGTGCCCCTTGGCAAAGCCCCGGGTGTTGTCGTACTCGCCGTAACCGATTCCGAACGACTCGGCGACTCGGCGGGTCTTCCGGAGGAAACTTTCATCGGTGTTCGAGATGTTGACGTAGTAGTGGGCCGCCCAGCCTTCTGAAAGGTAGGCGCCCAGGAGCCAGCCGATCGATGCGTGCAGAGGAACTCTCTCCGGAACCTTGGCTCGGCCGTGGTTTTGAATGGGGTACACGAACCCATCATCAATCCCGAACTCGGAGCGGCCCGCAAGGTGTCGCGCGAGCGCATCGACGCCGACCGGAACGACGAAGTCCCGGCCGTATCCACTGCGCCAACGAGCGCCCAGGGTTCTCGCCTTTGCCACCTCGGTCCCATGCCAAAATCGATTTTTCGGGAGGAATTCCTCGAGATTGAGCTCCTGAGCTTGCGAGGGGACCGACCACCGCCGCAGTACAGGGACACGGTCGCCGAGGCGCAATTCCGAGCCGAGGATTGGTTCGATGTGACCGTTGCGGCGGGTGACGAACGAATGGTTCGCGGTCGCGGTGATGGTTCGGCCTAGGCGGGTCCGGATCCGCAGGAGCGGATTCCGATGAAGGTGACGGCTGGCCGATTGGACGGGCTTCCAGACGACCTTTCCTTCGGCGGTGAGGCTCGGGACCTCTAGGCGGTGGCCGTGGGGGAGGTCACACCACTCGGTCGAGCCATCGCGATCCGTCGCGTGTCGAGACATGAGCCCATCCACGAGGACCCCGATCGGAACGACCCGGACCCGGCCGTCATCGCGGACGATTACCTTTTCCTCGTACGGCAGGCTCATCTGCGTGCCCGGTTCCCCGATCGACTGCGCGGACACGATTCCCGCGGACTCGTTCGCGTCGATCGCGTGGAGGTCAAACTTCTCGCAGATCCGCTGGAGGACCTCTTGGAGGCGTTTCTTGCTGAGCTTAAGTCCGTGGAGTTTCTTCGAGAGTTCCGTCACGACGAACCGCGGGAGCCATCGTCCGACCTCCTTCAACCCGTCCAGGATCTCCTGCTCGCCCGCCGAGAGCGGCGGCGCCTTCACGGGGATCGTGAGCGGCGTTTCCGGCTCCGCCTCCGCCGCCTTGGCCGAGGGCCTACGCGCGCGGGCCGCGGGCTTGGCCTTCTCGCGCTTCGGCGCCGGCTTTGCCTCCGCGGCGGCAGGGGCCGTGCCGAGTTTCTTGAGGACCTTCTCGGCCTCTTTCTTCGGGATGAACTTCGCGAGGCGCTCGGGCTTCGAAGCCGCGAGCTTCTCCAAGGTGAAGCCGGCGTCCGCCAGGATCTCCGCGGTCTTCTTCGAGATCCCGCGGTTCCGCAGCGCCTGAATCGTCGTCGCTCGGGCCATCGTCACTCCTCCGACGGAGGCTCTTCCTCCTCGACCTCGACCTCTTCCTCGGAAATCTCAACGTACATATCCTTCTCCGTGAGGCCGTAGGAGGCCATCTCCTGCTCGCGGAGCCGCTCCTTCCATGAAGGCTCCTCGCCGAGGACCTCTTGCAAGATGTCGTCGATGTCGACCGCGCGTCCCTGGACGCTGCGGGACGGATCCACTCCGTCCTCGCCGAACTTGAACTGGATAATCGTATCCGCCGTGTTCCGGACCGTGCCGTCCTCCTTGACCTTCAAGTCTTCGAGGGCGTTGATCAACCGGCGCTGCATGTAGCCAGATCGAGATGTGCGGACGGCCGTGTCAACGAGGCCTTCGCGTCCGCCCATCGCGTGGAAGAAGTACTCCGTCGGGTGGAGACCGCTCTTGTACGACGACTTCACGAAGCCTTTCGCCTCTGCACCGAGATCCCCTTTCTTGAAATGCGGGAGCGTACGGTTCCAGTAGCCGCGGCTCAAGCGCTCCCCGCGGACCGCCTGCTGCCCGATCGAGCCCGCCATCTGGGAGAGATTGAGCATCGAACCGCGAGCGCCGGATCGGGCCATGATCACCGCGCTGTTCTCGATGCCCAGGTGCTTGCCCGCAATCTGGCCGGCTTGGTCCCGCGCGCGGCCGAGGATCTTCATCGCTTCCACCTCGAGCGTTTCTTCCAGAGACCGCCCGGGCATCTGCTCGAGCTCGCCCCGCTTGTACGACTCCACGAGGTCTTCGACCTTCTCGATCGCGGTCTTGAGGACGTCCGTGATCTGCTTCTTCGCCTCCTCCGGGATGTCCTCGTCGTCGATCCCGGTCGTGAAGCCGCGGATCATGATCGCGCCAATCGCCATCTTCGTGGCTCGGTCGATGAACTCCCGCGCGGCATCCGGACCGTAGTCCCGGGCCAGCTTGTCCACGATCTTGCCCTTGAAGGCGCCGATCGCGTTCTCGTCGATCGTGCCGGACGCGATGACGCCGTTCTTGATCACGACGAGCGAGTCTTCGTCCCTTAGCTCCTTCAAGCCGATGTCGCCTTTCGGCGCAATCGAGGACTTGAACGTCATGCTGAGGTTCTTCGGCAGGATCGCGGAGAACAGCGCCTTGCCGGACCAGAACTCCTTGCCGCCTTTCTTGATGTCCGGCGGCGGAAGGTCCCGCATGTCGATCTTGGTGAGGATGAACGTGACCTCCTCCCGGGTGAACTTGCTCTCCTTGTGGGTCAGGAGGAACGAGCCGCTGATGTGATCGTGAATGCCGCCGATGACCGGGCCGCCGAACCGCGGGGAGAGTATGTGCTCTTGCACGCGCATGAGGACTCGGGCCTCCGCGCGCGCCTCTTCGCTCTGCAGCACGTGCAGGTTCATCTCGTCACCGTCGAAGTCCGCGTTGTACGGCGGGCACACGGCGAGGTTGAAACGGAACGTCTTGTGGGGCATGACGCGGACCTCGTGCGCCATCATCGACATCCGGTGCAGGGAGGGCTGCCGATTGAACAGCACGATGTCGCCGTCCACCAGCTGCCGTTCGACGGTGTATCCGATCTCGACGGCTTCCGCGACGACTTCCGCATTCTTTTCCGTCACACGGATCCGTCGGCCGTCCGGTCGAATGACGTAGTTCACGCCCGGCGCATACTCTCCCAGGGGACCGAGCGGGGTCGGACCTCGCTTGACCCACTGCTTCACGATCTCCTGGTTGTACGACTGGACGTGGACGGGGACCGTCAGCTCGCGGGCCGCCTCGACCGGGACGCCGACCTCGTTGATCGATAGGATCGGGTCCGGGGAGATCACGGTCCGGGCGCTGAAGTTCACGCGCTTGCCGGA
>WNFA01003577.1_pt1 | contig 12914 bp, 10 predicted proteins | sample 5400481 | NCBI WGS metagenome assembly WNFA01 (sample SAMN13153340, study PRJNA577476) | soil metagenome | isolation source: 120 cm saprolite under Douglas fir tree site 2 hole 1 replicate 2 | place: USA:California | collected 2015-04-18 | reverse complement strand
GTTCTTTGCGGCTTTAAGAGCGCCTGAAGAGAAATTTTCCAGTTTTCGGCCGTGGTTTCTGGCGGCCATGCTTCAAGCACCGCAGTTGCACGGATTGTCGTCGGATTTGGGCGTTGAAGGATTTTTGATAAAGCGATCGCGTTCCAACTCAAAACCGATATCTGGGCTCGAATCGTTGCAGGAGTCGGTCGAGTTATTTGCCGGGATGAGCGACCATCAAAGCGAGGAGATGCTACTTATTAGTTTCATCCCCGCGGCGCGCGGAACGGATGAAAAGTTGAACAGCGCATGGAAAAAGGGCGACGCCGATGGGATTTGGAGAATTGCCAGCGGCATGCTCAACGATGTCCCAAGCATTGCCGACAGGGTAATCACACGTCGAAATCACAACTGGATACCGAAGATCGATCGCTTGCTTCAAAGTAATGAAACATATTTTGTCGTAGTTGGTGCCGGACATTTGGGTGGTCCCGATGGTCTTTTGGCTTTGCTTCGTCAACGGGGCTATAAAGTGGAGCAACTTTGATCGGCAACGGTGATCAGTCCGCCAAGAGGCGATTCGAAGTTTTTCCTTTCGTAAATTTGCGGACGTTGTTCTTTGTTCGCCGATGGCTCACGTGCCAACTCAGCGAATAAGCACGCGCGCGACCGGAATTGTCGGCGTGGCAATTCTTTGCAGCCGTGTTCTCGGTCTCATCCGCGAAGTTGTTTTCGCCGCGCTCTTCGGCGCGTCGCGAAATATGGACGCGTTTCTTACTGCCTTCCGCGCGCCGAATATGTTGCGCGATCTCTTTGCGGAAGGCGCTCTCTCGACCGCATTCGTTACGACTTTCTCCCAGCGAATCGCCACCGAGGGCGACAAGTCGGCGTGGAATCTTGCGAGTAAGGTCGCCACTCTCACGCTCGTTTTTATGAGCGCGGTCTCGCTGCTCGGCGTCATCTTCGCTCCGGTTCTCATCAACATTCTCGCGCCTGGTTTTCCCATCGAGAAAGCGGAGCTCACTGTTTTGCTCACGCGCATCATGTTCCCCTTCATCCTCCTGGTGTCGCTGGCCGCGCTGGTAATGGGAATGCTCAACGCGAAACATGTTTTTGGGATGCCAGCGATGGCGTCGAGCTTTTTTAATCTCGGCTCGATCATCGGCGGCGTCGCGCTTTGTTACTGGCTCGATCCGCAACCTGATTGGCGGCACCCGCATTTCGGCGAGCGCGGTTTGGTGGGTTTGTCGATCGCGACATTGATTGGCGGATTTCTGCAATTAATCGTGCAGTTCCCATCGCTTGGCCGAGTCGGGTTTCGATTTCGTCTGGACTTCAATTGGCGCGATCCGGGCGTGCGAACCATTCTTGGAATGATGGGGCCGGCAACCATCGCCGCCAGCGCGGTGCAAGTGAACGTGGCCGTAAACAGCATCTTCGCCTCCGGATTGGGCGATGGGGCGATTGCGTGGCTGAACATCGCTTTTCGCCTCATGCAATTACCGCTCGGAATTTTCGGTGTGGCGGTAGCGACGGTTACTTTGCCGTTGGTTTCGCGCAGTGCCGCCGTTGGTAACACGAGCGAGTTTCGTTCTGCGCTCGCCCATTCCATCCGGCTTGTCCTGTTGCTGACGATTCCTGCGGCCATCGGTCTCATTATCTTGGCGCAACCGATCATTCACTTGATCTACGAGCATGGCCGATTCACTCCTTACGCGACTACGCAAACCGCGGCTGCTCTGCGCTTTTACGCCATCGGCCTCGCCGGATATTCTGCGGACAAAGTGCTCGCGCCCGCGTTTTACGCTCTCAACCGACGCTATGTGCCGATGTTCGTGACCCTGACCTCAATCGCGATAAACTTTTCTCTCAACTGGTTCTTTACCTTTTATCTCCATTGGGGACATCGCGGTCTCGCCTTCTCTACTAGCATGGTCGCAATCACGAATTTTATTTTTCTTTATTCAATGATGCGTCACTACACCGGCCGGCTTGAGACTGGCGCGATGTTTCGGACAATTGCCAAACTTTTGTTCGCAGGAATCGGACTGGCTGCCATCTGCTGGCTGGCGTCCACGTTTTTCTTTTCCGTCCATACTCATTTGGCGGGGTGGAAGAACTTCCTTGCGCTGATGGTTACAATTGCCGTCGGCGCCGGAACATTTTTCGGAGCGGCCTACTTGCTCCGCGTTGCTGAAGTGCACGACGTCGTCGATCTCTTTAGGCGGAAGTTTGGCCGGCCGACGTTGTAGAGACGTTTCAAACGCCCGACGAATAGATTCGGCGCTTGGCACAAGCGCCGCTACAAGCTCAAGGCTTGATCGAGATCTTCGATCAGGTCGTCGGCGTTCTCGAGCCCGATCGACAGTCGGATCAAACCTTCCGGCGAGATTGTGCCCGGGCCTTCGATCGACGCCCGATGTTCGATCAAGCTTTCCACGCCGCCCAAACTGGTCGCGCGGGTAAAAATTTTCGTGCTCGTCGTGACTTTCATCGCCGCGTCGCGGCCATCTTTCACCTCGAACGAAAGCATTCCGCCGAACATCGACATCTGCTTTTGCGCGATCTTGTGGCCCGGATGTGAACGCAAGCCGGGATAATGCACCCGCTCAACATTGCTGTGGCTGGCGAGAAATTCTGCAACCCTCGCTGCGTTTTCCGAATGCGCGCGCATCCGCCATGGCAGGGTTCGCATTCCCCGCAGAATCAACCAGCAATCGAACGGCGAGGGGACGGCCCCGCCTTCATATTGAATACTGCGAATCTGCTGAAAAAGATCGTTGTCTCTTTTCGCGACCACGATTCCCCCGAGAACGTCGCAATGGCCGCCGAAATACTTTGTGGTCGAGTGAAGGATAAAATCGGCGCCGAGATCGAACGGCCGTTGAAGGATCGGGGCCCAGGTATTGTCACAAACGCAAAGGGCGCCGGCGTCGCGTACGATTGTTGAAACCTCGGCAAGATCGACAATTTTGAGCAGCGGATTGGACGGCGTTTCCATCCAGGCCAGTTTCGTTTTTGGGCGTAGCGCTTTTTTCACTGCGGCCAGATCGCTCATGTCGATGAAATCAGCTTGAAGTCCCCATCGCAGAAAAATTTCACGCAATAATCGCGACGTTCCGTAGTACGCATCTAAGTGCGCGAGCACGTGATCGCCAGGTGCCAGCGCCTGGAAAATTGCTCCGGTCGCTCCCGTTCCGGAGGCGAACGCGGCCGCGGCTGCGCCGCCTTCGAGCGCGCTGACTCCTTCTTCCAGCGCCTGCCGGTTTGGATTGTTGTTGCGCGTGTACATGAATCCGCGCGAGTAAGTTCCTTCCACGTCGCGTTCGAAGGTCGTGGAAAGATGAATGGGCGCTGAGACGGCGCCGGTTGCGGGATCGATGCGCTGGCCGGCATGCACGGCGAGAGTTTCAATTTTCATGTGTCGGCCGAGAGGTTACGAATTCGTTAGCCATTGTCGATCTATTCGACTTCGCTCGCGCCTTCGCCAAGGCTATGGCGCCGCGAGCAGGACAAGCCTTGTGCCGCTTTGCATTTGACGCGACGATTATCCAAGGCAAATAGCATCTGCACTTTCCGGCGGATACACCGCCTCTCGCTTCATGACGATTTACGACGACGAAGTTTTCAAAATGGCCTGCGACCAGTTCCAGGTCATTGCCGATTATCTCAGCATCGACAAGAACGATCGCGAGCGATTGATGTATCCCAAGCGTGCCATCGCCGTCACGCTTCCGGTGCATATGGACGACGGCAGCACGCGAACTTTTCAAGGTTATCGCGTTCAACATCACCTGACGCTCGGGCCGACCAAGGGCGGGACGCGATTCGCCCCGTCGTTGTCGATGGGTGAGACGGCCGCGCTCGCGATGTGGATGAGTTGGAAATGCGCGCTGGCAAATTTGCCGTACGGCGGAGCGAAGGGCGGCGTGGCTTGCGATCCGTCCAGATTATCGCGCACCGAGCTCGAAGCCGTTTCGCGCCGTTACATGCAGGAGATGATTTCGTTTGTTGGACCGCACACCGATATCATGGGCCCGGATATGGGCACGAACGAACAAATCATGGCCTGGTTCATGGACACTTACTCGGTCTACATGGGTTATGCCGTGAACGAAATCGTTACCGGCAAACCGGTTGCCATCGGCGGGACGGAAGGCCGACGCGAAGCGACCGGCCGCGGCGTCGTTTATTTGATCGAGCGCGCGCTGAACATGTTGAAGATCGATCCCGAAAAGTGCACCGCCATCGTCCAGGGATTCGGAAACGTCGGCGCAGTCGCGGCCCTTTCGCTTGCTTACAAAAGCGGGGTCAAAGTCGTCGGCATCAGCGACGCCTACGCTGCGATCTACAATCCAAAAGGAATCGATGTGCAGGCGGCCGAGCAACATGTTTTGAAAAAAGGAAATCTGCGCGCATTTCACGAGGCCGATCATGTCGATCCCAAAGATTTGCTTACCATGCCGTGCGACGTGCTGGTGCCGGCGGCGGTCGACCGCGTGATCAACGGAACAAACGCAGGCAAATTAAAATGCCGAATCCTCGCCGAAGCCGCGAACGGCCCAACCACCCCTGAGGCCGATTTAATTTTGGAGAAGCGCTGGGACGAAATTTTCGTGATTCCAGATGTTTTGTGTAATGCCGGCGGTGTGATCGTTTCCTATTTCGAGTGGGTCCAAGGCCTGCAAGCATTTCTCTGGAGCGAGACGGAAGTGACCGACAAACTTTTCCGGATCCTCGAACATTCCTTCACCCAGGTGATCCGTCGTGCCAAGGAACACAAGATTTCTCATCGCACCGCCGCCATGGCGATCGGCGTTGAACGGGTAATGAAGGCGAAAAAAATGCGCGGCCTCTTCCCATAAGGCGTGATATCTGACGGGTTGACGCCAAAGAAAATTCTGCGCTGAATTGTTTTCATGGCTGCGGCATCTTTGCGGGCTCTCCTGACGCGCTCGGTTGATTACGCGGGAATGTTTCCGCCGTGCAACCTGGAACTTGAACCTGCTTTGAAAAATCAGTCGGCGTATGCTCGCTCAAACGATTCCTGGATGCTCTCGGCATTTGTTTTGCCGGTCGCGCAATTCTCGGACGCTGCGGCGCTCGTGTCTCAATTCGATAAACATCATCCGTTGCGCATTTCGGCTTTGGGCGCCAAGACCGAGAACGCGAAGGATTTTCTGACCGAGCTTAAGAATGCGGCGGAGACAATCCGGTCGTTTCAAAAGGAACACGTCGATCTTGTCTCGGTGGCTCAGCTCGAAATGCCCGCTCCCGCAGATGTCGATCTTGCGAAATTGAATGAGGCGGCTACTCTGCTCGCCGATTTAAAGCTGCAAGCGTTTTGGGAAACGCCGGCGGAGTCCGCGGACCAAACGATCGGTTTGCTGGCGCGGGCGAAGCAACCGACGTTTGCTTATAAATTGCGCACCGGCGGAGTGACAACGGACGCGTTTCCAAGCTCGGTCCAAATCGCACGCGCGCTCTTGGCGTCAACCAAAGATCATGTGCCAATCAAGTTCACGGCTGGGTTGCACCATCCTGTCCGGCGGTTTCGCGATGAAGTGAAAACCGAAATGCACGGATTTTTGAATGTGCTGGGCGCGGGTGTCCTTTCCGCCGAGCATCATTGGGACGAAGCGCAAACGATTGAGATGCTCGAGGATCAGCATCCAAATTCGTTCGAATTTCACGACACCGTCTTTGGCTGGCGCGACTGGGAAGTCACCATCGACCGGATCAAAGCGCGCCGGAAATTCGTGACTTCATTCGGCAGCTGCAGTTTTGATGAACCGCGCGAAGATTTGCGGGCGCTGAACTTTCTTTTCTGATGGCGCTCAAATCTTTCGTCGATGTTGCGCGCGATTCGCATTTTTCACTGGAGAATCTTCCGTTCGGCGTTTTCAAGTCACGTGCCAGCGAGGCCCGAATTGGTGTGGCACTTGGCGATTACGTTGTCGATCTTTCTGCGCTGGAACGCGCTGGGCTTTTCAAAGATCTGTCGCCAGAGACGGCGGCAGCTACAACTTGCGATTCATTGAATGAACTTCTCGCGCTCGGCAGACCTGCCTGGCGAAAGGTCCGCGAAACTTTGCAAAAACTTCTCTCGGCTGAGACCGCGACGCTGCGCGATGACGAGACACTGCGTGAGCGCGTTTTCCATCGGCAATCGGATGTTGTGATGCGACTGCCTGCGAAGATCGGTAACTACACGGATTTTTATTCATCCTATCATCACGCCTACAATGTCGGAACGATGTTGCGCGGTCCGGAGAGCGCGCTCATGCCAAATTGGAAATGGCTGCCGGTGGCGTATCACGGTCGCGCGAGTTCGCTGGTTGTGAGCGGAACCGACGTGCGGCGGCCGCAGGGACAAATCACACCGCCGGATGCAGGAGCGCCCCTGTTCGGTCCGACGAAAAGTTTGGATTATGAATTGGAGATGGCATTTTTGATTGGCCCGGGCAATTCGTTAGGCCAACCGGTGCCGGTCGATCGTGCGCTCGATCACATCTTTGGTTTCGTGTTGATGAACGATTGGAGCGCGCGGGATATTCAGGCATGGGAATATCAACCGCTCGGTCCGTTTCTAGCCAAGAACTTTTGTACCAGCATTTCCCCGTGGGTTGTGATGTTGGAAGCGCTGGAACCGTTTCGGAAACCGCTACCACGGCAGGATCCGGAACCGCTACCGTATCTGCGCGCGAAGAATGATTTCACTTTCGACATCCAACTCGAAGCGAAATTGCAAACGGCGAAGATGAAATCGCCGCACTCAATTACGCAAACAAATTTTCAAAATCTTTATTGGAGTGTTTCACAGCAGCTCGCGCATCACACCGTCGGTGGCTGCAATCTCCAGCCGGGCGATTTGCTCGCGAGTGGAACGATCAGCGGCCAAACCGAAGAATCGCGCGGCTGCATGCTGGAGCTGACCTGGCGCGGTGCGAATCCATTGAAATTGCCGAACAGGGAAACGCGCAAATGGCTCGAAGACGGGGACACCTTAAAGATCACCGGCTGGTGCAATGGTGACGGATATCGAATTGGCTTCGGTGAAGTTAGTGGAAAAATTTTGCCGGCGCAGTGAGGGGCAATATGTCGAGCTAACGATGCAACCGTACGCACCGCGCGCTTTTCGTTTCATTGAGCTGTTACGAGTCGGCCATTGGCGAATGAAACTTTATGGAATTGCCTATCGAGAGGACCTGCCGCGCGAATCGTTGTTAGCGTCGGCAAGAGAGATCGCGCGCGCGACCAATTGTCGAAAGAAACAGTAAACAATTACCGAGTCGGATTTGTTGGTGTTCACGACGGCCGCGATGCCGCATTTGTCTTTGTCGATTTTTGGGGAAACGAGAACGAATTGTTCCATCGCGCATTTCTTTATCGAGACAACAATCCCGAGAAGTTATCTCCGGCGAAGCCGGCGGACTCGTCGGTTTGCGTTTGGGATCTGCATTTGCAATCCTTCGAGCGGGCGGCTTGGATTAAGCATTGCTGCGCGAGCCGGACGCTCCTGACTTTGATGGTTATCTTGCGGAACGTTTGCACGAAGATGCATAACTTCTGATCCGAATGGCTGCTGAGAAAAACAACAAGGCAAAAACTCACGTTCTTCATGTCGATGATGATCCGGACATTCGACTCCTGATCTCAGCCTCGCTGCGCGACTTTGGCTACGTCGTGGCCACAGCCGGAACGACCGCGGAAGCGTTGGAGCTTGCCAAACAATTCAAGTTCGACCTCTGTATTTTGGACGTGCGGCTGCCCGATGGCAGCGGGATCGAATTGTGCCAACAGATCCACCAGCTGCAGCCGAAGGTTCCCGTGCTTTACTATTGCGCCTACGCCAGCGACGAGGAACAAGAAGCCGCTCTCTCGGTCTGCGGCGATGCCTATCTCAAGAAACCGGTCTCGGCTAAAAAGCTGGAAGAAACGATGGCCGAATTGCTAAAGTCGAAGCGCTGATTTGTCCGGCAGTGTCGGCGTATCCCATTGGAACGAACGCTTTCGAGGTTGGTCACAGTCGTTCGCTGTGTTAATTCGAAAAGAGGCGGAGGGCCTGTAGCTCAGCGGTAGAGCAGGGGACTCTTAATTCAAAGAGAAGGTCTTGCGCATTTTTTCACTGCTTTGCGCAGCATGCTTTTCAGAGGTCGTGCCACGCAAACCCATTAGCGCGGCTTTTCGCTGATCTGCGCAGTTTTGCAGCAAAAAATTCCGAGACCGTAGAAAACAACCGTGAAAAGCTCAGCCCACGTTTTTGTCCGCTTCTTCTCGCGCTTTCAAACCCCTGGCCCAGACCATCCCTCGCGCGCGCGTGGAGTGGCGCAACACCGGCACTATTTGCCGTCCGAATGCGCAAGCGTCTCAAACTGCGGATCACCACGAAGCGAATCGAAATCCGGATCGAGGCGCAGGAAGGTAGGCGTCAGAATACCAGGCAACTTTAGCAGACGCGCTAGCGTCGGGATTGCGCGGTCTCGATCACCGAAGCGAGCCTCGACCAGCGCCCGCGCAGTTTCCATAAAAGCCCCAGCGAGGGCGTCTTTCGATACCGGCATCAGCTTAACGGCGCCCTCGGCATAGTTCATGGCCGCTTCGCGGTCGCCGAGGCCGCAATATGCCAATGCAAGAGAGTAGCAGAAATCGGCGTTGTTCGGCTGATTTTTCAGCATGGCCAGCAGTTCGTCGCGGGCCTGAATGTAATTGGTCTTAGCGCCACTCGCGTCGCCGGACAGCCGTCGCAATTCAGCGAGATTAAGATTCAAAAAGCTGGACGTGAAGCCCGCCGATTCACTCGCCTGCTCAAGCTGAAGCAGCCCCTGGAGCTGGCTGATAGCTCCGGCATAGTTACGCCGAAACCGAGCCTGATTAATGATCGCGATGATTGCGGGAAAGTCTTGCGGTCGCGGATGCAGGCCATTGAGCAAGGCAACTGCCTGATCCAATTCGCCAAGCTGCAGATAGACGAAGGCCTTGTTTCCGATGAAGCCGATATCATCCGGCCAGATTGTCAGCGCGTCATCAATGGCACGCAAAGCCGCGGGGAAATCTCGTGTAAAGACGCGCACTTGCACCGCGTCTTGCCGCATTTCTGGCGACAGCGGATCGAGCACGATGGCCCGATCCAGATAAGTCTTGCTCTGATCCCAGTGGCCCTGGCGTCGGAGGATAAGCCCGAGTGCTTCCAGAATTTCGGAATTGTTAGGCCACTTGCCAAGCAACTGCTCGAAGCGGCGTGTTGCAGCGTCGTAATCGCGCTCTACCCAGTATTGATAATACCCTTGCGCGAGCTGCACTTCGGCCAGGTCTGGCTGTAGGCGAAGCGCGGTATCGAGCGCCGAACGTGTGGCACCGCGGCGGGCCTCCGTCACGTCATATCCGCTGAAAAACTGCAATGCATCGACCCGCACCAACAGCGCCCAAGCGGTTGCAAAGCCGGGATCGAGCAGGACCGCTTGCTCCAAGAATTGCTGAGCGCTCCGGTAGCCCTCCGGAGAGGCACCTTTGCGGTAGAGCGCTCCCCCGCGGAGGTAAGCGGCGTAAGCCACCGGGTTGTTCGTCGCCTTGGCCGTTATGGCCTGCTTCTCGCTGCCCGTGACTTTTGCATTCAGGGCCTCGGCGATTGCGGTGGCGACTTCGCCTTCGACCCCGAAGATGTCGTCCAGCTTGCGGTTGTAACTTTCCGCCCACAGATGTTCGTCGGTCGCGGCGCGGATCAGCTGCACATTGATGTGCACCGCGTTACCGGCTTTCTGCACACTGCCTTCAAGGATGTTGGCGACCCCGAGCTGCCTTCCAATCCCGGAAAGATTACGGGGCTTGCTCTGATATTGCTGAGTGGAAGTCCGGGAGATTACCTTCAATGCGCCGATCTTTGCAAGCCGCACTAGGATTTCATCTTGAATACCAGATGCGAAAAAGGCGTTGTCCGGGTCGCGACTAAGGTTATCGAATGGGAGAACCGCAATCGATTTTTCCGCAATCGCCGAGGCCGCGGGCGTCGGTCTTCGCAAAAGGAAGACGAAGCCGGCGACAATCGCAGCAACCACGAGCAGCCCGATGGCAAGTTCTACCCACCGCGCGCGCGCTCGACGTTTCTGCACGGTCTTGAATTTGCGCGGCAGCTTCCCATTACCGAATTGTTCGTCATAGAAGTTCACGACCGAGACGCGCGCATCATGTTTGACCTCGCATTCGCCTAGATCGTGTAGATAGCGATTCCAGCGCGGGTGCGGCGCAAGGTCCTCCGCTACATGTTTTGACAAGAGGATATGTCCGGCGTCGCCGCAATCCATTACTCGCTGCGCAATGTCAATTCCAGCTCCAGCGATATTTGTCCGTTCGTTAACATCCGTGACCTCACTTACTGGGCCGCTGTGGATGCCCATCCGTAAATGAATCTCAGGATGCGTTTTGATTGCCTCACTGATTTCTACCGCACATCGCAGAGGCGCCTCGACTGTGTCGCGAAAAATCAGCGCCATTCCGTCCCCTGTTGGAATCCGGACCAACATGCCGTGCGCGTCCGAGGCACGGAACTGCCCGGTGTTTCTAACGATTTCATTGAGCCCTTGGAGTCGTTCGCGCTGTTCGGTGATCAGCAGCTTGGAATAGCCAACGATGTCGATGAACAGAACGTGCCCGATCTCAAATTTGACGTCTGATGAAGATTCGGACAGCATGAAGGCTCTACTACGGCTCCCAATTTAACGAGCCCATCTGCCGCGGCAATTCTTGGAGAAATTGACGAAAGGGTCTTTGCACACGTTCTCACAGCGTTGCGCAGCGTGTTTTTCAGAGGCAAGCGGAACCAAACCGATTCGCGTGGCGTTTCGCTGAATTGCGCAGTTTTGCAGCAAAATTTTTTCAGACCGTAGAAAATGACCGTGAAAGAATAGGGTCGCGTGCGCGTGCGCGGAATGCCACGACTCACGCCACCTTAGGATGAAGTCGAAACAGTAATCGCTTCGCGCGCGCGTGGAACAGGACAAACAGCTTGTGAGCGATTTCAGAGATTAGTAGCGCGTGCTTGTCACCGTTTTTTCGACTTATCCGCTTCGTTAATGCCCGATAATTCGGCACAATTTTTGTTAGGCGCGCTTCACTCTAAGTACCCGCTGGACATTCAAGCGGTAAAATGAGAGCCTTTTCCTAAGCAACAGGAGGCTCCCACATGAAGTACATCACTGCGTTGTTAGCCGTTTTGGCGCTCGCTCTGTTCACGACCCCCGCCCGCGCACAGGACCCAGTCAAGGTTGATCCGAAACACTACAAGGTCGAGTTCGAGAACGATCAGGTGCGGGTGTTGCGTATCCATTACGGGGTCGGCGAGAAATCCGTCATGCACAATCATCCCGATAGCGTGGCGGTGTTTCTGGTCGACCAGACGGCCAAGTTCATCTACCCCGACGGTAAGAGCGAGGAAGCAGCCGCCAAGGCGGGCCAGACGATGTGGGAAAAGGCCGGCGCGCATCTGCCGGAAAACGTCGGGAAGGGTCCGATTGACCTCATCCTCGTCGAGTTGAAGGGCAAGCCGGCGGAAAAAGAGTAATCGCTCCCGGTGTTCACATTTGGAGGGTGAGGCTCCCGCCGAAGTGTTCGCGGCGTACTACCAAGACCATTAGCCGCCGAGAATCGATTCTAAGGGCAGGTTCGGATCAAGATGGTTGGAAGCCAGCCACTCGCGATTGAAGAGCGTTGATTGGTATTTGTGGCCCGAGTCGCAAAGAACGGTAACGATCGTTTGACCCCGGCCAGATTCTTTGGCGAAGCGCACCGCACCGGCAACGTTAATACCGCTTGATAAGCCGAGGAACAGGCCTTCTTCACGTAGAAGCTGGTAAACGATCGTTAGGCCGCTCTGATCCGGAACGCGATAAGCTCGATCGACCTTGATGCCTTCGATATTCTTTGTGACACGGCCCTGACCGATCCCTTCTGCAATAGAATCACCGTCGTTCGTGTCCAGGTTGCTATTGGTAAACCAAGACCACATCGCCGCGCCATACGGATCAGCGCAGACGATCTCAATGTTCGGATTTTGTTCCCTGAGGTAAACGCTCACTCCGGCAAGCGTGCCGCCGGTCCCAACCGCTGCGACAAACGCCCCGACCTTGCCTTCGGTTTGTTTCCAGATTTCAGGGCCGGTGCTGCGATAATGCGCGTCGCGATTCGCCGTGTTATCGAACTGGTTCGCCCAGAACCAGCCTCGTTCCTCTGCCAGGCGACGCGCGATATGATTGTAATTTTCCGGATCCTTGTATGGCTTTTCCGGCACCGCCTTTACCTCCGCACCAAGCGTTCGAAGCAAATGCATTTTCTCCGGCGACTGATTATTCGGAATCACAATAACGGTGCGATACCCTCTGGCGCGTCCGATCACAGCAAGACCGATCCCAGTGTTACCGGCGGTTCCCTCAACAATCGTTGCCCCTGGTTTAAGCCGACCGGCTCTTTCCGCATCAGTGATGATTCCGTAGGCGGCTCGATCTTTCACCGAGCCAGCCGGATTCATGAATTCCGCCTTCCCCAGAATCTCACAACCCGTCAGTTCGGATAGACGTCGCAGTCGAATCAGCGGCGTGTTCCCAACGTATCCATCGATGCCCAAGTATGTCGCAGTCATATGATCTGAATCCCTTCTCGAAATTGTTAAGCCGCTTCTCACTTTTCGATAGGCAGTTTTTTCCCGACACTTTTAGCATGGCGTTGGGTTGACGAGTCGTGATAAAGACCGGAATCTCGGTCTTACTTTTCTGCGCGAGCGCCGGCATAGCTCAGCTGGTCCAGAGCGGCTGATTTGTAATTGGCCTAACGAGTTTTGCGCACGTTTGCACCGCATTGCATGGCGTGTTTTTCATAGGTAACCCTAACGAGTCCGATTTGCGCTGCATTTCGTGGAATTGCGCAGTTTTACAGCCAAAAATCGT
>WNFA01003983.1_pt1 | contig 12917 bp, 9 predicted proteins | sample 5400481 | NCBI WGS metagenome assembly WNFA01 (sample SAMN13153340, study PRJNA577476) | soil metagenome | isolation source: 120 cm saprolite under Douglas fir tree site 2 hole 1 replicate 2 | place: USA:California | collected 2015-04-18 | reverse complement strand
GGGAGTGATTTCTTGCCGGTACCCGGTGCACCAGGATATAAACGCATCTTGCTCGACTTTAATTATGCTTATAATCCGTCGTGTGCCTACAACGATAGATGGGTTTGCCCGCTGGCTCCTGTTGAGAATCGCTTGAATGTGCCGATTCGTGCCGGGGAGATGAACTTCAAACATTGATGGTTTAAATTACATTCGATATGATCCATTTTTTCAATACGGCGACCAGCTCTTCAGGCTCCTCCATGAACACTATATGCCCGGAGTGCTCGAAGATATGTAGCTGGGCGTTGGGCAGTTTTTCAGACATCTCGAGTGCAGTGCCCATCATGTAGGTGGCAATATCCATATTCATAAGCGGGTTGTTGAAAAGCTCATGGATATACTCCGGTTTGACGCCCTGGTGCCAGTAGAGGGGCATGATCTCCTGTTCGAAACGCTTTAATTCTGCTTCCGTGGCCTGCCCGGTTGATTCGCGGTAGGCAATCTCGCGCAGTTCTTTGCCGCGTTCACCCCCTACCAGTTGTTCAAGCGCATCCAGGTCATAGCCGCCGGACCAGGCGGGAGAAGTGTCAAAAAGCACGATCCCTGATGCAAACCCGGGGTGGCGCCGGGCAATGCTCAGTGCTACGAAACCGCCGAACGACTGACCAAGCACGATAGGCCGCTCGATATCAAGGGATTTGCAAAACAGGACGATGTCATCGGCCATAATACCTAGCTGGTAATATTCGTGCGTGTGGCGTTGTGAGCGGCCGCAGCCGCGCTGGTCGATATAGATCAACTGGGCAACCTCGCTGACGGGGTCGAGCCAGGGACGCAGGTAGGTGTGATCGAAGCCGGGACCACCGTGCAATATGATCATCGCTGGCCTGGGCCGGAAAGCCGCGTCCAATCCGCTACCGACCACATCAAAAAACAGTTCTGTGCCATTCACCTGTAATTTCATATAGCCTCCTTTTTGAGACGGATGGGTGCCTTATTTCAGGTAAGTTTAGCATGCTCCAGGCACCATTATAGTAGAGAAAGAGGGTAGGTAACAAAGGACTCACCCCCCTCTGTTCATGGAAGAGGAGATGGTATTTTTATAAATAGTGTAATTCATCCAGCATCATCTTTTTGATAGATCCTCGTTCTCATTTTAATTGTATCACAATTGTCAATAGCTCGACATCGTGCTTTTGGACGATGTTTTTTTGTCTTGCCCTCAGTATACTCTCCACCTAACCTGTCTCGTAGAGCAGAGAGGAAAACATATCCGATGACGGCTGAAAACACATCTCAACCAACGGATCTGAATGAAGAAACGCCCGCGATCACCCTGCTACAGCAGCCGGAAAAAGGTCTGCTGCGCGTCATTACCTCGTTACGTCAGCGCAATTTTCGTCTGTTCTGGTGTGGCCAGATGATCTCGCTGATCGGCTCCTATATGCAAAGTATCGGAGAGACCTGGCTGGTGCTGGAGCTGACCCACAGCGCCTGGCAGCTCGGTCTGGTGGGCGCGCTGCAAGCTGTGCCGATACTGCTTTTCTCGATTTTTGGAGGCGTCTTTGCCGATCGCTGGCCCAAACGGCGCGTCTTGCTTGTGACCCAAGCAGCAGCCATGATCCAGGCTCTTCTCCTCTGGGTGCTGATCGCGACCGGCACTCTACATCTCTGGCATCTGTATGTCCTGGCGCTGCTGCTGGGGCTCACGAACAGCCTGGGTAGACCGGCGAGCCGGGCGTTTGTTGTCGAAATGGTCGGGCGCGAGGACCTGCCCAACGCCGTTGCTCTGAACTCCTCACTCTCTTCTCTGACGCGCATCGTGGGTCCTGGATTGGCGGGCATCATCATTGCTGCCAGTGGTGTAACCACGCTCTTTCTGCTCAATGCGCTCAGCTTTCTCGCGGTACTGGTTGGCCTGGCACTGATCAAGAGTCACGAGCTGCACGCCCAGGCACTTCAACCCAGAAGCGTGGGCGAGCGGCAGAATACCTGGCAGAGCCTGCGCGAGGGCGTGGCCTATGTCTGGAAAACACCTGCGGTATTGTTGGTGGTCCTCGTGGTTGGCCTGGTATTGCTCTTCGGCTCAAATTTCAACGTCGTGCTGCCACTCTTCGCTACCAACGTGCTGCATGTGGGAGCAACGGGCTTTGGTTTTCTCTCTGCCGCGACCGGTGTTGGCGCGTTGCTCTCGGCGCTGTGGCTGGCCTGGGGCAACCAGCAGCCAACGATCCGCCGCGTGCTGATCGGCACACTGGTGTTTGGGGTGTTGGAGGCGGTTTTTGCGGTCTCGCACCTCTATCTCCTGTCATTGGTGCTCATCGCGGGCGTTGGCTTTACGGAGGAGACCTTTGCCATGCAGGCCATGACAATGATCCAAACGGTCGCCCCGGACCACCTGAGCGGGCGCGTCATGAGCGTGCAGGTGCTCTTCTTCGACGGAAGCCTCCCGCTGGGATATCTGCTGATGGGCTGGCTGTCCGCTCTCTTCGGTGCTCCCATCGCCCTGCTCACCGGTGCTCTTCTCAGCCTGCTGGCCGCGGGAGCCGGGTGGATGTGGCGGAAACCAGCGGAGAAGAATGTCGCAGCATCACAGTAAGGCTACGATTGGGGGGAGGACAACGCCAGCTTTTTCGTGGAGAACAATGTCGGCGTAATCGTCGAGCGGTGTCGGCTGCAGGTTGATGATGATAAGAGGGATGTCGTTGTTCAAGGCAATACGCGGCAGGGTTGCGGCGGGCGTGACTTTGAGCGAGGAGCCGACGACCAGGAAGAGATCACAGGTGGCGGCGAGTTCCCTGGCTCGCGTGAGTTCCGCCTCCGGCACACGTTGACCGAACAGGATGGTGGCGGCTTTAAGAAAGCCTCCGCAGTCGGGGCAACGCGGGTCGATCTCGCCAGCGTCGATGCGCTGCTGGAGTTCTTTGATTGATGATCGCGATCCGCAGAGGGTACAGGCTGCGGCTCGTGATGTGCCGTGCAGTTCGATGATGCGGTCCGCGTGGTTGCCCGCATCGTGGTGCAGGCCGTCGAAGTTCTGGGTGATGATGCCCTGCAGGAGTTGTTTGCGCTCGAGTTCTGCCAGGGCCAGATGGGCAGTATTAGGCCGGGCGGTTGCTACCAGCGCTGAGAGATTGCGCCGTGTCTGCCAGTATTTCTGGCGGGCTTCCGGCTTGTTGATGAAGTCGTAGTAACTGACAGGCGGCTCGCGGAGCCAGACGGAACCCGGGCTACGAAAATCGGGAATGCCCGATTCGGTGCTGATGCCTGCTCCCGTGAGCGCGACAATGCGTTTGGATTGCTGTATCAGTTCGGCGGCGTCTTGTATGTGTTGTTCGAAGGTGAGCATTGTTCTATCCCAGGGAGGTGAATGCAACGTACGCGAATAGCAGTGCGCCTATGAGAGAGGCGACGGCAAATAGTATTGTTCTACTGTAGACGGGGCCTGCTGTTAAGCGGGCGATGGACGGATGATCGGGGAGACAGGAGACAGTCACGCTCTTCTCAGGGCGGTCGCGGTATGACTGGGCGGTCTCCTGGTTGACCAATTGCTCTCGTGTGTGGGTCGTTCCAGCGTATTCATAGCTATAAATTACGTGGCATTGTCCACTTCTACCGGCAGCGCTAATGTCGGTAATGAGGCCTTCTACGAGAACCTCTTTTTTATGCAATCTGGCTCTAATAGACGATTCATAGATTGCCTGTCCGGCAAAAAATATACTCAGCCCCAACAATACAAGAAAACCAATCCATGGCATGTTTAATCCTTCTTTCCTAAGGTCTGTGAATTATCCTGACCCCCGCTGGCACCTATCCATCTCGCCAACGCTGCTGCGCAGCTACTGCTCCGCAGTCAGGCGAGATGAAAGGAGAAGGGAGGTCACTACATTTCTGCTCTGTCTTTACTGAGATGCTATTGTCAATTACGAACTACTACCCTCTCGGGTTAAGTTTCACGATTCCACCAAGAACCGGGGACTGAGAGTGGGCTGCTACGGGGGCGATGCAAGCATCCCCACTCCACACAACCCCACTCCCGCCCCTACGCGTGGGCACTCCCACTCATCCCTGATTTTTGGCTGAACGAAGTTTCACCTATTCCGGTTCAGGGGATGAGTTGCACCGATGTTACCAGGTAAGTTTGATTTGTGCCAGCAACCAACACAGCTAATTGACCACCCGAATAGTCATTGTCAGTAATAGTTTGATCTGGTGGATGGTTGACAGAGACTGTTGTAGTGTCTACTTTAAAGGAGAACTTATTTCCCTGAACTTTTACCTGTAAACTGTGGCTTACCATGAGACCAGGGGTAAAAGGTGACAATTGGCCTGTCCATAGTGTAATGGGTGAACTTGGATTAGTTGCGTTATATTTCAGCACCTGGTAACTACCGTGTATATCAATAACGAGGGCATAGCAATAGATTTTACCTCCATCATCATTCAAGTGGAAGGCGAGCCCATAAGGAATCGGGTTTCCGGTAGTCTGTTCCATCGTCACTGTTAGGGTGAAGTTATCTGGTAAAGTCCCAACATTGGGATGTGGAAAATAGGTTTTACTTGTTGGACTGCTAATTACAAGGCTGTATCCCGGGTTGTCAATATTCGCCGTTAACCCATTTATCGCCCCATTCGTCCAGTTGCGATCATTTTTTTGAAATGTTTCCTTGAAGGGCTGTGCGAAGGTTGACGGGTTATTCTGATTGGAATTGAACCAGGGAATAATGCCCTGTTTGACTAAGATCAGCCCTATGGCTAGAAGCAAGACCAGCGCGGTCCCGATGTAAGCTACTGGCGCCCGATGCACCCTCGACGGTAATGTAGACCTGGCGAGGCCTGCTCCACTCGGGTTGGTGATGCGGGCGGGAGAGCCGTATGGCGGTGTTACGCCGTAGGCTGAGGGTTGTTGAGGATCGGCTGTTGCACCTGGGTGGACAGCAGGCGACTGCGGCCCATAGTAGGAGGGTGGTGTGCCTGAAGGGGGATTTTGCGATGGAGGGGTCAAAGGGCTGCTGGAGTACTGGCCTGGTGTGCTGAGGCTGCCGGGCAAGGAGGATGAGAGCCTGTTCGTGATATGTATATTGGCAGTTTCTAAGGCCTGCGCCATGGCTTCGGCTGATTGGAAACGGTCTTCGGGAGCCTTGGCAAGGGCTTTTGCTGTGATCTGCTCCAGGATCTCCGGTACATAGGGGTTGATTTCGCGCAGGGGAGTTGGAGGTGTGTAGACATGCTGGTACAGTAATCCTGGGACGGTGGTTGAGCGGAACGGCACTTCTCCCGTTAGCGCCTGGTAGAGGACGACGCCCAGGGCATAGACATCGGTGCGGGCATCGACGGGCTTGCCGGTGACCTGTTCGGGCGACATGTATTCGGCGGTTCCTACAATTTGATCGACGTTGGTGAGCGAGGGGTCGCTGGCGAGGGTGCTGCCGCTCAGATTGAGCAAGGCCGGTTCGTGACGGCTATCGAGGAGCTTGGCGATGCCGAAGTCTGAGAGCAGGAGCTGATTCGCGTCGGTGGCTGAGACGAGCATGTTTTGCGGCTTGACGTCACGGTGAACGATGCCGCGCAGGTGCGCGTGGTGCAAGGCCCTTGCCATTTGCTGGCAGTAGAGGATGGCGAGGCGCGGGTCGAGCGCATGCCCGCCGCGCAACTGGTCGCGTAACGTCCCACCGCCAACGTATTGCATGACCAGGTAGGTGAGGTCACCGATATCGCCGAAGTCATATACCGCGACGATGTTGGGGTGTTGCAGGCTGGCGATTAATTGTGCCTCGCGCTCGAAACGCGCTTTGAATCCCTGCTGGCCTGCGATTTGTGCAAGGATGACTTTGATGGCTACATCGCGTCGAAGGCGTGCATGGTAGGCTTTGTAGACACGTGCCATGCCTCCTTCACCCAGTTTGGACTGGATGTGGTAGGCTCCCAGTTGCTGGCCGATTAATGGATCGTTCTGCATGCTGCTACCTCCTCTGTCGAGCCACGTCTATGCTCTGTACGGGACTATGCTAATGTAACAGGATTAGCTAATCCTGTAAAGATGATTCGGTTTACCTTTGGTGCAAAGGTAGTCTATTGTAGACTTGCTTATGAAGGGGTAAACTGGTACTATCGAGGGTAGCAGGAAGCCCGCTTGACGCTCTTTTTTTGCGGAACGCATGAGCCGTGCTGAAGGAGTAATTGACGATGGAGTCATTTGTTTCCCACACTACACAATCCGAAGTCCCATTGATGGCTGCTTTCAGTGGGGACGAGGAAGCATTGCAATGCGCTCGACTCTATAGCTGTCCGTGGCCATGCCAAAGGCAGCCGGTAGCTCCGATTGCTGATCAGTTTGAGAACCCATTTTGTATTGAGGATCTGGAGGTCTTTGACGATATCAAGCTGCGGAGCATCCTGAGTAATAAAAGCTTCGGACTGACGGTAGAGAGGCTGGCGTGGGGCCTGCACGGTGCGCCGGAAGCGTTGATTGAGCACATCATGCGCAATTTACCATTACAGGAACGCCTCTGTTTTATCACGGAGTTGCGCAGGCCATTACCCGAATCCCAGGTTGAGGCTGCTCGTTGCTATGTACTCGATAGACTCTTTTGGGAACTGACATACTGGAGGACTCCCGAATTGTACGATGAGCTGACCGAGGGGGAGCGCATACATCCTGGTATTTTTGAGCAACTGGAGCCGGATATACGTGGAAGGGCGGTGCTTGATGCCGGTGCGGGCAGTGGGCGAGCTTCGTTCGAATGCGTGGACCACGGGGCTGAGAGGGTTTACGCTGTTGAGCCATCGCCAGGTTTGCTGCGTATCCTGGAACAAAAGATAGCTAAACAGCCAGGTCGTATTGTGCCCTTGCAGGGAGGCTTTGATATGCTGCCCCTTGCTGCTGATAGCGTTGACGAGGCAATCTCTTGCTCGGCGTTTACGGCTGAGCCGGCGCAGGGCGGCGAGCCGGGCCTTGCCGAGCTCAAGCGCGTGACGAGGCCAGGTGGTAAAATTGTAATTATCTGGCCGCGCACACAGGATTATGAGTGGCTAGCCGGGCATGGTTTTCAGTACGTTGCGCTGCCGTTGCACGAGGAGATGCGGGTACGTTTTCGATCAATGCAGAGTGCCTTACGCTGTGCCCGGCATTTCTATGCTCACAATCCGTACGTGGTACGGTATCTGCTGCGAGAGCAGAAACCGGAAGTTCCTTTCTCGGTGATTGGCGTTAACCCGCCATATGATTACTGTTGGCTTGTAGTGGAGTAACGTGTTATTTTCCTTTCAGAAAGGGATATCAGCAATGACCGCAGAAGTAATGCAGGGGGAACAGAAAAGTTGGGCTGAGACTCCGCCGATGAACCCGCCGCTCCGTTATGCCATAGCAAAGGTTGTTGAGAGTCAATCGTGGCTTGATAAGCTGGCGGCGCCATTTCAGGGTTGGCTTTTGAAGCTCTTTGGTCAGCCAGGGCAGCCGAATCGCAAAATCAAGGATATGCTCAATGGAACGTGGCTTGGGCACCCTGTGCATCCTATGTTGACCGATGTACCGCTTGGGGCCTGGAGCGGTACGATGGTGCTTGACCTTGCCTGGCTCAATAACGAAGATGAGGGTATTGCCCGTGGAGCGGATCTCACGCTGTTGTTGGGCATCCTGGGGGCAACCGGCGCGGCTGTGACGGGTGTGACCGACTGGAGCGACCTGGATGGCACAGATCGTCGTGTTGGATTCATGCATGGACTGCTTAACGGCAGTATACTCCTGATGAATATCGTCTCGTTAGTGCTGCGCCTTACAGGCAAACGCCGTGCAGGTGTAGCTCTTTCGACGACTGGCTACCTGGCGTCGCTTTTCTCCGCTTATTTGGGTGGTGAACTTGCCTTTGCTAAGGGCATTGGTATAAACCATGAGGCGTGGGAGGGCGGTTCGGACGATTTTGTGGCTGTCATGGATGCACAAGAGCTGGTTGAGGGTAAGCTCACCCGCGTTGACGTGGCTGGTATCCCGGCGGTGCTGCTGAAGCAGGGCAATTCAATTTACGCCATTGGCGCTGTTTGTACCCACCTGGCTGGCCCGCTGGATGAAGGGACGTGTGAAAATGGGATCGTGACGTGTCCCTGGCACGGATCGAGATTCCATATGAGTGACGGCAGCGTGGTCAATGGCCCGGCGGTCTATGCCGAGCCAACGTTCGCCGTGCGCGTGCGCGATGGGAAAATTGAGTTGCGGCGGTTAGATCACGCATAGTATAGTTTCGATGGCTAACGAGCATATTTGTTTGTAGGGGGCGCAGTGAGCTGCGCCCTATTTTTAGGATTTCTACTGTGCAAGATAATTTCTATCGCTACTAAAGAATGAGAGGTAAATCTTGATCGATCTCGAAGCACCTATCAAGGAAGTGACTGTTTATAGCGACCGGGCGCTGGTTACGCGCCGTGGCGGTATCCAACTCGAGGCGGGTGAGCATGAATTACGTGTCAATAATCTGCCGCAGTTCTTGCGCGATTCGCTGCGTGCGGCTGGACGTGGGACGAAGGGTATACGCATCCTCAATGTCGATGTGAGCACTGCATTTCTGAGTCGCCCGCCGGAGGCCGAACTGGTGAGCCTGCAGGACGAGCTGGAGCGGCTGGTGCAGAAGCAGCAGTTACTCGAGGCGCGCCGGAACGCGCTTAATGATCGCCGCCAGTGGCTGCGCGCTCTGGGCGAGCAGTCGCGAGATTTTGCCAAGGGGCTGGCGCAGGGGCAGATGAAACCGCAGGATTGCGCAGATTTCTTTAGCTTTGCGGCCAATCAAGCCCTGCAAGATGCCGAAGCGGCTCAAGGCCTGGAAGTGGAAATGAAACAGGTGCAGCAGGAGATCGCGGCGAAAAAGCGTGAGCTCGCGCAGAAACAAGGCAATATACTTGCTGACAGGCTGGCTGCGGTTGTCACGGTGGCGCTGGCCGAGGCGGGCGAGTTTGAGTTGGAATTATCCTACCTGGTGCTGGGCGCTGCCTGGCATCCACAGTATGATGTACGGGTACAGATGTCGGGCGAGCAAAGCGAAGGGGATGTCGAGCTGACTTACGTGGGCGTGGTGCAGCAATCTACTGGCGAGCGCTGGGAGAACGTAGGCCTCTCGCTTTCCACGGCACGTCCCAGCCTGGCGGCAGTGTTGCCCGAACTCGATCCCTTGTATCTCAATGTCTATACTCCCCCTATTCCTAGGCCAATGAATGTCCCTGCAGTACCAATGCGTGCTCCCAGGGCCAGAATCGCTTCGACGGCCGCAGGGGATCAACAGCCAATGGCAATGGCAAATATAATGGTCTCCGGCGAAGCTGCGTTTGACGAGGAGCAGGAAGAGCAATTAGCACTGATGCCGGCAGATGTCGCTACAGCTGCGGTCGAGCAAACGGGGACTGCACTGATTTTCCGTGTTGGCCGTTCCGTGGATATCCCATCCGACGGTTCTCCGCATAAGACGACGATTGCGCGGGACAATCTCCCGTGCACGTTCGATTATGTGAGTGCTCCTTTGATCGATGAGCAGGTGCACCTGCGAGGGGCCATCACGAATACTAGCGAGCGTGTGCTGTTGAATGGTGAAGCGAATATTTTCTTAAGCGGAGAGTATGTAGGGGCGACGAAGGTGAAGACGACTGCCCCGGCAGAAAAGTTTAAGATATTCCTGGGTATCGATGATAGCATCAAGGTCAAGCGCGAGTTGATTGAGCGCAGTGTGGAGAAGGGCAATGCATTACAGGCCAATATGCGGCGCATTACCTATGGGTATCGTATCACGGTGCACAACTATGCAGCCGCCACCAGGCAGGTAGTCATTCGCGATCGCCTGCCCGTTTCCCAGCACGAGCGTGTGAAGGTGAGGGTGCAGAGCATTCAGCCTGCGCCTACCGAACGCACCAAACTGGAGTTGGTGACCTGGAAACTCCCGCTGGCCTCAGGCGCTGAGCAGAAAATTGAATATCGCTTTGTGGTGGAGTACCCGCAGGATTTGAGGGTGACAGGGTTACCGTAAATTCGATGTAATCAGATGACTATTACTCATCTATGTCTCGTCCCAGGCGATACTTAATATCGTAGTTGATGATGAAATCTAGCTCTTCGCCGGTGAAGCCGTAGTGCTGTGCCAGCACGCGGTCGATCTCGTCGATGATGGGCTTGGACCTGCCGGGGTACATACATTGGATGGTAAGCGAGCCAATTTGCTTAAAGCTCATTTTTCTCAGTTCGGAATGAGCCCGCAGGTCTGCGGCAAGCCTGGTAGCCAGTTTGCACAGGTCCTGCTGGGTGGTGAATGCTAACTTATCGATGCTGAGGGGGAATCCAAGGACTTCGCGCATATTCAGGTTGCGGCAGTCGCTGCCCGTGGTGATGAACCAGTAGAAGAGGTTGGAGTTCAAGGCAACAAAGGCGATGTCTGCCTGTTCTGGGGATGAGAAGGCGAGGGTTTTGAGTTCAGATGGGTTTCGTATCCTGCCTTGCTCATCTATGATTTTGGGAATGAACGGTGTCACCTGGACAAACCAGCTGAGCTTGCGCGTGTAGTACAGCTTGTGGACTCCTGTTTTGCAGTGGTAATCGTCCAGGCGATGCGATTGGCCGTGCAGCCTGGCATGCAGGGATTGCTCCACATAGGAGCCGTAACGTGGAATTATGCCCGGCCTCACTTGATGTGTGACTTCGATGTATTCAAGCTGTTGAAAGAGAGAGTCGCGGAGCTCTCGACCGAGCTTGAGATAGGGCGTGGCAAAGACGCTTTTGGGATCGGGTTGTTTTTGGTAGAGGATGATGCACAGCCGGGGATGTGGAATGTCAAAGAGTTTGCCGCGCTGGTCACTGTAGGATGAGATATGCAGCGCGGATTGTGCCAGCAGTATGTTCTGTAAGGGCAAGTAGCCATCCGTGCAGGTCGCGGAAGATGGCACGATCATGCCGAATCGCCCGCCGGGTGCAAGCAAACGCATACATCGTTCCATGGTCAGGGCATAGAGGTTGCCAGTAGACAAGGTGGTGTAGTTCGCAAGTTTGTACTCTTTGCCTACATTCTCGTATTCTACATAGGGCGGGTTACCGAGGATTACGTCGAACCCGCCCTTTTGCATAATCTCATAGAACTCGATGAACCAGTGGAATGGAAGCTGGTTCTGCTTCCATTGTGCAGGATGAGCAGGGCGACCGGGATGAGCAGGATGAGCAGGATGAGCAGGATGAGCAGGGCGACCGGGAGGAGCAGGGCGACCAGGATGAGCAGGGCGACCGGGATGAGCAGGGCGAGCAAGATGATTAGGGCGACCGGGATGAGCAGGGCGACCGGGATGAGCAGGGCGACCGCAAGGGTCGCCCCTACTATATACGGATGATTGGTCCTCCAATATTCTGTGTCTGTCCGTAACTTGATGTGATGCCTCTGCGGAGGAGACGAAGCCAAGCAGCGCATTGCCTGTACGAATATTAAAAACAATAGTATGCAGTGATTCGAGGTCTTTTTTGCTGTCAACTCTGGAGATAAGTTTGAGAAAGAGGCGCAGCTTGCAGACCTCTACAACTTCTCTTGCTATGTCTACTCCGAAGATGTTGTTAGCAATAATAGATTTGAGGACAAAGAACTGGTGGTTGGTATGCTTGTCGAAACGTTGCATACAGAGGCTATAGAGTGGTTCGAGGACGTTCAAAGCAGCGAGCAGGAATGATCCAGAGCCGCAGGTGGGATCTAGTATTCTGACCTGTGAGATACTGGTGTAAAAAGCTTGTATTACCTTAACATCTTCAGACCGCTCGATGATATCATGGGCAAAGGTGTGGATAGCGAGGTTGCAGGTAAGCATATCGTTGATGGTGTGGATTTCACCTGCTTCAATGCGGTGGCGGATGTCTTCATAATGCTTACGCCGTGCCACGACCTCACGCCAGGTCTCGGTGGGTAGAGCGTACGCTGGTGATGCAGGTCTGTTCCACTGGGTGCGCCTGGAAACATCGGTGATGCCAGCCTCTATCTCAGGCGGCAGCGGCAATGTACATCCTTTCTGCATGGCTTCGTACATGTAGCGATCCGGGTGATTTTGTAGTTGCCGCCAGATGGCACTGCCTGGTAAAAATGCTTCTGGATACAGGCGTTCTGCAGCATCGAACAGGAAAGGAATGATGGTGTTCCTGGCTATGTAGCCGGTGATATCCTCCTTTGTGTAGTAGGCTCCCAGCTCCTTCCGGCTCTGGTTTGTATATTTCTCGAAAATATGGCCGAGCATGTCCGGGTTGACCTCGTTGTCATTGTGGCGTGAACGGTCATCAAGTTGCCATTGCCAGCTTTTGAAGAAGGCCAGGATTGAATCGCGTGGAGGCAATTTGAAAGGTAGTCTTCATCACCATCGAGGAATCCCTTCTTCTGAATGAAATAGACGAGCATTAGTCTGCAAAGTGTGATGGATGTGTACCACCTGCGGTGCTCCTGAGAGGGAATACCTACAATGAATGTGAAGAACTTATCGTGTTCAATCTTGAATTGATCAAAGAAACGGTTGGTGATGCGATCAATGTCAAAAGACTGGCCTGATCTAGGGAAGCATTTCTCCATCTGCATCATGTCAGCCTTCCTTGTAAACAATGGTCGCAACTGTATGTATGGCAGTTTTTTGATGCTTCGTGTCTTTTCTGCCACTGGCAGAGGTCATCAATGTATGGGAGAATCCTAGCACAAAGGCAATTTTTTGCCAAGAGCAGCAGACATCATCTTCGATAGATGTTGAGAAGGAAAGCAGCGGAGGAAATGTTGATCTGAGTCAGTTCGCTTGAAAGGTGATATATGAACCAGGAAGATACTTACACGCAACTTATTGCATTTCTTGATCGGCATGGGGTGCAGTACCGGCTGATCGACCATGCTCCCGAGGGGCGCACGGAACTCGTCAGTGCGATGCGCGGGAATGCGCTGTCGCAGGCAGCGAAGTGC
>WNFA01003571.1_pt1 | contig 12927 bp, 13 predicted proteins | sample 5400481 | NCBI WGS metagenome assembly WNFA01 (sample SAMN13153340, study PRJNA577476) | soil metagenome | isolation source: 120 cm saprolite under Douglas fir tree site 2 hole 1 replicate 2 | place: USA:California | collected 2015-04-18 | reverse complement strand
GACGAGGCCGGTCTCCACCCAGCCGGCGGGAGGTACGAATCGTGCCGGTGTCGCATCGGACCGGACGTCGGCCACCAGCAGGGTCCCGGCCGTGCTCGGTGCGGGCAGGGTCGGGGTGATGAAGTGTTTCGCAGTCACCACCGGGCCCACCTGGACATTCGAGATGCTGCCCAGACTGGCCACGTCCAGATAGCCGTAGCAGCTCGGCTTGAAGTGATAGTACCCGCTGGCGTCTTTGGTCGGAGCGGGTGCGAGGCCGGTGCCCACGGTGACGCCGCCGACGACGATGTTCGGGTAGGCCGCGCCCGATGTGCATGCTGCGCCTCCAGTGCCCTGAAGCGTTGCGATCGCAGTGGCGTCGGTGTTGGGGTCCGGCGGGAGCAGAGTTCCGCGCGCGAAGACCGGCTGCGGCGCCACGCCCGCCGCACACGGATTCGGGTTGATCGTCGCGTCACCCGCCGATAGGAATTGGCTCGTCCCGTTCGTCCCGCAAGCGGGAGTGACGTGGCCGGACATCTCGGACCCGTCGGCGCAGATGGCCGTGCTGGAACCCGCGTTCGCGCCGGCCGCGCAGGCGCCCCCGCCGCCGACCCAGCTCTGTCCGTCGGCGTAGACCCGCACGTTGCCCAGGCTGGAGTAGGTCCCCGACGCTGCGTCAAAGCGTTGATGCGCGTACAGCGCGCACGTGCCGCTGATCGTGACGGCGTTTTGTGCCACCACGTCGCCGCCGATGTTGACCTGCCCGCCTCCGCACGTGAGCGAGTTGGCCGAGATGGCCGGCACCGAACCCGGCAGCGCTTGCGCGACCGCCCGGCGGGTGACGGTCGTGTTGGTGGTCCCGAGCTCGCCTCCGAAAGAGATCGGAAGTGTCAACGTCAGGATCACCTCCACCTGCTGCTGATGCGCCCGATATGGGTAGTTGTAGGTCGCGCTGAGACCGCCCGTGAAGAAATCGGTGCCTTTGTAGGGCGTGGCGCAGGTGCCCGCCGCTACGCCGTATGGCCCCAGCTTGGTGCGCCGCGTGGCCAGGAAGTCGTCCGCCTCCTTGAGCACCACGTTGGCCTTGGTCGAGTCGCAGCTGATGCCGATCGTCAAAGCGGAGTCCAACGCGGTCGAGTCGGCAAGCTCCTGGAGCTGGTTCTTCTGCCACTCCACCGAGCCGGCGAGGAGGATCAACGCCGCCGAGCCGATCAGCGCCAGGAGGGCGACGGCGACCAGCACCATCACCTGCCCCGACTGCCGTGCTCCCTCTCGCTTTCGGGGAGACACCTTTGGGGCCCCCGCGCCGCAGGCGCGGGAGTGGGCTGGAGAGTCGTCAGCCACTCAGAACTCCATCCGCACCACGGACTGCGAGTCGAACGTGATGGCCGCCGGCAGCCCGAGCAGATGCGCCAGGACGGGCTGCCAGCTGAGCTTCAGGTCGACTACGACGCGCTGATGCCCTGGCGTGCGGACGTAGGCGCCGTTGGCGGCCGCACAGGTAGGGCAGCTCCATCGGGGATTCGGGTTGCCGGCCGTCGAGTCGATCTCATAGATGAAGACGTAGACGGTGTTGTTGGTGAAGCCGCCGGCCAGCGCGATGGTGCCCGGCTGCGTCGGATCGGCGTTCGGGGTGTAGGTCCCGTATGACGGCGCGGAGCCGATGGCGGTCGAATCCAGGTACATGACCTGCGCTCCGAGCGGGTCGAGCAGGTGGGCGCTCTTGACCAGGGCGGTCAACGAACACGGAGTGGCCAAGGCCGTACAGGCCGGGGGCAGGGTGTTGGATCCGCTGTAGTCGACGAGGGCCGCCTGGCGGGCGGTGTCTCGCGACGCTCCCTCCAGCAGCGAATAGAGAAGGAGGCCGCGCCCGAGGTCGACAGTGGCTCCGATGATGAGGAGCAGCACCGGCGCGATCAGCGCGAACTCCACCAGAGCTTGGCCAGAATGCCGCCTCACCAGGACGTGGTCGTCTTGCTCGAACCAGAGAGGGTGACGAGGCCGCCCAGGATGTTGAGGTCGTTGAACCCGTAGTAGACATAGACATCGACCTCCGAGTGGACCTGGAGGTTGGCGGTGCCGGCGCAGTCGGCGCTCGCGCCGCAGTAAACGGCGACCACCGCCTGGCCGCCGACGGGCACCGTGTAATCCACTCCCGGCCTGAAGGGCGGTGCGGCGGCGACCTGTGTCGCGCAGCTGACGTTCGTCGTCACCGCCGCGAGGTCAGCCTTGATCAGGTTGCACATCGCCGCGATCCCTGGACCATTGGTGGTGGCGTTTTTGCCTGCCACGTAACGAGCCCCATCTCGCGCCGCGTCGGATACGGCGACGGCATACGAGTAGCCGCGGCCGAGCTCGAGTACGCCCGCGACCAGCAGGATCAGGATCGGCAGTGCAATTGCGAACTCGACCAGAGCTTGTCCCTGGGTGCGTCCGTGTGGATTATCCATCGAGCTTCAACTTCCCAACGATCAAGCGCGCGAGCTCGTTCGCACCTCGCGAGACCTGGGAAGAGGGGTCGCGCTGCAGCACCAGGCTGCCGGCCAGCGTCGCATCCTCCGGCCGCGTGTCGTCGAAGTTCACCGTCAGCGACATCTTGTGATTGAGGATCGACTCGATGGCGCTGCGGTCCAGCGGCGCTCCGGGCACCCGCTGGTTGAGAACGAGCTCGAGGCGGCTGTCGGGCACGTTCATGATGTCGCGAAAGACCGCCAGCGACCGCCGGGCATCGGTCATCGCCGCGATCTCCGGCGGTATCACCACGACGAGCCGCTCGGCCCGCTCGATCACCATCAGGGCCGCCTCGCCAAGGGAGGTGCCCAGGTCGGCCAGCACCAACCGGTGCCAGGTGGCCGCCACATCGAGCGCGCGGGTGGTGAGCTCGGCGGTCATGAGGTCGACCTGTTCGGGGCGGAGGGTCCCCGGAAGCACGCCCAGCCCGGTCTTGTGGTAGACGATCGCGCCCCGAAGGTTCTTCTCGAAGTCACCCGATTTGGAGGCACCGGCTATGGAGCCGGTGGCGACGAGGTCGGCAAACAGGGCGGCGTGGCCGAACGGGGCCGAGAGGTCGATGAGCAGGACCTGGCGAGGGAAACGGTTCGCCAACGCGGCCGCGGTGTTCACAGCCAGGGTGCTGACGCCAGAACCGCCCTTGGCGGAGAAGAACCCCACGATCGGGGCCGAGGTTCGCGTGGCGACCTGGGCCTGGGTGGCGGCAGCGGCCGCGACCTGCTGCTCCCAGAGCTTGTCCAGCGCGATGGCGACCTTGTCGACATCTTGACCCAGACCGTCCAGGAGCCCGTCGCGATCGAGCGTGAGCAGGATCGAGTCGGCGATGCCTTTGATGCTCGTGACGTAGCGATCACCTGTCCGGGGGGCGGGGAGTATGAGCAGGTCGCCAGGAGCCGGGCGAGTCGAGAGCAAGAGCTTGCCCGAGCCGTCGGTGATCGACTGCTCGGCCGCCCCCGAGGCCAGGAAGATCACCACGTCGCCGCCCTTGCCGCCCACTCGCAAGGTGTCGGTGGGGGCCAGGTGGATCGTCTGCATGCGCCGGGCGAGCGCGCGAAGGACGCCGTCGGACAGCTCGGCGAAAACCGACGACATTTCGAGGATGCGTACGCGCAGCTGCAGGACCGACGGAAGATCCGCCCCGTGCCCGCCGCCCGCAGCCATCTGTGCTCCTTCCTCTCCCGCCCCAGGGCCATCGCTAACCTCGTGGGCGTTCAAAACGCCGATAATGTACCAACGTCCCCCGAGATCGACCCTCGGTTGCCGGTACAGCTTGAGCAGCAAACCTCCGCCTGAACTCGATTTACGACGCACCACCCGGCGGACGATCCGACCGGAAGCTCCTCGAACGCGCCTCGCCTCCAAGATCGAACGCGTGCTGGCGACCGCACTCGGCGGCGACCCGCGTGTGGTCCTCAACGTCAAATCGTCCGAGGTGCTGGCGGAGCCGGGGCAGGTGGCTGACGTGATCTCGGCGGCCCTGGAGAGCGCGGGGAACGGTCTTATGGCTCAGCTGGCGGTTACGCAAGCGTTTCGCCGCAGCGGCCTGGAAACTGACCTGCTCGACTCGCTGGCCAGCCCCGACCCGGCGGTCCGGATGGCCGCCGCCCGCTTGTGTGGAGCGCTGCGACTCCCCGACGCGGTGCCGTGGCTCGCCGACATGCTCGACGACCCCAGCCCGGCCGTGCGCGACGTGGCGATCCGCTCTCTCGCCAACGCCGGCGGCGGGCGGGTGGTCGCCGCCCTGCTGGCGCGCGCTGACCGCCTGCCTTCGTATCGGCTGGCGAAGGCGCTTGCGCAGGCGGCCTCTGACATCGATCTCGAATTGCTCGTGAGGGAGCCGATCTCGGCCAAGACGAAGGTGACCGTCCTGATGGCATGCGGATTGCGCAGAGATGCGCTGCAGGTGCCCCTTCTCGTCAGAATGGCCCTGGACCGCCAATGCGAAACACAGATTCGAGTGGCCGCGTGCAGGGCGCTGGCGATGACCGGTGAGCCTTTCGGCGCCGATGGCATGCGCATGCTTGCCACCGACCCGGACGAAGCCGTTCGCAAGGAAGCCGTACGCGCGCGCATGCGCATCAGCGCCGCGATCAGGAAGCGGATCGCATGAAGCTTTCCGAGCGCTTCGACCGCCGCTATCAGCAGGCGCCGGCTGGCGCCACGGTGCCACCCGGTTCGGCCTCGGCCGTGCAGCAGGCCGCCGCCCCGCCTCCGGCTCCCCCGCCCATGCCTTCACCGAATCCGGTTGCCGCGACGAGCGAGTACTCCAACGTCGCGCCCGAGCTCTCCGATCAGGTCATCAACCTCAGCCCGGCGCTGGCCGCGGCCAAGGCCGAGATCCATGCCCAGCTGCTTTCGCACCACACGGCCCAGATCGACATCAACAACCGCGCCGGCATCCGCCGACTGCTGTTGCAGCTGACCGAGGAACATTTCCGCAACAAGCCTCCGGCGGCGGTGGTCACCGTCGCCGACAAGGAGCGCCTGGTCGAGATCCTGTTCGACGAGGTCATCGGCCTGGGGCCTCTGGAGGCACTGCTTCGCGACCCCGACGTCACGGAGATCATGGTCAACAGGCCGGAGCAGATCTTCGTCGAACGCCGAGGCAAGATCGAGCTGACTACGCTGTCGTTCGAGGACGAACGAAGCCTTCGGCGTGTTATCGACCGCATCGTCCAGACGATCGGCCGGCGCGTCGATGAGTCGGAGCCGATGTGCGACGCGCGACTGAAGGACGGATCGCGTGTCAACGTGGTCATACCTCCGGTGGCCATCTATGGCCCGTGCCTCACGATTCGAAAGTTCGGACGCGAGACCCTGAGCCCGGAGCAGATCATCAGCTCGGGCGGGGCGACGGCCGCGATCATCGGGTACCTCGACGCCGCGGTGCGAACGCGCCTGAACGTCATCGTGTCCGGCGGTACCGGCTCAGGCAAGACCACCCTGCTCAATGTGCTGTCGGGCTTCATCCCGGCCAATGAGCGCATCGTCACCTGCGAAGACGCGGCCGAGCTGCGACTGCGCCAGGTGCACGTGATCAGCCTCGAGTCGAAGCCGCAAAACGTGGAGGGCAGAGGAGCCATCTCGATTCGCGACCTGGTGCGCAACTGCCTTCGTATGCGACCGGACCGGATCGTCGTCGGCGAGTGTCGCGGCCCCGAGGCGCTCGACATGCTCCAGGCGATGAACACCGGCCACGACGGATCGATGAGCACGCTGCACGCGAACAACCCGCGCGACGCCGTGAACCGGCTCGAGACGCTGGTGCTCCTGGCCGGCACCGAGCTCCCGTCACGCGCGATTCGCACACAGATCTCCTCCGCGGTCAACGTCATCGTGCAAACGGAACGGCTGCGCGGCGGCGCCCGGAAGGTCGTCAGCGTCGCCGAGGTGATGGGTCTGAAGGACGGCGACATCGCACTCCAGGAGCTGTTCGCGTTTCGGCAGGTCGGCGTTTCTCCCGATGGGCGTGCGGTCGGCTATCACACGGCCACCGGGGCGCGCTCCGCATATCTGCAGCACTTCCGCTCCAATGGCGTGGAGCTGGCAGAGGAGATGTTCGTGCCGGTGGCCCAGCCTCCGGACGACCAGCTGTACTGAACGCCATGGATGCGAGAAGCACGAACCCCCCGCAGCCAGTCCTGCTGCCCAACGCCCAAGCGCCTCTCTCAGCAGTTGGGCGAGAAGACATCCTGGCCGACTTCGGCCATCAGCTTCGCAACGAGCTCAACGCGATCGCCATGGCCGCCAACATGCTGTCCGCGACCGCGACCTCGAGCGAGCAGCGCGAGCTCTCGGCCATCGTCGAGACGGGGGCCAATCGGGTCGCCAGGCTTCTCGATGACGTTCTTGATGCGGCGTTCATCCAGAGCGGAGACTTCGAGCTGGCGCTGCATCCGTTCGACGTCCGCGCTAGCGTCGAGTCCTGCCTGGGGATGATCGTCGAAGAGGCGGGCGGCAAGAGCCTGGATCTTTCGTTTCGGGCCGAGCCCGATGTTCCCAGCATCATCGTCGGCGACTCGCGACGCATCGAGCAGGTGCTGCTCGCACTCCTCCACGGGGCCCTCGAGCGCACGGAAAAGGGTGGGATCGGCGTCGAGCTGAGCTCACAGCCGCGCGGGGACCTCTTCGAGCTCCACTTCCGCGTGCGCGATACCGGTCGCGGCGTACCGGCGAGGATTCTTCGCGGCGGGCTGAGCGACGAACCGGTGGTTCAAGCTCAGCAGGTCGAGCCGGGTGATGCGATGGCCATCGTCAGCCTGTCGATCTGCCGGCACCTGGTCGAGATGATGGACGGCGAGCTGCGAGTCGAGCAAGGGGGCGTTGAGGCGGGACCCGACGCGGGCACGACGTTCGACTTCACGATCCTCACGCAGGTCATGCATGCACCGGTCGCCGTTGCGCCGCGGACGCTGGAGGGAATGCGCGTGCTGGTCGTCGCGGCCGACGCCACCGAGCGACGCGTGCTCGCGCTGCAGACGGAGCTCTGGGGCGCGCCATCGAGCGCCGCCAACGTCGCCGACGCGCTCGCACTCGTGCAGACCGGACAGCCGTTCGACATCGCCATCGTCGAGCACAGGCGCCCGGCCATCGACGGCCTGGCGGTTTCGATCACCCTCAGGTCTCTGCGCCCACCCGCCGAGCTTCCGATCGTGCTCATCGCCGCCGCGCCGCCCGGTCCGGAGGAGGCGGGCGCCGCCGATAGCGGGGTTGTGCAGGCGACGCTGACCAAGCCCGTGCCGCCGCACAAGCTCCACGACGTGATGGCGCAGGTCGGGGCACACCAGGAGGTCGCCGAGGCGCCGCATCCGGCCCCCGCCCCCGGAGTCCTGAAGGTTCTGGTCGCAGAGGACAATCCGTTGAACCAGAACACGATCCGGCGGATGGTGACCAGGCTCGGGCACCACGTCGACGTGGTCGCCAACGGTCGCGATGCCGTGGCTGCCGTCGCCAAGGAGGCATACGACGCGGTCCTCATGGACGTGCTGATGCCCGAGATGGACGGTTTGCAGGCGGCGGAGGCGATCTGCCGGCGCTGGCCGCGCGGCACTCGCCCGCGGCTGGTCGCGCTCACGGCGATGGCAGCGCCGGGCGACCAGGAACGCTGCCTTCGGGCCGGCTTCGACGACTACATGAGCAAGCCGATCCACCTGGATGAGCTGTCGGACGCGCTCACAGCGGCGGCCGGGTGGCGCGCCACCCCCAAGGTGCTCTAACGGCCGCTGAGGCGTTCGTCGAGCCGCGCGGATTGGTCGTCGACCGCAGCGCGCCTTGAGGCTCGGGCCTCGAGTAGAACAACGACGATGACGATCATTCCGCCCAGGACCATCAGGCCGCCGAGCGCTTCTCCCTCCACGCCCCGCGGCTGCAGGATGATCTGGACCATCGCCGACCCAAACACCAGGATGTAGCTCAATCCGAGCAGCCGCACGCGGGGCGCCACCCTTTCAGGCTCGTCGTTGCGCCATGGTCGCCTGCCGATGATCAGAAGGTAGGCGCCCATCACCAGCGCCAGCAACGCAAGGATCAAGGAGACGAGCTGCACCAGGGCTGTGAATTGTGGGGACATGCGTCGCCAGATACTAAATGGACGCGCCCGCCTCTGCGGTCGGTTTGGTGACTCTACCTAGAATTCGTCGCGTGCCACGCACCGAACCGATCAAGGCCGTCCGCGGGATGCGCGACATCCTGCCTTGGGACCGCGCGATCTGGCGACTTGTCGAAAAGGGAGCGGCCGACGTGGCGGCCAGGTTCGGCTACGCGGAGATCGTGACCCCGGTGATCGAGCCTGCTGAGCTCATCGAGCGAGTCGGCGAAGACACCGACGCCGTCGCCAAGGAGCTCTACCGCTTCGACGACCGCGGCGGCCGGCACCTGGCGCTTCGCCCGGAGGCGACCGCGGGCATCGTCCGCGCTTACTTCGAGGGCCACCTCAACCAGGAGCCCCAGCCCGCACGCCTGTATCTGATGGGACCGATGTTCCGGTACAACCGCCCCCAGAAGGGCCGCTACCGCCAGTTCTTCCAGTACGACGTCGAGGCGATCGGCTCCGACAGCCCGGCCCTGGACGCGGAGGTGATCGAGGTCGCCGCCACGTGGCTGCGCGAGCTCGGACTGCGCCGGCTGAGGCTGGAGCTCAACTCCATCGGGGACGCCAAATGCCGGCCGGCATACCTGGAGCTGTTGAAGGCTTACTACCGACCGCTCAAGGACCAGCTGCATGGCGACTGCCAGCGCCGGCTCGAGACCAACCCGCTGCTGCTGCTCGATTGCAAGGTCCCGCAGGACCAGCCGTTCAAAGCCAAGGCGCCACGCATCACCGACCACCTATGCGAGGAGTGCGCGGCCGCCTGGGCCGCGGTCCGGCGCCTGCTCGATGCCGCGGGGATCGAGTATCGACTCGATCCTTATCTTGTGCGCGGGCTCGACTACTACACCCGGACGGTCTTCGAGCTCTTCCCCTCGAACGGCGCCGGTGCCCAGGACGCGCTGGGAGGTGGGGGACGCTACGACGGTTTGGCGCAGGCCGAGGGCTGGCCGCCGACCCCAGGGGTTGGCTTCGCCAGCGGACTGGACCGCGTGGTCGAGCTGGTGCAGGCCGCCGGGACGGAGGTCAGCGCGGCTCCGGCGGCCGAAGTTGTGGTCCTTGGGGACACCGGTCTCGAGGTCGTGGTCGCCGAGGTCGCGCGGATCTGCCGCTCGGCCCGATCCGTTGCGGTCGACTACGAGGCAAAGAGCCTCAAGGCGAAGATGAAGTCGGCGAACAAGCTCGGGGCGCGATGGGTGGTGCTCATCACGGCCGGCGAGGCGGAGCGGCGTATCGCACAGCTGAAGGAGATGGCGAGCGGAGAGCAGGTCGAGGTCGCGTGGGCCGACCTCCCCGCTCATCTCGCATGAGCGGCTTCACCGCGCCGCACTGCGGCTCGCTGCGCGCGTCGGATACAGGTCGCGAGGTCGAGCTGTATGGATGGGTGGCGCGCCGGCGCGACCATGGAGGCCTGATCTTCATCGACCTGCGCGACCGCTGGGGCGCGGTGCAAGTGGTGTTCAAAGGCGAAGGGACGGGAATTCTCGCCGCCGACCTGCGCCTCGAATTCGTCGTGCGCGTGAAAGGCGCTGTGGTGCGGCGCCCGCACGGCTCGGACAACCCCAAGATGCCGACCGGCGAAGTCGAAGTCGAGGCGTCAGAGCTGGAAATCATCACGCGGGCCAAGACCCCGCCGTTTCCAATCGAAGATGAGACGAACGCTGACGAATCCATTCGACTCAAGTACCGCTACCTCGATTTGCGAAGGCCGCGGATGCAGCGAATCCTCGAGCTGCGCCACCGCGTGAACAAGATCATCCACGGCTACATGGACGAGCACGAGTTCATCGAGGTCGAAACTCCACTGCTGGTGAAGGGAACACCGGAAGGCGCGCGCGACTTCATCGTCCCGTCACGTCTCCATCCCGGCGAGTTCTTTGCGCTGCCGCAGTCACCGCAACAGCTGAAGCAGCTCTTGATGGTCAGCGGCCTTGGGCGCTACTACCAGATCGCCCGCTGCCTGCGCGATGAGGACTTGCGCGCCGATCGCGCTCTCGAGTTCACCCAGCTCGACCTCGAGATGTCCTTCTGCGATGAGGAGGACATATTCACGCTCATCGAAGGGCTGTGGGCGCGAATCTGGAAACAGATCCTCGACGTCGACCTGGTCACGCCCTTCCCGCGCCTTGACATGAAGGACGCGCTGCTTCGGTACGGCACCGACAAACCCGACCTGCGATACGACCTCGTGATCTCTGATCTTGGGGATGTCCTGGCCCAGACACAGGCCCAGGTCTTCAAGACAGCGCTAGCCGACGGCGGCGTCGTGCGTGGCTTTGCCGTTCCTGGTGGCAAGGACATGACCCGTCGCGAGCTGGACGAGCTTTCAACAATCGCAAAAGGCGCCGGGGCCAAGGGCCTTGCGTGGCTGCCTGGCCCGCTCGACAAGTTCCTGTCCGCATCGGAGATGAACCGCATCCAACGCGAGACACACGCGGGGCCCGATGACCTCGTTCTCATCGTCGCGGACAAGCGACGAAAAGCCGAGACCGTGCTCGGCCTCATTCGGCAGCAGGTGGCGCGGAACCGCAAATTGATCCGAGAGAACGAGTGGCGTTTCCTGTGGGTTTATCCCATGTATCTGTTCGAGGAAGATGACGAAGGCAAGCTGACCTACGGCCACCACCCGTTCACGTCACCGATGGAAGAAGACCTGGCTTTCATCGACGAGCGGCCGTACGACGTTCGCGCCCACGCTTACGACATCGTCTGTAACGGCTACGAGCTGGGCGGGGGAAGCATCCGCATTCACGACCGCGCCCTGCAGGAGAAAGTGTTCGAGATCCTCGGTCACTCGCGCGATTCGATTCGCGAGCGATTCGGTCACCTGCTGGATGCGTTCGAGTACGGCGTGCCGCCTCATGGTGGCATCGCTCCAGGAATCGATCGGATCGTGATGATGCTGGCCGGCACCGAGAACATCCGTGATGTCATCGCATTTCCCAAGACGCAGAGCCACCAGGACCTGATGCTCGGCGCGCCGAGCCCAGTCGATCCCGCCCAGCTCGAAGAGCTGCACATCAAAGTGGTTCCTCAGCAGAAATCGGACCGGTAAGATGGGTTTGCTCCCAAAGGGGCGCGCGTTCGTGCGTGTTGCCCAACAGTCGAAACGTAGGGACCCCGGAGTCCGGATAGCCGACCAAATGCCCGCTGGAAAGCCCCAGAGACGGGACTTGGAACGCCAAGGCAGGGGACCCACCTGAGCTCGCTCAGGACAACCCACCGCCGCGTCCCGGAGGGAGCCTTTTGGACCAGCTGCTGAGGCTGGTGCCGCCCGGCCTCGTGGTCGCGGTGCTGGGCGTGCTCATCGTCTCCCAGCTCTTCTACGCATTCCTGCGCTACCGCCGCCGGGCCTATCTCCCCATCCTGGTGATGACGGCTCTCGGCTTTGGGTTGGGCCAGCTTTGGGATTACCTCGGGCTCCCGTCGGTGCGGGCGGGCCAGGTCGCCGTCTTGCCTGCGGTCGTCTTCGCGCTGCTGCTTCAGCCCCTGGCGCGTTTCCTGCCCCGGTTTCAGCGCCGGCCCAAAGAACCCGCGGCGCCGACAGCCCGTGGGCATCCGCCCACTTAAGATTGCGTTGTTTGCCGGCCTCGCCTAGGGGGTATTCAGCAGTTGCAGAACTTCATGTGGTTGGCGTTCGGGATCGCCGCCCTCGTGGTGGCGTTGGCCCTGGCCGCATTGCTGTTGCGGCTGCGCCGAACCCTGGGTGCTGTCGAAGAACTGCTGGAGACCACCAACGAGGAGATGAAAGAGACGTTGCCCGAAGTTCGCCAGACCATCGGTAACGTCAACGACATCACCGCGGGCGTCAATATCGGGCTCCGGACCGCCGGCGGCGGCGCGGCCGCGGTCGGTCGCGGCATCAAGGCCGGCGTGCACGGTGTGAGGGTTGCGGGCAGTAGCTTATTTCGACACGTATTAGGAGGTTAGCTGTGGCCGATGAAAACGGTGGCGGAGGCGGCGGTTTCGGCTGGTTCATTCTGGGCGGGCTGATCGGTCTGGTGGCCGGCGCTTACATCGCATCGGGCCCGGGCCGAGGCCAGGTCGACAGCTTGAGAAGCAAGACGATCGAGCTGTCTGGCAGCGAGCCGGTGCAGAAAGCCCGAGAGGCTGCGCAGAGGGCGCGCGAGATGGTCACCGACCCCGACCACCCGGTCGGCAAGGCGATCCAGGACGGCGTCGCGGCCGCCAAGCGCAAGCGTGAGGAGCTGGAGTCGGCGGCCGCGCGCAAGATGCGGCAGACCAACGGCGAGGAAGACTCGTAACAGATGAAGCGCGATCTCGCCGAGCTGAAGATCCCAGCGTCGTCTGCCTTCATTCCCGTTGCCAAACGGGTGGCGGCGACGCTGGGGGGCCAGCTGGGGCTGAGCCTCGTGGACCTCGACGAGCTTTCCATCGCGCTCACTCAGGCGTGCGACAGCGCGATCGCGGCCGCGGCCAACCTCGACGCCCCGGCCGACCTCAAGCTGAACTACTTCGCGACCAATCGCGCCCTGGTGGTGGATGTCGATCTCGTAACTCACGAGGGTCACTTGAAGGCCGTTGTGGCCGGGCCGGATCCGGAAGCCGAAGCCGAGCTGCAGAGGCTCGCCTACGAGATGATCCGCTGCTTCGTGGACGACTTCCGGCCGGAGGTCGAACCTCGAACGGGACACGTCCGCTTCCGGATGGTCAAGTACCTGGCATCCTGACCGGCCCAAACTAGACGTATTGGCTGCCAAGCCGCGGCTGTCCCGCGAGGAGCTGCGGGCGCTCCACCGTCGTTACAAGGAGACCACGGACCCCGCAGAGCGCGATCGCATTCGCGCGCAACTGGTTGACGCCTATCGCGACTTCGTCTACTTCCTGGC
>WNFA01007747.1_pt1 | contig 12928 bp, 12 predicted proteins | sample 5400481 | NCBI WGS metagenome assembly WNFA01 (sample SAMN13153340, study PRJNA577476) | soil metagenome | isolation source: 120 cm saprolite under Douglas fir tree site 2 hole 1 replicate 2 | place: USA:California | collected 2015-04-18 | reverse complement strand
ATCCGTTCGTCGATGACCGTCTCGTCCAGGATCGCGGGGACGATATCCTCCGGACCGAGCGGCTTGAGGCCTTCGATCCCGGGGAACACCTCTGGGAGCACACAAATGAGGCGGATTGTGGGGTCGTGCTCCTTCAACCGTCTCCCCAAGCCCGTCACCGTGCCTCCTGTCCCGACACCGGCCACGATGTGGGTGAGCCTGCCTCCGGTTTGCTCGAGGATCTCGACAGCCGTCGTCGCGTAGTGGGCCCGCCAGTTATCCTCGTTGCTGTACTGGTCGCAGAAGAAATAGTGCTGTGCGTCTGCGTCGGCGTCGTGGCGGCGGTGAACCTCACGCAACGCTTCATCGTAGCCCTTCAGCGCGTCCGTATAGATCAGCTGTGCGCCGTGGGCCAGTAGCCGCTTCTTGCGCTCGGTGCTGGCATTGTTGGGGATGACGATTTCGACCGGGTAGCCAATGATCCGACCCACCATCGCGTACGCGATCCCCGCGTTGCCCGATGAGCTGTCCAGGATGGTCTTCCCGGGCTGCAGTCGTCCATTTGCCAGTGCCGCGAGCAGCATCTGCAAGACGGGACGGTCCTTGAGCGAGCCGCCCGGGTTGAGGCACTCCATCTTCGCCAATACCTCGACGCCGGGCAGTTCATCACCGAACATGCTCACCGGTACCAGCGGAGTGTTGCCGATCGCCCGGAGCGCCGGGTAGCGGGCCAGGAACGGTTCGATGCGTCGGTCCCACGGCATGACAGTTCTTAGCCTCCTCTATGATCCCGCCAGGATGCGCTCAGAGTATCGCGCCGCCATCTCGCGTGGGACTGCGAGCACCTGCCGCTCGATCCGCCGCAGCCGGGGCTCCTGCGCAAGATTCAGCCCGCACCGGCGCCGCCGTAAGCGTAGTGGAAGGGCTACATAGCCAGGCGCCCCGGTCCCACCGGCGAGTTGGCAGCGTCAGCCGCTCACCGGACGGCAAGGATACGACCGCCGCCGGTGAGCGGGTGTCGCCTATCGTGGCTGGGGAACGATCCGGATGTACGGCTTCGGGGCCTTCCAACCACCCGGGTAGGCTTGCTTGGCGTCGGCGTCCGAGACCGCCGGCACGATAATCACGTCCTCTCCCGGCTTCCAGTTCACCGGGGTGGCCACCTTGTGCTTCGCCGTGAGCTGGCAGGAATCCAGGAGGCGCAGGACCTCGTCAAAGTTGCGGCCGGTGCTCATGGGATAGGTCAGCATCGCCTTGACCTTCTTATCCGGTCCGATGACGAACACCGAGCGAACGGTCGCGTTGTCGGCGGCGGTCCGGCCCTGTGCCGCGTGGCCGGCGTCCTCCGGCAGCATGTCATACGCCTTCGCCACCTTCAGCTCGGAGTCGCCGATCAAGGGGTAGGTCACGGCGTGGCCCTGCGTTTCCTCGATGTCCTTCGACCACTTCTCGTGATCGGGAACCGAGTCCACGCTGATCCCGATGATCTTGCAGTTCCGCTTCTCGAAGTCGGGTTTCAGCCCCGCCATGTAGCCGAGCTCGGTCGTGCAGACCGGGGTGAAGTTCTTCGGATGCGAGAACAGGATGGCCCACCCGTTTCCGATCCACTCGTGGAAGTTGATCCGGCCTTGCGTGGTGTCCGCAGTAAAGTTGGGGGCCTCGCTGTTGATTCTCAAGGACATGACTCACCTCCGTCTCGTGAAGACCGTTCGATCATCGTCCGTTCCCGTCGTCTGTCTTCTGCGGCGCGCATGAGGAATGTGGCGGTCGCCCAGGGCGTCAGGAGTGAGGGCCCTTGCGCCCGCGGAAGGGGACCGGCCTCCTCCCTGTGGCGAGGCCCCGCGTGACACCAGTGGATAGGCGAGGCCCAAAGTTCCTGTCGATGTCCCTAAGAGTACAGGTGCCTCTTGTGTACTCTCAGGGCTACGCGGAGTCAAGCCTTCGGGCAGCCGCCGGCTCGAGTGGCGATCCCTCCATCAGCCCGAGTCGATTTCGGTGATAGCAGGCCCCTGCAACAACCGAAATCGCACTCCGATGACCGGGATCACGCCAACGTGTTATCCGACTTCTTGTACTGCAAGCGGGAGCTGCAGTAGCTTCGGGGCACCCCTGTTCAGAACTGCTTGCGGGATTGGAAGTCCTCGATCCATCACCTGAGGGTTCTGCGGGCCCCTGTTCCTCGCGCCCCCAATCTAGGCCTCGGGGCCCTTCCAGATATTTGTTAGACCTCCGAGGCCGCAATCGAACACCTGATGCTTTCATTCGACGTCCGTTCCCTCGCCAATCCGTGTTACGACTTCATTCATGGTGTAGTGAACGAACTGCTTCCCAAGCTCAGTCAAGACGTAGGGTTTTGAATCCTCGAAGGCAGACTCGATCGTGGTCGGAGCTGTGCCGCGTCGCCTGCGCTGAGGCGTCTTCCGTACGAACTGACCTAGTGAGTTGACGTCTCTCTCTTGTCTAATTACACCCCCAGTGCTTAGGTCCCGGATCAACAGTTTGAATAGGTCTGCCTCGGCCGAGTCCTCACGCGGTGGCTCACCATAAAGCGCGGTCCAGATCTCATAGCGGCTCGATCCCGGGTTCTGAAAGATCTCTCGAATTACCGCGAAGTGAGTCTCGTGGTACAAGTCGACCCAGTCCAAGAAGAGACGAACGACGTCATCGGAGCACACCCGAGTACCTGCCGCATTGACAATAAGATTAGCCGTGTAACGCCTTTTCTCCTCTGTAGCCGCTTCGTCCCAGGCGCGGAAGGCTTTTCTTACGAGACTGAGGTACTCGTCGCTCTGTATTCTCGCCTCTATGTTCTCTCCAAAACTGTCGAAACGACGCTGCACTTCTTCCAGAGCCGCTTTCAGCTTCAGAATCTTGTCGTGGTGTTCTTCGAGCCACTGGGTCTGAAGGGAATCCTGCCTGATCGAGCTCTCTTCAGCCTTGTACGCCGCCGCTGCACTTAGGAAGCCCCCGACCCAAGGGATGCTTCCAAGTGCAGCCAGCACAAACTTCTCGATAACCCTTCGTCGGCGAGACGGTCCCGATTTCGCGAGCTCGCCGCGCAACGCCTCAACTATCGCCGCCTCGCTGGAACTGGGTATGTCACTGGGCATGCGCGACCCGAGATCTAACGTGTGAGCTCAGCCGCGCGCAGAGGAGACCGCAGGCCGTAGCGCATCGGCTGGAGCGAAGAGCTAGTTGTCATCTCATACTCCAGTTGGTCCGAAGTGAAAGTCGTAAGCGACCTTGCTCAAAATTAGCCTATTTATGCACTGGACCGAGACAAGGCCATCGGCCACTGGCCTGCCGAATAACGCGAGGTTCGGGATGGCCTTGGCTTGCTCATGTTCTTGCAGCTGAGGAATGCGACGGTGAGAGATTCCGTAGACCGTCTGAAACGGCATCACGCCAAGCCGTAGAAGGCTGAAGTATGACGGGTACAGGATGCCGTCGAATCCCTCGGAGCGGGCGGCGTCTGCAATGGCACGGGTGATCTTGTAAGAGTGGCTTCCCGCCAGGAAGAGCATGTGGACGGACATGTCCAAGCTCTCAAACTCGGTCACACGCTCTTCCTTCAGCAGAATCGACAAATCGAGAAGGCGAAGCGATCTGACTGGAAGCATTGTGGCGACGTACAGCTCGTCCTCCGCCGTGACGCGGCACTCATGCACGCAGAGGTGCAGATCAGGGGAGCCATAAAGGACTGGAGAACCAAGTGAATCTAGGCGCCCCTTGCCAGCGCGTGCGGCGGGCGGGCTGTCGTACTGTGCGGGATCAGCAGGAGTCGCGGGGCTTACGCGCACGCGGTAGAACGACTCGCTCGGCGCAAACGTGCGTGTTGGGTACTCGTGAAGGACTCGCTCAACTACCGCCTGGCGTGATTTTGGCCTCTGCAAGGCTTTAAGGGGTTCAACCTCACCGACCATCCAGAGCCGTGGGCCATAGTGGAAGAAACCAACACCTAGAAGGCGTTCAAAGAGCCTGACGTCTGGGGCAAGCCAGGGCGCGACATCGATGGACGTTTGCTGATGTTCGTTGAACTGCACGCGTGGTGCGGCACCATACCGCATTCTCAACAATGAGCCCCAAACAAAGAATCGATGAGCTAGCGCTTGTAGACCCGCCAACGGAAGCTTCTTGTGGTCGGTGACGCCACAGTTCGGACATATTCCATCGATCTGTTGTCCGATCTGCTCGGCATCTAAGCGGAGCCCGCGATCCGAGAAACAGGCAGAACAGGCGATCGGGGTTTCCTCGTTAGCAGCCATGACACCTAAGACTCAGTCTGCGGCCGGCGCAGGCGGTCCGCTCGAGGCTGTTGGCAGCCGGACTATCACCGTAGCGTCTCCAACATCGCGACGAGATCGTCGATCTCGGCGCGATAGTACGTGCGCGCCAGCTTGGCCGCGTCTGGAAGCGCCAGAACACGCCGCTTCCAGTGCCTGTCGAGCGTTATGAGACTTCCATATGCGGCTCCCAGCACCGCATGGCACAGGTCGAGGCCATCGTGGCGCTTGAAATGATACTGCTTCGCCTCCTGAATTAGCAGCCGCTGCAGCTGAACCAACACAAAGGTTGCTGGGGCTTGCGCAGTGAACTGATCGGGCGGCAGCACCTGATCGAGAGAGGCCGGGTTCCGCTCGTATTCTGCCCTGAGCGTCGCGAGTCTCTCCCGAAGAGCATCGTCAATCCGAGTCGCATCTGCTCGGATCTTGTCCCGGCGCTCATGCACCCATTCAACCAAGGCGCCGAGGCGGAAGAAGGGTTCTGATGATAGATCGAGCACCGAGCTGGCTTGCGAGAGGTCGTGGGCGCGGTCCTCGAAGTAGGCCTGCATAAAACTACTGGAAACGACCGCTTGCTCTGTGAGCCCGGCTGCCTCTCGCTCCGCGACCTTCCACGGGTTCAGTTCGAGAGGTACCCAGCATGGGCCGATGCTGTCGAGAAAGGTGCGCACATCCCTCGCCGAGGACACTTCAATGGCATTAGCCCAGGAGAATAGCAATGTCCCCTTCGCGAGAAGCGCGTCAACGAATCGCTCTCGGCGCGAGGCTCTTCCTGTGGCCAGTTCACTTATGGAGTCATTGTCGAGATAGATCCCATAACCTCTGGTCTCCGCAATGACCGCGGGATTGCCGCTCTCGCTTTCAAAGCGGATCACGAACTACTCCGGTCTGGACAGCATCGGATAGTCACGCGTCGTCGACGGGCCACGTTTTCCGACTAACGTGTGAGCTAAGCCGCCAGACGCCGGCAAGCCGGTGTCTGGCGGCTTGAGCGAAGGGTTAGCCCGGCCCGTCGTTTCCCGCACCACGGCATAATAGGTAGGCGTTCCAAGTCTTGACAGCAGACGAATGCGTACGACCAATGGTGCGCCTGGAGGCCCGTTGAGAATCGCGAGGTCGTGCAGTGTCTCCGTAGGGGGTTCCTCAGCTTCTCTGCTACCAATGTAGTGAAGGCAATGACTCAAGTCGCCTCCGCTCGCGTAGCCTACCAACGGACTTTCGAATGGATGCCCACCAAGTTCCGCTACAGCGAAGGAGTAGGCTACCTTTGCCAGGAGTCGGCAGAACGCTTCAACGTCAGCCTTTGCCTCCGGCATGATTGAGTGCACGCCAAGTTCTGCGACGAGCTTCTCTAGCAGCGCGTGGAAGTCATGACTAGGCGATGCGCCTCTGATCCACAGTCGCTTCGTTACTGCCCCAGCCGCCGCGGTCTTCGGCAGTCCAGTGAGGATTCCGGGCATTCCCAGGTAAGGAAACGTGATCAAGAACGGGTAGCGTTCCTGCGGGACCGGAAGGTACTCCCAGTCTTTGTCCGGCGCGTGCTTGACCTTGAGCCGCAACGTCTGCGGACGCTCCTTCTTTCGCCGTGTCGGCAGTCCGTACAAGAGGCGCAAGGGACCATACATGGTTCTCTGGCAAGTCCTCTCGAACTTACTCGTTTTCTCGCTGCAGTCCGAGCAACTCGCATCTGGCAGGACAAAGCGCCCGCCAAGGCCGAGCGGAACAACGTGCTCGTCCGACAAGGCGACCGTTGATCCGCAATAGATGCATCGGCCCACTGGGGGATATGTGCGCGCGGGATGTAGCGGCAACAATCCGTTGAGCGGTGGAAGCGTCATGTCTTGCTGACTCAACTGTGGTCTGGGGCGGGCTAACTAGAATTGGACAGGTCTGGATAATTCGCGGACGCTGACGCTGCGAGCCCGATCAGTCTAATTCGACCGGGTGTCCGGTGGGTACTGCGGGAGCGGCCTTCTATGACGCACGTGTGACGCATGGTCCTCGGCTACCCTTTCAGTGTTACACAGGCCGGGATATTTCGGTATGGTGCTGGGTCTTCGGCGATCGGTTCGCGACGAGTACGCGGTGACGGATCCAGTTCGACATAGCGGGTGAAGCCGCTCGGCGATGCGGGCCCGCGCCCCGCCGCACCTCGTCAGAGGGCGGGGCCGCGGCGGGCGCCCGCACGGCCATTTAGCGCGCCGCGCGGCCCTTCCGGTGCTTGTCGCAAGCTCGGCGGCCAAGCCTGGTGTGTTCCACGTTAAGAGACTCGAACTCTACTCGGACCGAATCACGCGTCGCCATCCGTCATGATCTGCAACCAAGGGCCAGGTCGACGCGCCGTAAAGCTACGGATCGTTACAGGAAGCGACAGATTATTCGTCCGAGCTGGGGGATGCAGGCGGGTCTGAAAATCGTGTTCGCAGTCTAGGTGCATCGCGGACGGCTGGACCCGGTGCCGGCCGCGGGGACACCTCGTTCGACTCCCATATTCCCAGGACATTCCCACGCCCATTCCTCTCCTATTCCCTATTCATCGAGGCCAGTGCAATCCAGGCTCGGATGAGATGGTGCGGACCCCCCGCAACGATTGAGGGCGACCCTCACAACAAGAGGCAACTTGACGGCGGCGCGGGGCCGCATCCTTTCCCGTCGCACGGTTCCACTCTATTCAGAATCCGAGTCTTCACTTCCCGATCGGAGTCCAACCGGAGTCGCACGCCCTGAGCTCAGCAGGGCCCTGATGCGTCCGCAGGGAAGGCCCCAGAGCCTATCCCCCTATCCCCTGAACACTGACATCATGGATAGGTTTTGGTATCCCCTGAGGACTCTCTCAGTAAATGCGCAACCCCACGCTCCGACGAGCTGAGCGCCCGGCGGGCATGACAAGCCATTCTGAAAATGACTACTTCACATGGGTCTCGAGTTCTGTCCCTATACTCGTTAATGAACGCACTGGCCGTAGCGGGCTGTCGCCCAATGGGGGCACATGGAGCCCGGCGCTCCCGCACCAACCGGGCACCCCTGGCCTGGAGGTAGCCGGCCATGGACCGCGTTCCCTTCGGTGCCCGCGACATTCCGTGCCCCCGCGGATTACATCGAGCCACGTATGGCCGGCTCCTCCGCAATCTCCGCCAGATCGAGGATCGCCTCGCGCGGCTCGCCTGGCGCCCCCTGCGCCCTCAGATCCGCCACCGCCTTGCCACGCAGCTCCGGCATCGCCGCCAGCGTATTCAGGAGCGCCTCGGACTCGCGCCCTCCCGCCCGCCCCGCCGTCAGTGGGTTCGGGTCGGGGTCGCGGCGGCGTTCCTGCACGTCTCGACTCGGACCCTCTGTCGTTGGACCAACCAGGGCAAGATCGCCTGTCACCGGACGTGGTGGGGCGGGCACCGATACTTTCATCGCCAGGAGCTCCTTCGAGTCCGGGCCAGGAGACGCGTGTGACGCCCCCCGCGTCTCAGTCAAGCGTCGCCGCTGACGCCCCCAACCCGGTCCATCCGCCGCCGGGCACGGCTTCACCAGCCCAAGAGCGGCTTGACGGGTGGGTCGTTCCTCCCGATACTCAGCCCCGGCGAACGCGTGGTCGTGGCTCGGGCCGGAGGACCGAGACCATGACCCAACCGCTGAGCGAGCTGGTGGAGCAGTTTTGCCACTTTCAACGCAAACAACGCGGCAAGAGCGACCGGGGAGTGAAGACCTACCGATGGGTGTTGGAACAGTTCCTTGTCTTCGTCAAGACCCAGCGCGGGCGGATGCCCCGCGCGCACGACGTCAGTGCCGAGACCATTCAGGCCTGGATGGATGACATGGCCGCCGCGGATCTCGCGCTCGAAACGATGCGCATGCGCCAGTCAGCGGTATCGAGCTTCTGTGCCTGGCTGGTGAAACGGCAGGTGCTGCCCGCCAACCCGGTGGCGCGCCTGGATCGGCCCCCGCATCGTCGCGAGGCGCCCACCCAGGTCCCGGGACCCGCCCTCATGGACGCGCTGGTCCGGGCGGCCCGGCAGCGGGAGCGGCCCCGGGATACCGCGTTGTTCCTGATTCTCCGCTATACCGGCATGCGCCGGGAATCCGTCGCGACACTGCAGGTGCGGCATCTGGATCCGCAGTGGGGGCTGCGTGGGGTCCGGGTCAAAGGCGGCACACTACGGGACATCCCCCTCCCGTCAGCCGTGGCCCGGTATCTCGAGGAGTACGTCGAACAGGTGTTGGGAAAGGCGTTGGACACGGTGACGCCGGAGACACCACTCTTTTGGTCCACGTGGGGCCGGCGCAGCGGCGGCAAGACCCGGGCGCCGATGACCGGCCAGAACGTGTGGCGCCTGTTCAAAGTGTACGGGCGGCGGATCGGCTATCCGATGCTTAAGCCGCACGACCTCCGGCATGGCGTCGCGCTGGAGGTGCTGGAGCAACATCACGACCTGGAAGAAGTCCGCGCCTTGCTGGGGCACTCGCGGATCGACACGACCCAGATCTACACCACCATTCGTCCGCCGCAGCTCAAACGAGCGATGGCCTTCTACGAGGAGAAGGCCGAGGCGATCCTCACCAAGCAGTAGGACGCGCACCAATGGGTTCGAGAAACATTGGAATGTTTCTCGAACCCGGACCGGAAACACTCTTTGGTGGCCCCAACGGGATTCGAACCCGTGTTTCAGCCTTGAGAGGGCCGTGTCCTAGGCCTCTAGACGATGGGGCCGGCCGACTACCGTGCTGCGCGCGCCCGAACCTACGTGTTCACAGCGCGGGGAAGCGTTAAATGGCTGGGGGAGGAGGGCTCGAACCCCCATTACCAGGGCCAGAACCTGGCGTCCTACCATTAGACGATCCCCCAGCAGCGCTGGCCATTGTACGGGCGGCTGCCGAGGGGTGTCAAGGCAAGGCGCCCCGCGGAGTTAGCGCGCGACCTCCTGCAGCGAGTGCTTCAGCGAGCGGCTCGGCTTGAAGCGGGGCACGCGGCAGGCCGGGATCTTGATGGCCTTGCCGGTGCGGGGGTTGCGGCCGTTGCGCTCGGCCCGGCGGCTCACCAGGAAGGTGCCGAAGCCGCCGATGGTCACCTTGCGGCCCCGCTTGAGCGAATCGAAGACCCCGTCGAGGAGGGCGTTGAGCGCCTTCTCGGCGGAGACCTTGGAGCCGCCCGACGCTTTGGCCATCGCCGTGACCAGGTCCGCCTTGATCATGAGCCTTCCTTACTACGCGAGCGCTCGGGCCGAAGTCAAGCGGCTCACCTGCTCCACCGCGTGGAGCAGGGCCTGCGGGGTGAAGGGCTTCGCCAGCACGGGGGCGCGGGTGGCCTGCAGGACGCGCCACGCGTCCTCATTCGCGGTGTCGCCGGTCATGAACAGGAAGCGCTGGGCCAGCTCCTTCTGCTGCGCCACCGCGGCGCGGTAGAAGTCGGCGCCGTCGCCCTCGGGCATGCGCACGTCGGAGAGGACGAGATCGTAGCGGGTCTGCTGCAGGCGCTCGAGCGCGGCGCGGCCGCCCGCGGCCACGTCCACGCGCCAGCCCTGGTCGTCCAGCACCGTGGTCACCAGCTCCACGATGGCCGGCTCGTCGTCCACCACCAGCACCCGGCGGCCCCGGCCCAGCACCGCCGCGCGCCCGGCCGCGTCGGCCGGCCCGGCGGCCGCGCCCGCCGCGGGCTCGTGCGAGGTCGCCGCGGGCAGCTCGAGGGTGAAGACCGTGCGCCCGGGCTGGCTCTCCACCGAGAGCCGCCCGCCGTGCTGCTCCACGATGCCGTAGGAGACGCTCAGGCCCAGGCCCGCGCCTTCGCCCACCTTCTTGGTGGTGAAGAACGGCTCGAAGACGCGCGGCAGCACCGCCGCCGGGATGCCCGGGCCGTTGTCGGCCACCTGCACGATCACCCGCGTCGCCTCGCCCATCCGGCGCGCGCTCGTGGCGATGCGGATGTGGTCGCCGGTGCGGCGTCCGCCCACGCCGCTGCCCAGGATGGCCTGCTCGGCGTTCAGGATCAGATTGAGGACGACCTGCTGGAGCTGGTGGGCATCGCCCTCCGCGCGCGGCACGTCCGCGCCGAATGTCGTCTCCACGTGGATGCCGGAGACCGCGAGCTGCGTCTCGCGGAGGTTCAGGATCTGGGGGATGACGTCCCGCAGGTCCACCGGGCGCCGCTCCGGCTTCCGCTGCCGCGAGAAGAGCAGCAAGCTCTGGATGATCTTGGCCATGCGCTCGCCCTGCGCGACGATCGCCTCGATGGGCCGCCGCGCGTCTTCCGGCACCCCCCGGCTCAGCAGGAGCTGGCCGTAGCCGATCACCACCGAGAGTGGATTGTTCAGCTCGTGCGCCACGCCCGAGACGAGCTGTCCCACCGCCGAGAGCTTGCCCGCCTGGAGGAGCTGGGCCTGCGTGTCCTGCAGCTCCCGCAGCCGCTGCCGCGCCTCCTCGTACAGCCGCGTGTTATCCACGAAGAGCCGCGCGTTGCGCATGGCCACCGCGGCCTGCGCCGCGAACGAGGGCAGGAGCGTGCGGTCGCCGCCCTGGGGCAGCCGGCCGCGCTTGAGGTTCAGGGTGAGCACGCCGAGCAGCTCCTCGCCCGCCGCCACCGGCACGCCGGCCAAGGCTACCAGGTCGCGGCTCAGCGCCCACTGAGCGGCCATGATGCGCGCGTCCACCGCGATGTCTTCCACGAAGAGCGGCTCGCGGTGGCGCGCGATCCAGCCGGTGCCCCCCTGCTCCATGGTCAGCGACGTGGGCAGCTCCATCGCGCCGATCGAGGGATCCGTCGTCCACGCGCGGCGCACCAGGAGGCCGGCCACGCGATCCACTTCCCAGAGCACCACGTTGTGGGCGCCGGTCAGCGTGGCGAGCGCGTCGGTGATCTGCTGGAGCAGACGATCCGGGTCGAGCTGCTGGGAGAGGGCCAGGGTGACCTGCGCGAGCGCCTCGAGGCGCCGCTGGCGGCGCTCGGTGGCGGCCTCGGCGGCCTGCTGCTGCGCCTGCGCGCGCCGGGCGCTGCGGCGCATGAGCAGCCAGCCGCCGAGCAGCGCGGCCAGCACCAGTGCGGCGAGGACGGAATCGAGAATCCAGCGCATCGCTTCGCGCGCCGATGCAGCCGACGCTCGGTCAGTATAGCCCACCTGGCGTATAATGCCGCCTTCGCAGAAGGTCGCCTCTGCGTGATCTGGCGTGATCTAACGTCTCGGAAAATCGCACGCCCGAGGGCGGGCGGATGATGCAGGGTCACGCTAGATCACGGTGGATTGGTAGCAACGTGGTAGCAGGCGCCGACCCTCAACCCGGCCCACGTGCACCGCCTCGTAATTGGGCGTGCTCGAAACTAGGTCGCGGTCGTAGGTTCTTCCACCCAGGGTTTCTTGGCCTCTGGGTCGTACTGAAAGCTATTATAAGTTCGCTCACGTGGGTCGGCGCGTCGGCCGGCGTGGGATCAACTCCGGCGTATTCGATCCGGATCCGCCCACGCATTGTCACAATGCCGCTGGCAATTTGGGCGCCATCGTGACCGTCGATGACGTGCTGCCAACTAGTCGACGATTGCGTGTCCGGGAACATGACTATGTTCTGCCCGCCAGGTCGACCGCTACCGGGGAGCTGTTGTTCCGTCGTATCGAGCCACGCCCATCCCTCGATCCGCCGGAGGTGAGCAGGAACTGGCCCCTTGAATTGAATCGGAAGGCGAATGCACCTCGCCCAGGAAAGTCGATCTCTGCCTCGATAGCCACGTAGGGCCGCAGCCGAAGACCTTGCTCCACTCTGGTGAGCCGTATCTGTTCCGCAGCGGTAAGCGCGGCTGGGCGCGTCTCGCGCCACAGGCGCCAGGTGAAGAAGGCGTAGACCGCCGTCACGAGCACGTTCACGACCGTCGCCACCGCGATGACGACGTTGCTGGTCCCCTCGCCCATCAGGCTGGCCGTGATCGGGTAGAGGGGCAGGAAGAGCAGATACAGCACCGTCGCCACCGCGGCGACCTTGTCATCGGACTGCCCCATCGCCGATCAGACGGGTTCCCCCTGTGCCGGCGGGTCGGGCGCCGCGCGCTGGACGAGCCGGAGGTAGGCGGCCAGACCCGACGACCTAGGCCCAGGTGCTCGAGCGCGGCTCCGAGGGCCTGATGGCCAAGGATCCTGAATCGCCGTATCTAGGCGGGCACACCTTAGAAGTGGCTGAAGGTGAGGCAGCGAGACTATCCTGTCGAGGAGCGGGGCTGGACACCCGGGAACAAATCATAGCCCCCTGGCGCTACCCTGAGGGCGTGGTTCCTGCTGGCGGACAAAGACGAAGCCTATCTCGCGGAGATCGACGCTGACGCGCCAGTTGCGGCGCGGGTCACGCCCCTCAGCTTCGCATGGCTGCCCACCCTGCCTCCGATTCATGAGGATCTCGATGACCCCCTCGGCTTCCTCTGCCGCAAAGTCCTGGCGCAGAAACGCAAATAACTCCGGTTGATCGCGGGCCACGATATAGAGCACCCGGGCCACGGGTTCTGCCTGCGCGACCTCTCGCGTGCCCGAAGGCCGCGGGCTCCATTCAAAGATCTCGTGCGATGGGTCAACGGGTCTCTGACTGTCTAGCAGGCGCTCCCGCTCTTGCCATTTCTTCTTAATTGTTCGCTGCTCATGTTTCGCCCAGATGTGTCTCAGCAAGCCGCCGATGAGGACGATCACGGCGAGCGCGGCGAGCGCGAACAG
>WNFA01005114.1_pt1 | contig 12928 bp, 14 predicted proteins | sample 5400481 | NCBI WGS metagenome assembly WNFA01 (sample SAMN13153340, study PRJNA577476) | soil metagenome | isolation source: 120 cm saprolite under Douglas fir tree site 2 hole 1 replicate 2 | place: USA:California | collected 2015-04-18 | reverse complement strand
CGAGGAAGGCATCCAGCGCTGGGAGTGGTGAAGCTATCGGAACTTCTGGCGACTTGGGCCGTTCACGATCTCACTCATGTGCATCAACTATCCCGCGTGATGGCCCACCAGTATCGTGATGCAGTCGGTCCGTGGAGCGCCTATCTGGGCGTGCTGCAGTGTGCCGGTCATAGCACTCCGTAGGTAATCGAGGCTCCGTCGCCTCCTCCGCCGCTCACCCAATTCCCGCCGCTGCTTGACAACAGATTACTAAAGACAGAGGTCGCCCTGCGATTGTGCGGGATCAAGACTTCTGTATGCGCAATTTTCTGCGCATTCGCCCCGGGGCAGGCGTGCCATCTCCCCTGTTTGCCGCAAGTTGGCTTGGAACGGAGGTTGCAATGAATGCCTGACGATTTCGCGAGTGGGGCCGAAACGCCTTCCTGGCGGGCCTTCCCGCGGATGTCGTCAGCAATAGCAATCGCCTGAGACGGTCTAAAAAACCTACCGGCGGAGGATGGCGGAACAGCAATGGATCGTCCCTCTGGATTCGACAAAAACTTTCTGCGACGGCTAGTCATGTCTTTCGCGCTGTTGCTGGCAGGCAGCTTGTCAGCTCAAACTTTCAATGCGCCAAGTTCGACTCTGAACCCGGCTGTCGCTCCAAAACGCCCGGAACAGGTATTCAGCAAGAAGATATTTTGGACTGAGGTGGGTGCGTACACTGTTTCCAACGTCTTGGACGGCTATACCAGTGTGGCGCACTCGCCGGGCTACGAAGAAGCTGGTTTTCCTCGGGGAAGTTCCTTCCTGCTCGGCAAGCATCCATCTGCGGGTCGATATGTCGCGACGATGGGCGCTATGCAGATAGCTACTGCATTCGCGGCTTACCGGCTGGAACACAGCGAGAGGCGATTCTTGCGGCTGGTCGGCCACGCTCTGATGATTCAGGGGATTTACGCACACACAGATGGATACATCGGTAACGTTGTAGTGCAGAGAGACGGTTCGAACCTTCCCCCTGCACCCGTTGCATCGATCACCAGCCCGGCTCCAGTCGCTCGACAGAGCGCACTCGTCAGAGGACTTCTCAATAACCCTCAGTGATTACGAATGGTTCTCCTCCGAACAGCACGATGATCCCGAACTCTTGGGCGCTGCGTACTGCGCCTTCGGATCGACGTAGCCTTGCGTGTAGCGGTCGTGATGCCGGACCCAGGCCATGGTGAAGGCCAGGCCATCTTCGTCGCGACCCTTGGGTGCGAGGTCGAGGAAGTTGTAGGCGCCAATCAGGATGTCAAGACCGCGCGAGTAGGTTGAATAGGTGTGGAAGACGTCGCCACTGTTGTTCTTGTAGAACACGCTTGCGCCTGGCGTCTCCTCACTCGGGAGCTCGACCTCGCCGTAGTTGTAGGAGATCTTGCCCTTTGCAACTTCGTCTTTCGTGAAAGACGCGTGATAGTCGTGATTGAAATCGCTTCCGTACGACGACACCCACTTGAACCGCCAGCCCATACGCTTCTGGAAGGCTTCGATCTGGGCCAGGGGCGCTCGCGAAACCACGACCAGCGTGACATCGCGATTCGCGAGGTGAACCAGGCTGCCGTCGAAATGGTCGGCCAGGAACGAGCAGCTCGGGCAACCCTGCTCCCATCCCGGACCGAACATGAAGTGGTAGACAATCAGCTGGCTTCGGCCGCCGAACAGGTCGGAGAGTGTCTCTTTGCCGTTCGGTCCGTCGAAGACATATTTCTTTCCAACTTTCTCCCAAGGCAGTTGGCGGCGTTGCCGGCTCAATTCATCTCGTAAACGGGTGAATTCTTTTTCTTTTTGCAGCAGTTCCTTTCGACTCGCAATCCATTCTTGTGAGGAAACGACTTCGTGTTCTTGAATCCCGGTGCCGGTAGGAAGTGTAGCCATTGCATTCTCCTATTCTGTTTTTAATTTGTTTCTATCTTAGCGTTTTAGGTTGCAGGCCGCCGGTGGGGGCGCGGCTTCTCGGCGATCTCTTTTATCTGCAGAAGTTCGCCCGACCAGAGCTCCTGAAACGGACCCACCCACCGCTCATAAATCTGCCGAATCGGGACGACGTTCAGCGAGTTGACCCTCCGCCTCCCGGCATGGCGGGTGTGCACCAACTGGGACTGGCGCAGCACTTCCAGATGCTTCATCACGCCAAAGCGCGTCAGGTGCGGGAATGACTCTACGATCCCGGTTGTGGTGCGCGGCCGGTCCCGAAGAAGGTCAAGAATCGCCCGCCGCGTCGGGTCGGACAACGCTTTCCACACCGGATCAAGTTCGTCCGCTTTACCCGCAGCGATTCCTCGCACGCGCTACTCGCAGTCCTTCTTTACTTCGGCAAGCATGTGGCTCCAGCCGGTGCCAACACCTTTGCGATGCTGGGGATCGATCATGCCGATAGCGCGGTGCCGAAGCGCGACTCTGCAGCCTCCAGCGACAGGCTCGATCTTGATTTCTATATGGTTAGTCGCGGGATACGACATGAACAAGGGGCCGCTTAATTCCAGCAGGGTCGGAGGTTTAATGGCCTGCACGAACCCCCACAGGTGTCCGACCCCGTTCCCGCGGTCCCGGTACCAGCGGCCGCCCGGCTTTGGCTCGAGCAGCAATTCCAGGGATTGGCCATCGGTCCGGGTACTGCCTTTTCCGAAGCGATGCAGGACGGCCGCGAACGCCTTTTCCGGCGCGGCTTTTATGTCGATGTGCTGCTCGATGTCGAGCGTCAGATCTTCCAATGATAGAGCTTCTACTGTCATGGCAATTTTCTCCTTAGTGCGGGGTTAAAGAACCAATCATTATGTTAGTACATAGTAACGTGAGTATTTAGCAACGTCAAGCGCGGCCTTGGAAAAATTGACTTGCCGCCGCCCCGCTCCATTAATGCCGCCACCCAAAGGGAAGAACCCGGGCACAAGAGTTCCGGGGCTCTGCCCGTCCTGACCATGTGGGCCGCCTTTTAAGATACATTGTCATGTCGGAACTGCCGAGCTGCGCTCGGCTGGACAGCCGGGGTCCCCACGTGGTCTGTGGTGTGAGCGAGAGCTTTTCTTTTTGGCGAGAGGGTACAGGATGAAACTGATTCGATTTGGTGAAGTTGGCAGGGAGAAGCCAGGTGTGCTGCTGCGTGATGGCACTCGCATCGATGTTTCGGCGATAGGTTCGGACTATGACGAATCGTTTTTTGCGAACCGCGGATTGGCGAAACTCGATGCCTGGGTACGCAGCAATGAGTCGCCCGCTCCCCGGGTGGCGCCGTCGGTGCGTTTGGGACCGCCCATTTGCCGGCCCAGCAAGATCGTGTGCATCGGCCTGAACTTTCGCGACCACGCTGCGGAAAGCAAGATGGAGTTGCCCAAGGAACCGGTCATCTTCTTCAAGTCAACCACCTCTCTGGTGGGCCCGAATGATCCGCTGGTGATACCGAAGAACGGTACCAAGGTTGACTGGGAGGTGGAGCTGGCGGTGGTCATCGGAAAAAGGGCTTTGTACGTATCGAAGGACGAGGCGCTCTCTTTTATCGCGGGCTTCGTGCTGCACAATGATTATTCCGAACGCAGCTTTCAGTTCGACCGCGGAGGACAGTGGGTGAAGGGCAAGAGTGCCGATACGTTTGCGCCGCTGGGTCCGTTCCTCGCCACCGCCGACGAAATTCCAGACAGCGGCAGACTGCGGATGTGGCTGAAGGTCAACGGCGAGTTGCGGCAGAATGGCTCTACCGAGAACATGATCTTTGACGTCGCCACACTGGTCTCCTACGTGAGCCAGTTCATGACGCTTCTTCCCGGCGACATAATCAGTACTGGAACCCCGGCCGGAGTGGGCCTGGGCATGAATCCGCCCAGGTATCTGAAAGCTGGTGATGTCGTAGAACTCGGAGTCGACGGTTTGGGAGAATCCCGGCAACAGGTGGTTGCATTCCAGTGATGAAGCACATCCTGGTCACCGGAGCCACGGGCAAAGTAGGCAGCCATTTCACCAGCCGGATTCTGGAGTCAGAGGATTTTCAGGACGCGAGCATCCGCGCCTTGTGTCATAACCGGCTTCTGCAGCCAGAGAAGAGGCTGGAGATTGTTCAGGGAAGCGTCTCGGACCGGGATGTGGTGCGCGCGGCCATGCAGGGAGTTACGCACGTTCTACATTGCGCCACCTGCAAGGAAACTCCCGGCGAAGTGATGGATGTTACGGTCAAAGGCCTGTTCTGGTTGTTGGAGGAATGCCGCGTCAGCCCGTCTTTCGAACAAATTATCCTGGTTGGCGGCGACGCTGCCCTGGGGCATTTTTTCTATCCTCATCCGATTCCGCTCACAGAGCAGCAGAAACACAGCGCCTATCCCGGCTGCTACGCTCTCTCCAAAGTTCTGGAAGAGGTGATGCTGGAGCAATATTTCATCCAGTATGACCTCTCGGGCTGTTGTTTGCGGGCGCCCTGGATCATGGAAAAAGACGATTTCAAATACTCGCTCTCGTTTGGCGAAGATGTATTCGGCGGGCCGCGATGGCGGGACCTAGTCGGTCCCGAGCGTGCTGCTGAATATGTGAAGAGCGGTGCCGTGCCGCTGATGCTCGATCCGGAAGGGAAGCCAGTGCAACGCAACTTCGTGCACGTGAGCGATCTGATCGAGGCCATTCTCGCGAGCCTCGACCATCCCAGGGCGCACCAGCAGACATTCAATATTTCCATGGACGAACCGGTCGACTACCAGCAGGTGGCGAACTATCTCAAGCAGACGCGAGGGCTTCCCTCGGCGGAGGTCAAAACTCCGTTCTGGTCAACCTGGCTGGATAATACCAAAACGAAGTTCTTGCTGGGCTGGAGACCGCGTTTCGATCTGAAGCGGTTGATCGAAGAAGCCTGGACGTATCAGCGCAGGGAAGACGATCCGCGCAAGGTCTGGTATCCGGGGTAGCTCGATCACCATGCAAATTGACGCTCATCAGCATTTCTGGATCTATGGACCGCGGGAGTACGAATGGATTGATGACTCGATGGCGCTCTTGCGCCGCGATTTCCTTCCCGACGATCTAAAGCCTGAACTGGAGCTGGCCGGTTTTCAGGGATGCATCGCAGTACAGGCGCGGCAAACGCTCGAGGAAACTCGATGGCTGCTCGAACTGGCTGCGTCCGCGCCTTTTGTTCTGGGAGTTGTCGGCTGGGTTGATCTTCAGTCTCCACAAGTCCGTTCGCAGTTGGAGATTTTTGCGGGGAACCCCAAGCTGGTTGGGGTTCGCCACGTTGTGCAGGGCGAACCGGACGATCGCTTCCTGCTGCGGCCAGAATTCCTCCGTGGAATTTCCGCGCTGGAAGAATTTGATCTGGCGTACGACATCCTGGTTTATCCGCGACACCTTCCAGTAGCGGCGGAGTTTGTGCGGCATTTTCCCGGCCAGCGTCTTGTGCTGGATCATCTTGCCAAGCCAGAGATCAAGAACGGGAGCCTGCAGCCCTGGGCGCGTGGAATCCGTGAACTGGCAGCGTTTCCGAACGTATGTTGCAAATTGTCCGGACTGGTGACGGAGGCAGACTGGGACCAGTGGAAGCCTGAGCACATTACTCCGTACATCGACGTCGCCTTTGAATGCTTTGGCCCCGACCGCCTCATGATCGGCTCCGATTGGCCGGTCTGTACAGTCGCCGCTTCTTATGCCCGCGTGATGGATGTGGTGAAGGATTACTTAAGCCGGCAGTCAGCCCAGGTGCAGGCCGCAGTTCTGGGGGAGAATGCGCAACGTTTTTGGAAGCTGAAGGCGTAACCCAGCGTTTTCGAGCGTATCGAGATGCATGTTTTACAATGGTAGGGCGAGGGTTTTCGCGCCGGTGGCGGCATAGGAACTGGTGATCTTGAACAAAGTTCTCCAACTCGATTCCAGAGACAACGTTCTGATCGCGCTCACTGACCTCGCTCAAGGCGAGCAAATCGAGTTCTCCGGCAAGACCTACACGCTGGTTTCCAACGTTCCTGCCAAGCACAAGTTGGCAACCCAGGAACTTGCAGTGGGCGCCGATGTCATCATGTACGGCGTCCTTGTGGGCAAGACGGTGAAGCCCATCGCTCTGGGAGAGCGCCTGACCACGAGCAATATTCAGCACCAGGCAGCCGAATTCCACGAGCGGTCGGGCGAGTATCGCTGGGTCCCCCCCGACGTTTCAGCCTGGAAGGATCGAACCTTTCTCGGTTATCACCGGCCGGATGGTCAGGTGGGTACGCGCAACTACTGGCTGGTCGTTCCTTTGGTTTTTTGTGAAAACCGAAATATCGGTGTTCTGAAGCAGGCATTCGAGGAGGAGCTGGGTTTTGCGCAGCCTCAGGTGTATCGGCGGCAAGTAGCCGAGCTGGCGAAACTCTATCGGGAAGGCAACACCGAGGACATCAAGACGCACGGCGTGTCCGGGAATGGCGCCGACCGGCAGGTTCTACGAATATTTGAAAATATCGACGGGATCAAATTTCTGTTGCATGAAGGCGGGTGTGGCGGGACGCACGAAGACTCCAACAATCTCTGCGGTCTGATAGCGGGCTACATCAATCATCCCAATGTGGCTGGAGCGACGGTGCTCAGCCTGGGCTGCCAGCACGCGCAGACCGGAATTCTTCGCCAGCAGATCCAGAAGCGCAATGCCAATCTCGGCAAGCCGGTCATCATGCTGGAGCAGCAGCAGAGCGGCTCGGAGTCGGCCATGCTTTCGGACGCGATCCGGCAAACCTTTCTGGGCCTGATCGAAGCGAACAAACTAAAGCGCGAGCCGGCGCCGATTTCGCGACTGTGCGTGGGATTGAAATGCGGTGGGTCCGATGGATTTTCCGGCCTCTCGGCCAATCCCGCGATCGGGCATGCGGCCGACCTGCTGGTCTCCGTCGGTGGCCGCGCGATTCTTTCTGAATTTCCCGAGCTGTGCGGCGTGGAACAGGAACTCATCAATCGCAGCACGTGCAAGGAGGTAGCCGACCGTTTTGCGCAATTGATGCGCGACTACCAAGCCCGGGCCCGGGCAGTAGGGGCAGGTTTCGAGATGAATCCGTCGCCGGGGAACATCCGTGATGGATTGCTCACGGACGCTATGAAGTCCGCGGGCGCGGCGAAGAAAGGCGGAAAATCTCCGGTCAGCGCGGTGCTGGACTATCCCGAATATTCCACCGAGCCCGGATTGCACTTGCAGTGCACACCCGGCAATGACGTGGAGTGTGTGACCGCGCAAGTGGGCGCGGGCGCGAGCGTAGTGCTGTTCACCACCGGCCTGGGCACTCCGACTGGCAATCCGATTGCTCCCGTCGTCAAGCTATCCACCAACTCACGCCTGGCTCAGCGCATGCAGGACATCATTGACATCGATACCGGCGGCATCATTTCGGGTGAGACCACGATCGAGCGCATGGGGGAAGAGATTCTGGACCTGGTAATCAAGGTTGCCAGCGGCGAGACCCGGACCAAGGCGGAGTTAAAGGGACAAAATGATTTTATTCCGTGGAAGAGAGGGGTTTCGCTCTGAGCCCAGCCGAAGGCAAAACTGATTTCAGGCTCGATGGGAAAGTTGCCGTGGTTACTGGCGGCGGCAGTGGTATTGGACGGGCGATCGCCCTGAAGTTCGCGGCCCACGGGGCGGCAGTGCGGATCCTGGACGTCAGTCTCAGTGATGCGGAAGCGACTTGTCAGGAGATTATTTCCGCGCATGGAAATGCGGCCGCGTACGACTGCGACGTTACAAATCAGAAGCAGGTCAAAGCCAGGTTCGAGCAAATCGCCGAGCAGGGGCGTTTGTCGATCCTGGTGAACAATGCGGGAATCTCGCACATCGGCACAGTCGAGAGCACGACCGAGGAAGATTTCGATCGTGTTTATCGAGTGAACGTGAAGGGGTTCTATAATTGCACGTTGGCCGCCATCGGACCGATGAAAGCCAATGGCGGCGGCGCAATCCTGAACATGGCGTCCATCGCGGGTTCCTGCGGACTTGCCGACCGCTTTGCCTATTCCATGAGCAAAGGCGCGGTGATCGCGATGACCTATTCCGTGGCCAGGGACTACATAGGCCACAAGGTCCGTTGCAATTGCATCTCGCCGGCCCGAGTGCACACGCCCTTTGTCGATAACTATCTGCGCAAGGCCTATCCCGGGCGGGAACAGGAAATGTTCGAGAAATTGTCGAAAACACAGCCTATTGGCAGGATGGCGGAACCGGATGAGGTCGCGTCTCTCGCACTTTTCTTGTGCTCGGATCAGGCATCTTTTATCACCGGCGTGGATTATCCGATTGATGGCGGCTTTTTCAACCTGCACGGCTGATTTGATGGAGGGCGGGCGCCCTCGCCCGTCTTGCGGAGACCACCGGTGACGGGCGAGGACGCCCGTCGCCATCAAGCTAGACGAATCGTCCGGCACCTCTATCGTTCTGTAACTCTATCGTTCTGTAACTCGAGGGATCTCTAACTTCTCTATGGATCTCCAACTCAAAGATAAGGTCATCATCATTACCGGAGGGGCCAAGGGGATTGGCGCGGCCATTGCGCGGGCCAGTGCCTCCGAAGGCGCAGTTCCGGTCATCGTGGACCGCGATGCGGAACCGGGCTGGCAGTTACAGTCCGAGCTGCGCAATATGGGTGCGACCTGTGGGCTGATCACGACCGAACTCTCGGCTGCGAAAAACTGTTCGCACGCGGTGGAAGAAACGGTCAAAAGTTTTGGGCGTATCGATGGCCTGGTGAATAACGCCGGACGCAACGACAAGGTTGGCCTCGAGCATGGAAATCCCGCCGAATACGTCGCTTCGCTGGAGCGCAACCTGGTGCATTACTACAGCATGGCCCACTATGCTCTGTCGCAGCTGAAACGTACTCAGGGAGCGGTGGTCAACATCGGCTCCAAGACCGCAGTTACCGGGCAAGGCGATACGTCGGGCTACGCGTCGTCGAAGGGCGCCATCATGGCGCTTACCCGGGAATGGGCGGCGGAGTTGCTGCCTTACGGCATTCGCGTAAATACCATCCTGCCGGCGGAAGTTATGACTCCGCTCTATCGGCAATGGCTCGATACATTCCCGAATCCAGAGGAGAAGCTGAGTGTGATCCTCTCCAAGATTCCTTTGGGGAAACGGATGACCACGGCGGAGGAAATCGCAGCCATGGCAGTGTTTTTGCTATCCGGCAAATCCGGGCACACCACCGGGCAGCACGTCTTCGTCGACGGCGGATATGTTCATCTGGACCGGGCCTTGACTTAGGGGCCCTCGCCAATGAAAGAGCACAGCAAATGAACCGGAGATTCTGCCTCACATTAGACTTGAAAGACGATCCGGGCCTGATTGCCGAGTACAAGCGATATCACGAGGAAATCTGGCCCGAGATTACTCAGAGCATAAGAGACTCTGGGATCGAGGACATGGAAATTTATTTACTCGGCTCGCGCATGTTCATGATCATGGAAGTGAACGAGCATTTTTCGTTCGAGGCCAAGGCCAGGGCAGACCTTCAGAATCCGAAAGTGCAGGAGTGGGAACAGCTCATGTGGAAGTTCCAGCAGGCATTACCGGAGGCCAAGCCGGGCGAGAAATGGTTAGGCATGGAGAGGATTTTCAAGCTGGAACGCTAGGCTTGGTGCCGGTGCGTCAAAGCAAAGCGATTTTCGGCAGATTCCAGTGCTGCCAAACGCTGACCACGCGCAGCACAAAGCAAACGATCCCGCCCAGCACCGCAGCCAGGTTCGAAGACAGTCCCAGTCTGCGGCCCAGTATCATGACTGCCGACCCGGCCATGGCAGCGGTAGCATATACGTCGGCACGCAGAACCGTCGGAACCTGCGCCAGCAGCATGTCACGTACGGTTCCACCTCCCACTCCGGTGATTGTGCCCAGCAGGATGGCGATGAACGGCTGCATCTTGTAAAGCAGCGCCTTCTCGGTGCCGGCGACCGCGAACAACGCCAGGCCGCCAGCATCGAGAACCATGATGACCTGGCCCGGAATTCCAACCACGAAGCGATGCATGAAGAAGACGATTGCGCCACCTGCGAAGGCAGTGGCAGCGTAGCGCCAATCCCGTAAGGAGCTGGGTGGGACGGCGCCAATCAGGAGATCGCGAATAATGCCGCCGGCCAGGGCGGTAGAGAAGGCGAGGACCATCAGGCCCAGGAAATCGAGATTGCCGGCGATCGCGGCTGTGGCGCCCTCGATACCGAAAAGAAGTGTCCCCGCCAAATCGACCGCAAATAGAAGTTTGTCAGAGTCGTATTTCATGAGGCCTCGCCGGTTCGATCACAACGATGAGCCCAGCTAGCCGGAACGGGATTCTATCAAAAGCGACAGACCTGGCGCCGTGATCCACGTAGGGACGGGCGCCCCCGCCCATCCAGCCGGGCAAAGCCCGGCAGGTTCTCGTCCGGAATGCGAATCCGCCACGAAATCCGGCGAGCGCGCTCGCCCACCTGGACGAGGACGTGCCTACGTGCGAAATTTCTAGACGACCACGGCACCAGCCCACCTGTTCGTGCTGTGGTATTGTTTCGTCCTCTACAGATTCGCTGATGCGGCCGATTCCCTCCGTGGCTGCTGTCGGTCGATGGAGCGGTCGCGACACCGCCCGGCTTGACGGAGTCGAGACTTCGAAACAGGAGAATGCCATGCACCGCAATCATCAGTTCAGGAGCTTTGTGATGTTCGCTATGTTGGCGGCCTGTGTGCTGAGCATCGCCGCGACTGCAGTTGTGCCGTCAGCGTGGGCTCAGAATCCACAGACTCAGGGCGTGCCTTACCCGCCGGGCCAGTATCCGCCCGGTCAACGTCCGCAGCCAGTTGCGGTGCAATGCCAGTCGACGCTCACCGACCGGATCAGCGCGGACGCGGGTCGGCGGGTCAGTCTCAACCTGGATACTCAGAATTCCTACTCCGTTGGCAACGGGCGGCAAGGTCTTCGTGGCCGGCTGCGATATGGCATTGGCCCGCCAGCCACTTGGAGGACCGGAACCTACGATTGCATCGTGAACCTTCGCCAGAATCGGGTGGAACGCGCGACTTACACCCCGCGTGCCAACAGCGGGGGCTGGCCCGGCGGCCCGGGGATTCCCGGCGGTCCAGGATTTCCGGGCGGCCCCGGCGGTCCGGGCGTGGGCAACTATCCCAGGGTGCGGGTGGACACATCGGGACGAGGCAGCTTCAACACCAGGTCGTTCGCGAACGTCAGGATCACCCGCGGATGGATGGACAGCACCGGTCGCCCTTCGGTCTCACTCAGCGGCAGCGGCTTCAAGGTTACGTTTTATGGAGTGGTCGAGCGCACCGACGGCAACCGGGAATTCACCATGCGAATTACGGGATCGGATCGCGGTAATGCGCAGGGTAGTGCACAAGTCAGGCTCAATCGCGATCGCAACGAGGTTGAGATGATCAACCTGAATGGGAGGATGGGACGCGACAACTTCTCCGGTAACTTCGGCCGCTAGCTGTCGTCGAAAACGGGGTCCGCCGGGCCTAGCGCCGGGCGGAGAGCATGCCGAGGATATCGCGCAGTCCCTGGCGGATGTACTTCAGGTCGGAAGCCGGACGCGCCGGAAAGGGCAGCGGATCCTGCTTTTTGTCGGTCTTGACTTCAGCCCGCAGGTGCTGGCGTGCGCCCGGGATGGTGAATCCTTCTTCGTAGAGCAATTGTTTGATGCGCAGAACGCTTTCGACGTCCTTGCGGCGATACATGCGCTGGCCAGTGCTGCTCTTTACCGGCTTGAGCTGGGGAAACTCGGTTTCCCAGAAGCGCAGGACGTAAGCGGGCAGGTGGCAGAGACGGGAAACTTCTCCGATGCGGAAATAGAGTTTTTCCGGAATCAGCACCTCGGCGGTTGCTGACTTGGCGGTGGCTCGGGTTCGTGGGCTCATCTCAATTTCCAAGGAGCTGTGTTGGACGCTGGGGAGAAGATTTTGCCCCACCCGCGTTTCTAGCACGACCGCGCCTCTGGAACAACCACAATTTAGCGAAATCCAGTTTTCCTCAGCCCGGGCATCGAGAAGAACACTACGAGAACGGTGCTCAAGCGATGACTCTTGGAAGTCCCGGTTGGCATGAATGTTGGCGTACACTGGCAGGCGTCCGCTGAAGCGATGCAGCGCCTGCTCGACGACAATGTCTCCTGTAAAGCGACGCGATCCCGTCGAAGTGGAAATCTTCAAAAACATCTACCACTCCATTGCCGAGGAGATGGGAGCAGCCCTGCGCCGCACTGCGTTTTCGCCCAACATCAAGGAACGGCGCGATTACTCCTGCGCGATCTTTGATTCTGGCGGCGAAGTTATCGCCATGGGCGATCACATGCCCGTGCATCTCGGCTCCATGCCAATGTCGGTGCGCGCCGCTATCGATGACTTCGAGCCAGGGCCCGGCGACGTGATCATGCTGAACGACCCGTTTCGCGGGGGGACGCATCTGCCGGACATCACGCTGGTGGCGCCTGTGTACATAGGGCCCAAACAGCGAGGACAGGATGCTCTCGCGACAGCCGGCGAGGACCCTGGCCCTACGGGGCGTGGGCTCAGGGCGCGAAAAAGAGGGGGCAGCCCGGATTTCTACGTGGCTTCGCGGGCGCATCATGCGGATGTGGGCGGGACCTATCCCGGATCGATGGGACTGTGCCGTGAAATCTATCAGGAAGGGCTGCGCCTTCCGCCGGTTCGGATCATGCGCGCCGGAAAGATGGTGCGAGATGTTCTCGCGCTCCTCCTGAACAACGTCCGTACGCCCGACGAGCGCGAAGGCGACCTGGGCGCACAGATTGCCGCGTGCCACACTGGGGCAGAACGGCTGCGCGAAGTCTGCGATCGATATGGGCTGGGGAGAGCGAAAAACGCTGCCAAGGAGTTGCTGGAGTACTCGGAACAAATGATGCGAGCGTTTGTGGCGCGAGTGCCAAGAGGAACGTATCAGGCCGAAGACTTCATGGATGGCGACGGGATCAG
>WNFA01007788.1_pt1 | contig 12929 bp, 12 predicted proteins | sample 5400481 | NCBI WGS metagenome assembly WNFA01 (sample SAMN13153340, study PRJNA577476) | soil metagenome | isolation source: 120 cm saprolite under Douglas fir tree site 2 hole 1 replicate 2 | place: USA:California | collected 2015-04-18 | reverse complement strand
CCGGGGGGCTGAGGTGGCCATCTACCTGCAGGTGCAGCGCCTGCACGCGCGCTGGACCAAAAGGTCTTGGGCACGCACGGCCCGTTTGCTCTCTCTGGCTTTTTACTAATCTCCACCCTTAGCAAAGGATACGCTACCCTGTTGAACGGGCACTTGTCAGATCCTGCCGGTCTGTGCTACAATAAACTCCAGGCGCATCTTCAAGATAACTACACTTATCTTGAAGATGCGCGCGCGAAAAAAGCACCACCACAAAGCCCATAAACAGGCCCAATCAGGAGAAAGAAAGTAGGAACCGGAGATGCGTCGTGATCTCGCCGTCGTACCAGAGGGTACCACCGAAGACAAATTGATCGAACTGTGGGTGCGCCTTAAGAAAAGTGAGCACACCCGGCGGGCCTACCGCCGGGACATCCAGTTCTTCCGTGACTTCGTCGAAAAGCCACTGGCCGAAGTCACGCTGGAGGATGCGCTGAACTTCTGCGAGAGCCTCGATGAACTGGAAACCACGAACAGGGGCGGCGAAAAGAAGCCCCTGGAGGACAACAGCAAACGCCGCATCATCAACTCGGTCAAATCGCTCTACAGCTTCGCCTATAGCTCTGGCCTTTTCCCGGCCAACGTCATGGCCGCCATCAAGCCGCCCTCGGCCAAGAGCGCCATCTCCCGGCGTATCTTATCCGAGGCAACGGTGCTCAAGATGATCGTGCTCGAGCAGGATCCGCGCAATCACGCCATCCTTCACGTGCTCTACGCCGCTGGCCTGCGCGTCTCCGAACTCTGCAACCTGCGCTGGCGCCACGTTATCCGCCGGGCAAACGGGGCCCAGCTCGATATTATGAGCGGCAAGGGCGACAAACAGCGCCACGTACTGCTGCCAGAACGCTCCTGGGATATTCTCTCGGCACTGCGGGAAGGGGCCGCGGATACGGATTTCGTCTTTCAATCGCGCCAGGAGGTCTCACGCGAGGGATACTATAAAGGCACGCGCCTGGACACGACCACCGTCTTCCGCATTGTGCGAGAGGCGGCCAGACGGGCTGGCGTGCCGAACTGGCATGAGGTTTCTCCCCACTGGCTGCGGCATTGCCATGGCTCCCATGCCATCGACCATCAGGCACCGCTCACCGTCGTGCGTGATACCCTGGGGCACAGCAACATTGCCGTGACCAACGAGTATGCGAAGGCCCGCCCGGACCAAAGCTCCTCTGGCTACCTGCCACTATCGTGAAGAAGAAAAGCAAGGCAGGCACAGGAAATCCGATAGAGTATGTCAACTGCAGTGATGAAGAAAAGCTACAAGAGGTTGATGGCTTTGCTGATCGGCCATCTTCATGGCTTACTAGCGGCACTTTCCGGGTGGATAAAAATATCCACCTGGACTCCCCTCCCATTCTCTTCCACTTATCGCAATCAGAAACCTCAATCCAATTTCATCTCGAATCCACAGCGCATCCCAGTTCGATCGGTTCATCAGACCCACCCCCTCTCCAGGCCCTCCTCCTTTCCCCAGAGATACCGTTTTGCTTGTAATCGCGTCTGTATGGTACAGTGACCATGGAGAAAGTCAAGCGTTCTTCAGGCCAGCACGAAATTTCTGAGAGCGTATGGAGCATGTGATCAAGCAAGGAGGAGGACGGGAACATCTCGCAAGCCAGAGGAGAGAAAAAGCGACGGCATCAGGGAGCAAAACTACTGCAGAAAGAGCAACAGGTGCAAGTACCCTCTCCACTCCTATTATGGGGAAAATCTGGCTCCGCTGCTCTCGCGAATCGCAAAGATGAACGCCCCCAAAGGAGAGAGCGTCTATGGAACACACAAGCGAGTGGGATGACATTCGCAGTTGGCACAGGAGACAAGAGGAACTGCGGCGGCAACGGGAAGCAGAACTGCGGCGAAAAGAGCAAGTGGTGCAAGCCCTATCCCCCCTCCCACTACGGGTGATTCCCCTTCCGTGGGAGGACCTGACTTCGCTGCTTTGTCGAACTGCCAGGAAGATGGGATATGAGCATCCTCGCTGGATGCTACACCCTGAACACATCCCCTATAGCATTGACCCGGCAGCCCTACCACTACTACACCGTCGCACTGATTATCTCTTTTTGCAGCGTCTTCTGCTCTTAGAAGAAGAGCAACTCTATCGACTGACCCTCCACGCTTTTACTGACCGACTCCGATTGGTGCACCCACAGAACCCAGACGTACCTGATTTCACCGCACCGTTTGGGTACGCTTCCTCCCAGGAGATCGGGCGTCCACTGCTCTGGCAGGAGCAGTATCCCCAGCTCTTTCAGACGGACAAGCACACACGCGTATGCCCTTCCTGTTTGGATGAGCAGGAGGGCTACGACCGCCTGTATTGGCGCTGCAGGCTGCTCTGTACATGTCCCAAGCACGCGGTGTATCTGGTTGACTGCTGTCCGCAATGCCGTACATCCATTCCAGCGCTCCGTCCCACCCCGACAACGTGTCCGATCTGTCGGAAAGGTGACTACCGCTCACTCATCTTATCAGTATTCCCGGAGGAAACCTGGCTACTCGAGAGCCTGACCATTCTCCTTCATCAGCTAGGCATCGACGATACGGAAATAGGAAGACACCATCTGACAAACGGCTCACAGATACTGGAATCCCTGCCTTCCTGGGATTATGTCTCACTGCTGGCGAACGGCTTGCATGCTTTCGAACAGTTGTCTGTAAGAAGAGAGGCTCAGCTCTCCTTCCTTTCCCGATCCCTTGCTCTGGAAGCAACGGTCATACGCCTGGCACAACGCCTGCGGAAAATTCCACTACAACTACGTCCACTCATCCTCCTGCACTACCTCTACAGTGCATGGCCCACCCACTTCCCCATCTTCCTGGCGCAACTCCAGCATCTCCTGGAAGAAGAATACCACTACCATCCAGAAAGCGAACCCGTAGATCAGTGGAGCAAAGCGATGGTGCGAGGGAACTTCTGGTGCCTCTCTTCATACCAGGAGCAGCCCGTTTCACATGCGCAGTCATTCTTCACCACCTTTTCTGATTACTTCATGCGTCTGCCGCTGGCCGAAACAGGTGCAAACTATGCGAGAAACACCTTGCGCGTAACCACAGAGCCAGCAACGAGGCAACAGGAGGCTACCCTTCCCCATCCCTGGGAAAGTCTTCCCTCACTTCTGATGCGAGCAGCACAGCAACGAGGAGATGCATCTATCGCCTGGCTCATACATACCCTTGGCGACGGGCGGCGTTTTTGGCCTGATTCGGGAGAACTCCTTTTGCTTGAGCAGCAGCAGGATTATGCGTTACTCAAGGGATCCCTCTACCTCGATGAGCAAGACCTCTACGCGCTCACGCTCCACCACTTCTCCTCGGTGCTCCAACCACCCACATCGCTGGATCATTCCTTCTGGAGTTCCGTTGGAGCAGAAACGATAGGACACCCTTTCCTTTCGGATGAAACGATTGCTCGTCATTGTCTGCCTCGTGGAACGACGCGACTCTGCTCAGCCTGTTTGGAGGAGAACCAGCCATACGAGCGGCTCTTCTGGAACCTGCGCTCGGTACTCCTCTGTCTACACCACCGGATCTTTCTCATTGATCGTTGCCCATCCTGCCAGCGGCCCATTCCCTCGCTTCGATCAAAGGCCTCACAATGCCCCTCTTGCCACCGTGGGGACTACCGCACAGCGGAGCGTGTCGCGATTTCCCAACATTCGATCCTCTATCAAAGTCAGCACCTGCTCCTATGGATGCTGGGTATCCATGATCCATTCTGCCTCGATAGACCGTCCCTTTTCTTTGAGTCGCCGCTTATAGTCTTGCAGCCCTGGGAATACGCCGATCTGCTGGAACGCTTCAGCCAGGTCGCACCCACTCTGCGACCCGAAAGGACACTTACGGCGCTTTGTCGCGCCCTCGGCTTCCCCGAAGAACCCTCGGCCTATGCCCGGTGGGGGAATCGCAAACAGGCCGTAGCCATCTCACTCTTTCACACACTCTTTGGATCAGGGCCCAAGCAGGTCCATGCGCTCCTTCCATCTTCTCCTCTAAGAGAGGAGCTCCCGCGCTGGAACGAGGAAGGACAGCAGCAGCAAGAGGAAACTTCTGCAATCTACACTCGCCTCGCCCAGCTTTTCGAGACCCAGATCAGCTTTAGCCTTCGCGATCGCTCCAGCCGCCAGCGATGGGCCACACAAGTAAAGAGGTAATGTTCCTCTGTTAGAGCCACGTCACATATGTTCGCTGGTTCATATACTAGAGCTAATCATGAAAGTGCTGGAGAGCGGAATAATCGGAACAAAATGGCCCACTAAATTCCGCGATTTACACACATTGACTCACACCGAGCAAGGATTTTCAATTCACTACACAAAACCAGAAGCATAGGGCGCGAACGGTAAGCAGATGAGGTTTTTTCAATCAAGCATTATACGCTTATGATGCTTTAAATGCGAAAAATGATATTTACTGTCCAAATGGCCGCAAAATTGACGAAATGTTACCATATACTTATCCTCTTCAATGATTGAATATGACTATATATTGATTTCACGTATTATATATGAAGATAAGGCGTCTCTTTCCATCTGACACAAGACGGGTTATACTGCGCATGAGAGGAGGAGATCAAAGGATGACTATGCGAAATCTTGCATCCCCAGCCACTCTATTGCCCTTGAGGATTCTGCCGCTACCATGGGAGGATCTCGCTTCGTTCCTTTCTCGCACAGCCCGAAACATGGGATACGAGCAACCAAAGTGGTTACTGCAACCGGAGAACTCACCTTACCATCTGCGCGAGGATGCTCTTGCATGGTTGTGTCGCACAGAGGACTTCCTGTACCTGGAGCACCTCCTGTCTCTGGATGAGGAGACGATTTATCTCATGACGCTGCATCGCTTTGCTCCCATGCTACAGCATGGATCCAAACAGTCCGTACCACAGAAAACAACACTGATTGCTCGTGCCCTCCTCTCAGACAGGAGCCCCTTCGCAGAACCTCTATACACGAAGGTCTGCCCGGCATGCCTGGATCAACCGAATGGCTATGACCGCCTCTACTGGCGAGCCGCGTTCATCTTACTTTGTCCGGACCATATGCTCCCACTCAGGACCAACTGCCCGCAGTGTAAAAAGCGCATCCCGGCCCTCAGAGCCTTGCTTGCCCAGTGCCCGTTTTGCAAACTGGGCGATTATCATGCGCCAGTAGCGTCTATGCCGGAGGAAAGTATGTTATGGAGGGGAGAGCTGCTGCTCTTTCGGGCACTCGGCGTACCATCCCCACAGATCAATACGCCCGCGGATATGTTCACCGATGCACCGCTCCTTGGTCTATGTCCCATGGATTACTTTCACCTCTACAGGTCCATGACACGTACACTTTCACACCTCTTCTGGCCTGAGGATATCCTCAAACTCTGCCTGAATTTACACGTGCTCACACAGGAAGAGATGGCAACCCATAGCATGCTGTATGGAGCATCCCAAGCTCCCGAGGTTGTGCTGTTTCACGCGCTCTTCAGCAGATGGCCTCACAATTTCTTTCTTTTTCTCGATATCGTCTACCAGGCCTTCATTTTAGGCGATCACTTTGAGGAGGTCCTACGCGGCTTTCATGCGCTCTTTGAGGAAGAGTTACGGGGAGAGGCATTTGCCTGGGTCCTCCAGGCATACAGGGACCACCTGGAACAGTTTCAGCGAGAGAAACGGGCGCGTGCAGAGAGTGAGGCTTTAAGCGCCTGTACGATACCATTACCGGGCTCTATTAGGCAGAGCATTGAGAGAAAGCGAGAGGTTTTGCATACCATGCAGGAAGGATGGAGTGGTTTTCACGAGTGGCTAGCATTGCGCGAGAGATGCATCCGGCAAGCAGAAGAGCAGGAACAGGCGAAGCGACGCCGGATCCAGGAACTGCTTCCCTTGCCGCGACGAGTAGTTCCCCAGCCGTGGGAAAATCTGGCCTCAGTGATCACACGTGCTGCTCAAGTCATGGGATATTCTCAACCCGGCTGGATCCTGCGCCCTGAAAAGGCAGGGTACAGTATTCCCAGAGAAGCGCTTCCACCGGTTGTAATCAAGTGGGTCATGAAATGGTCCAGGTATTGTGGAGTGGGAAAACTTGGACTATACTCCTCCACAGAAGGGGATGAACAGTATGCCAAAGGGACAACGAACGTTTACAAAAGAGTTCAAGCTGGAAGCCATACGTTTGGTGAAGACAAGCGGCAAGAGTATTAGCTAGGTGGCACGAGACCTGGGTATTGGAGACAGTACGCTGCATCATTGGTGCCAACAACTGGCGGAGCAGGATGAACAGGTGTTTCCTGGCAGTGGGTATCAGACTGCTCAGGAAGAAGAGATCCGCCGCCTCAAGCGTGAATCGGCGCCGTCGCCATTCGTCGCTGGACTATCTGAGTCCAGCCAGGTATGAACACTAATATAGTGGACGAGCTTCCAAGTTCTTTCACTCCACTAAAGTGGGGCCACCCCAGTGTACGGGACGCCAGATAGAGAAGATTTTTGCAACTGTAGCACAGGGAAGTTTCCATAGAAGTAGGGATAAGAGCACTTTCCCAGTCTTGATAGCGAGGTGAATAGTGGAAACTACCTACCTGCCGTCATCCGGCACTCAGGGCATGTGAAAGAAAAAAGAAACTATGGATGAGGAAATAAGAAGCTGATGGAGCAAACAAGCGAAAGATGGAAGGAAATCTACCGTCGGTTGGATGAAGAAGAGCGGGAGAAGCTCTTGTCAGTCCAAGCACTCTCACCGCTTCCCAGACGGAGAGTACCGTGGCCATGGGAAGATCTGGCCTCGTTGATCTCGCGCACAGCCGATGCGATGGGGTACGCCTCCCCTAGCTGGGTTCTGCGGCCTGAATCGGCAAAACACAGCATAGCCCCCGAAGCACTCCCGCTACTGAGCGGTCAAGTAGATTACCGGATGCTCAGCCGCCTCCTAGATCTTGACGAATCGACCCTGCGCTCACTCACACTCCATCGTTTCTCGTTGCAACCGGAAAGTGCAGCAGAGGCAGCAAATTCTACGAAAGAAGCGCAGCCACAAATGTGGAGAGACGATCCGCTCTTTCGTTCCTTTAAAAAGACGGTTCAGGTATGTCCATCATGCCTCGACGAACAGAAGAGTTATGACCGTCTCTATTGGCGAGCAACGCCTCTGCTTCTCTGTCCACGACATCGTGTCTTTTTGATTCAATCCTGTCCTGTTTGTCATCGGCCTATTCCGACACCCCGATTACACCTGAGTACATGCCCATTTTGCGGGAGCGATTACAGAAAACATATCCTTCCGCTCGCTCCCGAAGTAGATTGGCTGCTGAGTACTCACATCGTATTTCTCACATTGCTCGGTGTGGACGCAAGTGAGCTTGGAAGATCCCCAGCCAATCATGAGCCTTCGCTCCTGCATGACCTTTCACCATACGAATATCGTTGGATTGTCACAAAGTTTAGTGCTCTTTTCGAGGACTCTCTTTATCGTGCGAAACTTCCTCCTTTCCTCTTACGCGCTCTACCGATTGTAAAGCTGGTGCCAGGTGCGCCACAAAATCCGTATCTAATTCTCCACTACCTACTTGCCTCCTGGCCAGTCCACTGGTGGGTACTTCTCGAGCGTTTCCAGCATGCATTCCAACAAGACCACCTGTGGCATGGCTCTTTGTACGATATCTCAGGACCATGGGAGGAACTCCTCGCAGAGGGAGAATGTTGGGGACAAGAGGTCAGTAAAGAGCGAACTATCTCGCTCCTACACTCATTCTTCGACACAGTTGAGAGATATTTTCAACGTGACCCTCACTCACACAAACGCACGGACATTTTCGGCAAGCGTATTGCTTCCAGTGAAGTATTACTGACCCGTCAATTACGGTCACCTGGGCAGGAAGACTTGGTGAGCCCCCGGCCATGGGAAGATCTCGCCTCGGTCATCAGCCGAGTTGCCCGCAACATGCGCTATGAAGATCCCACATGGCTACTGATCTCGCAGGACGCACCACGCCTGAAGATCTACTCCCTGGATGTACCTGTGCTGCGCCGTCAGGATGACTACCGGTTGCTTGAGCGCCAGCTAGGGCTTGGAAGAGAGGTACTCTACAGATTGACACTCCACCGCCTCGCCCCGCGTCTTCAACGCCCAGCAGAGGGAGAATACGTTGTTTCGCATTCAGATTCTGACGATCTGCACGTACGTCCGTACCTAGCCGAGACGACAAGACGCCGGTACTGTGCCCCGCTGCGAGACACAAAGGTCTGCCCGGCCTGCCTGGAGGAGGAGTTAGGCTACGACCGGCTTTACTGGCGACTCCGCCCAGTGGTCCTCTGCCCCGAACACGCCCTGCTGCTCACCGACCGTTGCCCGCACTGTCAGGCTCCCATTCCCAGTTTGCGTCCGGGACTCACTAGTACATTGAGGTAGAAATAATTCGGTGATAGAATAGGAGGAAAAAGCGAAGGGAACAGAGCATGCCGAAACGAGCCACCAAGGTCGTCCTCAGCGAGAAGGAGCAGGAAGCGTTAGTCCAGATCACAAAACGTCATCGGAGCGAACAGCAGCAGGCACAGCGAGCGCGCATTATCCTAGCCTCGGCGCAGGGAGACTCCAATGCGCAGATTGCGCGTGAGCTGCATATTAACGTGGATACGGTGCGCTTGTGGCGAGATCGCTGGGTAGGATTGCAGGGGATCAATCTGGACACACTCAGGATAGCGGAGCGTTTGCAAGATGCGCCCCGACCGGGAACACCGCCCAAGTTCACGGCGGAACAGCGCTGTCAGATGGCGGCCTTGGCCTGTGAAGCACCGATGAAGGCAGAAAGCGGGGCATCGTCGAGCAGATCTCGCCACGGCATGCGAGCTATCTGCTCAAAAAGGGGGCCTGCAACCGCACCGCTTCCGGTACTGGTTGAACGAGGTGCCCGATGCGCAGCGGGACGAGAAGATCCGCGACGGCTGTGAGGTCTATGCACGTGCTCCCGAACGGGCCAAGGGCGGGGAGCGCACGATCAGCATGGATGAGTTGACCGGGGTGCAAGCCCTGGAACGCAAGTCGCCCGACTTGCCCATGCAGCCGGGTCATGTGCTGCGACGGGAGTTCGAGTACATCCGGCATGGCACGTTGTCCTGGTTTCTCAATTTCGATGTCGTGACCGGGCACGTGATCGAGCCATCCTGTGGCCCAACGCGCACCGAGGAGGATGCCCTTGCCCACCTCCAGCGCTTGATTGCTAGCGATCCTACCGCCACCAAGTGGCATATTACCCTGGACAATCTGAATATCCATCAATCTGAATCGCTGGTGTGCTGGGTAGCTGAGCGCGAGGGGATTGCTCTGGAGACGTTGGGCGTCAAAGGCAAGAGCGGCATCCTGCAGTCGATGGAAAGCCGCGCGGCCTTTTTACATGACCCGACCCATCAGGTGGTGTTGTATTACACTCCCAAGCATGCATCCTGGATGAACCAAGTGGAAATCTGGCTCAGTATTCTGGTGCGCAAGCTGCTTAAGCGCGGCAATTTTCTCTCGCTGGATGACCTGCGCAGCCAGATCCTGGCTTTCATCACGTATTACAATCAGACGATGGCTAAACCCATCAAGTGGACCTACACCGGGATCTCTTAATCATGGAGATATTTCTCACTCAGTGTACTAGTTGCCCGTATTGTCAACAAGGGGATTACCGGCGCTCGCCGCGAACGTCGATTCCGTCAATACCGTGGCTGTTCGCTGGCCAGGCGCTTCTTCTCCGTCAACTCACCTCGGAACACACTGGAAACGGGGAAGGACCCGCAGCTTTTGCAGGTTCTCCTGTTCTTCTGATCAAACCCTGGCAGTATTTCTCTATATGGGAGCGCTTTCGGAAGCTTCAGTCTGATCTGTCACACAGCATTGTTATCCAGATACTCTCGCAAATCGCTTGGGCCGATCACCCGGTGAATTCCGGATCACTCTTTATTGATATGGAGGTAAGGCAGACAGCATTCTTCCATTTTCTCCTGGCGTCATGGCCAGAAAATCTCCTGGCTTTGTGCAACCGGTTAGCCTCACAACCGATACCACGCAAACCTGGGGGACAAATCTACGAGCATTTCTGGCGATTTGACCAGTTGGTTAACCATCTCTGGTTCTCGCTCGCACATGCCTCCGATTCCTTCGACTTTCTGTCGCGCCTCATAGAAACATTACATGTCTGGGCATCCCTTTCACTCCCGTAAGACAAGACCTGTATAGAGGACTTCACACCCCAGGATGGCATCCTCAATTGATGTAAACATAGTCAATCATATCTCCCACTCCTCTGAACACATTTCCTTCCCATCATTCACCCCCAAACACCTCAGGAAAGTTGATTATCGCATGTCTTGGCCCTTATTGAAGGTCACGGGCTATCGACTTTAACTTTGGAGTTATATGGCTCTAAGAAATGGAAAGGCGTGTGCTCCTGATCTACCCCTCTTGAGTCATAAGCTGCTCCTTATAGAGTGAGGAAAATGGCTCTAATACGTGTCCTCAACGGAGGCCAAGGACAATTAATCTGGCAAGAATTTTGACCAAAGACAATTTATCTGACAAAGTTTTCGGCCACGGACAATTTTTATGGCAAAAAGCTCATCCGTGTACAGACTCTCGTCGATGGATGGACAATTTTTATGGCAAGACTCTCCAAAAAGAGCGGCTCGAGGGGTCTCCACGGACAATTTTTATGGCAAAAAGGCTCCACAAGGACAATTTTTGTGACATCCTACAGGCGAAATGTGTGCTGGCCTCCGTCCGTCCACAGCCTCGTCGCTGTGGAACCCGGTCGAATCTTCTGAGGAGCCTTGAGAGCCTGCCGGTTATCCACTGACTGACTCACGGATCACGAGTGAGTAGCCGACAGCCGACCGAAGCACCAGGCACCGCATCCACGCCTGAGTGAGCCCGGTGTCAAGGACAATCAAGCAATCCTAGACAGAGCGCTCTTCTCTTGCTTATCACTGCTTTCCGCAGGACCCGGCCTAGGAATGAGCACTCAGGAAAGTAGCTCCCTGTATGCATTATAACTCAGTAACGACTATAAGAAATGCAGGTGGTGAAAGGAGAGCGAGCGACGTTGGAGGAAGAGGAAGGCCAGGTGTTGATCCCGGTTGTGCAGGGAGAAGTAATCACCGGATATCCAGGTGCGAACGCTTCCCTGGTTGACCAGGCCATCGCCGCCTGGTTGCACGAAAAACAACACTTGTCGAATAGTGAAAAGACATTTATCGCCTACCGTGACACGCTCACCGACTTCCGCGAGTTCCTGCGTGAGCAGGGATACGACCTCTTCTGGACGCTACCCGCTGACAAAAGCGAGCGAATTATCCGTCAGACCATAGCCCTCTGCGCACAGGCTTTCGCCAATACGCACGCGCAGGGGGCGCGTCGCAAGGGGCCGGTGCGCCCTGCGACGCAGAATCAGCGCTACGCCATTCTCAGTTCATTCTACCAATATGCCAATAAGCGGGGATTCACGGAGTGCAGCAATCCCATCGAACTCGTCGATCGCGCGCGGGTCAAGCCATTTGAACAGGCCATCGGTCTTGAACCCGAAGACGCAAAGGACTTCTTGCACGATATCGACCCGCATACCACGAGCGGCCTGCGCAATATGACACTGCTACTCGTTTTGATGGTGACCGGTCGCAGGGCCAATGAAGTTGCCAGCCTGCGCTGGAATCATGTTCTGCTCGGGAGGAAGAAAACCATGCTGCACTTTGAACGCTGTAAGGGTGGCGAAGAACTCTGGAGTGATCTCGACCCTGCCGTAACACGCGTCCTCCTGGCTTGGCTGCATCACGCATATGGAGGGGACTTAACCAACCTTGACCCCGAGGCACCACTCTGGATCAACCTGGCCAACGATACCCACTATGGTCAGCCACTCGGCTACCAGGGTATTGCTGGCGTCTGCAAGAAATATCTGGGAACCAGTAAGGTCCATATCACCCGTCACACCTTTGCCCTTCTACTGCAGGAGCTGGGGGCGAAGCTGACAGATATCCAGCGCCTGCTCGGGCACAAGAACGCCGCGGTAACCTCCCTCTATTTAGAGGAGTTGCAGAAGGGAGACAATCCTTTCGCCTCTCAACTGGCGGCCTTTTTAGACATTACGGTTACCTTTCCACAATCCTAGCCATCATCGCAGGAGCCCGGATAGACTCGTCAGCCTGACCGTTCATTCTTTCGAAGAATGAAGAGCAAAGGCATGACAGAAGGGAGAAATCGAGAGCGGATTTCGCAGGATCAGCTCGTTCTGTCGTTCCCGCAGATGCGTAGCGACAGGGAGCCTGCGACAGGCTCAGGTGGGCTGCCTCCCTCGACCCAGACTGACATGGTACTGCTGCGAAAGCTCCATTACACTGCTCATATCTATTTCCAGGTCGTATTTCTGCGCTAGCACCAGCAGACGGGGGATATCAGGCGGACCACCAGGAGCGACCAGTTCGGCCAATTCCTCAAAATATTTCTCAAAGCCCGCCGGTGAGATAATCTCCAAGATGCGGGCCGGAGCCGAGCCTTGGTTCCAGAAGGTATGCGGGATCCCCTTCGGCTTGAAGATCAGCGTTCCGGCGGATGCCTGGATCAGCTGGTCGCCGATTTGTACCATGATTTCCCCTTCCAGTACATACGAGGCCTCGTCCTCCTTGTGATGAATATGGGAGGGGCCGCCCAGGATTCCTGGCGCGAGGGGATGCTCGACAACCGCGAACCGCCCTCCAGTATCAGTGCCGAAGAGTTTGAACACCACCCCTAGCCCTCCCCCGCCGATCTGGAGCGCCTTGCCCTCACCAGGTAAAAGCACGAGTGCTGACATGTGATAGCCTCCTTGTGGGTAAATAGGGTGCAACGTGCCACGCGTCGCACCGCTGGATCAACGAGTCCCGCCAAGCAGGTCTTGTGCGTGTA
>WNFA01003569.1_pt1 | contig 12929 bp, 11 predicted proteins | sample 5400481 | NCBI WGS metagenome assembly WNFA01 (sample SAMN13153340, study PRJNA577476) | soil metagenome | isolation source: 120 cm saprolite under Douglas fir tree site 2 hole 1 replicate 2 | place: USA:California | collected 2015-04-18 | reverse complement strand
ATCCTGATCGTCACCGGCAACCCGGAGGCGAAGCAGGGCGCCAACCACGTCCGGGGGTCGAAGGTGGTTTTCAGCCTGGACAGCGACATCATCGACGTGGACGACGCGATCGCGGTGCTCAAAAAGCAGGTCGAAGGCGCCGACGCCGGGACCAAGCCGGCCACGTCCTCCATCACCGCCACCCACCCGATGCAGATCGCCGCCGACCGCCTCCACATCGAGAGCAAGAAGGAGGAGGCTGTCTGGCGCGGTCACGTGAAGGTGAAGCGGGGCACGACGAACATTTCCTGCAACCGGCTGATCGCGCACTACACCCAGGACCAGGACGTCTCCCGCGTCGAGTGCTTTGGAAATGTCGAGGTGCTGGCCGAGGACAAATGGGCCAAGGGTGACCACGCCGACTTCGACAACGCCACCGGGATCCTGATCGTCACCGGCAACCCCGAGGCGAAGCAGGGTGGAAACCACGTGCGCGGAACGAAGGTGGTTTTCAGGGTGGACAACGACATCATCGAAGTGGACAACGCCACCGCGGTGCTCAAGAAGTCCCCGGAAGGCGCTCCGTCCGGGGCCGGGAAGACGAAGACCCAAGGTGGTTCGTCCGACGCCGGGAAGACGAAGACACAAGGTGGTTCGCAAGAGGCCGGGAAGACGAAGGCGCCCCAAGGTGGTTCGTCCGAGGCTGGAAAGGCGAAGACGACCCCATGAGCTCTCACCTCGTCGCCCATGGTCTGGTGAAAGCCTATCGGCGGCGCCGCGTGGTGGACGGCGTTCACTTCGAGGTTCGTCAGGGTGAGGTGGTCGGGCTCCTGGGACCCAATGGCGCGGGCAAGACGACGTGCTTCAACCTGGTGGTCGGAATGGTCCGGCCGGACGGTGGGAAGGTCACCCTGGACGATCTTCATCTGACCCACCTTCCGATGCACAAGCGGGCGCAGCGGGGGATCGGGTATCTGCCCCAGGAGCCTTCCATCTTCCGCAAGCTGACGGTTCGCCAGAACTTCGTCGCGGTGCTCGAGCTGAACCGCTCGATCAACGGCCGGGCGCGCGAGGAGAGGGCGGCCGCGCTGGTCGAGGAATTCGGACTTGGCCACGTCGCCGACAGCCTGGGAGAAACTCTCTCCGGGGGCGAGCGAAGAAGAGCAGAGATCGCGCGCTCGCTGATCCCAGGCCCCCGCTTCATTCTCTTCGATGAGCCCTTTGCCGGCGTCGACCCGATCAACGTAGGGGATCTGCAAAAGCAGATCCGCTTGCTCCGGGAGCGGGGGCTGGGGATCCTGATCACCGACCACAACGTTCGCGACACGCTCAGAATCTGCGATCGCGCCTACATCATCGCTCAAGGTAGGATCCTCGAATCCGGCACTCCCTCGGAGATCGCCCACTCCGAGCGCGCCCGGACCGTTTACCTGGGTGAACGTTTCCAACTGGATGAGCGGCCCCCCTCGTAAGTTGGTGTAATGCTTCGTCGGACCTGTTCAGTAGACGCCGCTGGAGGGAATTGGTACTTTGGCACGGTCTTTGATAGCGGCCGTCAATTCTTGGCCGCGCGGGCGGGCAGCACATGGCGATGGAGCTGAAACAGCACCTTAAGCTGTCACAACAGCTGGTGATGACGCCCCAGCTGCAGCAAGCGATCAAACTGCTACAGCTCTCGCGCATGGAGCTGCTCGAGCAGGTCCGCGAGGAGCTCGAGCAAAATCCGCTGTTGGAGCAGCCCGACGAAAGCGCCGAGAGCGAGATGGCGGAAAAGGGCCCCGGGGAAGCTTCCCTCGAGGCGGAAACCCAGGAAACCCCGGTCGAGCTCGGCGCTGCACCAACCCCCGATCGGGCACAGGAAGTGAAGGGGGATGGGGAGGGGCCGCCGGAAATCGATTGGGAGGCGTACCTCAACAGCTACCAATTCAGCGAGCCCAGCACGCCGTCGAATCGGGGCAATGTGGCCTCCGACGACCTGCCCTCCTTCGAAGCAAATCTTGTGAGGAAGGAAGACCTCTTCGAACACCTCGCCCATCAGCTGGGGATGCTCAAGCTCAACGATGCCGAAAGGCGCATCGCGATGCTGATCATCGGCAATCTGGACGAAGACGGTTACCTCAAAGTCCCCTCCGATGAAGGCGATCCCCTCATCCCGCTCGCGTCCGAGGCGGACGTGCCGATGGCGGTGGCCGAGCGCACCCTGCGCAAGATTCAGCACCTCGACCCCAAAGGATGCGGCGCGCGCGATCTTCAAGAGTGCCTGCTGATCCAGGCGTCCGCCCTCCAGGAACCCAACGCCGCGCTTCTGGGGACGATCATCAAGCGGCACATGAAGCATCTCGAGAGCAAGAACCTGCCGGCGATCGCCAAGGAGCTGAAGCTCAGCCTTCAAGAAGTGGTGGGCGCGGCCAAGCTCCTGAGCAAGCTCGACCCCAAACCCGGCCGCAACTACTCGGGGGACGATGCGCAGTACATCACCCCGGACGTCTTCGTCTACAAGCTCGGCGACGAGTACACCGTGGTCCTCAACGACGATGGACTTTCCAAGCTCCGGATCTCGGGCACCTATCGGAACGCCCTTCGCAACGGGAACCTGGCGCCCGGCCAGGCCAAGGAGTTCATCCAGGACAAGCTGCGCAGTGCGATGTGGCTCATCCGCTCGATTCACCAGCGGCAACGGACGATCTACAAGGTCACCGAATCGATCGTGAAGTTCCAGCGCGAGTTCCTCGACGGGGGGATCGCCCACCTCAAGCCGCTGATTCTTCGGGACGTGGCGGAGGACATCGGAATGCACGAGTCCACCGTCTCGCGGGTAACGACGAACAAATACGTCCACACCCCGCAGGGCATCTTCGAGCTAAAATACTTCTTCAACTCGTCGATTTCGCGGGTGGCGGGGGAGGACATCGCTTCGGAAGCGGTGAAGAACCACATCAAGCAACTGGTGGCGGCCGAGGACGCGTCCAGCCCCTACTCCGACCAGAAGATCGTGGAGCTTTTGCGGTCCCAGGGGATCGAGATCGCGCGCCGCACCGTGGCAAAGTACCGCGAAGTTCTCAGCATCCTCCCGAGCAGCAAACGCAAGCGCTACTACTGACGGGTTTTAGCCGTTTTCCGGGAAAGACTTTTTCGCGCAATCCCGTTGCTTTCGGGGGGAAGCTTGCCTCAGATCGGCATCGCACCGACCATCGATGGAGGCGTGCCCGCATGCAGCTGAACATCACCTTTCGAAACCTGGACGCGACCGATGCCCTCAAGCAGTACGCGAGCGAGAGGATCGAAAGAGTTCACAAGTTCCTGGATCGAGCTGGCGAAGCGCACGTGGTTCTCTCGCTCGAGCGCCATCTGCACCACGCGGACATCAGCATACACGCCGGCACGTTTCTCTTGCGGGGACGGGAAAAGAGCGAGGACATGTACGCCTCGATCGACCTGGCGATGGACAAGATCGAACGGCAACTCCGCCGCTACAAGGAGAAGCTCAACCACCACCATGGCCGTGAGCGGGTCCACCACCGCCAGGAAATGCTGAATAACCTCAAGGTCCGCTACGACGTGGTCGAGATCCGGCCTCCCGAGGACCAGGTCGCCCCCGAGGTGCATCCCAAAGTCATTCGAACCAACGAGTTTTTTGCAAAGCCGATGAGCTTGGACGAAGCGGTGATGCAGATGGATTTGATGAACAACGACATCATGGTCTTCACCAACACCGTTTCCCAAGAGATGAATATTGTCTATCGCCGCAAAGATGGTCACTATGGTCTGATTGAGGCCACGGCGGGCAGGCCAGCGGCTAATTCGGTCCAACCGAAAAAAGCCGGCTGACCTGCGACGCTCCTTGCGATCAGGCGATGCCCGGGATAATTGCGGCGCCCAGCGTCATGAGAATCTCCGAATTCTTGAGCCCCGAGGCGGTCATTGCGGAACTCTCGTCGAGCTCCAAGCACGGAGTTTTGGTGGAGTTGTGCAACCCCCTCGCCGCGACCCAACCCGGGCTGAAGGCGGAAAGACTCGTCGAGGTCCTCGAGCAGCGGGAAAAATTGGGCTCCACCGGCATCGGGGAGGGGGTGGCCATTCCGCACGGCAAGATGGCGGACCTGTCGCGCCTGGTCGCTTCCTTTGGCGTATCTCGCGCCGGGGTCAACTTCGATGCGATCGACGGGAAGCCGACGCACCTGTTCTTCGCGCTGCTCGCGCCGGAGAACTCCGCCGGCATCCACCTCAAAGCGCTGGCGCGGATCTCGCGGTTGTTCAAGAACCCGCAGTTTAGAGATTCGATCCTGACGGCGAAGAATACGGTTGAAATCTACGCGCTGATCACCGCGGAAGACTCGCGGATCTAGAGCTCGACCCTTCGACTTCAAGCCCGGCTGTCGAGGATCAGTGTCACCGGCCCATCATTGATGAGCGCCACCTTCATGTGCGCGGCGAAGCGCCCTTGTTGGACATCGAGGCCCAGGGCGCGCGACCTTTCGCAAAACAGCTCGTACAACCGGTTCGCTTCGGTCGGCTCGCAGGCCTCGGCGAAGCTCGGCCGGCGCCCTTTTCGCGCATCGCCATAGAGGGTGAACTGGCTCACCACGAGGATCGACCGGCTGCCGTCGATCACCGAGCGATTCATCTTCTGGCCCTCGTCTTCGAAGATGCGCAATTTGGCGATCTTGTCCGCCATCCAGGAAACTTCGCGCTCGCCATCGCCCCTCCCCACCCCGAGCAGGACAAGCAGGCCGGGACCGATCCGACCGACGATTTCACCGTCGACGGAAACCGAAGCCTCGAGGACGCGCTGGACGACGGCTCTCATTGACCTTTAGTCCACTGCCTTGGGGTCCATCGCGTCCCGGACCGCGTCCCCGAGAAAGTTGAAACCCAGGACGGTGATGGCGATCGCCAGGCCCGGAAACAGAGCGACGTGGGGCGCGATCAGCAGATACTGAGTCCCCTGATCCACCAGCGAACCCCAGGAGGGAGTGCCGGGCGGGACTCCCAATCCGAGGAAGCTCAAGGAGGCCTCGGCGAGAATCGCCGCCGGGATCCCGAACGTCGCCTGGACGATCAGCGGTCCAGCGGCATTGGGCAGAAGATGCCGCGCCAGGATTCGCGTGTGGCTCGCGCCCAGCGCCTGTGCCGCATGGACGTAATCCCGTTCCCGGAGACTCAAGATCTGGCTGCGAACCAGGCGCGCATATCCGGTCCAACCGGTGATCGCCAGGGCGAAGACGACGTTTCGAAGCGACGGTCCGAGGACGGCGGTGATGAAAATCGCAAGCAGGATGCCGGGGAAGGCAAGCAGGATGTCCACCACCCGCATCAGGGTTTCGTCGAAGAGCCCGCCGCCGTACCCGGCGATTCCACCGAGGAAGATTCCCACCGTGGCGGAGAGGACCACGACCAGGATGCTCACCCAGAGCGAGACCCGGGCGCCGTAGATGACGTGGGTGAGCACATCGAGCCCGTTCTCGCCGGTGCCGAGCAGATGCCGCGCGTTGGGTGGCTGCAATTCGGCGGCAAGGTCTACCGCCGAGGGCCGGGTCGGGGCGAAGAGAGGACCCGCCGCCGCGAGGAGGAACAGCGCGAGCGCCACGCCGAGCCCGAATCTGCCTCGGGCGCTTCGAAGGCCGCGCGCGTTCATCGCCGGCGCACCCGGGGGTCGACCACGGCATAGACTGCGTCGGTCAGCGCGTTGAGCGCGACGTAGGACAGCGTGAACACCAGCACCACGGCGCGGACCAGGTTGTAGTCCCGCTTCTCGATCCCGTTGAGCAGCAGGGTCCCCATTCCCGGCCAGGCGAAGACCTTCTCGGTCACGATCGCCCCGCCGAGCAAGGCGCCAAGCTCCAATCCGAGCACGGTGACGATCGGCACCAGGGCATTGCGGAACGCGTGCTTCCAGACGACGGCGAACGGCCCCAATCCCTTCGCCCGCGACACCGTGACGTACTCCTCTCGCAGGATGTCGAGCATCGACGCCCGGGTGATGCGGGAGAGGAAAGCGGCCAGCGCGGTGCCGAGCGTGACCGCGGGAAGAACGAGGTTTCGCAATGAATCCGCCCCCGAAACGGGCAGCCAGTCCAACTTGATCGCGAAAAGGATGATCAGCATCGGACCGAGCCAGAACCGCGGCAAGGCGACGCCGGCGACCGCGATTCCCATCGCCGCGTGATCGACGGCCGTTCCCTTCCGGGCAGCGGCGGCGACACCCAGGGGAATGGCAATCAGGATCGCCACCGCCATCGCCGCGAAGGTGAGCAGGAGCGTGTTGGGGAGGGCGGCCCAGATCTGCGGGAGGACCTTTCTTTGAAACGGCGGCAGCGAGCTGCGCAGATTGCCGGTGACCAGCTCCCCCAGAAACAGCCAGAGCTGCCCATACCAGGGGCGGTCCAGGCCAACCGAGCGCCGCAGCGCCTCCCGATCGACGGAGGGCGCCTGCTCCCCGAGCATCAGCTCCACCGGGTCCCCCGGCACGAGGTTGAGAAACAGCGAGACCAGGACCAGCGAGCCCGCAATCGCCAGCGGCGCGCTGGCGAATTTTCTCACGGCACTGCCTCCCGCGCCTTCGCCAGGGGCCGGAGAAACCCCTGCGGGGATGGTTCGAAATCCGCCAGGTGCGAGGAGACGATCGCCAGTGAGCTCTCGTGCCAGAGCGGGATGTAGGGAAGGTCGGCGTCGATCAGCGCCAGAGCCTCGGCGTAGAGCTCCTTGCGCGCCTCGGGCTCAACCATGGTGGCGCGATCGAGCAGTGCGTCCAGGCGGACGTTGCGGTACCCGGTGCGGTTCTGACCGCCGAAGGAGTTTTCCGGGGAAGGGATGTTCGCGGATGCGAAGGCCCATCGGAGCAAGTCGGGCTCGATCACCGAAGACCAGAGGAGCGACGCCAGCTCGAAATTTCCCTTGCGCACGTCGTTGAAGAAAGTCCCGAACTCGAACGCGCGGATCTCGAGCTGAATTCCGACCTGCGCGAGCTGTTCCTGGAAAATCAGGGCGACCGATTTCCGGAAGCGGTCGGTGGAGACCTTGAGGGTGAGGTGAAGCCGGGGCTTGCGCCCGCCGGCGATTGAGGCGGGGGTGTCGCGACCCGACTCCTCGGGATTGGTGGGGGTGGAGGAGTATCCGGCTTCCTCGATAAGCCGGGTCGCCCGCGCGAGGTCCTTTCGACAGCCGGGCGTTTTCGCGTAGGCCCAGTGCGAGCGGGGCAGCATCCCTGTGGCGGGCTCGGCGAAGCGGTGGAATTTCGCCTCGATGATCGGCTGAATGTCGATCGCGTGGCAAATCGCGCGGCGGATGCGGACGTCCGCCAGCGGGCCGCTTCGGGAGTTCAAGGCGAGGTAAGCGTAGGCCGTGCCCGGGCGCGACAGGATTTGAAGATGGGGACTCTTCTCCAAGGAGGGAAAGACGGAAGGAGAAACCACTCCGACGGCGAGGTCGGCGCGACCTTTGAGCAGCTCGAGCACGCGCGTCGTCTGATCGCGCACGGTGCGAATGAGCAGGCGGCGAATCCGCGGCTTTCCTCCGTAATAGCCGTCGAAGGGCAGCAATATCAGGTGCTCTTCGTCGGGCTGCTCGGCGAACCGGAATGGGCCCGCTCCGATCGGGGCGCGATCCTGCTCCAGGGCGGCGGGGGGCACGGCGCGAGCGCGCGGCAGAATGCCCAACGACAGCTCGGCGAGGATCGGCGCGTAGGGTCGCTTCAGATGGATGCGCAGGGTCAGTGGGCCGAGAACTTCGATGCGCTCCACGGCCTCCAGCTTGTCGGACCTCGGAGAGGGCATCGCGCGACTGATCAACCCGTCGAAGGTGGCCTTGACGTCCTCGGACGTCAGCGGCGTTCCGTCGTGGAAGGTCAGCCCCTGCCTCAAATTAAACTCGAGCGTCTGCGCATCCAGCAGGCGATAGTCGCGCGCCAGGTCGGGCGTCGGTTGGCCCGCCCCGTCGACCGTCACCAGGCCGGGGGAAATCAATTGCGCGATCCGCTGGCCGGAAGTCGACAGGGTCAGCCGGTCATCGAGGCTGTCCGGCGGAGACTCGATGAGAACGACAATCCCGGTGCGACTGGGCTCGGAGCTGCAACCGAGGCAGGGGGCGCAGAGCGCTAGAAGAACGATTCCCCGGCGCGCTGCGAAGGAGAGATTCAGCGCCTTCCGCGTCGCGCACTCCTCTTCGCGCTTTTTCCTTTGCGCGCCGATTTCTTCGAAGCCTTGCGGGCGCTCGCTTTCTTGGCCTTCTTCGCCGACTTCTTTTTCGGGGAAGCCTTCTTTCCGGCGCGCTTCGCCGCGGCCTTTTTGGTTGACTTCGCCGCGGCCTTCTTCGCCGGGCGTTTGGCCGCCGCTTTCTTGGCCGGAGCCTTCGGTGCCGCCTTGGCCGGCGCGGCCTTCTGGGCAGGAGGTTTCGGCGGCGCCTTCGGCTTGGCCGCGATGGCGATCTCGACTTCCTCTTCGACCTCGACCCCCGCGGCGACGTCGTCGTCGTCTACGTCCTCAATCTCGTCATCGTCGGTGTCCTCGACATCCTCGTCGTCGTCGTCCTCGATGTCGTCCTCATCCTCGTCGGTCGCCGCGGCAAAGTACCGATCCATCGGGTCGAGATAGTGCTCCCTCCAACCCTGCTCGTATTTGGTCCGCTGACCTTCCGGGATCTCGCTGTGCAGGAAGATGATCCGCGTTCCTTCCTCCAGCGGCTCAAGCCGGATCTCGACGAGCGAATCGGCGGCACCCGGCGGAAACTCGCTCGTCCGCCAACGCTGCAGGATTCGCCGACCGGGCTCCAGCTCGAGCGTCGCTCCCTCGATGTACCCATCCCACGCGGTGAACCGTCCGCCGACGTTGGCATCAATCGTCGCCCGGCCACCGGTCATTGCCGAGTGCTCGGCGCTGTCCAGCCACGCCTCATAAATACGGTCCGGTGGAGCTCGAACGACTCCGGAAACCTGGATCGACTCTGTCGCCATGGCGGTTGTCCTCCTTGAGAAGTATTCGTTGCGCTCGGGGTGGCGCTAAGCGCATGAACCTACAATCCCCGGCGCGCTTGTCCAGCCGAATCCAGGGTTTTTGATGCGTGGGTCGGATAAACCCCCGCCCCACATTGCGGCCCTCTCGCCGGGCCAGCATAATGCGCCCCCGCCCCAAGGCCGCTTGCTGGACTCGAAACAATCGGATGCACGCTTCATCTGTACTCGCCTTTTTCGCTTTCGTCTCCAGTGCCGCACCGGCCCCCTCGAAGGCGGATCGCGAGGCGCTGAAGCGGGCCCTGGCCGAGGTCATCGAGCGTACCCCCCTGAAGACCGCCCGTACCTCCATCTCCATACAGAGCCTGGACGACGGCACCGTCATCTTCGCGCGAAATCCGGATGACCTGCTCAACCCGGCGTCCAACGTCAAGCTCGTCACGGCGGCGGCGTGCTTGCTCAAGCTCGGGTCGGAGTATCGGTTCGAAACCGAGTTTCTCACCGAGGGGGAGCTGACCGGGGGCAGGGTCCGCACCCTCTACGTCCGCGGGAGGGGCGATCCCTCCATCAATACCGAGCGGTTGTTCAACATCACCGGCGAGCTCTACCATGCCGGTCTTCGTGAGGTTTTGGGCGACATCGTGATCGACGAGAGCTGGTTCGATGGGGACCGGCTGGCGCCAGGATTCGATCAGGAAAAGGGCGACCGCGCCTACCTCGCTCCCTCCGGGGCAGTGTCCTTCAATTGGAATGCGGTGGGGGTCTACCTGCGCCCCGGGGACCGGCCCGGAGCCAAGGCCTCGGTGGAGATCGAGCCTCCCAGCGACTATTTCGCGGTCGAGGGCAGCCTGATGACGGGCAGCCGCTTCCACCGGCGTTTCTCGGTCGCCCTCCAGCCGGGCAACGAAAGGCAGAAGGTCGTTGTTCGGGGCACCATTCCCAGTGAGCGCGGCACGCTTTCGATGTGGAAGAAGATCGACCAGCCCGGCCTCTACTTTGGCTACACCCTGAAGCGACTGCTCGCCGATCGGGGAATCAAGGTCCGCGGCAAGGTCCGCATCGCGATAGCGCCTCGCCCCGCAAGGATGCTCTATGTCGCCGAGTCGGAGACGTTCGACCTCGTTCTCAAGCGGCTGAACAAGGTCTCCTCCAACTTCGTTGCCGAGCAGCTGATCAAGGCCCTGGGCGCCGAAGTGAAGGGGCCGCCCGGGTCTTTTGCCAAGGGGATCGAGGTTGTCGAGGAGTTCCTCCAGCGGGAGGTGGGCATCCCCCGAGGCTCCTACGTGATGCAAAATGGCTCGGGTCTCAACGACGCCAATCGATTCTCCGCAGCGCAGATCAACCGGTTGCTCCGCTTCATGTACGAGCGCTTCCCTCTCGCGCCGGAGTACCTCTCCTCGATGGGAATCGCCGGTAAGGACGGCACGCTCAAGTACCGGTTCGAGGGATCGGAAGCGGTGGGTCGCCTCCGCGCGAAGACCGGTACGCTGGAGAACGTCAGCGCGCTGTCGGGATACGTGCAATCGGTAGGCGGCGAGAAATTCATCTTCTCGATACTGGTGAACGACTACCCGGGCAGGTCTGCTCCCACCGTTCAGGGATTGGACGCGCTGGGGGCGGCGATTGCCGCCAGCGGCACCACGCTCGGCCCGGGCCGCGCGGTGGCGGCGATGATGACCCAGGAGACCGTGATCGGACCGCTCGACGAAGTGACTTCGCGAATCCGCACCTATCTGACCGTCGGCAAGCAAGGCGATCGCAAGAACGCGTCGTTTTTGCGTACCGCGTGGCGAAGCGAAAAAGATCCGGCGGTCCGGACGGTGATTGCGGAGGCGCTCTACCAATCCAACCCCGAGGACTACATCGGCGCCCGAATGTTCCTGGACAGCTTCTCCGGGACGGAAGTCGTCTACGGAAGGCTGCGCAAGGTGGCCAAGGCGCTCGGCGTGGAGGTTCCCGGCTTCTCCGCGCTGGTCGAGCTGTCGGCGCAGGGAAATCCCGAAGCGCTGGTCCGTCTGACCGAGCTGGCGTCCGCGGCGAAGGGCGATGAGGCCTCGGAGAAGGAGATCGCTGCTGCGCTGGCGGAAGTGGCCCGCACCGCACCGGCCGAGCTGTTGGGCGCGCTTCAGACTGCCTCCAGCGAGGACCGCGAGGCGACCACGACTCTGCTCGCGCGGGGGGTGGCGAAGGCGGGCGACGCCGACCACCCCTTCTGGCCGGCCCTGCGAAGGATGATCGGAATGCTGGACGTGAGGAGCTCGGATTTCGCCAAGCAGCTGGAGACGACGATGTCCCTGAAAATGGCGCGCGAGAAGGCGCCGGTCGTCCAGCCGGTCAGCGCGACCGCGCCCGCTTCATCCATCCTCCCGGTCAGCACGAAACCCCAGGCTCGCCCCGGGGGATAGCTCCGTTCGGCGCGCTCGGAGTTGTCAGCTCGCGCTGGTATAGCTTTGCGCCATCAGCTAGACAGCTCGTCCAGCTGAAAACACGCGGCCGGTCCGCAACGGATTGGTCATCGAAGAGAGGCAGGAACATATGGCTGGAGGCGTAAACAAGGCGATCCTGGTTGGCAATCTCGGAGCGGACCCGGAAGTGCGATTCACACCGGGTGGCCAGGCGGTGGCCAATTTTCGCATTGCCACGAGTGAGTCCTGGACGGACAAAGGGGGCCAAAAGCAGGAACGGACGGAATGGCACCGGATAGTCGTCTGGGGAAAGCTCGCGGAGCTCTGTGGCGAGTACCTGGCCAAAGGGCGCCAGTGCTTCGTCGAGGGTCGATTGCAGACCCGCGAGTGGACGGACAAAGAGAATCGGAAGAACTACACCACTGAAGTCGTCGCCAACAATGTCGTGTTTCTCGGGGCGCGCGACCCGGCTGCTGCTGGTGGATTCCGTAAGCCGCGCAACGGTTCCGAGGAATATGCCCCGCAGGCGATGGGCGGTCCCGAAGAGGGTGCCAGTCCGCCGGCGGCCGAAGACGATATTCCGTTCTAACCCCGGTTGTCCCCGGGCCGTCGGGCTTTGGTGACGCGGGTTCGGTTTCGTCGTATCTGGTGGGTCCGGAGGCGACGAGGATGAGTCGTGGCGCGCTGGCTCTTGGAGCCCTGCTCGGTTTGCTGGCCACCGCGCCTTCGTGCTTCTCGGACAACTGCAATTCGACCAACTGCCGCGGCTGTTGTCAGAGGGGCCTTTGTCTGACGGGGAGGGTGGATGCCTGCGGCTCGGGGGGTAACGCCTGCGTGTCGTGTGCGCCTTTAGAGTCGTGTCAGAACGGTCGCTGCGTGTTGGTTTCCGGTGACGTCGGTGCCCGGTGTGCAACGGCTCAGGACTGCTTGCGCGTCGGCGATTCTGCGCAGTGCAAGTTGGTCACCAACCCTCGTGGCACGCCCTATACGGGCGGGTACTGCACCCGTCCGTGTGCCTCTCAGTCGGATTGCCCGGACGGATCGTTTTGCCTCGACACCTGGGCGCCATTCGGTGAGTCGGACGTGGCCTGCTGGAAGTCCTGCCTGCGCACCGCCGATTGCGGCGATGGATACGAGTGCTGGGCGGTGTTTGGCCAACTCAATCCAGGCGCCTGTTGGATCAACCCGTTGCCCGGTCGGGATGCAGGCTAAAGCCGCCCGTCGGCATGGTTAGGCTCGCGCCGCGTCCGGAGCTGAAATAAAAGGGCCATCGCGTCTTCGGGCGAGACAGCTCGCGGCGCTCACCGGTGTCAGACAAAGAGGTCGTCGACGATGGCTGAAACGAACCATCCCTGGGTGGCAGTTTTGATGGGCAGCAAGACCGACTGGGAGACTCTCCTCCCGGCGCGGGAGATGCTCGAGGAGCTGAGGATTCCGTGCGAAGTGCGGATCATCTCCGCGCACCGCACCCCGGACGCCCTCTTCGAGTACGTGGAATCGATGGAGTCGCGAGGCATCCAGATCATCATTGCCGGAGCCGGTGGTGCGGCGCACCTTCCGGGGATGATCGCGGCGAAGACGCTGGTCCCGGTGATCGGCGT
>WNFA01009082.1_pt1 | contig 12930 bp, 9 predicted proteins | sample 5400481 | NCBI WGS metagenome assembly WNFA01 (sample SAMN13153340, study PRJNA577476) | soil metagenome | isolation source: 120 cm saprolite under Douglas fir tree site 2 hole 1 replicate 2 | place: USA:California | collected 2015-04-18 | reverse complement strand
CCGCTCATCTTCGCTATTGAGTTCTTCTTGAATGATCTGCCATAAGCCTTGCGCTGAAATATTTGATACGACATCCTCGGCGGGATCATTCGAAGCAGGTTCATGCTCTATTAATTCTAACGTCTCCTCATACTGACGAGCCTGGCGTGAGCGAACCTCGTCAGCTATGACGCTGTGCACACACATTTTCAGATACTTCAAAACTGCGGCCAGAGTATCAAAATTTCCCATTTTGACAGGGGTAAGTGCCTGCGCAAACTTTGCAAAAGCAGTATTCACCAGCGGAGCACTTCCATCCTGGCCAAGTAAGGGGATAACACTGTAATGTTGGTTGACCCAGGTGAGTACCAGTGGCGCGTACTGCTGATAAATGCAGGCCCAGGCATCATCATCCCGCCTGGTGATGGCACGCCGAAACAGTTCTAAGCAGTAACGATCATTCGATACGCTTTGCTTGAGAAATTTGTTGGTTTCTTCGGAGCAGCAACGAGCCAGGTCGTTAATTGAGAGCAGCTCCATTTGCGGCACGCTATCACTCTGTCCTCCCAGATCGGGATTCGAACCAGGTGACTGAGAGGGCTTTCGAGGCTCCATCAACAATAGCTCCCCTGCTTCCAGATAACTGGGCAATTCTCGACGCCCAGAGAGTATATCATTAGAAACTCAAGCACACAAGGCTTTAAAAAAGAATATCTTACAGCCTTTCTAAATTAGACCACGTAGCATCTGGATGTCGACTGAGTAGTACGAATGGTTTATCCTGTCAATAGAACTGGCTGCCCGTGGTTAACCAGGTGAGAACCCAGATAACCGTCTCGAGCATCGCATAGCCTTCCAGTCGCTAATGACTACTTTTTAGCTTGCGCCACCCGCCCGCGCGGTTATTGGCGATAATGGCTTTAAAGAGGTTCAAAAGGGCGCGCTTGTTGATGGTTTCGTCCTGACGGACTTGAATCGCCCGCGCTGTCAGGTTACCTTGTCCTTGGTTAATAATGCCCTCGGGATCGGGCACGATGGGGTCGTAGATGAAAATGTTGAGATGATCCTTCGCTCCGAGCAGCGCGCATATGTTGCCATTCAGTGTAAAATATGGCTGCTTTGTGCGCTTGATGGTCTCGGTCACGTCCGGGTCCGCGGCATGCACCAGATCTCGCACCTGGCGGCAAATATCCTGCTGCCAGCCAGGGAGCGTATGAATGTATTCGTCGATGCGGGAGTCGGTCTGGTATGCACTCATGGAATGATGATACCACTAATCAAGGTACTTCTGCTTGGCTGACACCAGAAAACTCAAAAGTGGGATTATCTGGCTTTTTTCTCACGCTCAATCCTCTGCAAAACCCTGGGAATAATGACACGTTCGCTGCTGGTCGCCTGAATTCAGGCACCTTCCCAAGCAGGTTCTAGCCCACACTTGGGGGGAATATAAGTCAGGAAATGCTCTCTCACCCACATTCCGCAGAAGGGTTGACGGAAAAAAGGATTTCCAATAAGGTAAGAAAAAAAGCGGAGAGGCGAAAAGTGTCACAAGAAGCGGAGTACCAAACAGAGCGTCTGGATCATTTGGGGATAGTGGCGGGAGTGTGCTAGGAAGCAGGAATAGCGGAGTGGCTTGATAAGCAGGCAGGAGAAGACCGTCGAAGCGTGAGTGTCGGGAAGGCGACGGTGGCGATGACCCTTAATGGATTAGGGTTCAGCAATCGTCAGTTGTACCTGGTGCCTCAATATTTCGAGAACAAACCCGTCGAGCATCTGTTGGGAGAAGGGATTACCGCGGACATGCTCAATGACGACTGTTTGGGACGCATGTTGGATTGGCTCTATGAGCATGATATGACCACGCTGTTTGCGGGATTGGCCTTGCAAGCCCGTCGCCGCTTTGGCATTCAAACACAATACCTGCATATAGATACCACTTCGTTCTCGGTCAGCGGTGACTATACGAGTCAGGAGGAGGGTGCTCCCGTCCCGTTAGCCATCACCTATGGCTATTCGCGGGATCACCGTGAGGATCTCAAGCAATGGATGTTAGCACTGGCAACCACCCATGATGGGGATATTCCAATCTTGCTGCGACCGCTGGATGGCAATAGCTCGGATAAAGAGTATCTGAGTGCTGCGGTCAAAGAGGTGATGACACAGTCGCGCGAACATCTGCCAGAAGACCATGAGCAGCGGATCGCCGTCTTTGACAGCGGGGGATATAGCCAAGCCAATATGAAGAGCTACAATAACGCCGCCATCTGGTGGATCAGCCGCGTTCCAGAAACCTCCACCGCTGCGAAAAGCGCACTGGAGGAGGTGAACGAGCAGTGGCAACCGCTCTCAGATAGGTCAGGGGACTATGTGGTATGCACGATGGATCTGCCTCAAGGGAAGGAACGGTGGGTGATCGTGCGAACGCATGCCCAAGTGCAAGCCACCAAGGAGCAAATGGAGAACAAGGTGAAGAAAACCCAGCAGGAGTGGGAAAAACGCCTCTGGCACCTCTCCAAGCAGGCCTTTGCCTGCGAAAACGATGCGCACCAGGCATGGAAAGAGGCGATGAAAGGGAAACCGTCATGGCTGATTGCGACGTTCATAGTGAAAGAACAGGCACAGTATCAGCAACGAGGTCGCCCCAAAAAAGAGGCCACGCCGGATCAAACGGCGTGGTATTTGGTTCCCAAACTTGAGGTGGATCAGCAAGAGGTGGAGAGTGTGGCGAGAAAGAAAGCGGCTTTCATTGTGGCAACCAACATCCTGGACGCGCAACGCCTTTCTCCTGAACAAGTGATCTCGACGTATAAAGAGCAGGGAGGCGTGGAGCGTGGGTTTCGTTTTCTCAAAGATCCCTTGTTTCTGGCTTCCTCTATCTTCGTCAAGAAGCCAGCGCGCGTGATTGCCTTGAGCTTCGTGATGGTGCTTTGCTTGTTGGTGTATCGGCTGGCCGAGCATCTGTTGCGTCGCCAATTAGTGGCAACGGAGCAAACCCTTCCCAATCAGATCAACAAACCGACCAACCGCCCCACCATGCGCTGGATTTTCCAATGTTTTGAAGGCATTGATCTCTTGCACATCCGTATTGGGTCACGCTGGCAAACCCAGGTTCTGGGGCTGCAAGCCCTTCATCAGCGAGTTCTTCGTCTTCTTGGTCCTGCGTATTCACAATTCTATTTTTTTCTCCCCGTAAACTGCGGAATGTGGGCTCTACTCTTGTTTTTTTCTTATTGCACAACCAAAAGCGGCTAGAAGGCGTGTCATTCGTCTCATGTCAAAGATGCTATGCAGAGGTAAGTTTGTGGCTGCTGCTCGCTGGAGATGAGACAAATTCCGCCATATTCCGACACGACAGCCACTCACGTAGGAAGAACGCGAAGCGCGCGAACGACGTGCTCGAGATTTTGCTGGGGGGGGGCCTGCATCTGAGATGGTCATCGAAGACCGGGGCCATACTAATGGCCATGTACTTTACTGAGAGCCCGAACAACTACGCTTAAACATCCGTGCTGCAGCGCGTGCTCTTTTGAGGGCTGAACAATGATTTCCTCGCCATCGTTCTCGCATATCGAGTATATATATCCTGGTTTTCACTTTGTCATGAGTCTAATTCCAGGGTCACCACAGAGTGGTTATCAGACAGATCGATTCTTAAGAACAGGTTGCTAACCATTGCATTGTTCCTGGAATGTCGAGCACATCATTAACATAAGCTTTTTCCAACAACGTGCGCGGAGTCAAGTAATCATACTTTCCTTGCCAAAGCTGTCTATCTTCCAACTCAGCGACCAGGACTCTCACCAACTCAGCGACCTGTGAACTTAATATCCGCAATTCGGCGAGTACATCAGCAGCATTCCCATCAAACACTATTTCCAGGTAATAACCAGGATTGGGATTACTGGTGTACCAACCTATATGTTCCAAAATGTTGGCAAGTGTTCTATGAATGCGCGATCCAGTCCAGGGAAACAAAACAAAACGCCCGGGTTTGAGAGGGACAACACAGCTGTGAAGCCAATTGGTATGTCTAACAAGATCGCGCGTTAAGGATAAACGTTGCTGTGCAAGGGGAGAAAGATACGGATACATTGTCTCCTCTTGCAAAACCTGGCGCAGGCGAAGCATCATATGTCCATGGAGGCGCAAACCTCCAGCGCTCAACCAACCTGGCTTCACAACACCCTTCGCCCGCTCTACATGTACCGTTCTCCCGCGTTCATCAACTGAGATCACTCGCCACGCATACCCTGCTAAACCAATGATGCTCTCAACCTCTGGTACCTGTTGGATAGTACCAACTTCTTGTATTCCAGCCAGCACTCGACACTCTTGCTCATTGGCAAAAATCGCGTAGAAATGAAAATAATTCGTCAGCTGCGCGCCTTTCATGCCCACAATCAGCGTTCCCTCGTCCATTTGTGCAAGCTGATCAAGAGTTACCAGATGTTGAAGAAAGAGGCGATACTCATCTAAGGTTATCGATTTAAAAGGTGATAGTTTCAAGATAGACTGGGCTAATTGAGATGGCGTCAATTCTGTGCGCGCTTGCATGACACTCATCGTCTGCTGATACAGCAAACTTAACGGCATGGTTGGAACATCCGGTGGCTCGATCCATTGTTCTTCGAGGTAGAGCTGGATGATAGCAATCGTCTGGAGAAAATTCCACGGTATTTGCTTCAATTCTGACGCTGGTTGCGCATCCCTGTCCAGGTATTCGAACGTATAAAAACACATCCGCGATGGTGTTCCTCGCCGACCGGAACGGCCTAATCGTTGAACAAAACTGAATACCGTATGAGGCGCATCGACCTGAACAGTAAGATCAAGATGCCCAATATCAATACCCAGTTCCAGGGAAGCGGTCGCAATAGTACAAGATTGTTGCGTTTTGTCGCGCATCTTCATCTCAGCCGCTTCACGCAAATCAGCTGCAATGCTACCATGATGAACAAAATACCAATCTATGCCTGGTTGTTTTTGCGCCAGACGCTGGCGAAGTTCGGCTGCAATACGTTCTGCCTTATTGCGTCGATTCGTAAACACGAGCGTTTTCAGGTGGCGCATGGACATAGCAAAGAGATCATCATAGTAGTCCTGGCTGTTTTGCTGCAACTCCCAACGTTTATCAGAAAGGCTCATAGGCACTGTTTTATCTGCTTGTTCTGGAATTGCATCGGTAGCTGAAGAGGCTTTACGCCGACGACGAACCCCGACCTCTGCCGGAGCCATTGCCGCCTGAAACTCATTCTCTTCGGATGCTATCACAAAATGATTGACACGCAACTCAATTCGTCGGCCTGACGTTGATTCCGTTACAAGGCGAGCACGAGTTTGAAATTGAGAACTACTTTCAAGCCACTGTAAAGCAATATCGGTATCACCGATGGTTGCTGATAGCCCAATACGCCGTACAGGTCGGCGAATAGCACGTTCCAGGCGTTGAAGATGACAAAGAACCTGCTGACCACGTTCAGTACCAAGAAAGGCATGGATTTCATCGATAATAATAAAGCGGAGATCACCAAAGATCATGCCCAATTCCCCTGAGCGATTCATTAACAATGCTTCCATTGATTCGGGCGTAATCTGCAAGATGCCACGTGGCCGTTGTAAAAATCGTTTTTTCTGATGATAGGCAATATCACCATGCCACCCTTGAATTGGAATATCCGGTTTTTCTTGCAGTAACCCCTGAATTCGTTCAAACTGGTCATTGATCAGCGCCTTAAGCGGACCTATATACAGCACGCCAACTGATTGTGACGGTGATTGCTCCAACAATGTGAGCACTGGCAGCAGGGCAGCTTCAGTTTTGCCGCTCGCAGTGCCGCTCATAATCAATATGTGATCGCTCGTATCCAAAATAGCGGGAATAGCAGCCTTCTGAATGTCACGTAGATCCGTCCAGCGATTCTGGTAGATATAGGTTTGAATGAACGGCGCTAGCCGCGCAAATGGGTCAGTTACGTTCATAAAGTAAATCCAGCAAAAGAAGAATCATCATCAACAATCTCGTTCTGTGGCGTCAATACATCTGGATTTACTTGCTGGTGAGAAGCAACAAAATCGCGTTTGTAAATAATATCCTTGAATGTGACAGCGCTATTACGTCGCATCATCTCCATTACAGCGATCAAGTCACGTGTTATCTCGCGCGGTGTCAATTGTTGCACCGATCCAATTTGCGCTGTTACAACCTCCATAAATTGCTGGAGATTGCCGTCAATGATCGTCGTTGTGTAACGGTAATGCAAAGCATGAATATCGCGTAGCTTTTGCAGCAGGACAAAAAGTTCCTCATTGGTAAGTGTATCTAAACGAACAAGAGGTCCCGCAAATGAGCGCCGCCCGTTCTGGGTAAACCGACTCTCCTGCAAACGAGAACGGAGCGCTTCATAACTATACAAGCCACGTTTTGGATCTTCAACAAGTTGAGGTGTGCCACTGAAAATCAAGCCGATATGTTGGGCCACGCCCTGGTTGACATCATTGAACAGGGTCAATAGCTGCTCATAATTATTGTTTCGCGAAACACTACTGCTAATTTTGTAGAGATTGACGGCCTCATCGAAAAAGATGACCAGACCTTTATAGCCAATCAGTTGAAAGAAAGAGGCAAAGAGCTTGAGGTAATTGTACCAGTTCTTATCCGTAACCATCGAATTGACTTGCAGGTTCGCGCGAACCTCGCTGAGCAATTGATATTCCCCACGCAACCAACGTATCGCGTGCTCCATTTTCGCATCTTCGCCATTCTGATAGGCATGCCAGTACAGATAAAGCGCACGCGCGAAATCAAAACTGTTTGACAAAGCGCTGATCGAACGGAGCGTCTCCTGCACCTTTTGCTGGACCAGAAGTGAGAAATTTGGGTCATCAGGTGACAGATTTGAAGAGCGCATGACCTGTTCCTGAATAGCATTCATCCAATGTTCGAGTAGTGGGGTAAAAGCCCCACCTTCAGGACGAGTACGAATGGCCATGTTCTTCAATAATTCGCGGTAGAGATTGACACCCTGACCACCTGTGCCGGTCAAACGACGTTCAGCACTCAGATCGGCATCCGCGACCACAAAATTGCGTTGCAGCGCATAGTTACGAATAACCTGAAGCATAAAGCTTTTTCCCGAACCATAAGGACCAACAACTAACCGGAAGCTCGCCCCCCCTTTGGCAACGCGGTAATCGAGATCATCGAGCATGGCCTCGATCTCTGCACGACGCCCAACCACAACATGTTCAAGACCAATGCGCGGCGTGACGCCGTTGCTAAATGCTTGCAGAATCGCGCTACTATGACGCGGTGAAATCTTACGTTCGCTCATGAAAATGCTTACCTTCCTTTAGCAGAATTATACCAACGGATCAGATTTTCTGCTATGGTGCGAAGATGAAGAGAAATAGTTAGTGTATCAGGATCAATCAGCAAATCTCCAAGTTGCTCATCGACAGGAGAGTTAATCTCATCAATAAGCCGGGAAACAGGACGATGATCTTTGCGTTCCGCCGTAGTTAATTGAACAGATTGTTTCTGACAAAGCAAGCTTATTATTTCCCAGTGTTCAGGTTGCCACTGTTGAAGGATGATCTGCCAATCCTCATCCACCTCTGGAGCAGATCCAGTAGTTTCTCTGACTATAGGAGCCGCAGGAGCCGGATCTGGCATGAATGTAATAGATGGTTGCTTCTGTGCCTCTTCTGCCTCAACAATCAAGCGCTCTTGCAATTGCTCTGATTCCTCATGCAACCTGGTGATTTTCTTCTGGTTGAGATCGATGGTAAGGCGTATTGGTAACGGAGCGGATTTGGTCATTGTCTTCGTGCCATGTTGAAGAATAAGTGGTTGCTCAGGCTTCTGTTTAGTCTCTGGATTGACCAGATTGAAAAGATAACGGGCGCAGAATTGTTCATAGTATTGTTCAGATAAATGCAATACTCGCATGATTACTGGACTTAATGCGCGTTTTGAAGTCACCGAAGTGAGCATCCACTGCCATTTCAACTGAAACAATGTCCAGGATTGAGCACTTCCGTCCAACAATTGATCCAAACATTGAAAAATGACCAATGTCCATGAATGTGAAATAAGTGTAGGCTCATCACGCAATGTTACAAGTGATGCCACCGTCACATAGCTATAGATAGCGGAGTCACCATCTGGTTGAATAGCCTGAGCAGTCGGTTGATTCTGCAAAAGAGCAACACGTCGCGTATCAAATCCCATAACCTCTTCTGCTCGTAAAACTTGTGATACCCGTTGTTGTTGAATAGTGTTCATAAGGTCATAAGAGTTATGTGGCCACTCAAACCAGACAGCATATTGTTGAACAAAACGTTGATTTTGCCCACGTGCTGCTAAGAGGGCATTCATATCCAGCGTATGTTGTTGATACTGATATGTTGCAGTTGTGATATAATTGCCAATCCCATTTTCGTATTTATGGATCAATGTGCGTGTGGGCCTCAACGTAGCAATAGATACAATGGGATTAGATTGAGTAATTTTTGCCGCCATATCATCACTTATCTGGTTATAGTGGCGCAAAGTCGGTAGCTGTTCACTGATGAAAAGAGGAACGCCAGCGCCTTGAATTGTGATAGAACCACCCTGGAGTAATTGAATCAACACAGGAGTTAATGCCTGATGAGGAAACCGAATGATAGCCTGGTTTGCAAACAATACGTCAACCTTCTGCTGAGGTATCTGAATGGTAGATAGAAATTGAGGGTAATTGCATTGTAATGCAAGCGTAAGCCATCCACTTCGAGCATCAGAAACGATCACTCGCATGGCAAAATTGGTAATAAGCTGAAAATCAGCACGGGTGGGCAGATAATAATGCAGATTAGGAATGATCGAATTCATTAAGAAATCGGCTTGCTGTACAGGCACGAGCAAATTCTTCAATTGTAAATCAGCAGCGTTTGATGGATGATTGTTCAGCGACCAGATTTTTGTTCCTTTGTGAAACCAACCCATTCCCAGGTAGTAGTCGGCGCCTTCATAACGACCTTCTATGTATACTAAAGAACGATTAATCGTCCAAATTAACCCAAAATCCTGTGGTTGGCTTACTTCTTCTAATTCGGCTAAAACAGACGAGTCGATAATCAGCTTTTTAGATGCCAATGGTAGAAGATACTGCCATAACTGCTTGATCAGCGGATAAGGTTGAGGACCGGCGTGTATATGATGATCTTCAATCCACCTGATAAACTGCTCTGGCAAAACATGACGTAGCATTGATGCTTGCCAGTTCTTTAGTGGTTGATTGTTCCTATACAACTGGACTTCGATGCCACCATTTACGAGTGCGAATTTGATCACCAATGGAGAAAGCCAGGGAAATACAATTGATAGAGGAGAAGTCCGAATTTTTTCCATAATAATTACCACCAGAGGAGTTTTATTGTTTTTATCAGTTTAGCGATTTACATGACTACTGTCAAGGAAAGAGGTTTATCGCTTGAAAAATCTTCTTGGTGAATAGGCCCATTTTCTGTTGCTATATGGTTGCTACATGTGTGGAGAAAAGGCAGCAATAAAGGCCCTCTCGGATAACTATTAGAGCCATGTGAGACAGCCTGAATCATAAAGTGTCGGTGGCGGGATGCGGCCAGGAGTGTTTTTGGACGTTCCTGGCCATCCTTCCTGTGACTTCTATTGAGGCTTCGCATTCGTCTCCATTCGGATTTGTTCGCTGGTGGTTGTGGCGTTCCTGTCAACGTTCATGTCAGCACTCTATAAAACTCTTTTCCGCCATCTATCCGCCACTTTATTGGACATCCTATCCTTCATCCATCATTCTCTCTGGGAGACCCCTCATCTGTGTTATGAAAACAGTTTGTCTGCTATAGTCGTTCATGACAGTAAACCCGGCAATATCTATGACCCTTTCGGACATTTCCTCTGTTTCTTGCATCTCGAGTCCTCCTCTCCGGTGGACTCTACGCTATCAATTTTCTCTAAATCTGTCAATCACACTGCGGAATGTGGGCTCTCAAATCAATTTGTCGCGCTTGTATCACTTGTAACGCTTGTATCAGAGATGAGCAAGGTGTATATGATCTATTTTTACAGAGTATTCCCCATGATGATACGCGCCACTTTTCCAGGAGCCTGTACGTGAGGCATATGTCCAACACCGGGCAAAAGCGCAAGCTCAGAGTTGGTGATACCGTTATGTAAATCGTAGGCACACGTGATTGGAAACACGCGGTCCTGTTCTCCCCAGATGATGGTAGCAGGAACTCGGATATCAGCTAACACCTCATCCAATTCTTCGCGTGGGTCATAGTTGCGAAAGAAACCGGCAGTGGCAGGGGTTTGTGAGTTACGTATAACGGCATCCAGCACAAATGGAGGAATTGGCAACGAAATGCCCATAGTATACTCAAGTGAGTGCCGCGCGGAAGCGCGATCTTCAGCATATGGAATGCGCATACCCTCGCGCCTCAAGCCAGCACTGTTGAGCAGATAGAGCCGTTCTCGGGCGCGTACACCAGGTATTCTTTGCTCAACATTGCTATGAGTGCTGCCCAGACTTCAGCGGAACTGCCAAGGCCATGAATCAGTATGATGGGCATACCACGTCTCCCAGCGCAGTAGTAGTGCATAGCAACGCCATCCAGGTTGCATGTTTCTTCGCGTATGCCAATAAGCAGCATGGCAGCGCGAATCACATCGTTCATGGTTTCCCTTGGACGACGATAGATACGCACTGCCAGGGTCGTCAGGCCACCAACAGCGGCAAGAGTTAGAAGCGCTGGAACAACAGGAAACGATTTTTCTTTTGTTGCTATAGACATACAAAACTCTTGTGAATACCTCCAGCGGGCACTCCCTGTGGAGCGCCCGTTAGAGATTACTACTTGGAGTTCTTGACTCAACAATGTGCCTATTCACCACCACCACTAACAACCACCTCTGACATGTTCTCGAGATTCAACTCGACTACCACATCCTTGTTGCGTTTCTCCGCATGTCCCCAGATGTAGAACACTGTCGTGAGTAACACGATGATAATCAGTGGTACGAACTGGGTCAGTTCGTAGGTAAGTCGATCAAGACCGCTACCGGCAATAGTGGAATCCGTCGGGATAAGGATGAAATAGCCGGCGACAGCTGCATACACCAAAGGCAGCAACGTGACGATCCAGACACCGACCATGCCACCAGGTACCTTATATGGGCGAGGCACATTGGGATACTTGTAGCGAAGCAACAGGAATGACGGGAAGATAAACAGGTACGACAGGACTGTTGTCGAGATAACAAAACCAAGCACCAGCTCGAATAGCGTAGTAATACTACCAGTGCCCAACGCAGTGATCAAAATTGCTGCCAACATCGTTACCGTTGCTGTGATTCCAGACATGATATTCACGACGATCGGCGTGCCATATTTACCACTGAACCTACCTAAGAAGGATGGGGCAGTGCGATCAAGCGCGGCAATAGCATAGGTGCGGTCGGCGCCAATGATCCACGAATTAGCACTGGAAGCCAGGCCAACCACAACACTTATAGCAACAAGCCAGCCAAGGACGGTGGCTATGCCTGAAGGCAAGATGCTATCAACAACTTGATACGCTTTGAGGAAGCCGCCCGCGTTGGAGAGCTGGCTCTTCGTGAGAGTGAAGAGAATAACAGAGATCGGAATGGCATAGGCAATCGCTGCAACAATGCCCGCACGGACCAACGAACGAGGCACATCGCGCTGGGGATTGACCATTTCTTCGCCCGCACCGTTCTGTAGTTCAAAGCCGACCCAGTTAAAAATCAACACGGGAAGAATGCCGCTCACAATTAGAGCCCAGTCGTGGGGGATCAAATCAACAGCAGTCACATGCTGGCCAGTAGAGTGACCGCCAAAGAAGAAGGCCAGCGCCAGCACAGTGAACACCGCGAAGAGTGCGAATTTGGCATAGGAACCAAAGACGGAGAGCCATTTGCCGACGTGCAGGGATAGGATAGCGGACCAGGTTACCCCCCAGATGAAGATGAGCGCAACCACAATTCTGAAAATGGTGTTGGTCACGACGCTCCCACCGATCTGGGCATTCGGGTCACCATAGAAGAATGTAGCAAGGGCGGCGATGGCCGTTACCGATAGCGTCCCACCGACCCACAACGGGTTGGAGATCCAGTAGAGCAAGGAACCCAGGGCAGCAAAATAGCGTCCGCCCGCCATTTTACACCACACATAAACGCCACCTTCCTGGGTAAAGGTGGTGCCAAGTTCAGCAGTGAGCAAACCATAGGGGATGAGGAACGTTATAGCCGAAATAAGCAGCCAGGTGAGAACTTGCGCTCCACTTGAAGAAACGGCACCGAGTGTGTCAATTCCAATAACTGCAGCAATGGTGATAAATATCATGTCGAAGATCTTGAACTCTTTGCGGAGTTTCTTTTTCTCCTCAAGAGTTGCCTCGGATGTGACTTCACGGATACTTGTGTCCATGCGTGGTATCCTCCTTTACGCCAATTAATTCCTTAGCGTATATTTCAACACATCGATGAGTTGATCGTTGCATCTGCCGACTGTGACAAAAGACGGTGAATACTACGGTGAGTATGAAGTTGCACATTTACGATTGCTTATTTTACTGTAAAAAGCACCTCCTTGAGTATTACTAGCGAATGACATAAAAAGACAGAATGAAGAAAAAGGAGTAGAGCTGGCAACTCCAACTTTTGCGATAGTATACCATAATCTCTGGAATTTGCAACTCAGATTGCAAGCCTGCAAGCCACTTTGTAGACTCTGATTAGAAGTTCAAACATTCAAACTATAGGAACTCTCGATTCATATAGTTACGATAAGCGCGATCCCAACACCCACGATTGCGCCAACGATTACCTGGGTTGGTGTATGCCCAATGAGTTCGCGCAGGCGTTTTTCGGCAAAAGGCTTTCCCTGAAACGCTTCATCGATCATCTGG
>WNFA01013142.1_pt1 | contig 12931 bp, 12 predicted proteins | sample 5400481 | NCBI WGS metagenome assembly WNFA01 (sample SAMN13153340, study PRJNA577476) | soil metagenome | isolation source: 120 cm saprolite under Douglas fir tree site 2 hole 1 replicate 2 | place: USA:California | collected 2015-04-18 | reverse complement strand
GGCGAAGAAGCGCTTCATGGGCCCCTCCGCCAGATAGAGGCTGATGGCGCGCGCGCCCATGGGGCCGCTCGTGTTCACCCGGAAGAAGTAGCGGTGCCAGGCCTTCGCGGTGAGGGCGCCCGCCCCGTTGATGGTCGACATGAAGATCACCTTCCACTCGGGGCACTTGGCGGAGACGGCGAGCGCCTCCGACGAGAGGACGACACCGGTCAGGAACTTCACCCCGTCCTTCTCCACGAGCTTCTGGGCCTTGCGCACGGCGGTGGCGGGATCGCCGCCGGTGTCCTCGTAGATGAACTCCACGGGCCGGCCGAGAATACCCTTGCCCTTGATGTCCTTGGAGAAGAGCTCGGCGGCGCGCTTGGCCTGGATCCCGTACTGGGCGTTGCTCCCCGAGAGCGCGGCCGGCATCCCGATCTTGATCGGTCCGCCTTGCGCCCACGTCCGCCGGAGGAACGCCGGGACGCCCAGGCTTGCCCCGACGCCGCCGGCCACCGCCACATGCAGAAAGTCACGCCTTCTCATGATGGATTCTCCTTGTCACGCCTGCGCGGGCTGGGCCACCCAGAGGACCGACGACACCTCGCCGAACTCCCGCCACAGCTTGCGCCAGGAGTCGCCGCCGTCGTCGCTGCGATAGAGATAGCCGTAGCGGCTCGCGGCGAGGACGGTATCGGGAGCCGAGGCGGGCAGGCTCACCGTCCAGACGGCCGAGTTGGGCTGAACGGGAAGTCCCAGGCTCTGCCACGTGGCGCCCGCGTCCCGAGAGCGCATCACGGTGCCGATGCGGCCCGGCGTCGTGTCCCCGAGCGTCACAAACACGGTCCGCGGATCATTCGGCTTGACCGCGATGCCGCGCGGGTAGTGCCAGGGGAAGACCTCGCGGGCGCGCGCCGCCTCCCAGGTCGTGCCGTCATCGGTGCTGCGCCAGACGTCGTCGTTGACCACGGTGAAGACCGCCTTGGGCGGGCCTGCGACCACGAGGACATTGTGGACGTCCTGGTTCGGGATCTGGCCGTTCACTTTCGTCCACGTCTCGCCGCCGTCGGCGCTGTGCCGGACGCCGTCCACCTCGAGACCGACCCAGACATGCCGATGATCAGTGGGATCGATGGCGATCCCCGTGGGCCGAGGGATGCCGACGTTCGGGCAGTCCGCGGCGATGTCCACGGCCAGCTGCTCCCAGGTCTTCCCGGCGTCGGTGGTGCGATAGATGCCCGGCTTGCTGGGCGTCCCCGTCCCGGCGAACATCACGCTCGGATCGACTGGGTCGATGGCCATGCTCCAGACCATGGACCCCTTCATCGGCGTGTCCAGCAGGCGCCAGTGGACGCCGCCGTTGTCGCTCTGGTAGAGGCCCATGTCGGTCCCGGCGTAGACGACGTTCGGACGCCGCGGATCCGAAAGCAGCGCCCGCACAATGCAGTCGGAATGCATGCCCTGGCGCACGCTGGCCCGAGTCCAGCTCTCGCCGTCGTCGGCGCTCATCATGACGCCCTGGCCGATCGTTCCCACCAGGATGGTTCCCTTGTTCGCCATAGCCCACCTCCTGACGTCGCCTGAACCGTTTCGGCTTTCCCGCGCCCGCGACTATACGCCTATCGGCGGGGCTCCGCGACCACGCGATCACAAGGGCACCGAGACGAAGCCGGTGCCTCGGCCGGGCTGGACGACGCCACGTGAAGGGGCTATTCTCTGAGCCCTCCGTAGCTTGGTCGGGGGGTCTATGCGAGCCTGGACCGTTGACGCCGATGACATCCGCGTGGCGGAGGATTTTGACGAATCGCTGCTCCACCGGACTCCGGAGATCGACAGCTTCCTGACGCCGGACAGGGATGACAAGTTCATCGTCATCGCCACCAAGGGATTCGGGAAGACGCTCCTCCTGAAGGCCAAGCGGATTCTCTATCAGCGAGAGAGCCGGCCGGGGTGTCTCCCCACCGGCAACCTGCTCGACAAGCCGATCGGCGACAAGATATTCGGCCGGGAGGCTCTCGCGTTCTTCGCCGCTTCCCCGTTGCCGTGGTCAAAGCTCTGGCTCACCGCCATCGCCGTCGCCGCGCTCAAGCACGTCGGCGCGGTGGACGGTCTCAAGGTCAATCCGCGCCTGGCCGGGCTCATCGACGACGACCGGCTGCACGGCGTCATCGATCATTTCGTCCGGCTCCTTGACTTCACCCCCAGCGAGCTCCAGCGCTGCGCCACCGACACCGACGGACACCTCGTGCCGAGGCTGAGAGCCATAAAGGCCCCTCTCGCCATCTTCATCGATGGCGTCGATGAATATTTCAACAAGCACGTCGAGGTCCTGGACGTCAGCCCGAGCGTGACGGGGGAGCTATCGCCCAACGTGTGGTACTTCGCACAGCTCGGCCTCGTCGAGGTCGCCTATCAGCTCCGTCGGATCAACCATCATCTGAAAGTCTTCGCGGCCGTTCGGAAGGAGGCGTACGCGCGTCTGCCCCAGCGAACGGCCATGTCCCAGCAGTACCGGGGCAGCGCCGTCGACATCGCCTACTCCCCCGAGAGCCTGCGGGAGATCTTCACCAACAACATCCGACTCCTCAAGGCCGACCGGATGGTCCGCCCCGAACGCTTGCGGGCCGATCCCCTCCAGGCCTTTCTCGGGCGAACTCAGGTGACGCACACCTACACGCGCGAGGATGAGGAGGTCTTCGACTACGTGTGCCGACACACGTTGCTGCGACCGCGCGACCTGATGACCATCGGCGAGCGGCTCGCTGCCCTCAGGCCGGAGGAGCGACTCAACGAATACCGCCTCAAGGAAGAGGTCAACCTGGCGGCCACCGAGATCGCCTACGAGTACCTGGCCGAGATCGCTCCGCACCTCGGCCACCTGGAACTCGAGCGATTTCTGCAGCGGCTACCTGGGCACATCCTGACTCGCGACGAGGTGGAGATGCTTTTCGCCGAGCACAATGCCGGGGCCGCCGGCTTGGACCCGAAGCACGTGTTCTGCGCCCTGTATCGCGTCGGGCTTCTCGGGTACGTGCATCACGATCGGGTCCGCGGTGAGTCGGTGCAGCGGTTCCTACGCCCGGGGGAAGCGACGCTCGAGCCTGACGGCGTGCTACCGCGAGCCACCCACTACCTGGTGCACCCGGTCCTGTCAGACGTGATCGGCCGGGCCAATCCAGCCTATCTTCAGCGAATCGATCGGGTGAACGTCGTCGGCTACGGTCGGCCATGGCGTGAGACCGGAACCGTCGATCACACGGTTCGCGTCGACATGCTGTGTGTCTTGAAGGCCGACGTCTACGGGTTCGGGACTCTGATGCGGTCGGGAGCCGACGCCCCCGTCCGTGGGGCCCTGGAAAATGCCGTGAAGAAGTGGGGCCAGGGCGCGGTGGTCACCGAGACGAGAGGCGGTGACGCTCTCGTGATCGTGCACGACGATCCCGTGGCGCTGGCCCAGATGGCACGACGGATCATGGACGATGTCTACCAGGCTCCTGGACAGCCCCGTCTTCGCATGGCCTTGCACCACGGCGAAGTGCAGATACGTACGACCCTGCCGCCGTCATTGCCGGGGGCGACGCTATTCTATGCACCGCCCGAGTCGAGCCCCACGTCGAGCCGGGACAGATCTGGGCGACGGAAGAATTCCGCCAGCAGCTGTCCAAGAAGCCTTCGTTATGGCGGACGACGCCGGTGCCCGGACCCGCCGGAGACCGCTTCAACGTGAAGAAGGAGGGTGGGACGGAGCCAGATCTGTGGGTCCGGCTGTATCGTCTCGAGCTCTGAGGGAGGGGACGGGTTTCATACCGAAAAGCCCGACTGGGCTGAGTACCTCCCGGAAAGGAGACTCCAATGGCGGAGCGACTCGGACTGGCCGTTGCCGCGGTCAGTTCACGCACGGTTGAGCTCGCGAGCGAGCTGGCGGACGGCATCATGCCGTTTCTCTGGTCGGCGGAGCGCGTCAGGAAGAGCAAGGTGTGGATCGATCGCGGTCGGGCCAAGGCGTCCGGCCTCGGCACAGTCGATATGACTCTGGGGCTTCCGACCTTCGTCGGCGACGACGTCAAGGAGATGCGCGAAGCGGCACGCGCCAACCTTGGCCTGTACACGACGTTCCCGTTCTTCCAGAGGCTTTTCCGCGCGAGCGGTTCGCGTCCGAAGCCGATCAGATGGAAAAGGGAGGCGGAGGCGCTGCGCTGAGTGACCGAATGCTGGATGCCGTCTGTCTCACCGGGCCGATGCGCGCTGCCGGGAACAGCTCGGGGCGTTTCGCAGCGCCGGCGTCGACCTGCCGATCCTCGTCGCCCCGATCGGTGTCGACGGCGCGCGCGGCGTGATCAAGGCGTTTGGGTGTTAGCGTAGGGAGACTCGATCAACTCTCTTGGTGGCAGTGAGTGCCGCGGAGGCCGCCCATGGTGACCAAGGACTTTCCGATCTTTGACTGTGACAGCCATGTCGTCGAGCCGCCAGAGATCTGGGACGAGTACGTGCCCAGCGCCATCCGTGCGCGGGTGAAGACGCAGTTTCACTTCCACACGGACACGGACGTGCTTCACATCAATGGCCGGGTGGTCCCCGCCACGCGCGAGCGGTCCAACGCCGCGGAGGTGGGCTGGCCACGCTGGAGCAAGAAAGAGGTGGGGGCGCTGGTTCCCGGCACCGAGGAATGGCAGCGGAAGTTCGGGCGCCTGGCCGGATGCCGCGAGCCTCAGGCCCGGCTGCGTGACATGGACGCGCTCGGCACCGATCAGGTGATGCTCTTCCCGACCTGGTTCGTCCGCCTGGCCCTCGTCAAGGACGCCGAGGCGGCCGGCGCGCTGGCCCGCGCCTACAACGACTGGGTCTACGACTACTGCGCGGCCAACCGGCAGCGGCTCTTCCCCTGCGCCGTCCTCGCCATCCAGAGCGTCGAGCAGTCGATCGCCGAGCTGCGGCGGGTGGCCAAGCGAGGCTTCAAGGCCGCGGCCATCCGGCCCTGTTTCTGGAACGGGCGGTATCCCACGCTGCCCGAGTTCGATCCTCTCTGGCGGGAGTTCGAAGACCTCGGCGTGGTGCTCGCCATGCATACCTTTCCCTCGCGGGAGGCCTTGACCCCGGAGTGGGGCGAGCGCATCGCTCGGACGCGCGGGAGCGGCCACGGTCTGCTCTTCACGGACGAGGCCGTCGTCTATTCCCCGGGCCAGTTCCTGAGCAACATCGTGTTCAGCATGGAGCCCAGCATCGATGCGTCCGAAGCGCTCGGCTTCATCTTCGAGGCCATGACCTGGCTCACCACGGTGCTGATGACGGGATGGCTCGACAAGTTCCCGCGCCTGCGGGCGGCGGTGCTCGAGTCCAACGCCACCTGGCTGCCGCTCGTGCTCAGCCGGAGCCGGAACTTCCTCGATCTCTACGCCTTCCAGCGCGGACCCAAGGTGCGAGATCCCTACGAGGTGTTCTACGAGCGCTGCTTCATCGCCTTCGAGGGTGACGAGGAGCCCGTCTACCGCATGTGGGATCACTACGAGAACGTGGGACTGTGGTCCTCGGACTACCCGCATCACGACGCCGAGGACGGCTGGGAGGCGCTCGAGCTCATGGCGCGACACAAGGTGCCCGTCGCGGTCCAGCGCAAGCTGCTCGGGGAGAACGCGAGGCGCCTCTACGGCATCGAGCCCGTCATGGTGGTCACCGAGCGCGTCGAGCAGTACGAGCCCGCCAAGCTGCCCTGGTAGCGCGCCGCTACGCGCGCAGGAAGCTGCGGACCAGCTCCGCCACCAGGGCCGGCTGCTCGAGATGCGGCGCGTGGCCGGCGTCCTTCACCGTCTCCACGCGGGCGCCCGCGATCTGGCGCATGAAGTCCTCGGCGTAGACTGGCGGCACCAGGCGATCCTCGGCGCCCCAGATCAGAAGCGTGGGCGCCTTCACGCGGTGGATGCGCTTCTTCAGGCCTTTGTCAGGGATGGGCCAGATGAATTTCCCCGTGGAGCCCATGGCCCAGGTGAGGCCGACCTGCGCGGTGACGCGCGCCTCCTCGTCTTTCGGCGGCCGGCGCGGCGCGGGTAGGCCGCGGCCACCTCGCAGGCGACCATGGCGCCGAAGGAGTGGCCCACGAAGGCCGCGCCCTCGAGGCCCAGCTGCTCCAGCAGCTCCTCGTAACAGAGGATCAGGTCCCAGAGGCCGTCCAGATTATAGATGTCGTCGGCCGCGCCGGGGCTCGTTCCGGGATGCTCGGGGGCATGAACGGTGAAATGCTGAGCGAGCGCGTCGAGGAACGGATCCCAGTGGAGACCCCAGGGGCCGTGGAAGAAGACGAGGTTGGGACCGGCGCCCTTGGAGAGGACGCGCATGCGGACGCGACCCTGCCAGACGGGGAGCACGCGCGCTTGCGTGCCGTTGAGGCTGCTCATCGCGCGGTCACCGCGGGCTCGGAGCGCGCGCGCAGCTTCTCCGGCCACCAGTGGTTGACCCAGCCCTCGTCCTCCCAGAAGCCGCGGAGAGACGGGAGCACCTCGCGGGAGAAGAGATCCATGTTCTGCAGGGTCAGCTCGTGGGGCATGGAGCCGATCTGCAGGAGCACCATCAGGTTGCCAACGCGGAGACCCTTGACCACCTCTTCCTCGAGGCGCTGGCGCACGGTGGCGGGGCTGCCCGCGATGACATAGCCCTTCTCGACGAAGTCGCGGTAGCGCAGCTCCTTGGGATTCTCCGGCCGCCGCATGGGGTTGCGCGCGGTGGCCTGGAGGCTGCGGTAGTCCTGGTTGCCCGGCGGCGCGAACCACGCGGCGGGGACGTGGAGGCACTTGTGATAGAAGTACTCCACGTGCCGCGCGTAGAGCTCCTCCGCGCGCGCGTCGGTGTCGGCCACCGCCACCAGCTGCAGGAAGCCCGCGCGATACGGATTGGCCTCGCGCCCCTTCTTGGTCACCACGTCCCAGTAGCCGTTCATCATGCCCTTGGCCGATTTGGCGCCCGAGTAGCTGAGGAAGCAGTAGCAGACCTCGTTCTCGACGGCGAAGTCGAAGGTGCTGATGCTGCCCGAGCCCGGCACCCACACGGGCGGATGCGGCTGCTGGATGGGACGGGGCCACAGGTTCACGTTGGCGAGCTGGTAGTAGCGGCCGTTCCACGCGAAGATCTCGCGCGCCTGCCAGGCCTTCATGGTCAGGGCGAAGGCCTCGCGGTAGCGCTCGCGATGCTCCATGGGCGTGATGCCGTAGCAGAGGTTGACGTCCATGGGGCTGCCCAGGGGCAGGCCCGCCACGAGCCGCCCGCCGCTGATGCAGTCGAGCATGGCGTACTCTTCGGCCACGCGGATGGGCGGGTTCGAGGTGGGGAGCGTGGCGCCCATCTGCACGATGGCCACGGGCAGATCCTGGGTGGCCCGGGCGAGCACGCTGCCCATCAGGTTGGGGCTGGGCATGAAGCCGTAGGCGTTCTGGTGGTGCTCGTTGGTGCACACCCCGTCGAAGCCGGCGCGGGCCGCGAAGAGCAGCTCGTCGAGCGTCCAGTTGTAGTACTGCCCGACGCGGGCGGGGTCGGCCAGCTCCCACCAGGGCGGCGTCACCCACACGGATGGATAGCGCTTCTCGAAATCCTGCGGCAGCTCCCGGTGCGGCATCAGGTGGAACGCGCTGATCTTCATCGATTTTCCTCGCAGGGCTCGGAGTAGGCTGGCGTGGCTTCTGGTGCCCCACAGTACTGCCGGGCTCATGGGAGTGTCAATCGGCACGCTCTCCGTGCCGACCCACTTTCACCGTCCATGCGTGTGCGGTAGACTCCCACTCTGCCTGGCAAGCTCGGCGGCCGGAGTGCGCTCGAGAACACGGTGGGGAAATGCAAAGGGGGATCGGCATGCGCAAGGTTCGAGTGACCATCGCGGTGGCCGTGGTCGCCGCGTTGGCGTTTTCGGTATTCGCGCGGGCCCAGGAAGGGCCCATCATGATCGGCTCGTCGATCCCGCTCACCGGGGGCGTGGCCACCTTCGGCCAGCATTCGCGCTGGGGCTCCGAGCTGGCCATTGCCGAGGCCAACGCCAAGGGCGGGGTGCTCGGGCGCAAGCTCGAGATCGACTTCCAGGACAATCGCTGCAACCCCGCGGAGGCCGTGAAGAGCGTCACCCAGATGCTCGCCGAGAAAAAATACGTCGCCATCCTCGACGGGCTGTGCAGCTCGGTGGTGCTAGCCATCATGCCCCTCGTCGAGCGGGCCGGGGTGCCGCTGGTGGTGGCCAACGCCTCGGCCACGTCGATCGCCGAGCGCTCGGGCGTGGGCGGCAACAAGTGGACCTTCAAGGTGAATCCGACGGACGCGAGCATGCTGGACGCGCTGATCGGCTGGCTCGACAAGGACGGCAAGGCCAACAACATCGCCTTTCTCGGCGAGGATACGGATTTTGGCCGCGCCGGATCAACCGGGCTCGAGAACGCGCTGAAGAAGCGGAACCTCAAGCTCGCCACGGTGGACTTCTTCCAGAAGGGTGCCCCGGACTTCACCCCCGTGTTCACCAAGATCAAGGCGAAGAAGCCCGCCTTGCTGGCTCTCTACGCGGTCGATGCCGATTTCCAGAACGCGATGCGCCAGTGGTACAGCCTCGGGGGCGGCGTTCCCCTGACCGGCCGCGTGCTCGTGGACCAGGTGCCCAAGGAGATCATGGATAGCGGCTTCCTGGACGGCACGACCTCGGTCCAGCCGTATGATCCCTCCGTCGATACCCCCGGCAACCGGGCGTTCGTCGAGGCGTTCAAGAAGCTGCACAACGTGCCGCCGATCCTCGTCAGCTTCGAGGCGTACGAGGCGACCAAGGTGCTGATCGACGCCATCCGGCGCGCGGGCAGCACCAATCCGGCGGCCGTTCGCGATGCCCTCGTCACCACCAAGCTGCCGTCGATGCTCGGGACCACCATCGAGTTCGACGATCACAACCTCGCCCACAACAACGCGATCATCCTGACCATCAAGGGCGGCAAGGTCGTGATCGTGGGGATGAGCAAGACCTGATGCATCGTCGTCAGTGGACCTGAGCTTCTACATCCAGCTCCTGCTCAACGGCATCGTGATCGGTGTGATCTACGCGCTGGTCGCGATGGGGCTCTCGCTGATCTTCGGCGTCCTGGAGATCGTCAACTTCGCCCATGGCGAGTTCTACATGCTGGGCGCCATGCTCGCCTACTTCCTCTCCATGAACGTGGGCCTGGGCTACTGGCCGACCGTGCTGGTGGTGACGGCGGTCGCGGTGGCCCTCGGCTATGTCCTCTACGAGGCCCTGCTCGGCTCGCTGCGCGCCCAGAGCTTCGAGCGCAGCATCCTGCTGACCCTCGGCCTGTCCATGGTCCTGCAGAACGGGGCGGTGTTTCTGTTCACCACGACGCCCAGGATGATGCAGACGCCCTATAGCTACCGCAACATCATCCTGGGTGACGTGCGCGTGTCCGTCATGCGCCTGTTCGCCCTCGGCCTGGGCCTCCTCGCCTTTGGCGCGCTCTATCTGATCCTCTACCGCACCCGCGTGGGCAGGGCGATGCGCGGCGCCGCGCAGAACCGCGAGGCCGCCTTGATGGTGGGCATCGACCCGCGGGCCGTGTCGCGCCTGGCCGTGGCCATCGGCATCGGGCTGTCAGGTCTGGCCGGCGCGGCCCTCGCCCCCGTCTATGCCGTGCATCCCCTCATGGGCTTCAGCTTCGTGTTCAAGGCCTTCGCGATCATCATCATCGGCGGACTGGGCAATATCTCCGGCGCGGCCATCGCCGCCGTGGCCCTGGGCATCCTGGAAAGCGTGGCGGGCGGGTTTCTTCCGCTCGTCATGGCCGACGCGCTCGCCTTCATCGCCATGATCGCGATCTTGTTGTTGCGGCCGCAGGGCCTGTTTGGACGCGGGGTCCGGGTGTGAGGGCCGGATGGCTGCGCGCGCTCCTGGTCGTGCTCGGGGTGGCCGCGCTCTTCGCGATCCCCAAAGTGACGGGCAACGAGTATGTGCTGGCGCTCGGGGTCAGCTTCGCCACCTTCTCCGTGCTCTCCGGCGGCTTGAACCTGGTGTACGGCTATACCGGATTGCTCTCCTTTGCCCAGGTCGGCTTCTTCGGGATCGGCGGCTACACGGCGGCGCTGCTCGTGACGGAGCAGGGCTGGTCGCTATGGGCGGGCGCGGCGGCGGGCGGCGTGCTCGCGGCCCTTGTCGGTCTCGTGATCGGCTACTCGTCGCTGCGGCTGTCGCGCCATGCCTTTGCCATCGTCAGCCTCAGCTTCGCGCTGCTGTGCCTCATCGTGGCGCTCGAGTGGGTGTCGCTCACCCGGGGCGCGATGGGCATTCCCGGCCTGCCCATCCCGACCTTGAGCCTGCCCGGCGGCCTGCGCTGGCGGCTCGGGCGCGCCATGCGGGCGATCAAGCTGAACGAGCCGCTGGCCCAGTCGCAAGGCGTCAACCCGCTGAGCTACAAGCTGCTCGCCATCGCGCTGTCCGCGCTGCTCGCGGGCATCGTGGGCGGCCTGTTCGTGTTCTACCTCACGATCGTCGACCCCTCGATCTTCGACTTCTACTACACCGAAACCATGCTGATCATGGTGATCATCGGCGGGCCCGGCAGCTTCTGGGGCGTGCTGGGCAGCAGCGCCGTGCTCGCCGCGCTCCCCGACCTGCTTCGCTTCACCACCGATTTGCGCATGGTGCTCTACGGCGCCGTGCTGATCGTGGCCATGCTGCTGTTTCCCGGCGGGGTAGGCGGCTGGCTCCAGCGCCGTCGCCGGGCGCGGTGGCGTCGGCCAGAGGTGATGGCTCCATGACGGCGGCGCTGCTGCAGGTGAGGGGCCTGACGAAGCGGTACCTGGGCCTGACCGCGGTCGACGATGTGTCGTACGAAGTGGAGGCGGGGACTGTCGTAGGGCTGATCGGTCCGAACGGCTCGGGGAAGAGCACCATCGTCGATTGCATCAGCGGCTTTCAGCCGGCCGATGGCGGCCGCTGGTTCCTCGACGGCCACGAGCTGACGGACCTGTCTCCCCACCGGATTGCCCGCGCCGGCATGACCCGTACCTTCCAGACCGTCCGCGCCTACGACGAGCTGACCCTCCTGGACAATCTCTGTGTCGCGGCGCAGGAAAGCGATGGGGTCGGATGGCTGCAGGCACTCGGGCGCGGCTCCCGACTGCGCGGGGCGGAGAGGGCGGCGGAGGCGCGCGGCCGCGATTTGCTCGCCACGGTGGGGCTGGCCGACTATGCGGGGGCGCCGGCGGGGATACTGTCCTACGGTCAGCGCAAGCTTCTCGCCATCGCCGCCAGCATGATGGCGCGCCCGAAGCTGGTCGTGCTCGACGAGCCCGTGGCCGGGGTCAATCCCACGATGATCCGGCGCATCGAAGAGGTGATCCACCGGCTGAATGCCGAAGGCGTGACGCTGATCATCGTCGAGCACAACGTGGACTTCATCATGTCGCTGTGTCGTCGCGTGATCGTGCTGGAAGCCGGTGGCAAGATCGCCGACGGGCCGCCCGCCGTGATCCGGAGCGACCCGCGTGTCCTCGCCGCCTATCTCGGCCAGAGAGGCGCCGCCGAGCTGGGTCACGGCCGTCGCTGACATGGCCGCCGCTGACATGGCCGCCGATGGCATCATCCTGGAGCTCGATGGGCTGTCCGTCGGCTACACTGATGAGCCCGTCGTGGTGGACTTCTCGACCGCCATTCGTGTCGGCAGTGTCACCACGGTGATCGGGCCGAACGGAGCGGGAAAGTCCACGCTGCTGCGCGCCGTCTATGGGCTGACCCGGCACTTCGCCGGGAGCGTGCGCTTCTTCGGCCAGGCCATCGAGCGCCTGCCACCCCGGGAGCGCCTGAAGCTCGGGATCGGGTTCGTGCCACAGGGCCGCTGCAATTTCCCGCTGATGACGGTGCGGGAGAATCTCGAGCTGGGCGCCTACACGCTGCGTGGTCCGGCGGTGGCCGCCGCCGTCGAGCGGGCCCTGGCGCAGTTTCCCCCGCTCGCGTCGAAGCTCTCCGTGCTGGCCGGCAATCTCAGCGGCGGCGAGCAGCAAATCCTGGAAACGGCCATGGTGCTGGAGGCGGGACCGAGGCTGCTCCTCCTCGACGAGCCGTCGCTCGGCCTGTCGCCCGCCAATCAGGATCAGATCTTCGCCACCATCGCCGAGCTGCGCGGTCGCGGGCTGACCATCCTGGTCGTCGAGCAGAATGCCCACGGCGCCCTGCAGATCTCCGACACCGGCATCGTCATGGAGCTCGGCCGCCTCTTCATGGCCGGTCCGGCCGCCGAGGTGATCGCCGATCCGCGGATCAAGGTGGCGTATCTGGGCGGTGAGGGGACCGACCGGCGCTAGGTCACTCGCCCGGTGCGTGCCGGGGTCGCGGCGCGGATGGCCGTCCGGGCCGCGTCCGCCTCCGCGGGCGGGAGCTGGGTGATGCGAACGGCCCGCTCCACGAATCGGTCCTCCTCGCCCACGATCAGCAAGTCCAGGAACCTCATCATGCCCAGGCTCGAGGCGCGACGGCCGGAGGCCGCGGCCCGCGTGGCCTGCTTGCCGAGCAGGATCGAGATGCTGCGCGTGACGCGCGGCACTACGTGAGAGGCTGGCTCGTCGTCGATCTGAACCCGATACACACCCTCGGGGTCCACGCCCTCGACGCTCAGCGGCTGCGCGCGACACACGCTGACCACCATGCGGGTTTCGCCGGTGCGAGGATCGTGGCGGGCGTCGAGGACGGTCAGGCCCTTGTTGCTCGGCTGCCGGACCAAAGGTGCCTCCACCGTCTCCGCCTTGAAGCGAAGTGTCACCTGCGAGCTCGGCGAGAGAGGCGGCACGGTGACGAAGGCCTCCTTCACCACATGCACCAGCTCTTCGGCGCCCATCCAGACGCTGCCGAACGGTTGCCGCTGCTCGACCACCATCCCGGCGATGCGCCGCGCGGTGGGATTGGCCACCGTCACCTCTCGGCCGCCATCCCGAACCTGGAAGACGAGCGCCTCGT
>WNFA01010561.1_pt1 | contig 12931 bp, 11 predicted proteins | sample 5400481 | NCBI WGS metagenome assembly WNFA01 (sample SAMN13153340, study PRJNA577476) | soil metagenome | isolation source: 120 cm saprolite under Douglas fir tree site 2 hole 1 replicate 2 | place: USA:California | collected 2015-04-18 | reverse complement strand
TCTCGCTCTTCCCTCTCTTGATGCCGTGATTGACAAGGTGTGTGAAGGACTTAACCAGCTGGAAGCCGATCCTGAGCATCTCCGTTCTATGACCTACTTCCCTCATTTTAGAAATGTCTCTTAGAACGCAGATTGGTATTAGCTGGTACGTCTTCTTTACGGGAAGAAAGGATACCTACATCTATGACTATCTGGACATTACTGCTCACGCTGGCCTTCACGCTTTACATGACGGGCATCATCTGGAGCATGCAAGTGTTAGAATACCCGCTCTTTGCAAAGGTCGGTCGTGATGAATTTCTCTCCTATCATGCTGCCCATAATCGCACGCTGCCCTTTCTTGTGATACTCCCTCAGTGCTTGCCCTGGTAAGTGCAGTGTTGCTGCTTTGGATTCGTCCTTCGAGCATACCTCTCTGGTCAGTGGTGCTGGTTGTTGGGCTTGATGTAGCAGTCCTCATATCCACTGCTGTGGGCCAGGCACCCTTGCACGCGAAGTTAGACCGTGAGGGCTTCTCCGCCGAAGTCATCAGTACCCTCGTCCGAAGCAATTGGATACGTACCGCGTTGTGGACGATCAACGCACTGCTGCTCCTCGGTATGACTGCGACGGCTCTTCTTGCTGCGAGGTAGGTCCATACCAGCACGCGAGCGTAGACGTTCATGTGCTTCGGTTGCTTTGTCAACCTCTGCCACGAGTAGCTTACTCAATCAAAACAGACCATTGCCGATACGCTCGGCAGCCCTTCTCCGCGCAATGCCAGTTGCCGCCACGTATCTCCTCCATCGTAGCTGGCATAGATGCGCCCATCGCCCAGGCCCGCGTAGAGTTCACCCGGTGCGCTCGCAAGGGCATACGGAAAACTGTTGAGCGGCTGCGGCAGTCCGCCTCCCAGCGCCTGCCATGGCCCATTCCCGCGCCAGCGGTAGATAAATGCCTGCGCCGCGCCGTTACTGTGCGCCTGTCGCGGACCAGGACTCGCCGAGATGTACCAGCAATCGGAGTCTTCAGGGTCCAGCGCCAATCCCCACGTGTAATGGCGGTCACGCCCAGCGTCGGCGGCTCGCCACGTCCATCCCCCATCGTGGCTCCAGGCTGCGCCGCCACCACCCGCCTCGTAGGCACGGCCCTGCACGTTTGGATGCCATGCCAATGCATGAACGTCGCGTTGCGCGCCGGGGCGATGGTCGCTCCATGTCTGCCCGCTATCTTTGCTATACATCAGGCCGCCTAACTCAATACCGACCAGCAGGAGCCCCGCGTCATGTGGATTGGGGGCAATCCAGCGCACATGCGAGGTCCACGGGCGCGGCGGAAAGCTCCACGTTGGGGCAGAAGGAATACTGCGCAGTGCGGCCAGTTCTTCCCAGCGTTGCCCACCATCGCTGCTGCGGAAGAGCATGCTCGGCTCGCAGCCGGCATACACGCTCCCATCTGCCGGGCTGACAGCCAGCGAAAAGACATCCGACTGTGGCAAAGACATGTCCTGCCAGGATACACCACCGTCGCTGCTCTTCCAGACTCCTTTGCCGCGTGAGCCAGCATAGAGCGTTCCTGGCTCCTTTGGATCGAGCGCGAGGCACTGCATACCGCTGCCGGTCAGCGTTCGTGTCACCACCCACTCGTCCCCCTGTTGCATAATCTGGGCGAGCCCCTCGCCTGTGGCCACAAATAGCTTCATCATACCTGAACCTCCTCAGGCTAACCAATCCTTCAAGTTTTTTTACCGTTCTTCTATCATATCACTCCGTTCCCATCCCGTAAAAACAGTTTCCCATATCGGTTCTGACATCAACTGTGATTTTTCCATACACGATTGTTTTTTTGTTTGATATCAGCTATGCTTGTAATCGAGTTTTCCGGTTGGGAAGCGAACGAAAGGTCTTACTCCTCGATAGCTCTCCACTCGTGAGGCGAATACAAAAGGTAAAGAGGCGTTCTACACGCGAGCATGCCAATGATATGAAAGAGGAAGGACTATTCCTTAATGATGAAATCCTCAAACCCTGCCGGGACTTTGGCGGCTGAGCTGCGTGCCTCCGTTCGTGGCGAAGTGCGTTTCGATAATGGCAGTCGAGCGCTGTACGCGACAGATGCCTCTAATTACCGGCAGGTGCCGGTAGGCGTCGTCATCCCCAAAGACGTGGATGATGTCATTAAGACCGTAGCGGCGTGCTGCCGCTACAGCACGCCTATCTTTACGCGTGGTGGTGGCACGAGCCTTGCTGGACAGTGCTGCAACGCGGCAGTTGTCATCGACATGTCAAAGTACATGAACCAGGTCATCTCAATAGACCCACAGCAAAAACTAGCGCACGTCCAGCCGGGCGCCATTCTCGATGACCTGCGCAATGCAGCGGAACACTTTAAACTCACGTTTGGCCCGGACCCGGCTACTCACGCTCGCTGCACCCTCGGCGGCATGATCGGGAATAATTCCTGCGGCGTTCATTCCGTAATGTCCGGCAAAACGGATGATAACGTCGAAGAACTGGAGATACTGACCTATGATGGCCTGCGCATGCGCGCCGGCAGGACGAGCGACGAGGACCTCGAACGCATCATTCAAGAGGGCGGCCGGCGCGGCCAGATCTACGCTAGCCTTAAGTCCCTGCGCGATAGATATGCCGGTCTGATCCGGGAGCGCTTTCCCAACATTCCTCGCCGCGTCTCGGGCTACAACCTCGATCAACTCTTGCCGGAAAACGGGTTCCATGTCGCGCGGGCCCTGGTTGGCACGGAAAGTACCTGTGTCACTGTCCTGGAGGCAACTGTTCGCCTGGTGTACAGCCCTCCCGCGCGCACGCTCCTGGTGCTTGGCTATCCCGACGTTTACACCGCCTGTGATCATCTCATGGAGATCCTGGCACACAAACCAATCGCGTTAGAGGGCTTTGATAATCGCCTCATCGAGGGCATGCGGAAGAAACACCTGCATCCCGAGAATGTAAAGCTGTTGCCGGTCGGCGGTGGCTGGCTCCTTGTTGAGTTCGGCAGCGAAACAAAACAGGAAGCCGTTGACCATGCCCGCACATTGATGGAAGAGCTGGGGAAAAAAGACCACGCGCCCGCTATGAAGCTCTTCGATAATCCTCAACAAGCCAGGCTGATCTGGCAGGTCCGTGAGTCCGGGCTGGGTGCCAGCACCTTTGTGCCCGGCGAAAAGCTCAAGTGGGAAGGTTGGGAAGATGCAGCGGTTCCTCCCGACAAGCTGGGCAACTATTTGCGCGACCTTCAAAAGCTGTATGACAAATACGATTACGAGGCCGACCTCTATGGTCACTTTGGCCAGGGATGCGTCCATACGCGCATCGATTTCGACCTGGAAACCGCCGCTGGCATCAAAAATTTCCGCTCCTTCCTGGAAGATGCTGCCGACCTGGTGGTACGCTATGGTGGCTCGCTCTCAGGAGAACACGGTGACGGGCAGGCGCGCGCCGAACTCTTGCCGAAGATGTTCGGACCGGAACTGGTCGCAGCCTTCCAGGAATTTAAGGTCATCTGGGATCCTGATGGCAAGATGAACCCTGGTAAGGTAGTGAACCCCTATCGTATGGACGAAAACCTGCGTCTGGGTACCTCTTACAACCCGCCGCAGCTTAAAACGCATTTCAGGTTCCCTGATGACCAGGGCAGTTTTTCCCGTGCCACCTTGCGCTGTGTCGGCGTGGGTGCGTGCCGTCGCATCGAGGGTGGCACCATGTGCCCCAGCTTCATGGTCACGCGCGAAGAGCAACATTCGACGCGCGGACGTGCCCGCTTGCTTTTTGAAATGCTGGAAGGCCATCCCTTACAGAGTGGCTGGCGCAGCGAAGAAGTAAAAGAGGCCCTGGACCTCTGCTTTGCCTGCAAAGGGTGTAAAAGTGACTGCCCGGTAAATGTCGATATGGCAACCTATAAAGCTGAATTTCTCTCGCATTACTATGAAGGAAGGCTGCGCCCGCTTACCGCCTATACTATGGGCCTGATCCACTGGTGGGCGCGGCTGGCAGCATTCATGCCGGGCGTTGCAAACTTCTTCACCCATGCACCTTTGCTGCGGAACGTAGCAAAGAAACTGGCAGGTATCGCTCCTCAGCGCCAGGTCCCGGCGTTCGCCCCTCAAACTTTCAAGCAGTGGTTCCGCCAGCGCAGCCCGCGCAATCTGGAAAAGCCGGTGGTCATCCTGTGGCCTGACACGTTCAACAATCATTTCCATCCTGAGACCGCTATCGCAGCAGTCGAAGTGCTTGAAGCCGCTGGCTACCGCGTCGAGGTGCCGCAACAGGCATTATGTTGTGGCCGCCCGCTTTACGATTATGGCATGCTCGACATGGCAAAACACCTGCTCAGAAACATACTCGATACCCTGCGGCCACAGATTACCCAGGGCGTGCCCGTGGTTGGACTTGAGCCGAGCTGTGTTGCAGTCTTCCGCGATGAACTCGTCAACCTTTTCCCGGGCGATGCAGAAGCCCGGCGACTCAGCCAGCAAACCTTCCTGCTCGGCGAATTTCTTGCAAAGCAGGCAGGACATTTCGAATTTCCCCGGCTCCAGCGCAAGGCGCTTGTGCATGGTCACTGCCATCATAAAGCCATCATAGGTATGGGCAGCGAAGAAGCAATCCTGTCAAAGCTCGGCCTGGACTTCACTGTGCCCGACTCCGGCTGCTGTGGCATGGCTGGCGCCTTCGGCTTTGAGAAAGATCACTACGATATCTCTATGAAGGCCGGTGAACGGGTGCTGCTGCCCGCTGTGCGCGATGCTGCTAAGGACACCATCATCATCGCCGACGGCTTCAGTTGTCGTGAACAGATCGCCCAGGCAACAGACCGCCGTGCCCTGCACCTCGCCCAGGTTCTACAAATGGCCCTGCATGATCCCTGGCCTGCGTGCTGATGGACCACACAAACGTCTCTACGTCAACCCTACGCTTCCCGCGTGGTTGCCCGATATCGAATTACATCACCTGAGTCAGTCGCTGCTCCTTAAACCTGCGCTTTTGGCGGGAAGATCACCGCTCACGCTGGGAGGTGTGTGACTTTACTTTAGATCGAGGCGTGTTCAGAAGAAGAGAGTATTCAGGTCATGTGCAAACCTGGTAAGATGTAGTAAACCCCCTTTGTGTCGTGGGTAAACCGCTGTCAAGGAGATACAACATGCAAGATGACGAACAAACACAGGATACCACAGGTTCTTCGCAGGAAGAAACAGGTGCGCAGGAAGAAACAGGTGACTCCAACCAGAATGGAGCCCAGTTAGAGCAAAAGCTTGCGGAAGAACAGCAGAAAGCTGAAGAATACCTGGACCTTCTGCGCCGTACCCAGGCCGATTTCATAAACTACCGGCGTCGTATTAAGCAAGAACAGGATGAAGTACGGACAGCAGCGCAAATTGCTGTACTACAACAGCTCTTGCCCGTGCTCGATGACCTTGGGCGGGCGCTTGAAGCTGCTCCACCCGATCTTGTCGATGACCCCTGGGTTCAGGGTCTCCTCCTGGTTGCAAAGAGGCTCGCGGCCATACTGAATCAACTGGGTATACAGCAAGTCGGCAAAGCGGGAGAAGCATTCAACCCGCATATGTACGAGGCCGTGGCAACGGAGGCGCGTCCGGATGTCCCGCCGGGAATTGTTCTCGATGTCACGCGCCCAGGCTATGCCTATAGAGAGCGTATCATTCGACCCGCCCAGGTCGTCGTCTCTAATCAGAGCGAGTGAGCTGCCTGGAACGCACCATGCAGCAGGTCGGGCAGGAAATCTACAGCCGGGTCGGAACCACCGCTGGCCGCGGCTCAACGGCCCGGACCGTCGGCAAGGAACCCGGCACCGTCGAGGGCGAGTACCGCGAAATATAATTTGGGCAACCTCACCTCCGGTGCCTTTCACCCTTGCTCGCCAGCATGCGTGAATCCTTAAATGTAAGGGCGATGCTTACCGTCGTCTTGCGGTGACCCTTGCGAACGCAGCCTGGAGGACTGTGTGGCCCCGCCACGGTCGCCCTGCTACTGCGGCTCATTATGATATATAATGACATGGCTATCGTGAAATGACCACCATAAAAGAAGGTACCTATGGCTGTCGACTATAAAGACTACTACAAGACATTAGGCGTGAGCAAAAACGCGATCGAAAAAGAAATCCGGCAGGCCTACCGCAAACTGGCCCGCCAGCATCACCCTGACGTGAATCCGGACAACAAAGATGCCGAAGAGAAATTTAAGGAGATCAACGAGGCCAATGAAGTGCTCTCCGATCCCGAGAAGCGCAAGAAATATGACGAATTGAGCGATTATTACCAGCGATATGGGCATGCGCCCGGAGCCGAGGCCCCCGGTTGGGCGGGAGGTAGCGGACAATACCAGTACCGCACAGTCGATGAAGAGGACCTGCGCGACATCTTCGGCGACCAGTCTCCCTTCTCCGACTTCTTTGAAACATTCTTCGGTTCAACTTTCTCGCCTGGTGTGGGTGGAGGCACACGCGCCACGAGCAGGGGGCGTAGCAGGGCAGCGCGTGGACAGGACATAGAAGCTCCTGTGGAGGTCACGCTCGCCGAAGCATACAAAGGCGCAACCCGCGTCTTCGAACTGGCAGATAGTGATGGCAGCACTCGCCGCTTAGAGGTAAAGATCCCTGCTGGAGTAGACAATGGCTCGCGCATACGCATTGCCGGCCAGGGCGCTCAAGGTACCTCGGGTCGCGGTGATCTTTACCTACTCGTGCAGATGCTGCCTCATCCAGGCTATACCAGGGAAGGAACCACCCTCCGCACGAAGATAGAAGTTCCCCTGCCGGTCGCCGTCCTTGGCGGCGAAGTTCAGGTTCCAACGCCCGATGGGCGCCGCTTGCTGTTGCGTATCCCTGCTGGAACCCCCAATGGCAAAGCCTTCCGTTTGCGTGGCCAGGGCATGCCTCAACTGGGCCATCCAGAGCATCGCGGCGACCTCTATGCTGAAGTATCCGTCATACTCCCCACGCATCTCAACAGCGAGCAGCGCCGCCTCTTCGAAGCCTTCGCCCATTCTATCGGCTACACAGGTTCGGAAACAACGGCGGGTACCGGAGGAAGCCATGGACATTGACATCTCTCACGCCATGGGCTTCTGCCCCCACACAGTAAGCAGAAACGATAATGAGCAGTAGTCCTCGGCTTGCATCTCCACCATTACTTGCTCGTACAGCCGGTCAAGTTCTTCCTGCGTAGCAATCCCCGTTTTTACCAGGAACGGCTGCACCAATTTGAAGGCAGTTCTGAGGTCCTGGTAATAGCCGCCATGAACCGCCGTTCCTGCTGAATAGTCGAACACGTGAGCCATGTGCTTGATGTTCTGGCAGCCCGCATCACGCAGGAAACGGCTCAGCATCGGCGTGATGCCGATATACAAGCCGTTGGGAGAAAAGCTCATCCCGGCTCTTTGCAAGGCTTGATTGATGAGCCAGCAGTAGCGCTCGAACGCGGCCTTGTTAGCGAAGCCCCATTCGGCCTCGTTGAGCCGGATAGTACCCCCTGGCCGCAGGATGCGCATGCATTCATCTATCAACCTGGGCCACGCCGCTGGCGGCATAAAAGGCGAAATCGTGCGAGCATTCACCAGGTCGAACGACTCGTTGGGAAAATCTAAGGGCTTGAGCGCGTCCATCACGCGGAAATGGGCGTTGTCTAGTTTCCGTACGCGGGCATGAGCGCGGGCATACTCGATCATCCTTTTACTGATGTCGAAGCCCGTCACCTCCACCTCGGGATAGGCATGCGCCACTTCATGCACCCATCCTCCAGGCCCACAGGCAATATCCAGCACATCGTAAATATTGGAAAGATTAGTGCGTTCCGGGAAGATCCCGCCCATCACCTCCATTGCCAGCTTATCCTGGTCGAGCAAGCGCGCCATCTCTGCCGCGTCCTCGGCATTGATCACGTAAGTACTCTCATTCTCATTCTTGGATGAATCCGCTGCTGTTGACATCAAATGCCCCCCTGGTCTTGTGTGTTTTTTGCCATTTGCCCTGATAAGCGGAGAAACTCTTCCTCCAGTTGCTGCCATATCTCAAGCTCAGCCTGCGTCCTGGTCATTGGATGCTCTTCTGCAGCGGTCCGCACCATCAGATCAGTGACACGCTGTTGAAAGTGAGCAAAGTATGGCTGCTGCGCCTCTAAGGATGGCATGATTCCTAACTCGATGTTTTGCTGGTCATAGAAATCTTCGGGTTCGCATGCCAGCACCAGTAGATTGGCGTAGTTCTGGATAAGCGCCTGGCGAGCAGGCGTAAAATAGTTTACTTTGTTACTTGCCACCAGCAGACATCCAGCAACGCGATTCCCTTGCAAAAGAGGACAGGCGGCCGCGCTCTCCTCGTACTCGGTGCGCAAGACTGGAAAAAAGGTTTGCCCTTCTTTGATGTTCTGATTGGCTACGGAGCGAAAAGTGGTAACAGCGTATCCCGCCAGTGACTCGTACCCGAGCAGCAGCGCCTGGTTATCCAGGTGGCTCTTCCAGGGGTACGTCCCCCTGCCCAGGGTCTCGCGCAAGCTGCGCACCTTGCCTCCCGGCTTGGGAGTGGAACACAGCACAACTGTTATGGACATGCCCTGCTTGTTTGGATCAAGGTGCGCTAGCGCCTGTTGCAAAATAAGGCTGGAGATCGATGTGGAACGTAGCAAACGCGGTGTAGTGCTGTACGCGCTAAGCACACGAGCGTAAAATGCAGAAGGAATTGCTTGTGACGTATCATCGCTTATTCTCTCAAATGCGATGATAAAGCCTTCAAACTCCCTTCCGATCAACTCCAGCAGCACCGGGCGATGTTGGGGAAGAGCATTGATCAATTCCCATAGCTTCTGCAGACGTGGAGTCGCCTGGCCGTTCACCCAACGCATCAGACTGATTGGGCCAACTTGCAGTTCGTCAGCAAGCCGCTGTTTCTCCTGTGGGTCCCTGATGATAGTTCCCAGTAGTGTACGCCACGTTTGCGCTTCTTGCATGCCTTTTCTTTATGTTTGTCTACAGTCACGTGTCATGAACCCCATGCCTGAAGGCAGGGGCTTGTAGCTAGCCTCGGCCGCAATTCAGAAAGGAGACCTTTCCGCTTTGGTTTCATTGACCGCTACATCCGAGTCCGAAGACTCTGGGCACCATGACAAGGTACCCGTCTGCAACCAGAACTTGCCGGAAGCAGAACGTTCTCGCATATGGGACGCTGTTTTACCCCGGCCGTGGGAGCATCTCTGCTCCGCTCATCAGGAACCGGATGACAACTCCGGCGGGCGGGTCGCAACTGTCTCTCTCCGCAGGGGACTACCCTGTCAGTGGCTCTACCACTTCACGACGGAGTGCCTTCTGACCAGTACCTGCAGTCTAGCACATCTATACAAAACAGTCAAATCGAGAAAGGAGAGGCAAAGATGGAGTGCTACGCACACGGCAATTCCTCCCCACGCATGAATGCGGGGCATCTTTGCCGCACGTTGGTGAACTGAGCCCTGCAACGCCTACTCGCCCAGCAAAATTTTTAAATCTGCCGTCAGCTCCGCCGGGGTAAAACCATCGTCCAGGAAAATACGTTCACGTCCCTGCTTATCGAGCACATAGAGCGCAAAAGAGTGGTTCACTGACTGGTCACTCGTATCAGCATAAACATCATAGTTTGACCAGATTGGAGAGAGGGCATTGAATGTTCCCGTAAGAAAATGCCAGTAGCCTTCCATCCTGTGCGCCTTCGAGAAAGCGAGCGCCGCGGCGGTTGTGTCTCCCTTTGGGTCTATGCTCACAGCCAGCACCGCCACCTTCTGTGCGTCGCTGCCCAGATTCTGCATCACCACGTGGAGCTTCTCCGCAGTCAGCGGGCATAAGTCTTTACAGTGTGTGTAGAGGAACGTCAACACAACCGGCTTTCCCTTAAACTGTGAGAGTGAGATGGGAGCGCCTAACTGGTCGGTCAGCCGGAAATCGGGCGCAGGCGTACTACCAAGGTTCGTTCCTTGTAGCCCCGTTTGATTTGCATTTTGTCCATTGGCAGCAAATGACCCGCTGAATCTCTGTTCAATGTCTTGCAGGAAGATCACAAACACGACCACCAGCAAAGCCATAACAATCACAGAGAGACGCGAAGCTAAACGCCAGTTCATCTTTGTATAACCCTGTCTACCACCATAGTGGCAAAAATCGCAGCCAGGTAACAGTTGGAATACCAGAACAGCGTACGCGCCCAGCGTTTCGACCGGTCCCGCATGAGGCGTACCGACATGTAAACCAGGATGCCACCTAACGTAACTGCCACTACCAGGTACAGGTAGCCCATCGCGTGCATGCCAAACAACACCAGGGTGACAGCCAGCAGCAGCAGCGAGTACAGGAAAATCTGCTTGCGCGTCTCGGCCTCGCCCATCACCACTGGTAGCATAGGTATGTGCGCCTTCTCATAATCTTTCTGGATCAACAGCGAGAGCGCCCAGAAGTGTGGCGGTGTCCAGTAGAAGATAATTGCAAAGAGCCAGATAGCTGGCAGCGTAATCGTATTTGTCACTGCTGCCCATCCCACCAGTACCGGTACAGCCCCGGCCGCTCCGCCAATCACTATGTTCTGCGCCGAGGAACGCTTCAGCCACAGCGTATAAATGAACACATAGAATAAAATCGCTGAGCACGCCAGCGTAGCGCTGAGCAGGTTCACGAAGGCCGTCAGTACGATGAACGCCCCGATGCCCAGCGCAATACCAAAGATCAACGCGTGTGCCGGCTGCACCCTGCCCGATGGTAACGAACGTCGCTGTGTGCGCCCCATGATCAGGTCGATATCACGATCGATATAGCAGTTGATACAATTAGCGCTGCCGGCTGCCATTGCACCCCCCAGTAATGTCGCCAGCATCCGCCCTAGTGGAGGTAACCCCCCGGCAGCAATGGCCATAGCCGCCGCCGTTGTGCCGAGCAATAATACCGTAACGTGTGGTTTCATCAGGTCAACGTAGCTCGCGATAGTCTGTCCAACCAGGTTCCGCTCTTTCTTCGGCTCGGCTTCCTCGAGTTTCTCTAAATCACTGCCTCTAAGCGCTGTACGCAACTGGCGTGCAGCCAGCACCGCCAGTACCACCAGTAGACCCCATACCGCCGTGGCCAGCGCCAGGTGTAGAGCAGCTATGAGATCGGGCCTGCGCAACAGGACAACCAGGCCGCCTACCGTTGCCTGTACCACGAAGAGAATGCCTGCCACCAGCGCGATCCAGGCCTGTCCGGGTGCGGCCTTGCGCCTGCGCCACCCCGATACCACCGTCCATATCAGCAGGAGCCCAACGAAGGTGGCGATGTAGCGGTGAAGCACATTGATATCTGCCAGGTGATACGTCACCGCCCACGCCGGTGGCGTCCCACAGAGGGGCCAGCCTGGACAGGCCAACGATGCCCCGCTCCCCACCACGTAAGAGCCGCTGAGCATCAGCCCGTAGACAAACAGCGCGTTCGTCATCGCCAACAAGGCAAACTTGCGCGTCTTGCTTGGATGTTCCTGGCTTGGGACCGCTTTGCCTGCCATCACCGCTATCGTAATCACTGTAGCGAAAATCGCCAGTGCCGTTCCCAGGTGCGCCGTGATAATCGTTGGCGGCAGCTTCCACAGTACGGTGAGGCCGCCGAGTACAATCTGTACAGCCAGCAATACTGGCGCGATCAAAGCAGGGATGAGCACCTGACGCTCTTTGCGCGCCCATATCAACGCGCAAATCACCAGGGCCACAATCAATGCGCTGACAATTGAGGCGGTATAGCGATGCGCTTCCTCGTACAGCGCCCCCACATCTGGAAAGGCAAACACTTTGCCGTAGCACAGCGGCCAGTCGGGGCAGCTTAATCCGGCGTTCTTGACGCGCACAGTACCGCCCAGCGAAACCAGAAAATATGTAAACCCAACCGTCACCCATGCAATACGGCGTATGGCCTTCATAAAAATAGCAACCTCCGTAGGGGCCCAACGTGTTGCGCCCGCCCCAGATAATTTCATGCATAACTATTGTCGCTGGCAGCCCTATTGCATTCCTTGCAGACCACAGGCCACTCCTTACAGTTGCCTGAATGTCCCCTCCCGGCTTATTTCGTAGGGGTTTGATTTATCACGCCCTGGAGGGAAACGATAGCCCCCTTGTGCTCGCTTGTTATAGTATGTAATGTATATGCAGAGATAGGAAAATCACTCTGGAAAGGTCAGCAAACCAGTGGTGGATGTAGGACTCAACTTCTGGCTCACACAGTGGAACTGGGAGCCATCCATCATCATCGGTACGGCCGTCGTCCTCGGCCTGTACCTCTACGCAGTAGGCCTATTGCGCAAACCGTACACACTCATCGAGGGCGTCACACAAAGCCAGGTGATCTCCTTCTGGCTGGGCATACTGGTCATATTTTTTGCCCTGGTCTCACCAATAGACGAAATAGGCGACAGGTACCTCTTCAGTATGCACATGGTACAACATCTCCTCCTCACCATGATCGGCCCGCCCCTCTTGCTGCTGGGCACCCCCGAGGTATTGCTCAAACCCATTATACGTAATCGCTTCGTATTTCCTGTAGCCCGAGTGCTGGCGCATCCATTAGTGGCCTTCTTCTTATTCAATGCAGACTTCTGGCTCTGGCACGCGCCTCCTTTGTATAACGCAACCTTGACCAATCAGAATATACATATCCTGGAGCATATAACTTTCATTGTCTTCGCTGTCATCTACTGGTGGCCTATCTTCAGCCCGATGACGGAGGATTTGCCGCGCCTGTCCCTCGGTGGCCAGGTGCTTTACCTCTTTCTCGGTGGCATGCCCATTGTGGCGCTGGGGGCCGGACTCACCTTTGCTGCGCCCCTCTACGCGCCTTACATCCACGCCCCGCGCGTCTGGGGACTCTCCCCTGCAACCGACCAACAGCTGGGTGGGCTGATCATGTGGGTCCCGGGGAATATCATCTATATCGTT
>WNFA01003568.1_pt1 | contig 12932 bp, 22 predicted proteins | sample 5400481 | NCBI WGS metagenome assembly WNFA01 (sample SAMN13153340, study PRJNA577476) | soil metagenome | isolation source: 120 cm saprolite under Douglas fir tree site 2 hole 1 replicate 2 | place: USA:California | collected 2015-04-18 | reverse complement strand
GCTTGAGCGAAATAGAAAAGGTTTGAGGGCGTAAGCCATGATGCAACCAAAGAAAACGAAGTTCCGGAAGGCGCATAAGGGCCGTATCCACGGCGTTGCGACTTCGGGTGCGACGTTGTCGTTCGGTCAGTTCGGCCTGAAGGCGATGGCGCCCGAGCGCATCACCGCGCGCCAGATCGAGGCCGCCCGCCGCGCGCTGACCCGCCACATGAAGCGTGCCGGCCGGGTCTGGATCCGGATTTTCCCGGACGTGCCGGTGTCGAAGAAGCCCGCCGAAGTGCGGATGGGCTCCGGCAAGGGCACGCCGGAATTGTGGGTGGCGAGGGTCAAGCCCGGCCGCGTGATTTTCGAAATCGACGGCGTCACCGTGCAGACCGCGAAAGAAGCCCTGTCGCTCGCTGCCGCCAAACTGCCGATCAAGACGCGCTTCGTCGCGCGCATTGCGGAATAAGGATGTGATCATGGCCGAGATGAAAACCGCCGATATCCGCGCAATGAGCCCCGACCAGATGGATGACGCCGTCCTCAATCTGAAGAAGGAGCGTTTCAATCTGCGTTTCCAGCGCGCCACCGGGCAGCTGGAAAACACCTCGCGGCTGCGTGAAGCCCGCCGGGACATCGCCCGCATCAAGACCATCGCCGCGCAGAAGCGCGCCGCGAAGAAGTAAGGGACCGACATGCCAAAACGTACGCTTCAGGGTGTGGTCGTCAGCGACAAGCAAGCCAAGACGGTCGTGGTGCGCGTCGATCGCCGCTTCACCCATCCAATCTACAAGAAGACCATTCGGCGCTCGAAAAATTACCACGCGCACGACGAGAACAACGAGTTCAAGCCGGGCGACCAGGTGTGGATCGAGGAGAGCAAGCCGATCTCGAAGATGAAGCGCTGGACCGTGGTCCGGGGCGAACAGAAGAAAACGGCCTGAGGTCAGTTCGGCTTCGCCGAACACGACCGCGGGATATTTTAGGCGCGACTTTGCGCATCAGAAAGAGGACGAGGTGCATCAATGATTCAGATGCAGACCAACCTCGACGTGGCCGATAATTCAGGCGCACGCCGTGTCATGTGCATCAAGGTGCTTGGTGGCTCCAAGCGCCGCTATGCCACCGTGGGCGACGTCATTGTCGTGTCGATCAAGGAAGCAATTCCGCGCGGCAAGGTGAAGAAGGGCGACGTCATGAAGGCCGTCGTGGTGCGGGTCCGCAAGGACATCCGCCGCGCCGACGGCTCCGTGATCCGCTTCGACCGCAACGCCGCCGTGCTGATCAACAATCAGTCGGAGCCGGTCGGCACCCGCATCTTCGGGCCGGTGCCGCGCGAGCTGCGCGCCAAGAATCACATGAAGATCATCTCGCTTGCGCCGGAGGTGCTGTGATGGCTGCCAAGATCCGGAAGGGCGACAAGGTCATCGTGCTGAACGGCCGCGACAAGGGCCGCACCGGCGAAGTGTTCGAGGTGCGCCCCACTGAGGGCAAGGCGCTGGTCCGCGGGGTCAATCTCGTCAAGCGGCACCAGAAGCAGACCCAGGCGCAGGAGGGCGGCATCATCTCGAAGGAATCGCCGATCCACCTGTCCAACATCGCGTTCGTCGGCAAGGACGGCAAGCCGACCCGCGTGGGTTTCAAGATTCAGGCGGATGGCAAGAAGGTACGCATCGCCAAACGCTCGGGAGCAGAGATCGATGGCTGAGACCGCATACGTTCCGCGTTTACGCGAACAGTTCGACAAGGAAATCCGCGGCAAGCTGACCGAGCAGTTCGGCTATGCCAATGTCATGCAGGTGCCGCGGCTGGACAAGGTCGTGCTCAACATGGGCGTCGGCGAGGCCGTCAACGACCGCAAAAAGGCGGAAACGGCAGCGGCCGATCTCGCCTTGATCGCGGGCCAGAAGCCGATCGTGACCTTTTCACGGGTCGCGATTGCGACCTTCAAGCTGCGCGAAAACCAGCCGATCGGCGCCAAGGTCACGCTGCGCAAGGCCAAGATGTATGAGTTCATCGACCGCCTGATCAACGTGGCGTTGCCGCGGGTAAGGGATTTCCGCGGCCTCAATCCGAAGAGCTTCGACGGCCGCGGCAACTACTCGCTCGGCATCAAGGAACACATCATTTTCCCCGAAATCGATTTCGACAAGATGGGGGAAACGTGGGGCATGGACGTCACGGTATGCACCACGGCGCGGACCGACGACGAAGCGCGAGCCTTGTTGACCGCATTCAATTTCCCGTTCCGGCAGTGAGACGCAGGTTAGCCTCTCAAACGCGGAAACCCAGGAGCCGAGCATGGCAAAGAAGAGTTCGATCGAGAAGAACAACCGGCGCAAGCGGATGACCAAGAACGCCGCCCCCAAGCGCGCGAAGCTGAAGGCCATCATCGCCGACAAGAAGAAGCCGATGGAAGAGCGGTTTGCCGCGACGCTGAAGCTCGCCGAGCTGCCGCGCAACTCGTCGGCGACCCGGATCCGCAATCGCTGCGAAATGACCGGACGTCCGCGGTCGGTCTATCGCAAGAACAAGCTCAGCCGTATCGCGCTGCGTGAACTCGGCTCCAAGGGCCTGGTTCCCGGGCTCGTGAAGTCGAGCTGGTAAGGGGGGGCGGACATGTCAACGCACGATCCGATCAGCGATCTCATCACCCGCATCCGCAACGCGCAGATGCGCGCCAAGCCCAAGGTCTCGACCCCGGGCTCGAAAATGCGCGCCAACGTGCTCGAAGTGCTGAAGGCGGAAGGGTATATTCGCGGCTATGCCAGCGTCGAGCACGCTTCCGGCCGCAGCGAACTTGAGATCGAGTTGAAATATTTCGACGGCGAGCCGGTTATTCGCGAGATCGAGCGGGTATCGAAGCCGGGGCGGCGGGTTTACGCCTCGGTGAAGAACCTGCCGCGCGTCAACAACGGACTCGGAATTTCGGTGTTATCGACGCCGAAGGGAATTATGGCCGACCACGAAGCGCGCGAAGCGAATGTGGGCGGCGAAATTCTCTTCACGGTGTTCTAGTGCGCATTCCGCAAAAGTGGGAACCGGTTTTGCGACAAGAATGCGCACAAGCTTTTAATTTGACGCATTTTCTACGGCGAACCGGTATCCACTTCGCCGGAAAATGCTAAGGAGAAGGGAACAGCATGTCACGTATCGGCAAGCGGCCTGTGACGGTTCCGTCGGGCGTTACCGCGACCGTCGAGGGGCAGACCGTCAAGATGAAGGGGCCGAAGGGTCAGCTTCAGTTCATCGTGCACGACGATGTCGAAGTGAAGTTCGAGAACGGCGCGGTCAAGGTTGCGCCGCGGGTCGAGACCAACCGCGCGCGCGCGCTTTACGGTACGGCGCGTGCGCAGGTGGCGAACCTGCTCGCCGGCGTCACCAAGGGCTTTGAGAAGAAGCTCGAGATCACTGGCGTCGGCTATCGCGCCGCACTGCAGGGCAAGAACCTGCAGCTCGCGCTCGGCTACAGCCACGACGTCGTTTATGCGATCCCGGAAGGCATCGCGATCACGGTACCGAAGCCGACCGAGATCGTCATCACCGGCAACGATATCCAGCGCGTCGGCCAGGTCGCCGCCGAGATCCGCAGCTACCGTCCGCCGGAGCCCTATAAGGGTAAGGGCGTGAAATATTCCAACGAATTTATCTTCCGCAAGGAAGGCAAGAAGAAGTAACGGAGCCGGTCATGTCGAGACTCAAGATTACGAATGCCCGGCGCAAGCAACGCGTGAGGCTGTCGTTGCGCCGTACCGCCAGCGGCCGTCCGCGCCTGTCGGTGTTCCGCTCGTCGAAGCACATCTACGCGCAGGTGATCGACGATCTGAAGGGCGAGACGCTGGCGTCGGCTTCTTCGCTGGAGAAGTCGATGCGGGAAAGCGGCAACACCGGCGCCAACATCGACGCGGCGAAGGCCGTCGGCAAGCTGTTGGCGGAACGCGCCGTGAAGAACGGCGTCAAGGAAGTCGTGTTCGACCGTGGCGGTTATCTCTATCACGGCCGCGTCAAGGCGCTGGCCGATGCGGCGCGCGAAAGCGGCTTGAGTTTCTAAGGTTTTGGAATTGAACGGACACAAGGACAGAGGCGCAAGTCTTCTAAAGACGACAAGTCTTAAACAGACGAACCTCGCAAGGATTGGAACACACCATGGCAGGTGAACGCGAACGCGGTGGCGGCCACAGGGGCGGCCGGGAAGAGCGCGACAGTGAATTCGTCGACAAGCTCGTCCACATCAATCGTGTGGCGAAGGTGGTCAAGGGCGGCAAGCGCTTCGGTTTTGCGGCCCTCGTCGTCATCGGCGATCAGAAGGGCCGGGTCGGATTCGGCCACGGCAAGGCGCGCGAAGTTCCCGAGGCGATCCGCAAGGCCACCGAATCGGCCAAGCGCAACCTCACCCGCGTAGCGTTGCGCGAAGGCCGCACGCTGCATCACGATATCGCCGGCCGTCACGGCGCGGGCAGGGTCTATCTGCGCGCGGCGCCGGCGGGTACCGGCATCATCGCCGGCGGCCCGATGCGCGCGGTGTTCGAGACGCTTGGCATCCAGGACGTAGTGGCCAAGTCGATCGGTTCGTCGAACCCCTACAACATGGTTCGCGCCACCTTCGACGCGCTGAAGCATCAGGATTCGCCGCGTTCGGTCGCGGCGCGCCGCAACATCAAGGTGTCCACTTTGCAGTCGCGCCGGGTCGGCGGCGATGCCGAAGTAGTGGCCGAATAAGCCGATAATTACGGGGCATGATCCGGATAAAGGGACACCGGTTTTCCGAAAAGATCATGCCGAACTAGATAGGCACTGGAGTTTATGACGATGGCCAAGGCCGCAAAGATGATCAAGGTCGAGCAGACCGGCAGCGCGATCCGCCGCCATCACTCGCAGCGTGCGACGCTGATCGGCCTCAAGCTCAACAAGATCGGCCGGGTCACCGAGCTGCAGGACACCCCTGCAATTCGCGGCATGATCGCCAAGGTTCAACATCTCGTCCGCATCGTCGACGAGAAATAAGATCGGAGCATGATCCCGAAAAGCGGGAACCGGTTTTCGGTTGCGATCATGCTCCAAAGATAAAGGACGCGAACGATGAAGCTCAGCGATATCGCCGACAATGCCGGCTCGCGCAAGAAGCGCATGCGGGTCGGCCGTGGCATCGGCTCAGGCAAGGGCAAGACCGCCGGCCGCGGCGGCAAGGGCCAGACCGCGCGCTCCGGCGTGCGCATCAAGGGTTTTGAAGGTGGCCAGATGCCGCTGCATCGGCGGCTGCCGAAGCGCGGCTTCAACAACATCTTCCGGCTCGAATTCGCCGAGATCAATCTCGACCGGATTCAGCAGGCGATCGACGCCAAGAGGCTCGACGCCAATGGCACCGTCAATGCCGAATCGCTGGTGAAATCCGGCGTTATCAGGCGTTCGAAGGATGGCGTGCGGCTGCTCGGCCGCGGCGAACTCAAGGCCAAGCTGAATATCGAGGTTCACGGCGCTTCGAAATCCGCCATCGCGGCGGTCGAGAAGGCGGGCGGCACGGTGAAAATCCTGGCGCCGGCAAAGAAGGACGAAGGCGAGGCGGCGTAACATCTGCGTCATCGTCCGCCTGAAGCGGGCATCTGCGCGACAGGACGATGGACTTATCGAAGCCGAGCACCAAATAATGACCGGCGCCTGCCGAATGCCCCGCCTGCCGGGGGCAGGGCAGCGCAAGCGGCGCGCGGGAGAAAGCCAAACATGGTCTCAGCAGCAGAACAACTGGCGGCAAACCTCAATTTCTCGGCGCTCGGAAAAGCCGAAGAACTGAAGAAGCGTATCTGGTTCACGCTGGGTGCGCTCCTGGTTTACCGGTTCGGCACCTACATTCCGCTGCCCGGCATCGACCCCAATATCTGGGAGCAGGTGTTTAGATCGCAGGCCGGCGGCATCCTCGGCATGTTCAACATGTTCGCGGGCGGCGGCATCCACCGCATGGCGATCTTTGCGCTGAACATCATGCCGTACATTTCGGCCTCGATCATCATTCAGTTGCTGACCACGGTGTCGCCGACGCTCGAAGCGCTGAAGAAGGAAGGCGAGGCCGGCCGCAAGACGCTGAACCAGTACACCCGCTACCTCACCGTGATCCTGGCCGCGTTCCAGTCCTACGGCATCGCGGTCGGGCTCGAAGGCGCCGGCAATGTCGTCAGCGATCCCGGCATGTTCTTCCGGCTCTCGACCGCGATCACGCTGACCGGCGGCACCATGTTCCTGATGTGGCTCGGCGAGCAGATCACCTCGCGCGGCATCGGCAACGGTATTTCGCTGATCATTCTCGCCGGCATCGTCGCGGAACTGCCCTCGGCGCTCGCCAACATGCTGGAGCTCGGCCGTCAGGGCGCGTTGTCCACCGGCCTCATTCTGATTGTCATCGTGATGGCGATCGCGGTGATCGCCTTCATCGTGTTCATGGAGCGCGCACAGCGCCGGCTCTTGATTCAGTATCCGAAGCGCCAGGTCGGCAACAAGATGTTCGAGGGCCAGTCCTCGCATCTGCCGCTCAAGCTGAACACATCGGGCGTGATTCCGCCGATCTTCGCGTCCTCGCTGCTGCTGCTGCCGACCACGGTCGCGAATTTCAATGCCGGCAAGGGACCGGAATGGTTCCAGTGGATCACCACCCAGCTCGGTCACGGCCGCCCGCTGTTTTTGATTCTCTATCTGGCGCTGATCGTGTTCTTCGCGTTCTTCTATACCGCGATCGTGTTCAATCCGACCGAGACCGCCGACAATCTCAAAAAGCATGGCGGCTTCATCCCGGGCATTCGGCCGGGCGAGCGCACCGCCGAATACATCGATTATGTGCTGTCGCGCATCACGGTGCTGGGCGCGGTCTATCTCGCGATCGTCTGCCTGATACCGGAAATCCTGATTTCCTACGCCTCGGTGCCGTTCTATTTTGGTGGAACGTCGCTGTTGATCGTGGTCAGCGTGACCATGGATACGGTGGCGCAGGTGCAGGGTTATCTGCTCGCCCATCAATACGAAGGTCTTATCAGGAAGTCGAAGCTGAGAGGCCGGCGTCGATGAAATCAGAGTTGGCGCGCCGGATCGTTTTCACGCTCGGCGCGCTGCTGGTTTTTCGACTCGGCAGCTACATTCCGCTTCCCGGCATCAACGCCCCGGGCCCCCAAATTCCCGGCGTCACCGTCATCTCGGGCAACCGATTTTCGATCTTTTCGTTGGGGATCCTGCCCTATCTTTCCGCGGCGATCCTGATTCAGCTGGTCTCGATGGTGTCATCGAAGCTTAGTGCGCTACCCAGCGGCGGCGAAGCCGGACGCCGGAAGATCGCGCGTTACACCATCGGTCTTGCCGCGATTTTGACGGCGTTTCAGGGTTTCGGCATCGCTTCGGGCCTTCAGGGCATCCCCAATCTCGTCAACGAGCCCGGCGGATTTTTTGTGATCTCGACCACGGTGACGCTGACGGGCGGGACGATCTTCCTGATCTGGCTCAGCGAGCAGATCACCGCGCGCGGCATCGGCAACGGCCTTGCCCTGATCCTTTTCGCGGGCGTGGCGGCGGAAATGCCGCATGCCGTGGCCGTGTTGGTCGAATACATCCGGCAAGGGATGTTATCCGCCGAAAGTGTCGCGGTGCTCGCGATTCTCTGGGTAGCCCTGGTCGGCCTCGTCGTTTTCGTAGAACTTGCGCATCGGCGGGTGCCGGTTGAATTCGCGAGCCGAAAGCTCGGAGACCGTTTGCTTCCGGCACAGTCGACGCATCTGTCGCTCAAGCTCAACAGCGCGGGCATGATGCCGACGGTCGTCGCTCCATGGCTGTACCTGTTGCCATTGACGGTTGCCGGTCTGGTCCTGGACCAGACCTCGCCATGGCTGATGGCCGTGTACGGACTGGTCCCGCAGACCCACATGGCCCGTGTGATCCTCAGCTCGGTTGCGATCATCATCCTTGCGTTCATTTACACCGCGTTCGTGGTCGATCCCGAGCATGCCGCCGATTCCCTGAACAAGCATGGCGGCGTGATCCCGGGAGTAGAGCCGGGCGAGCCGACCGCCGGGCACCTCGACCGTATCGTGTCGTACACGACATGCATTGGCGCGCTTTATCTCGCCGCGGTATTTCTGATACCCGAGCTGTTGCTCGTTTATGGCGAGGCGCCGTTTTATTTGGGTGGAACGACGGTTCTGGTTGTGGTTTGCACTGTTCTTGATATTGAAACACAGGTGCGCGGCCGGTCGCTCACCGAGCCGTGGGGCGTATTTTCATGAGACTGATTCTTCTCGGGCCGCCGGGGTCGGGCAAGGGAACCCAGGCCCAGCGGCTGGTTCAGCGTTACGGCATCATACAGCTCTCGACCGGCGAAATGCTGCGTGCCGCGGTTGCAGCGCAAACGCCGGTTGGCCTCAAGGCCAAGGACATCATGGCGAGCGGCGCTCTGGTCCCGGACGAGATCGTGGTCGGGATCATTTCCGATCGGCTGGATCAGCCGGACGCGGCGAAGGGCTTTATCCTCGACGGCTTTCCGCGCACCGTGCCGCAGGCCGAGGCGCTCGACGAGCTCCTGAAGAGAAAGCACATGCGGCTCGATGCCGTGATCGAACTCCGCGTCAATGAGAGCGCGCTGTTGCAGCGCGTCGAAACCCGGGTCGCGGAGATGCGGGCGCGTGGCGAGGAGGTGCGGATCGACGACACCCAGGAGGTGCTGACAAAACGGCTGGCGAGCTACCGTCAGCTGACTGAGCCGCTGATTCACTACTATTCGGAACGCCGCAAGCTCTTGACGGTCGATGGCATGATGACCATCGAGCACGTCACGCGGGAGATTAACCGTATCCTGACTGCGATCGGGGCGGTGGAGACCAAGGGGGCCAAGGCGGCCGCAGCGAAGCGGACCGCAAAGGCCGCCAAACCGGCGGCCAAAACCTCCAAATCTGCGGCTAAGGGCGCCGGTGCCCCCAAGAAGACCGCCAAGGCTTACCCGAAAGCCGGGAAACCGGCCGCCAAGGGCATGAAAAAGTCGTCTCGGAGGCTGCCTGCGAGTTCCAAGGCCCGGGCCGCCGGAAAACCCAGGAAAGCCGCGAAAAAGGTCACGAAAAAGCGAGCTAAGGCATAGCGACGGTTGACGAAACCAAGTTGAATCCTTTAATAAGTCCCCTATCCAGTCGGATAGTTTTCAGACGATGCCGGGCCCCGGGACAACCAAGGGGAAGGGCGTCGTGTTCGCGTTTGTGAACACCTGCCGAGATAGCAAAAAACAGCCGTTCCACCAGGGATTGGCGACAGGAGAGAAGTCCGTGGCCCGTATTGCCGGCGTGAATATCCCGACCAACAAGCGCGTTCTGATCGCGCTCCAGTACATCCATGGCATCGGCCAGAAGAACGCGGCCGAGATTTTGGAGAAGGTCAAGATTCCCGATGACCGCCGCGTGTCGCAGTTGAGCGACCAGGAAGTGTTGCAGATCCGCGAAGTGATCGACCGCGACTATATGGTCGAAGGTGATCTGCGTCGCGAGACCGGCATGAACATCAAGCGTTTGATGGATCTCGGCTGCTATCGCGGCCTGCGCCATCGCCGCGGCCTGCCGGTGCGCGGTCAGCGCACCCACACCAATGCGCGCACGCGCAAGGGTCCGGCCAAGTCCATCGCCGGCAAGAAGAAGTAATTTGGCGAATAGCAAGTGGCCAATGGCGAGTAGGGGTTAAGCCTTACTATTCGCTATTCGCCACTCACTACTCGCCTTTCAGGTGTAGCCGCTGGCATTACGGCGGCGTTGAGATCGTTAGAAAGGTTCTGGAATGGGCAAGGAAGCCACCCGCGTACGCCGCCGCGAGCGCAAGAACATTGCGTCCGGCGTCGCGCATGTGAATTCGTCGTTCAACAACACGACCATCACCATCACCGACGCGCAGGGCAACACCATTGCCTGGTCGTCGGCGGGAACGATGGGTTTCAAGGGGTCGCGCAAATCGACCCCCTATGCCGCGCAAGTCGCGGCGGAAGACGTCTCCAAGAAGGCGCAGGAACACGGCATGCGCACGCTCGAGGTTGAAGTTGCCGGTCCCGGTTCGGGCCGCGAATCGGCGCTCCGTGCGCTGCAGGCCGCGGGTTTCACTGTCACATCGATCCGCGACGTGACGACGATCCCGCACAATGGCTGCCGTCCGCGCAAGCGTCGGCGGGTTTGATTTTCGGCCGCGGGCGGTTCGACCGCCTGCGATGACTTTGATGACTTTGAAATACATGTGACGCCGCCTTCTCCGCGGTCTCCAACGCCAGTGATTAGTTGGCAGAATTGACTGGCCCATGGGTGAAACAGTGACGATCCAGAAAAATTGGCAAGAACTTATCCGGCCGAACAAGCTCCAGGTAACGCCGGGCAGCGACTCGAACCGCTTTGCGACGTTGGTCGCCGAGCCGCTCGAGCGCGGCTTCGGTCAGACGCTCGGCAACGCGTTGCGCCGGATCCTGTTGTCCTCGCTGCAAGGTGCGGCCGTGCAGTCGGTGCATATCGACGGCGTGCTGCACGAATTCTCCTCGATCGCGGGCGTTCGCGAGGACGTCACCGACATCGTGCTGAATATCAAGGACATCTCGATCAAGATGCAGGGCGAAGGTCCCAAGCGCATGGTCGTGAAGAAGCAGGGCCCTGGCGTCGTCAGCGCCGGCGATATCCAGACCGTCGGCGATGTCGTGGTGCTCAATCCGGATCTGCAGATTTGCACGCTCGACGAGGGCGCGGAAATCCGCATGGAATTCACGGTCGCCGCCGGCAAGGGCTATGTCGCCGCCGAGCGCAACCGTCCCGAGGATGCGCCGATCGGCCTGATCCCGGTCGACAGCCTGTTCTCGCCGGTGCGCAAGGTGTCGTACAAGGTCGAGAATACCCGCGAGGGCCAGATCCTCGATTACGACAAGCTGACCATGACCATCGAGACCAACGGCGCGATCTCGCCGGATGACGCGGTGGCCTATGCCGCGCGCATCCTGCAGGATCAGCTCAACGTGTTCGTGAACTTCGAAGAGCCGCGCAAGGAAGTGGCGCAGGAGATCATTCCCGATCTCGCGTTCAACCCGGCGTTCCTCAAGAAGGTCGACGAGCTCGAACTGTCGGTGCGTTCGGCGAACTGCCTGAAGAACGACAACATCGTCTATATCGGCGACCTCGTGCAGAAGTCGGAAGCGGAAATGCTCCGGACCCCGAACTTCGGCCGCAAGTCGCTGAACGAGATCAAGGAAGTGCTGGCCCAGATGGGGCTGCACCTCGGCATGGAAGTGCCGGGCTGGCCGCCGGAAAATATCGACGAACTGGCCAAGCGCTTCGAGGATCATTATTGAGTTCCGTCATTCCGGGGTGCGCGGTAGCGCGAACCTCAGATGTGCGATTGCACATCGGGGAATCTCGGAGTTAATCGCATCGAGATTCCGGATCGCCGCTTCGCGGCGTCCGGAATGACTGGGGTTCAGGCAGGAGAGACGCCATGCGTCACGGCAAGGTTCATCGCAAGCTCAATCGCACCGCCGAGCATCGGCGCGCGATGTTTGCCAATATGTGCGCAGCGCTGATCAAGCACGAGCAGATCGTCACCACGCTGCCGAAGGCGAAGGAACTGCGCCCGATCGTGGAAAAGCTGGTCACGCTCGGCAAGAAGGGCGGTCTGGCCATGCGCCGGCAGGCGATCTCCGAGATGCGCGATCTCGACCAGACCAGGAAACTGTTCGACGTGCTGGCCACCCGCTACAAGGACCGGCAGGGCGGCTATACCCGCATCATCAAGGCCGGCTTCCGCTACGGCGACAACGCGGCCATGGCGGTGATCGAATTCGTCGACCGCGACGTCGATGCCAAGGGCCTCGATTCCGGTCCGGTGCAGGAAAAGGCCGCGGAGGCGGCGTAAAACCCCATTCGCGAACCACGATCCAAAGGCGGCGCCATGTGCGCCGCTTTTTTAATGGGCACCGTGGCCGGCGAATGGCAATTGCAGTTGCGCGCGCCGCTCCCGATATCTCCGTCACCAGGGATGGAGATGACGCATGAAGATTGATCTCAAGGGAAAGACGGCGCTGGTGACGGGGTCCACCTCCGGCATCGGCCACGCGATCGTCAAAGGCCTCGCGGTTGCCGGGGCGAATGTGGTGGTCAACGGCCGGACCCAGGCCAAGGTCGACACGGCGGTGGCCGCGGTTGCCAAGGCCGCGCCCGGCAGCAAGGTCGCGGGCGTCGCTGCCGATGTTTCGACGGCCGCAGGATGCGACACGCTGGTTGAGATGCTACCGGATGTGGACATCCTCATCAACAATGCCGGGATTTTTGAGCCCAAAGGCTTCTTCGATATTGCCGACGACGACTGGAGCCGGTTCTTCGAGGTCAACGTGATGTCGGGCGTGCGGCTGTCGCGCGCCTACCTGCCGGGCATGCTCAAGCGCAACTGGGGCCGCATCGTTTTCATCTCTTCCGAATCCGCGCTGAACATTCCGAAGGAAATGATCCACTATGGAATGTCCAAGACCGCGCAGCTCGCGGTATCGCGCGGCCTCGCCGAGATGACCCGCGGTACCGCGGTAACCGTCAATTCGGTGCTGCCGGGGCCGACGATGTCGGAGGGCGTCGAAGCATTCGTCAAAGACCTCGCGAGGCAAAACGGCCAGTCGGTGGACGAGGCGGCGTCGCAATTCGTAAAGCAGTTTAGGCCGACCTCGCTGCTACAGCGCTTCGCAACCGTCGAGGAGATCGCCAACATGGTGGTCTATGTCGCTTCAAAAGAGGCATCCGCGACCAATGGCGCGGCGCTACGCGCCGAGGGCGGTATCGTCCAGACCATTGCGTGAGGTGTCAGATGTCGGCCTATGTGATTTCCGAACTCGAAGTGCGTGATGCGGCTGCAATCGAGACCTACCGGACGATTGCAGCCAAATCGATTGCGCAATATGGCGGGCGTTATCTGGTCCGCGGTGGTGCTGCAAG
>WNFA01011954.1_pt1 | contig 12942 bp, 12 predicted proteins | sample 5400481 | NCBI WGS metagenome assembly WNFA01 (sample SAMN13153340, study PRJNA577476) | soil metagenome | isolation source: 120 cm saprolite under Douglas fir tree site 2 hole 1 replicate 2 | place: USA:California | collected 2015-04-18 | reverse complement strand
TCGTTGAGTATCTGGCTGGGGAGCGTTGTATTCCTGAGTTTCATCGTGGCGCCCGGGGCGTTTTCTCTGCTGGGCAGCCGGGATCAGGCCGGCGCGCTGGTGGCATTGGTCCTGGGACGCATGCACTTCCTGGGAATCAGCGCGGGCTTGCTATTTCTTGTGGCCCGGCTGCTGCGAGCGAAAGCGTTTGCGTCGTTGGTCGCGCCGGCAGCGTTGGCCGTTGTGTTGATGCTGTTGCTGACTTTCGTTTCGCAAATGGGAGTCGGCGCGCGGATGGCGCGGCTGAAGACGGAAATGGGTTCGGTGGAGCGCACACCTTTGGAGAATCCCCTGCGGGTTTTGACAAGCTGCACCGCGTTTCGGTTGGGCTCGAAACGTTTGTTCTGCTTTCGGGAATCGCTGCGCTGATTCTTCTGGTCCGCGAAAAGCCGCTGTAGCACCTAGGATAACTCGCTTATGCAGACCGGAATTGTCGGACTGCCGCAGGTGGGCAAAACCACGCTGTTCAAAATCCTGACCAAGGTGCATTTGGACGCGAAGGCGACGCAGGCTGCAACGCACGTCGGCGTGGCAAGAGTGCCGGAACCGCGGATTGACAAACTGGCCGCCCTGTACCGGCCGAAGAAAGTGACCCATGCCACGGTGCAGTACGTGGACGTCGGCGGACTGCAAAAAGATCGCGCACGCGACGCTGCGGTGCTGGCGCCGCTGCGGGAAGTAGACGCGCTGGCCCACGTTGTGCGCGTTTTTGAGAATCCTGCGGTGCCCCGCTCGGCGGGGAGTATTGATCCGCTGCGCGACGCGACCAACCTGGACCTCGAGCTGATGCTCAACGACCTCGAGCAGATTACCAGGCGGCTGGAGCGCGTCGAAAAAGACCTGAAAAAGAAAAAGGATCTGGCGTTGGAGGCCGAGCAGGCGTTGCTGTTGCGCTGCAAAGCGGCGATCGAAAAAGAAACGCCGCTGCGTGAGCTCGAGTTTTCCGCTGAAGAAATGAAAATGCTTACCAGCTTCATGTTTCTTTCCCAGCGGCCGATGCTGTACGTCCTGAATCTTGGCGACAGCGAGGCTGCGGAGATTGAAACCGCCGTCGAAAGACACAAGCTCGGGGCGCTTTGCTCGAAACCAAACACCGGTCTCGTGCCCGTCTGCGGACGGCTCGAAGCAGAGCTGGTGGATTTGGAGGAGGCCGAGGCGGCCGAGCTGGTGGCTTCGTACGGCTTCAAAGAGTCGGGCCTCGACCGGCTGATTCATGCGACCTACAGGCTCCTCGGGCTGACATCGTTTTTTACCGCGGGCGATCCGGAAGTCCGCGCCTGGACGATTCGACGCGGCACAACGGCCCTAAAAGCGGCGGGCGTGATTCATTCCGACATCGAACGCGGGTTCATTCGCGCAGAGGTTGTGCGGTGCGATGATCTGCTCGAAGCGGGGAGTTTGGGGGCGGCGCGCGAACGCGGGAAAATGCGTCTGGAAGGGAAGGACTACGTCGTGCAGGAAGGCGACGTCATCCTTTTCCGGCACAGCGGTTGAAGGATTTCCGAAATGACTCATTCGAGCGAGACACGATCGGTCCTCGCTATAGTCTTGGGGTTGACGGCGGCATCGGCCAACGTCCTGGGCGGATACTTCGTCGTTCGCAGGGAGTGGCCGCGTCATTTCCTGAAATACTTCCTGGCGCTGGGTGCGGGCTTTATGCTTGCCGCGGCGTTCGTGGAGATTCTTCCCGAGTCGCTGCGGCTGGCTGGCGAGCCCGCGCTGTTTCTGGTCCTGGGAGGGTTCTTTCTGGTTCATTTGTTTGAACACACGCTCGCGCCTCATTTCCATTTCGGCGAAGAAACTCATCACGATGAAATGACGCACCGTCATGCCGGAGCCGCCGCGCTGTTAGGGCTTGTCATTCACACGTTTTTCGACGGCGTGGCCATTGCCGCGGGCTTTCTGGTCTCTGCGTGGCTGGGCGGGGTGATTTTCGTGGCTATTTTTCTGCACAAGTTGCCGGAAGGTTTTACGGTTGCCTCGCTGATGCTGGCCAGCGGGCAGAGCCGGCGAACGGCTCTGTGGGCCTCGGTGGCACTGGGAGCGGCTACGCTGGCAGGCGTGCTGCTTATGAATGTCCTCCGCGGCAGTGTGGGATATGCGCTGCCGGTGTCGGGCGGGGTGACGATTTACGTGGCGGCAGCCGACCTGCTGCCCGAAGTCAACCGCGAACCGGGCGCATGGATGGCGCTGATGGTGCTCCTGGGAGGACTGATTCTGCTGGGGTTACACTTCTGGTTGAACGTTTGAGAGGTCTCTTCGCCTTCTATTCGCCTTCGAATAGCGAACACCCTCTGCCCGCGCGCCTTTCAACCGGCTGACATTTCAAGCATTTGCAACTTTTTGTCCCGCCAGGTGTTCGATACAATGTGGGCGCCATGGCCAGGTCGGACGTCCAACTGATGCTGGACGTGAAGTCCGGGGACGCACGGTCCTTCGAGCTTCTCCTCCAGAAATACCGGACCCCTCTGGTTAATTTCCTGTACCGGATGGTGAGGGATCGGGCCAGCGCGGAAGATCTGGCGCAGGAAGTGTTCCTGCGCGTGTACCGAGCGCGCAAAGATTATGTGGCCAGCGCGAAGTTCACCACGTGGCTGTTCCGCATCGCGACGAATCTGGCGCTGAATGCGGTTCGCGACGGCCGATACCATCAGTTGGAGATTTCGCTGGATCAGCGGGTCAGCACCGGCGACGCCAACGAGATCGAAGCGCCGATGCTGGACGTGGCCGACCGCAAGCCGGGTATCGAGCAGCAATTGCTGGACCGGGACCGCGTGGCGATGATTCGTCAGGCGATCAACAAACTGCCGGAGAAACAGCGCGTCGCCGTGCTGTTGCACAAGTACCACGAGCTGGACTATGACGAGATCGCCCGGATTCTGGAGTGCTCGGAGAGCGCGCTGAAGTCCCTGCTGTTCCGCGCGTACGAAACGTTGCGGATTGAATTGGCGCCGCTGGTGAGCCGGCCGCATTCGTGAAGAGGAAAAGATTAGTGGAACTGGCATTACAAAGGAACGGAACCAAAGGGGAAAGAAGGGCATTATGAACTGCACGCGGATCGAAACCAAATTGATGGCTTATCTGGACGGGCGGAGCAACTCGAGAGAGCGCCGCGAAATAGAAGCGCATCTGAAGACATGCCCCCTGTGCCGGGAGCGCGCCGAAGAGTTCCGCAGCGTGTCGAGCTTGCTTGAGGAGCTTCCGCAAATCGAGCCTTCAGCGGCGTTTGATGTTCGCGTGCGCGCACGCGTTGCCGCCGAGCCGGAATCGCGCGGCTGGCTGGCCTGGTTGACGCCGAGTCCGCGCGTGGCATTTGCGGCAATGTTTTTGCTGGCGCTGACGGTGTGGATGTCTTCGCTGCCGACGAGCAAAGATGACTATCCGTATCACAATCTGCAGACTGGCAGCGATGCGGACTTTCGGATGATCAAGGATCTGCCGGTCTTGCAGGATTACGACGTGATTGCGAACTTTGAACCGCTCACCGATCTGTCTCAACAGCAGCAGCCGGAGGCGAATCCGGCGCCGGACACCATGTAAATGAGTTCACACGGGCCCCAAATCGCGCGGTTCTGGCTGGCTCTTCTGCTAGCTCTGGGGATTGCCTTGCCAATAAACGCGCAGCGGGGTGGCGGGAAGCAGTGGCAGCAGCGGGAAGACAGGCCTCGCGGGAATCCCCGCGAAAGTCGTCAGAATAAACCGAACAAGCCCCCGAAACAGGACCGGCCACCGAACCGCCAGCCCGGCAACGAAGCGCATGTCCCGCTGTCAAATGCGACGGGGGGGAATGGCAACTCCGGAACCGCATTTTCCGGCGGCCGTCCAATTGGCACGAGCAACGGAAACAACTTGCCCCCTCGCTGGATGGAACGGCTCCGCGACATGTCTCCGCAGCAGCAGGAACGCTTCTTCCAGAACAATCAGAGATTCAACAGCCTGTCTTCCCAGCAGCAAGAGCGGGTGCGGGGGAACCTGCAACACTGGAACAGTCTGACGCCGCAGCAGCGCATGGACATGCGCGACCGCGAACAAGTGTGGGCGAGAATGACTCCCGAGCAGCGCGCCCATATCCGTAACGAAGTGATGCCCAAATGGCAACAGATGCCGCCGGAGCGAAAACGGGTGATCCAACAGAAGCTGCGCGTGCTGCAAAATATGCCGGAATCGGCGCGCAACGCGCGGCTGAACGACCCCAACTTCACACGGGGCATGAGCGAAGAAGACAAATCTACGCTCAAGGATTTGAGCCATCTCCACGTCGGCGGCGCTCCCGACCCTCCTCAGGAAAATCCGCAGGAGTAGACCCTTCTTTGCAGTGAAGCCTTTCAATGGGGCCAATTTGATGCTCCTGGCTCGCGCTTCCGTGTGTGTGAATTGGCGGAACTTCGGCGATACTATGGGGCGCTCCTTCCGAGGGCGCGCGGAGCGCGATCACTCGCAACGGGGAGTTCCGTTTGACCACACGCTGGCGCGCACTACAGCACCGCAACTTCCGGCTCTTTTTCGCCGGGCAACTCGCCTCGCTCATCGGGACGTGGATGCAGTCGGCAGCGCAATTGTGGCTGGTCTACCGGCTGACCGGTTCGGCGGCGCTGCTCGGCGTGTTCGGATTCGCGAATCAAATCCCCATCTTTCTCTTGGCGCCGGTGGGCGGCATCGTGGCGGACTCTTACAGCAAGCACAAGGGCGTGATATGGACACAAACCTCCGCGATGGTCCTGGCATTCCTGCTGGCAGCGCTGACGTTGACCGGAGTGGTCCAGGTCTGGGAAATCATCGCCATCGCGTTTCTGGCGGGGATCGTCAACGCGTTCGACGTTCCCATCCGGCAGGCGTTCCTCAACGACATGGTGGAGAAAGAGGACCTGATGAACGCCATCGCATTGAATTCCTCGATTTTCAATGCCGCGCGCGTCGTGGGTCCGGCGGTTGCGGGGTTTGCCATCGCCGCCGTGGGCGAAGGCTGGTGCTTCTTGCTCAACGGTGTGAGTTTTCTGGCGGTTATCGGGGCGCTCCTGGCCATGCGAATTCCCGCGGCAGAGCCCCACAAGCAGGAAGGCTCGGCGCTGCGGAATTTCCTCGAAGGATTTCGCTTCGCCATGCAGGATCAGCCTATTCGTTCGGCACTGCTGCTGCTGTCGTTGTTGAGTCTGGCAGTGCTGCCGTATTCGGTCCTGCTGCCGATCTTCGCCAATAATATTTTGCACGGCGGGGTTCGAGGGCTGGGACTCCTCATGAGCGCCGCGGGGGTCGGCGCGGTGCTTGGGGCGCTGCATTTTGCCGCGCGGACCGACTACTCGGGACTGGCGGGCTGGATTGCCGCGACGTCGGCGGGCTGCGGAGCTTCACTAGTTGTTTTTTCGCAATCGCGCGTGTTCGGAGTTTCCCTGCCGCTCATTTTCGTAGTGGGCTTCGCGGCGACGGTACAGATGGCGGCAACCAATACGCTGATTCAGCGCCGCGTTCCGGACGCTCTGCGCGGTCGCGTGATGGCCGTGTACGCTTCCATGTTTATGGGAATTCAACCGGTCGGCGCGCTGCTGGCGGGTGGAATAGCGCGCCGAATCGGCGTGCCGCTGACCGTCGGCACCGGGGGTCTGGTTTGTCTCCTGGGGGCGGTGATGTTTGCGATTCTCGTGTGGCTGCCGGTCGAGCGGCGGAAAAAAGAAGCCGCGGCTCATGCAGGTTTGGGGCGATAGAGCCAGTCAGGCCGGACGCCCCTCTCACGAACGTGTAGCGCACCGGGGTAACTGATTAGAGACATCCTGCAAAGACGCGCCCGGGAATCACTCATCAAAGGCTCGACGACACTGTTCGCAGACACACCAGCGGTTGTGGTTCCAACCGGGTGGTCTCTAAGGCGCTAACTCTTCCACAAAAATCTTTTGCGGCAATGCATTTTCCCCTTGACAAGTGAAAAAGTGCGGCTAATATCGTGGAGCAAAGTGGGAGAAAGTGGCAGAGAGTGTAGGGCTGTGGTGAATTTGGGCACTCCCAAGCTCCGATTGAACAGACTTCTAAATGCTGCGCGGAAGATTCTCGGCGAGGGTGGACGAAAAGGGACGTCTGAAGATCCCTGCCGATTTTCTGGAAGCGTTGAAGGAACACGGAAGCCAGTTCTACATTACGAGCTGGACGGGCGAATCTGCGCGCATTTACCCGATGCGCGTGTGGGGCGAGATCGAGGAGAAGCTTTCCAGGGTGAGTTCTCATAACCGCGCGAAACGGAAGTTTCTAACCCGCGCGAATTATTTCGGCCAAGTGGTGGAATTGGATGGGCAGGGGAGAGTTCTGTTGCCGACAGCGCTGCGTGAAACAGCGGAAATGAAAGGCGAAGTGGACGTGTTCGGGAACCTGAATTATCTGGAAGTCTGGAATCATGCGCGCGTCGTGGAAGACATGAAGAAGAATCCTTTCACAGACGACGACGCGAAGAGTCTGGAAGACCTGGGGATTTAGGGCGGCGGGGAATTGATTGCTCCGCATACGCCGGTGCTGCTGGAAGAAGTTCTGCACTGGCTGGAGGTGAAAGGCGATGGGACCTATCTCGATGCGACGGTTGGGGGCGGGGGGCACGCGGCGGCGATTGCGCAGCGGTTATCGTCGGGGCGTTTGATTGGACTGGACCGGGACGCCCAGGCGCTGGAAATAGCGCGGGAGCGGCTGAAGGGTTTTGGAGAAAGGGTGACGTTGGTGCACGCGGAGTTTTCCAAGATCGGCGACGTGGCGCGGGAGCTGGGGCTTCCGCCGCTGGACGGCGTGCTCGCAGATTTGGGCGTCTCGAGCATGCAACTCGACCGGGCTGAGCGGGGCTTTTCGTTCCGCGAAGCGGGACCGCTCGATATGCGCATGAATCGGGAGGCGCCGGAAACCGCGGAAGAGATTGTGAATCGCTGGCCGGAGAGAGAGTTGGCCAACCTGCTCTATCGCGAAAGCGAAGAGCATGATTCACGCAGAATCGCCAGGAGCATCGTGCGGGCGCGGCCCATTCGCGATACCGCGCACCTGGCAACGGTTGTGGCAGGGGCTCGCAGGCTAAGGGGAAGGCAGAAACTGCATCCCGCGACAAAAACGTTTCTGGCGCTGCGGATTGCGGTGAATCGAGAGATGGAGGAACTCGGGCAGTTTCTTTTGCGGACCCCTGCCACTCTTTCTTCAGGAGGACGCTGGGTGGTGTTGAGTTACCACTCGCGCGAAGACCGCATGGTCAAGCAGGCCTTCCAGCGCCTGGCCCAATCCGGGGAGATGAAGATTCTCACGAAAAAAATTGTCCAGCCCGGCGAAGAAGAAATCCAGGGCGGACGGTGGCCCCAAGCCGCCTGCGCGAATGCCTGCGCTTGGTGGCGCTCGGCGGACTGGTGACGGCAGGCGCGCTGCTCTATACCTGGCAACATTTTCAGTGCATTCAGTTGAGCTACCAGGTCGAGGCCTTGAAAGCCCAACAGGCCGAAGCGCGCCGACTCAACCAGCAACTTCGCCTGGAAGTGGCCGGCTTGCGGGATCCCATGCGGATTGACGTGATTGCGCGGCGCCAACTTGGTTTGACCGCGCCCGTATCCGGACAGGTGGAAAACCTGAACAGCCCGAGCGACGCGGAACTGGCACAGGTGCGCCTGGCGCAGGCGGCGAACAGGCCTTAAACGGAAGGCCCGCGCGGCTACGCATGTCTGCGTCGAATTGACCTGACAGGAGCACACTGGCCGCACGACCTCACGAAAAAACCGGCACCTTATGGACCTCCGCCGCACCCGCCTCCGCCTGCTGATTGTGGCCTCCCTTGCGGCCCTGTGGATGGTCGCGGCGGCGGGACGCCTGGCTTACCTGCAACTGTTCTGTTACAGCGATTACCTGGCGCGGGCGCTACGCCAGCAGCGGCATATCGTTCAAATCAGCCCGAAACGCGCTCCCATCTACGACCGAAATCTCCTTCCTCTGGCAATGAGCATCGAGGTGGACTCGTGTTTTGCGGTTCCTTCGGAAATTGCCGATCAAGAGATGGCGGCGCGTCTGCTCGCAGGAGCGCTGGGGATTCCTCAGAGTGTGATTGAGGAACGGCTTGCTTCGTCGAGTTCTTTCGCATGGGTCGAGCGGAAGCTTTCCCCGGAAAAGACCCGGCGCGTGGCGGCGCTCAATTTGAAAGGGATTTATTTTCAGAAGGAGAATCAGCGATTCTATCCGAAGAGAGAGCTCGCCGCACATGTTCTGGGGTATGTGGACATAGATGAGAAGGGGCTGGCGGGCGTCGAGTATGAGCTGAACGACCAGATTCGCACGAAGCCGGGACGCGTCTTGGTACTTGGGGACGCGCGGCACCGCTTGCTCGAGAGCCGGGAGAATACCCAGGATACCAGCGCCAGCGTCGTCCTGACGCTCGACGAAAAAATCCAGTACATCGCAGAGAAAGAACTGTCGGCAGCGATCGCCGAAACACATGCGATCGCCGGAACCATCCTTATCGAGAACCCCGGCAACGGCGAACTGCTCGCAGTGGCGAACTGGCCGCGATTTAATCCCAACGCTGCGAAAGACACTCCTCCGGAAATGATGATGGACCGGGCCGTCTCGGCGCTCTATGAACCCGGGTCGACATTCAAAATCATCACCCTTGCGGCGGCGCTCGAGGAGGCCATCACACGCCCGGATGAAGTAGTGGATTGCCAGAACGGCGCCATCTACATCGCCGGCCACCGCATCCGGGACCACAAGCCGTTTGGGTTGCTCCCGGTATCGCAAGTTCTGGCGCAATCGAGCGACGTGGGCGCCATCAAGATTGCGCTGCGGCTTGGTGCTCCGAAATTCTACGACTACATTCGCGCATTTGGTTTTGGCGCGCCGACGGGCATTGATCTGCCCGGCGAGAGCAAAGGCATTTTGCGGCGCGTCGAAAATTGGACGCCGATTTCAGTTGGCTCGATTTCGATGGGGCAGGAAGTGGGCGTCACACCAGTTCAGCTCATCACCGCAGTTTCGGCGATTGCCAACGGCGGCCTGATCTACAGGCCGCATGTAGTTAAGGAACTGCGGCGCGAGGGCCAGCCGCTGCCCGCTGAAGAGGCACCAGAAAAAACAGAGCCGAGGCGGGCGATCAGTGCGAAGACGGCTGCAACGCTGCGGTGGATGCTCGAAGGAGTGGTGCGGGAGGGAACGGGAAAACTGGCGCGGCTCGACGGCTGGACCGCCGCAGGAAAAACCGGTTCCGCGCAGAAGATCGATCCCGCCACGGGAAGGTACTCGCCGACGCAGCTCATCGCATCTTTCACCGGGTTTGCGCCTCTGAATAACCCAGCGGTGACCATTCTAATCTCGCTCGATTCACCCGTGGGATTGCACGAGGGCGGTGAGGTTGCGGCCCCGGTGTTCAAGCGCGTTGCCGAACAAGTCCTCAGTTATCTCGATGTGCCGCGCGACATTCCGGTCCGGGAGCGGATCCTAACGGCTTCAAGAAAGACACCTTCAAGCAACGCTCTGCCCGACGTAACCGATTTTTCTCCCGGGGAAACGTCAGGAGCAACAGATAGCTCCGCCGAGTTCGCCGAGGCGGCGAGCCTTCGAGCCACAGAATGCTTCCGGCTAGGATTGAGTCCGGTGCTCATTGGCACGGGGGTTGCATTGGAGCAATCTCCGAATGCCGGACAACCCACCCGGCCAGGAGGGCGGGTGACCGTGCGGTTTGGGAATGCAGCTAGGCGGAATGGTTCAGGTAAAGGAGATTGAGTTGGCAACACGGGCAAACGGGGTTTCGCAGCATTTGAGGCGGCGAGAGGAGAGTCCTATACTGGTGGTTCAGGGAATGAAACTGCAAGACGTGCTTGCCGGCATCGAGTTTGTCCAGCCCGCCAGCAATCCCGGCCTCGAAATTATGAACATGGCTTGCCACACCAGCAAGGTTTCGCCGGGGACACTTTTCTTCGCGCTCCGAGGCGCGAAGGCCGACGGGAATCAGTTCGTTCCGGACGCGGTCGCGCGCGGCGCAGCAGCGATTGCCAGCGAAGAGCGGCGGCCGCCGAACCTGCCGGGGGAGTTGGCATGGGTGCAGGTTCGGGAAGCGCGCAAAGCGTTGGCGGTCGGCGCAGCGAACTTTTACGGGCACCCCGCGCAGGCGTTGAAGTTGGTTGCGGTCACGGGAACGAATGGCAAGACCACGACCACTCACTTGGTGGATGCCATCTTGAAGGCAACCGGAGAAGGAACCGGTCTCTTTGGGACGATTGCCTATCACACTCCGCGCGGAGAATATCCTTCGCCGAACACCACGCCGGAATCGCTCGACTTGCAAGGGTTCCTTGCCGAGATTCGCGATGCGGGCGGGAGGTACGCAACGCTGGAAGCGAGCTCTCACGCGCTTTCGATGGAACGGATATGGGGTTGCGCTTTCGACGCCGCCGTGTTCACCAACCTCACCCGCGAGCACATGGATTATCACAAGACTTTCGACGCGTACTTCGCGGCTAAGCGGCGGCTGTTTGAAGGCACAGGCGCGGGAGCGCCGAGGGTCGGCGTGGTGAATACGGATGACGCCTATGGAAAGCAACTCGTGGGATTGGCGAAAACGACGCTCACCTATGGTTTGGAAGGCGATCCCGACATCACCACCCAAAAATTCTCGCTGTCGTTTTCCGGGCTGAAGTTTTCGGCGCAAACGCCGTTGGGGAAGATCGAGGCCGAATCGCCGCTGGTGGGACGCATCAACGTGTACAACATTCTTGCCGCCATCGGCGCCGCAGTCGCGCTGGGCGTTCCGCGCGAGGCCATTGAAAAGGGCATTGGCAAGTTGGAGAACGTGTCCGGGCGGTTTCAACGAATTGAGATGGGCCAACCGTTTCTGGTGATTGTGGACTACGCGCACACCGATGACGCTCTGGAAAGCCTGATTCGCACGGCGCGGGAGCTGAATCCGAAGGGGCGCATTATCACGCTGTTTGGCTGCGGCGGAGAAAAGGACCGCACGAAGCGCCCGGTAATGGGTGAGGTCGCCGGGAAACTGAGCGACCTCGTGGTGCTCACGAGCGACAACCCCCGCAGCGAAGACCCGCTGAAAATCATCAACGACATCCTCGTTGGGATGCAAAAAGCGAAGGGAAAATACCTGATCGAACCGGACCGCGAAAAAGCAATCGGCCTTGCATTCGATCAAGCCAAAGGCGGCGATATCGTGCTGCTGGCGGGCAAGGGGCATGAAACAACGCAAGTTTTGAGCGATCGTACGCTTGCGTTTGTCGAGCCGGAAGTGGCGCGGCGGGTGTTGCGCCAACGAGGGTTTGGCACCTAGCGCGCAGTAACAGACCGTGCCGGGGCACACGGACTGTAGGGAGCCCAAGCGGAGGAGGAATCCCAGAGGCCGGTGAGACCCAGTTCATTGAGGAAGCTATGCGGTGGACGCTTACAGAAGTGGCTGGCGCTTTGCGTGTTGCACCTCCCTCGGGGCTCGACCCCTTGGCCCGGGTGGCCGGTGTCTCGATTGATTCTCGGTCAGTCCGAGCTGGAGAGTTGTTCTTTGCCATACACGGACCGCGTCACGATGGACACACTTTTGTGGATGGCGCATTGGCCCGCGGCGCGCTTGCTGCTGTGGTGGCCCGCGACCGCCTTGACGGCTTCGCACCGGCGACACGCGGAAAGCTCCTTGGCGTTGCAGACACGACGGCAGCTCTCGGTGACCTGGCGCGGGCAGTTCGCCGCCGGTGGGGGCGCCGAGTGGCGGGGGTCACCGGCTCGGTGGGCAAGACCACAACAAAAGAGATTCTGGCGGCGTTGCTGGCCGCGAGGTTCCGCGTACTGAAGTCCGAGGGCAACCTGAACAACGAGTATGGCCTGCCGCTGATGCTGTTGCGGCTGGAGGAAACGCATGAAGCGGCCGTGCTCGAGATGGGCATGTCTCGCGCCGGGGAACTCGCGCGGCTCGCAAAAATCGCCGAGCCGGACGTTGCCGTAGTGACGCGCGTGGCGCCGGTGCATCTCGAGTTTTTTTCTTCGCTCGACGAAATCGCGGCGGCCAAGCGCGAACTTATCGAAGGGCTCGCGGGGAAAGAACCGGTCGCGGTGCTCAATGCGGATGATCCGCGCGTGGCGGCATTTCGCAGGGCCGCTCCGGGCCGCGTGGTGACGTTCGGCATCGAGAAGCCCGCGGATTTTCGCGCGGAAGCAATCGAAGACCGCGGAGCGCTGGGCTCGGCGTTCCAACTGAAATCGCCCGTGGGGTGCACGCGGCTGGAAATCCCTCTGGCGGGACGCCATGCAATCGCGAATGCATTGGCGGCCCTGGCGGCAGCGAGCGTATGGGGTGCCGGGCCTGCCGAGGCGAAGCGCGTCTTTCCGCGGCTCCGCCCGGCGAGCATGCGCGGAGAGGTGCTGAGGTTCGATGATGGGTTTGCATTGATCAACGACTGCTACAACTCGAGCCCTGTGGCGCTGGCGGCGATGATCGACCTGCTCGTTTCCACTCCGGGTTATCGTCGGCGGATCCTCGCCGCCGGTGCGATGCTGGAATTGGGGACTACGTCTCCAATGTTGCATCGCGAAGCGGGGCGCCTCGCAGCAGGGACTGGAAAGATTGATTGGATCATCGGCGTGCAGGGCGACGCCGCCGAGATCGTGCTCGGCGCGATTGCTGAGGGCCATCCGGAAACGCGGACGCGATTTTTCCCGACTTCGGAAGAAGCGGCGAAATTTGTCAGAGAGTTGGTCCAGCCGGGAGACCTGCTGCTGGTGAAAGGTTCGCGGGGAGTGAAGATGGAGCGGATTGTCGAGGCGCTGCTTGCACACCGCGCGCCGGTTGGAGCAAGACAAGGCGCGCCCGAGAACGCTGGGGAGGCGCATCACTAAAATGCTCTACTACCTCCTCTACCAGCTCCTGGAGAAATATTTTAGCCCGCTGAACGTGTTTCGCTACATCACGGTGCGCAC
>WNFA01007044.1_pt1 | contig 12944 bp, 10 predicted proteins | sample 5400481 | NCBI WGS metagenome assembly WNFA01 (sample SAMN13153340, study PRJNA577476) | soil metagenome | isolation source: 120 cm saprolite under Douglas fir tree site 2 hole 1 replicate 2 | place: USA:California | collected 2015-04-18 | reverse complement strand
GTGGAGCGGAAGGGGCGCATCCTGCTCGTGGACAACGATCCGCAGGTGCTCTCGATCCTGGGCGAGATGCTCAAGGACGCGGGCCACCACGTGCTGCCCGTCCCGAGCGGGCCCGAGGCCCTCCGGGTCTTCGTCCCCAGCGGCTTCGACCTCGTGATCACCAACGTGGGCATGCCGGAGATGAGCGGCTGGGACGTGGCCGAGCAGCTCCGTGCCCGGGATCCAGACGTGCCGGTGATCTTCATCACCGGGTGGGGCCTGCAGGAGGAAGATCAGGCGCGCTGCCGGCGGCTCGGCATCACCGCGCTGCTCTTCAAGCCGGTTCCGCCGCCCGAGCTACACCGCAAGGTGCAGGTGGCGCTGGCGGCCGGCCGCGCGCGGTAGAGGCCCATCCAGAAGCTCCGGGCTGCACGGCGATCCTCGAGCTCACCCTGCGCGTCTGCGGCTGGCTCATTGTCCTGGGGTTCTTCGGCAGCGCCTTCTGGGTGGCTTTCGCCCAACAGAAGCTGACGAGGTATCTGATCAAGCATCATCCGGGTCGATTCCGCCAACTCTATCGTGACCGGCGCCTCCGAAAATTTCTCCTGGGGCCCTCTGCAAAGGATCATCCGGTCCGGTTCCCACTCTCGAATGACGACCTCGCCGATCCTCGGGTGCGCTCTGAAACGAAGTGTGAACCGAGCGTGGGCGTGCGTCGGCCTGAGCGTGCTCGGCTGCGCTGCCTTCGGAGTGACGTATAGCTTCGTACTTTTAGCGCTGCGCGGGTAAGCGACTACGCCGGTCCTGAACCGGGCCGCGTCGCCAGCGGATGCAGCACGTCGATCGCCCAGCCCACGTCCAGCCGCTCCCCCAGCCACCCCGCGAGTCCCGTGCGCGCATGGAGCCGGAGCCCCTCCGCGGCGTTCTGCGACTGGAGCGCCTCTACCGGATCGGCAGGCAACGGCGCTGGCAGCGGCACCTCGGGCAGCGTCCGGCCATCCGGTCGCCGGAACTGAAGCGCCCCATCGGGCAATCGCTCGACCTGGTAGCCCTCTTCGTGAACTGCGCGGTGATGGCGATGGCAGAGTAACGCGAGGTTCGACAGCTTGGTCGGGCCGCCCTGCGCCCAGTGCCGCACGTGATGCCCCTGGCCGACCCGGACATTGCAGCCCGGAAAGCGGCAACTCCGGTCTCGATGGTGCAGCGCCCGCCGGAGCGCCGGGGGAATCGTCCGCGTCCGGGCCCCGACCTCCACCACCCGCCCGTCCGGGTCCGACCGCATCACCACCCGGCTCGCGTCGCACGCCAGCCGCCGGGAGGTTTCCGCGGAAACGTGGCTCCCCTCTTCCAGCACGGATTGGCCGGATTGATTCGGATCCGCCAGCACGGCGGCATCGACGTGGACGACTACCTGGTACCGCTCCCCGGGCGCCCCGGGATCGAGTTCCTGATGCAGCGCCGTCTCCGCCAGCAGCGCCAGCGCGTCCGCCTGCTGCTGAGCGCGGGTCGGGGCCTCCGAGGCGGGGTCGGTGGCCGGCAGGGCGGCCCCGCTAGCGCGGCGCCGCTGATATAGCGTCTCGCGGGCTGCGTCGAGGGCCCGCAGGAGCAGCGCGCCCACTTCAGGCGCCAGACGCCCGCGGAGGACTACGGTGCCGTCCTCGTCCTGGTAGACGTGCAGCGCCCGGCCCGCGTGCTGCCGCGCGGCCTCGCGGGCTTCGGCCTGCCGGTCTACGCGGCGCCAGCCCCGCACGATGCGCTCGACGTGGGCCGCCGTGCCCGCGCGCCCCACCGCCATCAGCCGGGCCTCCGTCTCCGGGGTCGCCACGCGGGTCAGAGCGCGCACCTTGGCGTAGGAGAGCTCCCCACGCGCCAGGGCTTCGGCCAGGGCTGGCAGCGTCTCGAGGGCACGCGCCACGCGGACTCGCTCCCGGGCGGCGCCCAGATCGAGCCCTACTCGCCAGGCCAGGCGGCGCACGAGCGGAAGCCGGTGTTCCAGCCACCGCGGGCGTCGAACTCCCGGATCAGCGCAAGCAGGCGGGCCGTCGCCGCGTCGAGATGGGCCGAGAGCTCCGCGATCTCGTCGCCCAGGCGATCCAGCTCCGCGATGCGCGGCGACGTGGGCTGCAACGTGGTGGAAACGTCCGGCGGGCGTGTCTCCATGGCGAGTCCCCCTTTTCTGCTGGGACGACTCTAACCCCAGGTTTCGGGGACGTCTGAGACCGCCCAGGGCGCGCGAACGCGGGACGCACCATCATCGTTCGTGCCCTGCGGCGCGACTGCGTGTCACGCGCCGGAAGCGAGGCGTAGGATTGGCATTCCCCACACCCACTCGACACACAACGAGGCTCCCGCGAAACTCCGTCAAGCGGAAAGTGCAGGTGCCTCCGAGTCGCTGGGAGCGCGCCGCGCTACCACCCCTCACCCTGCCCTCTCCCCCTGAGGGGAGAGGGGTATAGGGTGGGGACGACCCTTACAAGCCCCTTACACGCGCTCGATGATGGTGGCGATCCCCTGCCCGAAGCCGATGCACATCGTCTGGAGCCCGTAGCGCTTCTTGGTGCGCTCCAGCTCGTGCAGCAGCGTGGTCATCAGCTTGCCGCCCGAGCAGCCGAGCGGGTGGCCGAGGGCGATCGCGCCGCCGTTGACGTTGACGCGGCTCATGTCCGGGTGCAGCTCGCGCTCCCACGCCAGCACCACCGAGGCGAAGGCCTCGTTGATCTCGAACAGGTCGATCTGGTCGAGCTTCAGCCCCGCCTTCTTGAGCACCCGCTGGGTGGCCGGGATGGGGCCGGTGAGCATGATGGTGGGATCCACCCCGGCCAGGGCGGTGGCCACGATGCGCGCGCGCGGCTTCAGGCCGAGGGCCTTGGCCCGCGCCTCCGACATGATCATCAGCGCGGCGGCGCCGTCGGAGATCTGCGAGGAGTTGGCCGCGGTCACCACCCCGTCCGGCTTGAAGGACGGCGCCAGCGCCGCCATCTTCTCCCGGTTCACGGGCACCCGCACGCCCTCGTCGGTGTCGAACACGCTGCCGTCGGCCAGCGTGAGTGGCGCGATCTCCCGCTTGAAGCGCCCCTCCGCGATCGCGCGGCCCGCCCGCTCGTGGCTCTGGGCCGAGTACTCGTCGAGCTCCTCGCGCTTGATGCCCCACTGCTCGGCCACCATCTCGGCGGAGAGCCCCTGCGGGATGATGTTGTAGAGCGCCTGGATCCGCGGGGAGAGCGGCCCGTCGCCGGGCCCCATGCCGTTCGAGCCCATCGGCACGCGGCTCATGTTCTCCACGCCGCCCGCGATCACGCACTCGTACTGGCCGGACATCACGCCCATGGCCGCGAAGTTGGCCGCCTGCTGGCCGGAGCCGCACATGCGGTCGAGCGTGGTGCCGCAAACGTCCAGAGGAAAGCCGGCGATGAGTGCCGCGTTGCGGGCGATATTCAGGCCCTGCTCGCCCACCTGGTCCACGCAGCCCATCACCACGTCCTCGACCTCGCTCGGGTCGATCTTCACGCGCGCCACCAGGGCCTTGAGCGTGTCGGCCAGCAGGTCGTCCGGGCGGTAACCCGAGAGCTTGCCGTTCTTCCGGCCGACGGCGGTACGGACCGCGCCCACGATCACCGCGTTCTGCATGGTCATCTCCTCCTCGAGAGAGTCACGTTGACTGAACCGGCATTCATTCTAGCAGGTCAGCCCAGGGTCAGCGCCGGATCAGGACATCCGGCGCTTGACCAGGTCGGCGAGCTTGCAGAAGGCGCAGATCGCGCCGGTGGTCACCTGTCCGCAGGAGGTGCATTCGTGGAGCTCGACGTGCTCGATCTTCTCGAAGGCCGGCCGGGCCTTCTCGAGGAACCCGAACAGGAAGTTGTGCTTGGAGCCGGGCGAGGCCTCCTCGAGCCGGTTCAGCACTTCCTTGTGGGCGATCGAGGTGGCGCCCTTGGCGAACGGGCATTCCTCCACGATGTAGTCGATGCCCCGCAGGAAGGCGAAGGCGGCGGTCTCGAGCTCCGACAGCCGGTAGAGCGGCTTCACCCGGCGGACGAGCTTCGGATGGGTGGAGGCCAGGGCGGGCGACTGCCGCGGCAGCGCGTCCGTCTGCCAGTGCATGACCGAGCCGAACAGCGTGGCGGCCTCGTCGTCGAGGTTGTGGCCGGTGGCCACCACCGGGTAGCCGTGCTGGAGCGCGGCGCGGTTCATCAGGTAGCGCTTGGAGAGGCCACAGGCCGAGCAGGTCGGGCGCCGCGTGGCCTGCTGCACCACGGGAATCGGAGCGCCCACCGCCTCCGCCACCCGCTCGATGTGCAGCGTCTGGCCGCGGGAGGCCGCGAACGCCTCGCACTTGGCCTTGGACTCCTTCGAGTAGTCGAAGATGCCCAGGTCGAGATAGAGGCCGGCGGTCTGGTAGCCGTCCTCGATCAGCACGTCCCAGAGCGCGAGGGAGTCCTTGCCGCCCGAGACGGCCACCATGATCTTCTCCTCGCGGGTGAACATGTGGTGCCGGTGGACCGCCTCCGCCACCTGCTTGCGGAAGAACTCGAGGAAGTGCGGCGAGCAGAAGGCGGCGTTGTGGCGCCGCAGCTCCAGCGCAGCCGCCCCCCCGCACTTGCGGCACTTCACGGCGTCCCCGCGCTGCCGCCCGACATGACCGGGCGCACCTCGACCACGTCGTCGCCGCCCACCACGGTGTCCCCGGTCAAGAGCTCGTTGCCGCGGATGACCAGGACCGTGCTGGGCAGGATGTCGAGCTCGACGAGGAGCTCCTTGACCCGGCGCCGGCCGTCCACCTCGATCTCCTTGCGCGGGTTGCGGAGAATGACCTTCACGTGCGGGGGAAGTCCTTGGCGGCCTTCACGGCGCGCAGCTGCTCGAGGTGATCGGCCTCGTGGCGAATGTGGAGTAGCCACCACTGGGCCAGGTCCATCTCGCCCAGCGTGAAGTGCCGCCACTTGAGCCCGCGCGGATCCACCGCGGCCAGCCGCTCGATCGACTGGCGGCTGCGCTCCCGGATCGCCTTGAGGTCGCCGAGCAACCGTTCCAGCGCATGGCCCCGCTCCGGGTAGACCACCTCCGCCGCCTTGGCGGGGCCGGGAGGCGGCGGGGGTACCGGCGCGAAGCCCTTGAGGTCGGGGGGAAACGGCGGCAGGGGCTGCGGCGCGTCCTTGAAGAGCTTGGAGGTCAGCTTGCCGGTGCCCACCTCGGCCAGGGTCAGGTGATGGAGGATCTCGCCGACCGACCACTCCTGCTCGGCCGGGCGCCAGTCCGCCTGGGTCTGGCTGAGCCCTTCCGTCTCCTTCAGGAGCTCGGCGCGGACGCTCTGCAGATCGTTCCACAACGCTTCGACGGGGACCGGCCAGGCCATCACGTTCCTCCCGGCCCACATGATACAACCGGATCATGAGCGAGCCCACTGGTACTCCCGCGCCCCGTCCCGCGTGGTCCCGCACACCCTGGCGCCGGACCTCCACCCGGCCGGTCTACGACAACCAGTGGATCTCGGTCCGCGAGGACGTGGTCGAGCTGCCGGACGGCCGCAGCACGCTCTACGGGGTGGTGCAATGCAGCGAGTGTGTTGGGATTCTCCCCTTCCTCGACCGGGACACCGTGCTTCTGGTAGGGCAGTACCGGTACGTGGCCGGCGATTTCTTCTGGGAGATGCCGACGGGCGGTCAGCACGCGGGCGAGACGGCGACCGAGGCGGCGCAGCGCGAGCTCGCGGAGGAGGCGGGCTACGAGGCCGGGCGCCTCGTCGCGCTGGGCGACTTCCACACCTCCAAGAGCATCCTGCGCGAGGTCGCCCACCTCTACGTGGCCCATGACCTGCGCCCGGCGGCGCGCCCGGCCGACCCGACCGAGTTCATCGAGCGGCGGGCCTTCCCGTTCGCCGACGTGCTCGCTATGGTAGAGCGCGGGGAGATCAAGGACGCGATGACCATCATCGCGGTGCTGCGCGCGGCGCGGCGGCGCGGGGGCTAGAACCCCGTGGATTCACGGGGTTTCCGGAGAGCTGCGCAGCCTCAGGCCCGACTCCTTCTCAAACACGTGGTACCGCCCGAAGGTAACCCAGACGGGATCGCCGGTGAGGTACTCTTCATCCCCGGAGATCCGAGCGTGCACCTCCTGCTCCCCCGCGCGGATGGTGAGAATCGTGGCCTGCTTCATGGGAAGACGTAGCTCGCGGGCGATGGTCCCCCCGATACCGTCTTCTCTTTCCTCCCTGGATACCTTCACATCCTCAGGGCGCACACCCACCAACGCATTCTCCAGCCGCGGTCCCTGACGCAGGCATCGTGCTTCGATGAGGTTGATTGGCGGGGCATCGGCGTGCAGGTTCAAGAACCCGGCCACGAAGACACTCTTGGGTTTGTCGTAGATCTCCTGGAATGTTCCAACCTGCTGGATCCGGGCCCGATCCATGATGGCCAGCACATCTGCAAGGATCAATGCCTCGTGGTGATCGTGGGTCACATACACCGTGGTGATCTTGAACTGCCTCAGCAGGATCTTCAGGTTGGTACGGTACTTCTCCCTCAGAGCTTGATCGAGATTGGCGAAGGGCTCGTCCACCAGGAAGAGCGCCGCATCTCGGGTAATACAACGCCCCAGGGCCACCCTCTGCTTCTCACCACCGGACAATGTGGTCGGCTTCCGATCCAAGAGGTACTCGAGATCGACCCCCATGAGCTCGCTGGTTCTCTGATACTTCACCTTGGCCATCGCATTCAGTTCCGGCGTCTTCTTCCTGAAAAAGAAGTACGACAAGACATTCCCCCGCGAGCTGAAGTGGGGATAGAGAGCGTAGTTCTGAAACACCATGCCGATACGCCTGTCGCCAGGAGGAAGAGCCGTCACGTCCACGCCGTCGGAGCGCACTTCTCCCGAATCAGGTGGGATGAGTCCGGCGATGATCTTCAGGAGCGTGGTCTTGCCGCATCCGCTCGGCCCCAGAACGACCATGGTCTTGCCGTCGGGAATCCGCAAATTCAGGTTCTGAATGGAGAAGGTCGACGCGGACTCTTTGCCCCGATCTGTTAGTGTCTTGCACACATCGATCAGATCAATCCGAGCCATCAGGACTTGCCGAGGAGGTAGATCTCGCCGCTCGGCGCGGGCAGGCCGCCCGCGGGCTCCAGCGTCACCGCGAACGCGTTCACGGTCGTCACGCCGGGCAGCGGGCGGACCGAGAGGCTGCCCGCCCCCGAGGCGTCCACGCTGAACACTCCCGCCGAGACCGGCGCGTTGCTGCCCGCGATGGCCCAGAGCTGATAGGCCTTGCCCGCGGGCGCCGCGGGCAGCCCGGTGGCGACGAAGACTCCGCCGGCCTTCTCGTGCCACATCATCCGGGCGCGCGCGGTCGGCGCCGGCGCCTGGCCGGCGAGCGCGACGACCTGGGTGGCCGGGTCGCGCAGGATCGCGATGACCGTCTGCTGGCTCCGCAGCTCCGCCTTGAGCTGGTCGGCGTCGCGCGCCAGGACGTCGAGCCGCTTCTCGTAGGTCGACGAGACCGACCAGCCGACCACGATCGCGGCGAGCCCGGCGGCGATGGCCCCGCTCAGCACCGCCGGCCAGATCGCGCGGCGATGACGCGGCCGCGGGCGCGCGGGCGCCCGCGCCGCCGGCGGGGCCGCCGCGATGCGCTCCATGAGCGCGGCCTTCACCGCGGGCGGGGGCGTCTCGCGCGCCGCGGCGGCCAGGTCCGCCAGGGTGCCCTCGAAGTCGCGCAGCGCGGCCACCGCCTCGGGGTCGCCGGTTTGCAGCAGCGCCTCGAAGCGGGCCCGGTCCGCGGCCTCCAGGCCGCCGAGGGCGTACGCCGCCGCCAGCTCGCCGATCTCTTCGCGGTTCATGTCGCCGACAACCTCTCTCCTCTCAGCGCTCCGCGCAGCCGCTCGAGGCCCAGACGCGCGCGCGTCTTCACCGTGCCGAGCGGCTCGCCCAGCCGGGTCGCGATCTCCGACTGGGTCAGGCCCTCGAAGAACGCCAGCTCGATGACCCGGCGCTGCGGCTCCGGAAGCTGGGCCAGCGCCATCTGTACCAGGCCCCGATCCTCCGCCACCACCGCCGGGTTCTCGGCCGGCCCGTCATTACGTTGGGCGACGGACTCGTCCACCGGCGCCACGAAGGTCCTATCTCTTCTACGTATGGACCGGAGGCGATCGATTGCCCGCGTCTTGGCCCGCATGACGAGCCACGCCTCCGGGCTGCCGCGCTTCGGATCGTACTGGGGGGCCTCGCGCCACACCTGCCAGAACACCTCCTGCAGCACCTCGGCGGCGGCTTCGGGATCGCGCAGCACGCGACGGATCAGGCCGAACGCGGTGGGGGCGAGGAGATCGTAGAAGCGGCTGAAGGCGTCGCGATCACCCGCCGCGATGCGCGTGATGAGGGCCGAGGTCTCTTCGCTGGCTCCTGCGGACGACATGGCCACTCATCACTACCAGCCCGCCGAGGGCGGGTCAACACATCCAGACCAGGGGCCCCGCGCGTAGAGTAGCTGACTACTCGCTCGCGCGACGCACCAGGCGCCGGGCCTTGAGCTCGTAGCGCGGCAGGCTCTGCCCGGGGACGGAAACCGCCTCGACCCGGATGCCGAGGTCTACCCGGACCGCCTCCTGCACCGCCACGACCACCGGCTGGGCATGGCCACGGACCTCGAGGAGCAGGCGCACCTCGTCGAGCTGCCCGCGCCGGTAGACCTCGATCACGAACTCGTCCACCGCCGCGAAGCGCCGCACGATGCCTTCCAGCGCGGACGGGAAGACGTTGACGCCGCGGACGATGAGCATGTCGTCCACCCGTCCCAGGATGCCGCCCTCGAGGCGGAGGAAGCTCCGGCCGCACTCGCACGGCGTCCGGGCGACGCGCACTCGATCGCCCGTCCGGTACCGGAGCAGCGGCGAGCCGAGGCGGCCCAGGTTCGACAGCACGAGCTCGCCCTCGTCCGCGGGCCCGCCGGTGGCGGGGTCGATCACCTCGGCGATGAACTCGGCCTCGTTCACGTGGAGACCGGCCTGCGCCGCGCACTCGAAGCCGTAGGCGCCCATCTCGGTCATGCCCGCGTGGTCGTAGGCGCGGGCGCCCCAGGCCGCCTCGATGCGGGCGCGCACCGCGGGAATCCCGGCGCCGGGCTCGCCCGCGTGCACGGTGGTCCGGACACCCAGGCGCTCGAGGGCCACGCCGCGCTCGCGCGCGATCTCGGCCAGGTGCAGCGCGTATGAAGGCGTGCAACACACCGCGGTCGCGCCCCCCACGAACAGCCCGAACGAGAACGGGAAGAAAATGCGATCGCCCGGCCCCAGGCTCGCCCCCCGCAACACGAACCCCCAGCAGCGCGCCCACCACTCCCACGACTCCTGCGTGTCGAGCCAGCGGAGCGGCGCGCCGGTGGTACCGGACGTCTGGTGCACCCGAACGTAGCGGTCGAGCGGATAGCTGAGATTGCTGCCGAAGGGCGGACGCGCCGCCTGGTCCTCCATCAGCTCGCTCTTGCCCGTGAGCGGCAGCCGGTGGAAGTCCTCCCAGCCCCGGAGGGCCTTCGGGTCCGCGAGGCCGGCGCGCTTCCACTGGGCGGTGATGAAGGCATTGGCCGGCACGGCGGCCCGCGCCAGCGTCTCGAGGCGCGCCCACTGGTACTGCAGAAGCGCTTCTGAATCCAGAGTTTCCAGATGCCGGTCCAAGAACACGCTCATGGTCGCAGAATCGAACGATGGCACGAAGCGCAACTATTGCGCAAGCCGTCGGGCCAGCGACTCCGATTTCCTTGACGCGCCAGTCGTGAAGGGGCTACGCTCCGAGCATCGCTTCGCGGTCGTGCCCGCCAGCGAGTGGAGGCCGTGGATGCTGTGTGCGAAGTGCCAGCAGGAAAACCCGGCTGGCGCCAAGTTCTGCGGCGAGTGCGGAGATCGTCTTGCCCCCACGTGCCCCGGCTGCGAAACACCCTACCGCCCCGACCAGAACTTCTGCTGGGAGTGCGGCACGCGACTCGCAGCGTCCACGTCCGGCGCCACGGCGGGCACCCCGGGCCGTCATATCCCTCGCCATCTCGCCGAGAGAATTCTCACCTCGAAGGCCGCGCTCGAGGGCGAGCGGAAGCAGGTGACGGTCCTCTTCGCGGATCTCAAGGGATCCACCGAGCTCCTCGCCGACCGTGATCCGGAGGAATCACGGAAGCTCCTGGATCCGGTGCTCAACCGGATGATGGAGGCCGTGCACTACTACGAGGGCACCGTCAACCAGGTGATGGGCGACGGGATCATGGCGCTCTTCGGCGCGCCGCTGGCGCACGAGGACCACGCGGTGCGCGGCTGCTACGCGGCCCTGCGGATGCAGGAGTCGGTGAAGCGGTATGCGGAATCGGTCTTCAAGGCCGTCGGCGTGCCGATCCACATCCGCGTCGGGCTCAACTGCGGCGAAGTGGTCGTGCGGTCCATCGGGAACGACCTGCACATGGACTACACGGCCGTGGGCCAGACGACCCACCTCGCGGCCCGGATGGAACAGACGGCCATGCCGGACACGATCCTCATCCCCGGGACCATGCTGAGCCTCACCCGCGACGCCGTCGCCGTGAGCCCTCTCGGCCCGCGGTCAATGAAGGGCCTCGCGACTCCGATCGACGTCTATGAGGTGACCGGGGCGAGCACGACGGGCTCGCGACGGCAGGCCGCGACGGCGCGAGACGTCACGCGCTTTGTCGGGCGGCACGCCGAGATGGCGACGCTGCAGCAGGCCCTCGAGCGCGCCGCCGCGGGACACGGGCAGGTCGTGGCGATCGCGGCCGAGCCGGGGGTGGGCAAGTCGCGGCTGATCCGCGAGTTCCTGCATGCGGACGCCGCGCACGGGTGGCGCATCCTGGAGGCCATCGGCGTCGCCACCGGCAAGACCACGGCGTACCTGCCGCTCGTCGAGCTGCTCAGGACCTATTTCCAGATCGACGCGCGCGACGACCAGCGCGCGATCCGCGACAAGGTCACGGCCCAGCTGGACACGCTGCAGGAGAGCGCCTGGCCCACCGCGCCTGCCGTCCTCCAGGTGCTCGACGCGCCCGCGGATGATCCGCAGTGGTCGCTGCTCGACCCGCTCCGCCGCCGCCAGCACATGCTGGACGCTTTGCGCCGGCTGCTCCTGCGCGAGAGCCGGATCCAGCCGCTTCTCCTGGTCTTCGATAGCCTGCACTGGATGGACTCGGAGACCCACGCCTTCCTGGACGCCCTCGTCCAGGGCCTGGCCGGCGCCCGCGTCTTTCTCCTCGTCACCCACCGCCCGGAGTATCAACACCCCTGGGCCGACGCGAGCCACTACACCGGACTCCTCCTGAAACCGCTGCCGCCCGACAGCGCCGAACAGTTCCTGGATCCGCTCCTCGGCAGCGACCCCACCCTCGAGGCGCTCAAGGGCTGGCTGATCAGCCGGACGGAGGGCAACCCCTTCTTCATCCAGGAGAGCGTCCGCACGCTCGTGGAGACCCAGGCGCTGACGGGCGAGCGGGGCGCGTATCGGCTGGTCAAGCCCATCGCGAGCATCCAGCTCCCGGCCACGATCCATGCCGTACTGGCCCCCCGCATCGATCGCCTGCCGGCGGAGGCGAAGCGCCTGCTGCAGGCGGCCTCCGTCATCGGCAAGGATGTGCCGCTGGTACTGCTCCAGGCCATCGCGGACGCGTCGGAGGACGAAGTCCGGCGCAACCTCGCCATCCTCCAGGCTGGAGATTTCCTCCACGAGCTCCGCCTCTTTCCGAGCATGGAGTACACGTTCCGCCACACGCTGACCCAGGAGGTCGCCCACGATACCCTCCTCCGGGAGCGGCGCCGGGCGCTGCACGCGCGGGTGATGGACGCGTTGGAGCAGCTGGACGCCGACCGCCCGGGCGATCAGGTGGAGTCCCTCGCCCACCACGCGCTGCGCGGCGAGGTGTGGCACAAGGCGGTGCCGTATCTGCGACAGGCCGGCGCCAAGGCCGCCGCGCGCGGGGCCAACCGCGAGGCCGTGGGCTTCCTCGAGCAGGCGCTGGCGGCCCTCTCCCACCTCCCCGAGAGCGCGGAGCGGACCGAGCAGGCCATCGATCTACGGCTCGATCTGCGGCCGCCGGTGCTCCAGATGGGACAGCTCGAGCGGGTGCTCGCCCTGTCGCAGGAGGCCGAGGCCATGGCGCAGAAGCTCGGTGACGAGCAGCGCCTGGCGCGCGTCTACAGCTACCTGATCAACTACCACTACCTCAAGGGCGAGCCCGACCTGGCCATCGAGTACGGCGAGCGCTGCCTGCGGATCGGCGAGGCCGTCCAGGACCGGTCACTGCAAGCCCTGGCGCGCGGCTACCTGGGCTCCAGCTATCATGCCCAGGGAAAGTTCCGGGAGGCCGAGCGCGTCCTGCGCCAGAACCTCGACGCGCTCGGCGCGGCGCCGGCCGACGGCGCGACCATCCAGCACCGCATCTCGTTCGTGACATCGGCGGCGTGGGGAGCGTTCACCTATGCCGACCTGGGCGATTTTGACGCCGCGATCGACTACCTCGCCCAGGCGTCCCGGGCCGCCAAGGCCACCGGGCATCCCTATCCGCAGGCGATCGCGCAGACTCTGGCCGGCCTCGTCCACCTCCGCCGCGGTGAGCTCGAGGAGGCCCTCCCGCTCCTCGAGCAGAGCGTGGACGCCTGCCGTGAGAAGGGTCTGGACGTCTGGCGCCACATCCCGGCCTCGCTGCTCGGGCTCACCCGGGTCCGCCTGGGCCAGGTTGCCGAGGGACTCGCACTCCTCGAGGAGAGCGTGAGCCGCGCGGAGGCGCTGGGCATCCGGGCCTACCTCGCCCTCTGGACCGCCCAGCTCGCCGAAGGGCTCCTGGCCGCCGGGCAGATCGAGCGCGCCAGAACCGCGGTAAAACGGGTGCTGGAGCTGGCCCTCGCGCACAAGGAGCGGGGCCATCACGCGCGGGGCCTCAAACTCCTCGGCGATGTCATGGCCGCCGCGAGCCCCGCCGATCCAGG
>WNFA01003562.1_pt1 | contig 12944 bp, 7 predicted proteins | sample 5400481 | NCBI WGS metagenome assembly WNFA01 (sample SAMN13153340, study PRJNA577476) | soil metagenome | isolation source: 120 cm saprolite under Douglas fir tree site 2 hole 1 replicate 2 | place: USA:California | collected 2015-04-18 | reverse complement strand
TCCGGACCCACTCGATCGGGCGGTCGAGCCCTTCGGCGCCCGCGACGAGCTTGGCGTTGGCGAAGGCGCCAAACCGCATCGCCTCGCGGACGGTGGGCCTGGGCTCGGTGAGCTCGGCCGCGGCCTTCTTGGTCACCACCTCAGTGTTCCGGCCCCGAGATCCGCTGCAGATTCGTGGCATCGGCGGCCGGAGCCAAGGAGAGGGTGGCGCGAGGAGGAGCGCATCGCACAGATGCGTGACGACGCAGCGCCGGGCCCCTCGACGCAGGCTTCAGCGCCGTAGGCGCCCGGCCGACTAGGCCGCGAAGATGCAAGGAGCTTCGGGGACGGGGCACTGTAGTTCTCATTATGTGTGTGTGTGGGGGACAAGTGCTGTGGCTCGGCCGTTGTGGCGGGAGCACTAGGCCCCTTTCGACGCAGTGCGTAATCTGGTTGCGTGCCCCACGAAGACGCGCCCGCGTGCGAGCGCCACGAGTCATCTGTGCCGATGCAGCTTCGAACCCTGCACTCGGACTCGTCCCAGCCGGACACGGTGGTCGCGCTGTACGAGTGTCCCGAGTGTGGCTACGAACGGCGGCTGCCCATCCGCACGGACGACGCCGCAGCCTAGAGCCTGACTAGGGTCTAGTCCTCTCATCGCTGCCTTGATCCGGCAGCGTCAGCCGGCGCACGACCAATTCGTCGATCTCGAGCCGCCGCACGCGCGCCCGACCGATCACGAGGCGGCCAATCGCGACGGCGCCGATAGCCAGCGCGCCGAACGCCACCGCCCCCACTGCCATCGCCCCCAGGGCATTCGCTGCTCGCCGTAGTTGGTCGGGGCGTTGATGTCGGCGGACATTCGCGAGCGAGTGCGCACGACGGCCGAGGCGAGCGGCCTGGGTGGCGATGCTCTGCCGGGCCAACTACTTCTCGGCGATCAGCTCGCGCAGAACCAGCGGCAGGACGCCGCCGTGGTGCATGTAGCCGACCTCGGTGTCGTTGTCGACGCGCGCGTGCGTCTTGAAAGTGGTGGTCTTGCCATCGTCCGCAGTGGCTACGACCTCGACCGTCTGGCCGGGCTTGATCGCGTCGATCCCGCGGATGGCGAATCGCTCGCGACCCGTCAGCCCGAGTGACTGCGGGTTCTGCCCCTGGACGAACACGAGCGGCAGGATGCCCATGCCGACCAGGTTCGAGCGGTGGATGCGCTCGAAGCTCTCCGCGATCACCGCGCGCACTCCCAACAGGAGCGGGCCCTTCGCCGCCCAGTCGCGTGAGGATCCCGACCCATATTCCTTGCCGGCGATCACGATCAGGGGCACGTTTTCCGCGTGATATCGCTCGGAAGCGTCGTAGATGGTGTGCTCTTCGCCGCCGGGAAAGTGCCGCGTCCAGTACCCCTCTCGCTCGACGAGCTTGTTGCGCAGCCGGATGTTGCCAAATGTGCCTCGCACCATTACCTCGTGGTTGCCGCGCCGCGACCCGTAGCTGTTGAAGTCCGGCTTCTGCACGCCATGCTCGATGAGGTACTTCCCGGCGGGACTCTCGTGAGGGATCGCACCGGCCGGCGAGATGTGGTCCGTCGTCACCGAGTCGCCGAGCACGGCGATCACGCGCGCGCCGCTGACATCGGTCAAGGGCTTGGGCTGCGCCGCGAAGCCCTCGAAGTACGGCGGCTCCTTGACATATGTGGAGTCGGGATCCCACTGGAAGATCGGTCCGGTCGGCGCTGACATCGTCTTCCAGTGCTCGTCACCGTCGAAGATGCGCGAGTACTCGCGCTTGAACATGTCCTGCTGCACGCACTTCTGGACGACCGCGTCGACCTCAGCCGGCGACGGCCAGAGCTCCGAAAGCATCACCGGTTTGCCATCGCGAGTCTTGCCCACGGGGTCTTTGGTCAGGTCGATGTGGACGGTGCCCGCGAGGGCGTAGGCGACCACGAGCGGTGGTGAGCCGAGGTAGCTGGCCTTGACCAGCGGGTGAATGCGGGATTCGAAGTTGCGGTTGCCCGAGAGCACCGCGACCACGCTGAGGTTTTCCTTGACCACGGCCGCTTCGATCTCGGGCGTGGCCAGGGGGCCCGAGTTCCCGATGCAGGTGGTGCATCCGAAACCGACCAGAAAGAACCCAAGCTTCTCGAGCGGCTCCATCAGGCCGGCCATCTGCAGGTAGTCGGTGACCACGCGCGAGCCGGGCGCAAGGCTGGTCTTGACGTACGGACGCACCTCCAACCCGAGCTCGACCGCCTTCTTCGCAAGGAGCCCCGCCGCCACCATGACCGTGGGGTTGGACGTGTTCGTGCAGCTCGTGATCGCGGCGATCACCACGGAGCCGTCCCGAACCCGTGCTGCCGGCTTGGCCTCGACCGCGACCACGGAGCGGCCGTTGACAGGCCCGCCCTCATCCGACAGCCTCGAGACCGCGTCTGTATCGGGCTTCGGCCCGTTGCCGAATGCGGCGGTGAAGCTCGCCCATACATTCGGCAGCGACGCGCGGTCCTGCGGCCGCTTTGGTCCGGCCAGGCTCGGCTCCACCTTGCTGAGGTCGAGCTCGAGCAGCTCCGTGAACTTCGGCGTGGCGCTGCCATCGACGCGAAACAGCCCCTGTTCCTTGGTGTACCGCTCGACCAGCTCGATGTGCTCACGGCTGCGGCCTGTGACTTCGAGGTAGCGAAGGGTCTGCGCGTCAACTGGGAAAAGCGCCGACGTGGCGCCGTACTCCGGGCACATGTTGCTGAGCGTCGCGCGGTCGGGCACCGACAGAGTCGACAGGCCGTCGCCGCAGAACTCGACGAACTTGTCGACGACGCCGTGTTTGCGCAGCATCTCGGTCAGCGTGAGCACCAGGTCGGTGGCCGTTGACCCTGCGGGCAGCGCTCCGTGGAAGCGCACGCCGACGACGATCGGCGAAGCCAGGTACGCGGGCTGGCCGAGCATCGCGGCCTCGGCCTCGATGCCGCCAACGCCCCAGCCCAGCACGCCGAGCCCGTTGACCATCGTCGTGTGCGAGTCGGTGCCCATCAAGGTGTCGGGGATCGCGATCTTGCGGCCTTTCGCCGCGTCGCGGACCTGGACGACCTTGGCGACGTACTCGAGGTTCACCTGGTGGCAAATGCCCATGCCCGGCGGGACGAGTGAGAAGTTGTTGAAGGCTTGTTGCGCCCATCGCAGGAGCGAGTACCGCTCGCGATTCCGCTCGATCTCCTTCTGGATATTGCGCGTGTACGCGTCGCGGAACCCGAAGGCGTCGACCTGCACGGAGTGGTCGATGATCAGGTCCACCGGCACGAGCGGATCGACCTTGCCGGCGTCCTTGCCGGCGCGCTGCATCGCCGATCGCATCGCCGCGAGGTCCACCACCGCCGGCACCCCGGTGAAGTCCTGCATGAGGACGCGAGCGGGGAGGAACGGGAGTTCTGCGCCGTGCGATGGAGGCGCGGGCCAGGCGGCCAGGGCGCGCACGCTCTGTTCGTTGGAGGTCCCGGCCTCGCTCAGGCGGAGCAGGCCTTCGAGGAGGACCTTGACCGTCATCGGCAAGCCCGAGGCGTCGGGCAGCTGGGCCAACGGGTAATAGTCGAGGTCGGTGCCGGGCAGCTGCTTGCGCGCCGAGGTCATGATCGAATCGTACTAGCCTCCATGGGCACGACCGCTGATCCCAGCGGCCCGAGCTCGACCGGCTCTTCGAGGCCCGGCAGCTCGCGACGCTGAGGTCTCTCGCTGAAATTGAGCGCGACCACCACGCTCTCGTCGCCCGCTCGGCGTTCGTAGGCGAACACCTCGGCGTCGGCGAGGACCGTCCGTCTTTCGCCCCGGCGCAGCGCGACCGAATCGCGTCGCAGGCGTCCCAGGGCCTGGAAGTGCGCCAGCAGGTCCTGGTTCTGTTCGCCGCCCCACAGCATCGGCAGGCGCGCCTCGGCGTTCTCGATCACGCCGTCGAAGCGCTGGCTCAGCCCGACCTCGGTGCCGTAGTAGATGACGGGCATGCCCGGCAACGTGAGGAGCAGAGTCGCCGCCAGCTTGAGGCGGTCGGCGTTTCCGCCTGCCATCCACAAGAAGCGGTTCATGTCGTGGTTGTCCAGCACGGTCGCGAGACCGAGGCCTGGGTACGCGCGTTCATGCTCATCGAGCCACGTTGCAAATCCGGCCGCGTCCATCCGGCCGCGCGCCAACGCCTGGCGCACGTAATAAGCGAGGTCGAAGTCGAAGATCGCGTCCAGGCGGCCCGCGTAGCGGCCCAGCCAATCCGGAAGGCCTGTGGCCTCGCCGAGGACAAGGGCGTCCGTCTTGACCGCACGCAAACCGCGCCGCAGCTCAACCCAGAAGGCCGGATCCACTCCGGCCACATGGTCGCAGCGGATGCCGTCGGCGCCGTACGCGGTCAGCCAGTGCTGCGCGGCCCGCACGAGCTGCTGCTGCACATTGCGATCGCCGGTGTCGAGCTCTGGCAGCGAGATCACGTCGGAGAAACAGCGGTAGTAGTGAGGCCACTGCCAGAATCGGTAGTAGGCGGCGGCGTCGCCATCCTTCTCGATCGCATCGCGAAAGAGGTGATGGCCGCGCCCGGTGTGATTGGGCACGAAGTCGAGCAGCACGCGTATGTCGCGGTCGTGGGCGGCCTCCACGAGGCGGACCAGCGCCGTATCGCCGCCGTAGCGCGGCTCCACCGTGAGGAAGTCCTCGTGGTCGTATCCGTGATGCGAAGGGCTCTGATGGACGGGGCTCAGCCAGAGAACGTTGCAGCCCAGCGCTGCGATGTGCTCGATGTGCTCGCGGATGCCGTCCAGCGTTCCGCCATACAGCGCGGTGGCATCGCCGGGCGGTGGCAACGTCTCTCCCGGGCGCGCGAATCGGTCGACCATCACGTGGTAGCACACCGCGTCGCGCGCCCATTCCGGGGGAGGAGGTGGTGCCGCCTCGAAAGCAAATTCCTGGCCGCCCGGCCGGGGATCGCTGTCCGACGCCCAGATCGGCGTGGCCTCTGAGTCGTGGAGGTGGACGCGGATCTTGTAGCGCGAAACAGTGCCCGCTGCGGTCGGCGGTGCCGGCGCGCTCCACTGGGTTGGGTGGCCATGCCTCGGTGGAGCGGGCTCGAGCTCTCCGGCGGGCTGCCCGTCGACCTCCAGGGTGACCGCCGACACGTCGAGATCCGATCGCACCTCGGCGGTCAGACGGCCTCCGCCGAGCTCGAGCATTCCGGAGTGGAACGCACCGCCGTAGAGGGCGCGTGCATGCCGCGCCTTCTGCACCGACGCCTGGTGCTCGAAAAAGCCGTCGTCGACGGCAGCGGTCGGAGGGAGCAAAGCGTGAACCGTGAGCAGCAGCAAAGCGTGGGCTGCGAGGTCGACCCCGCCACCGGAGGCAAACAGCCTCAACGACGATCGCCTCGCGGCCGCCCCCTGCAGCGCCGCGACCGCGTTGGCCCGACGGCCGGCGACCGCGTCCTGCCATGCCGCCCAGAGTGCCGCGCCGGTACCCGTCGTCGGGGGCGATGACGGCGGCTCCACGCTGCGACCCTGCTCGGCGGCCCATTCGAAGAAGGCCCGCGCGGCGCCGCGCTCGCCACAAGCATCGAGCGCGTGAGCCAGCAGGACGTCCTCACTGCCACCGCCCGCAAACGCGCCCGAGCGGTCGTGATGCTGCGCGATCACCAGGACGCTGCGCGCGTAGAGATCCGCGATCGCAGCGCGATCCGCGAGGTCAGGGACGCGTGCGACCACCGACGCCCGCGTGGCCCCGCCCAGTGGTGGCGGATCGAACCCCTCCGGCCACGTGCCCTCGAAGCGAATGCCCGCCGGGGGCAGGACCTCACCGAGCCGGCGCTCCCAGCCCACAACGCAGTCGCCGTCGCATCGGCAGGCCAGGTGCAGGCTCTCGCCGATGGCGGCGAGGCGCCTCTCGACTTTGATGCCGGACGAGTGGCGCGACAGCACTCGCAGCACGTTGGTGCCGCGCACGTACTCGCGGCGATGCTTCCAGCCGCGCCCACCGATCCGGCGCCTGCGCCCCGCGCCCACCTCGAGCACCGCATGAATTGGCTTCTCGAGCAGCTCGTGGTCGAGGTGAGGAGCGCAGAGGCCGATCAGGCTGCCGTCGGCGCCGATCCTCGCGAGGAGTCTGCCGTTGCCGACGGTGGCGACAAAGCGGGCGCTCATGCCTGCGAGAGGTTAGCCGACCGGCCCGTGGCCCTCATCGCGTCTGCAATTCGATTCACGCCGTCCGCACGTTCGACGTCTTCGAGTGCGATCGGCAGCGCGAGCCGCCAGTTTGGGAATTCGGTTGTCGTGCCCGGGACGTTGGGACGCTCGGTCACACCAAGTGCATCCTCGAGCGAAGCGAGAACGATGCGCGGACGACCCCGGGCAAGCGCGGCGTAGGCCGCCACCGCAACGTCAACCGGCGCGGTGGCGTCAGGTAGGCCGGTGATTCTGACCAGCTTCTCGCGCAGGTGGTGGAGCCGATGCTCGGGCTCGCGCAAAGTCCAGATGCCCGCCACCGTGGGCAGGTCATGAGTCCCGACCGCGGCGATCGCGTCGCGTGGCCAGCGCGCAGGCTCCGAACCCTCGAACCACAGCAGGCGATAGGACAGCGACCCTCGCCGGCGCAAATGCTCTCGCACCGTCGGCGGCACCAGGCCGAGGTCTTCGCCGACCACGAATGCGTGTGCGCGCCTGCTCTCGTTGGCGAGGAGTGACAAAAGCGCCGCCGCCGGGTAGCGCACGTAGGCTCCATCGGCCGCGACTTTGCCGTTGGGAATCCAGAACAGACGGAACAGTCCCATGACGTGGTCCAGCCGCACGCCGGCCGCATGAACTGCGGCGCCGCGGATCGCATCCACGAACGGTTCCCAACGCGCGCCGCCCAGCAGCCACGGGTTGAAGGCCGGCAACCCCCAGTCCTGACCGTCGCGAAAGAACTCGTCCGGGGGCGCGCCGACCCGCACCTCCGGCGCCAGCAGGTCCTGCCATCGCCAGGCGTCAAACCCGTCCGAGGCGAAGCCGACGGGCACGTCGGTGATGAGCCCGATCTCACGCGCTGCGCGCGCGAGCTGGCGATCGACGTGGAACTGCAGCCATTTGTGAAACGCGAGGCGGTCGGCGAGCCTTCGGCGGCTGGGCTCGATCCCGTCGTCGCGCGGGTGCCGGAGGTACGCGGGCCAGGTTCCCCACGCGGGCCCATGCACCTCGGCCAGCGCGTTGAATGTCGCGAAATCGTGGAGGGCGCGGCCCTGCCTTCGGACCCATGCATCGAGACCCTGAGGCTCGGGCACGGCTTGAAAGATGCACTCGAGCGCGTGCGACTTGAGCTGGAAGACCTGGTCGTAATCGATCAGGCGCTTTTGATTGAGCTCGACGGCGGCCGCTCGCAGCGGCTGAAGGTCCCAAGCGCATTGGTCCGCCCCTTCGATCTCGTCGACGCGCAGGTAGAGGGCGTTTCGAAAGCGTCGCGACGATGCGTAGTAGGGCGAGGGCTGGTAGGGCAGTGTTGGCGTTTGTGCTCCCAGGGGGTTGAGGAGGATTACGGAGGCGCCGCTTCGGCGCGACCACCGACCGAAGCGCCGGAGGTCGGCCAGGTCTCCGATGCCCCAGCTGTCGCGCGACCGAAGCGCATACAGCTGGATGGCCCAGCCCCAGGCGCGCTCGGGCGCCGGGCTGCAGGGCTCGTCCGGGAGCTTCAGACGCCGGACGCGAGGCGGCTGGTCGCGCGTGGCGCCCATGGCGGCGAGGATGGCGTCGGTGGTGGCGCGAGGGGTCTCGACCAGGTCACCCTGCCAGCCGTGATAGGCCGGCAGGATCCCCCAGCGCCCGGCACCGTCAAGCATGTACCGGCCAAGCTACCATTCGCCCCGATGACGAGAGGTACGGCCGGCAAGCTCCATCACGTGCCCGCCGAGGCGTGCACGCCTGCCACCGCGCAGACGCCTGGGATGTCCCGGACGGCAGCGCTGTCGGGCGACACGGTCGGCAGCCGAGCGATATGGATGGGCGAAACGCGCGTAGCGCCGGGCGTTGCCTCGGGACCGCATCACCACGGCAAGAGCGAAACCGGCATCTACATCGTTGCGGGCAGCCCCGAGTTCGTCTATGCGGAGGGCGGGCACGAGGTGCGGCTGCGGACGAAGCCCGGCGATTACATCTACATCCCACCCTTCGTCCACCACATCGAGTCCAACGCTCACTCCGACGAGGAGGCGGTGGTAGTGATCGCCCGCACCACGCAAGAGGCGATCGTGGAGAACCTAGAGGAGCTCTAGTGACGCACCACTAATGGCTGTCAGCGCCGCGCTCGGGGGCGCAGTCCGCCGGCGCGAGGACCCGCGTCTCGTCACTGGGGCGGGGCAATACACCGACGATGTGCGCCGCGATGGTTGCTTGCACGCGGTCTTCGTCCGGTCGACGTTCGCCCATGCCCGGATCACCAACTTCGACGCTGCGGCCGCGACCTCGATGCCCGGTGTCGTTGGAGTGTTTCGCGCCGGCGACCTCGGCCTCGAGCCGGTCGACGCACTGGGCGCGCTTCGAAGCTCTGAGCCGGCCCGCTTTGTCGGCGATGCCATCGCGGTGGTCGTTGCGGAAACCCGCTCGCAAGCCGTCGATGCCGCGGCCTCCGTGTTGGTCGATTACGAACCGCTCCCCGTGGTCGTCGACCCGGAGGCCGCCCTGGAGCCGGGCGCGACCGTGATCCACCCCGACCGCGGTGACAATCTCGCCTTCGCCGGCGAGCTTGGGGAGGAGGGTGCGTTAGATGGCGCCGACGTGATCATCCGGGGACGCTTTCTCAATCAGCGCCTGGCCGCGGTTCCGATAGAGGCCAGCGCCGTGCTGGCGGAGCCCGACGATGAGGGCGGAATCCGAATCTGGGCTTCGACCCAGGTGCCCTTCAGCGTGCGGATGGACGTCGCGTCGGCCACCGGGCTACCGGAGTCAAAGGTGCGGGTGATTGCGCCCGACGTGGGCGGCGGCTTCGGCGCGAAGTTGATGACATACCCGGAGCAGAGCGTGCTGGGTGCGCTGGCTCTGAAGCTCGGTCGGGCGGTGCGCTGGTTCGAGTTTCGCAGCGAGAACATGGTCGCGATGACGCACGGCCGTGGGCAGATCCAGGACGTGGCTTTGGGCGCGACGCGGGACGGCAAGCTGGTCGGCCTGGAGGTGGCCGTGATCGGCGACGCCGGCGCCTATCCCGGTTTGGGGGCGATCCTCTCCTTCACCACCGGGCAGATGAGCTCGGGCGTGTACGACATCCCCAAGATCAGGTTCAGCACTCGCGTCGCCATCACCAACACGACCGTGATGTCGGCGTACCGCGGCGCCGGTCGACCCGAAGCCGCATCGTTGATCGAGCGCGCGATGGACATGCTGGCGGCCGAGCTGGGCATCGATCCCGCGGAGCTGAGGCGTCGCAACATGATCGCGGGCCCGTTCCCGTACAAGACCGCCACCGAGGTCACGTACGACTCGGGCGATTATCGCCGTGCGCTGGAGATGGCGCTCGAGGCCGCGGGCTACGAGGATCTGCGTCTGGAGCAGAAAGCGCGCCGTGATCGCGGTGAACCGCTGCAGCTCGGGATCGGCATCGGCGCTTATGTGGAGATGACCGCCGTCCCGCCGCCCTCCGAGTCAGCGGCGGCGCGCGTGGAGGTTGACGGAACCATCGTCGTGAGCACGGGCACGACGTCGAGCGGCCAGGGCCACGAGACGGCCTACGCCCAGCTCGCCGCCGCTTTCCTCGGCGTGCCGATGGAGCTCGTCCGCGTCGTGCTGTCGGATACGGCCGAGGTGAGCACCGGTCGTGGCACCTTCGGATCGCGCTCGCTGCAGCTTGGCGGCAGCGCAATTCGGGGTGCTTGCGTGGCGCTGGTGGAGAAGGCCCGCGAGGAGGCGGCGCGGCGATTGGAGGCCGACGCGGAGGATATCGTTCGCTTCGATGACGGCCGCTTCGGGGTCAGCGGCGTGCCGGGTTCGGCGTTGAGCTGGGCGGAGCTCGCCTCCTCGGAGGTGGCTTTGGTCGCCGAGCACGATTTCACGCAGGACGACCAGTCCTATTCATTTGGATGTCACGTCGCGGTGGCCGAGGTCGACATCGAGACGGGCGACGCGAGGCTGGTGCGGCACGTGGCGGTGGACGATTGCGGGACGATCCTCAATCTCATGCTGGTGGAGGGCCAGGTGCATGGGGGCGTCGCGCAAGGGGCGTCGCAGGCTCTGTATGAGGAGTTCGTGTACGACGCCGACGGCAACCCCCTCACGACGAGCCTGGTCGACTACGCGATCCCTGGCATCGGCGACCTGCCCTGGATTGAAACCCTGCACATGGAGACGCCGACACCTCTCAACCCGCTCGGCGCGAAAGGAGTCGGCGAGTCCGGCACCACCGGCTCGACGCCGGCGGTGCAGAACGCGGTCATCGACGCGGTGTCACATCTCGGGGTGCGGCACATCGACATGCCTATGCACCCGATGCGGGTGTGGGAGGCGATCCGGGCGGCTCAGCGCTAGTTGGTTCTTGTCAGGGGCAGTTGGCGATGAGGAACTTCGCCTCGCTTATCAACTGGCTCGCAGTCGTGGCCGCCACCTGGTTTCCGCTCTGGGCCTTCAACGTGTTGATGAATGCGTTGTAGATATTGGCCGCGGTCGTGCATTGACCGCGAGAGCGAGCCGTTTCGGCGGCGCTTAGCTGGGCGAGCAACGCGCCGGCGAAGTCAGGGTTGGTGATCGCACCGGACGCCAGTGCCGTGCGGACGTCGGCCTTGATGCTCTCCGGCGTGATGAGGACAGGTTCGAACGCGATGGCGGCAAGGTTGGTGCCGGTCGTGCCTCCGAGGACCCCGGCTCCTGTCTGGTCGTTGATGGAGGCGATGTGGGCGATCGGTCCCTGGACGGGGTCGTCGAACATGTCCTGGACCTTGAAGAACGTGTGGGTCGCCGGATCGAGCGCGGTCGCAGGCTCGCCGAAGAAACCGAAGTTGTAGCTGCCAAGCGACGTCTCCGCGCCCGTGGTGGGATCGATCCGCACGAATTGCGGAGGGAAGAAGGTAACCCCAAACAGCGCGCCCAGCGACGTATCAAACGCGAGTGAGCTGACGCCGCGGGCGAGAGGAGGGCTGCTTGTGACAAGGCCGGTCTGCGTGTTCACAGTCAGGAGCGTGTTGATGGGCGGATTGGGTGGAGGTGCCGCGAAGCTCTCGCTGTTTATGTAGAGGGAATGGGTGGACGGCGAGAACGCCATGAAGGAAAAGCTGTTGCCGATCACATCAGCGATGTGGGTGAACGTGCCGGTCACGGGGTCGATGCTGACGATTTGGTTTGGGCAGCAGTCGCCGGTAAAACCAAGCAATGTCCCGGTGGAGGTGTCGAAGGCCAGCGCGGTCACCGGGTGCGCAAGGCCGGGGCTGACCGTCAAGGCGCCGGTGCGGGAGTCCACGGTGATGAGCTGATCCGTGATGGTCGGCGGAAACTGGGAGAAGTCGAAGACGACGCGGACCAGGAAAAGCCTGTGGGAGGCCGGGTCGTCGACCATCGAATCGCTGAATCCGGGGAAGAGTTGGCCCGGGGGCAGAGACAGGTCGGCCAGCGGAGTCAAGGCGCCGGTGCTCGGGTCGATGCTGACCACGGCGGGCCGCCGGATGTCGATGCCAAAGAGGGTGCCGGTCGCTGAAGCGGCGACAGGCAGCGGCTGAAACAGAGCCGGCAGTGCCGCGAGCGATACGGCGACGATCAGCCAGAGTCGACGTAATGCCAGCTTGCGAGCCATCGAGTTCCCTCCCCAGCGAACCCCCACCTGAACCAAGACTGAAGTTAACAGGTGCAGTGTGGACTGGGAAGACCGTTGGCCATTAACAGGCAGGGTTCACAGGCTGAACGAATGTTCGTAGCATCGCGGCATGGACCAGACCCCGATCGACCCGGAAGTCACGGGCGAGGAGCTGCGCGAGCGGATGATCTGCAAGCGCAAGGCCATCGACCTGATGGAGCTCTCCTTTGCCGAGGATGCGGCCCGCTTCGCGGCCACGGACGAATACGACGAGCTGGGCTTCGTGAGCGCCATCGACTGGATCCGCTTCAACTGCCACATGACGAGCGGCGCTGCAGCCGACCGGGTTGCGGTCGGCAAGACGATGAATCGGTTGCCGCGCAGCGTCGAGGCGCTGGCCCAAGGGGAAATTGGCCTTGCGCACGTGACGGTCATGGCCAGGACGGCGGAGGCGCTCAGGGACCGCTTTGACGAGCGGCCTTTGATCGAGTTCGCACGCGCGAACTCGCCGGGCAAGTTCCACTTCTTCTGCCGTCACGCACGGCATGCCGCGGACCCCGACGAATATGCAGCCGAAGAGGCCGACCAGGTCCACGAGCGGCGACTGTCACTCAGCACGTGGATCGACGGTTCGATGGTGTTGAGCGGCGTCCTCGACGCTTTCGGCGGCGCGGCGCTGCGAGCGGCGCTCGAGCCGCTGGCCCAAAGGTCAGGCGACCACGACGGGCGAGAACGCGAGCAGCGGCTTGGAGACGCGCTGGTCGAGCTGGCGTCAGGCGGAACGCAGCGAGCGAGCCTCCAAGTCACGACCTCCGTCGAGACGCTGCTCGGCCTGGCCGGCGCCGCGGCGGCGGACATGGAGTTCTCGCTGCCGATCTCCGCCAAGATCGTCGAGCGTTTGGCGTGCGACTGCAATGTGACGCGAGTCCTGCTCGACTCCGACTCGAGCGTGATCGATGTCGGACGCGCGAAGCGGGTGGTGTCAGGACCCGCTCGGCGCGCGCTCAACGCCCGGGATGGTTCGTGTCGCTGGCCGGGCTGCGATCGGCCGGCCTCCTGGACCGCGGCGCATCACGTCGTGCACTGGGTCCACGGCGGCACGACCGATCTAGACAACTTGATCCTGCTGTGTCACCGCCATCACTGGATGGTCCACGAAGGCAAATGGCAGCTGGTGCGATCGGATGACGGACGGATGCTGGCGATCCCGCC
>WNFA01003561.1_pt1 | contig 12944 bp, 10 predicted proteins | sample 5400481 | NCBI WGS metagenome assembly WNFA01 (sample SAMN13153340, study PRJNA577476) | soil metagenome | isolation source: 120 cm saprolite under Douglas fir tree site 2 hole 1 replicate 2 | place: USA:California | collected 2015-04-18 | reverse complement strand
CCTTCGCGTATGTCGCATCTGATCGCAGCTACCTTGCCGGCGAAATCGCCGCGCATCTGCGCGGCTGTCGCCTCCAGCAGTTCAAGGCGGCGGCCGCAGATGATCAGTTCGGCGCCGAGCTCGACGAAGCGGCGTCCCATTGCCGCACCCAGCCCGGAGCCGCCGCCGGTGACCAATATCCGCTTTCCCGCCAACAGGCCTTTTTCAAACATCCATCTGTCCTTTGCCGGTTACTCCGTCATTCCGGACCGGCGCGTAGCGCTGGATCCGGATTCCCTGGATTTGTGATCCGATCTGCCGCGCGAGATTCCGGGTTCGCGTCGCGCGTCCCGGAATGACACGAGCTCACTCACCACGTGGCGAGACACCGAATCAGATTGTAGCCCAGCTCCAAATCCGGCAAGAAGCGTCCAGGCTCGTTTCCATCACCCATTTCTGCCAGGTGTGTCCATGAAAGCCATTCTCTGCTCGCAATATTGCGGTCCCGACGATCTTGTACTGGCCGATGTGCCCGATCCGGTGGCCGAAGCCGGGCAGGCGGTGATCGCCATCAAGTCGGCGGCGCTGAATTTCTTCGACCTCTTGATGATCCAGGGCAAGTACCAGATCAAGCCGCCGTTTCCGTTTTCGCCGGCGGCAGAGGTCGCGGGCGTGATTGAAAGCGTCGGCGCCGGCGTCACCGACCTCAAAGTCGGCGACCGCGTGGTGGCGTCGTGCGGCCACAACGGCGCCCGCGAAAAGATCGCGCTGCCGGCGAATACCATCGTCAAAATTCCCGACAATCTGGATTTCGATCGAGCCGCCGGCATCATCATCATCTACGGCACCGCACTGCATGCGCTGGAAGATCGCGCCAGCCTCAAGCCTGGCGAGACCATGGCGGTGCTTGGCGCGGCCGGCGGGACCGGCTTGGCGGCATGTGAACTCGGCAAACTGATGGGCCTGAAAGTGATCGCCTGCGCATCATCGGACGAAAAGCTCGAATTCGCCAAAGCGCACGGCGCCGAACTCGGATTGAACTACGCCACGGAAGACCTCAAGGAGGGCTTGCGGCGGCTGACGGGCGGCAAGGGCGTCGATATCATTTTCGACCCCGTAGGCGGCAGCTATGCCGAGGCTGCGCTGCGTTCGATCGCATGGGAAGGCCGCTTTCTCGTGATTGGATTTGCCGCCGGCGAGATTCCGAAGATGCCGCTCAATCTCGCGCTCTTGAAAGGCTGCGATATCCGCGGCGTGTTCTGGGGCGCCTGGGCGCGGCTCAATGCGGAGAAAAACCGCGCCAATCTGCAAAAGCTGGTGAAGTGGACCGCAGAAGGCAAAATCTCTTCGCACGTCGACCGGACGTTCCCGCTGGCGCAAACCGCCGATGCGTTGAAGGTGCTCGCCGGTCGGAAAGCGATGGGTAAGGTGATCCTGCATCCCTGAGTGGATCGGCTGGTCATAATTACGCGGGGGCTGCGAATATTTTGGGCAAAACGTCCAAATTCTTGAATGATTTGCCGATTTCGTCCGAATAAAACCAAGATATTTCCCAATTCACGCTGTCGATTGCCGCCTTTTGGACGAATTTACAGAGCGTGCTAAAGCTTCGGTAGTGGGCCGCCGGGGCATCGATAACAAGCAATAGCAAGTTGATGCCAAGGCGGCCAATTGTTGCGTAGTAGCCCGGAGGCATTCACTATGGAGCGGAAGCAAAGGCTCCCCCCTTCCAGAGAACGGAACGTTGAGAGCTTTGACGAAGACGCGAGCGTGATTGAATTCATGTCGTACCGATCCGCGCCACCAATGTCCAAGGGGGGTGTCCGTCCGGACGACGCCATGCCGCTCTTCCTCTCCGATCCTGAAGCAGAAGAAGAAGAGGCACCCAGACGGCCGAGTTTCGGGAGGATCCGGGATCACGAGGATGACGAGCCGCCGCGAGTTCTCAAGTCGTCGATCGCGCCGCGCATCATCAAGGTCGGTATTTTTGCGATATCGGCGGCGGCAATCATCGCTGCGATCTTATCCGTTCAGAATCCGCTTGACCTGTTCACAAACGCCAAAGCCTCGCTCACCAGCTCGTCGGGCGGGCAACCTGCCGCCATACCGTCCGCCACCGCACAACTGAGACCCGCTCCGGAACCTGTCGTCGCCGCACGAACGGCGAGCGCAGACCCGGCGGCGCAGGAAATTCAACCGAACCTTGGCGCTCGGGCCTCGTCACCGACCGCAAAGGGCGGGCCGACACGCGACGAAATCGCTTCTGCTTTTAGAACCGCCCGTCAGGACCAACCGGAAGTCCGTCTGCCCCCCGCGGCCGTCGCTCCTCCTCCTACGGCCGCGCCTCCCGCGGCCGCTCCAGCCGCCGTTGCTGCTCTTCCCCCTGCCGCCGCTTTTCCGCCTCCCACCGCCGACCTTCCCGCCGCGGCGGCTCCGACCGCAAAACGGCTCGCCGCCGACGAACTGGCGGCCCTGCTGAAGAGGGCCAAGGGTTTGATCGCGATAGGCGACTTCGCGCCCGCTCGACTGTTGCTGAAACGGGCCGCGGACGCGCAAGAGGCAAGCGCCGCACTCCTGCTGGCTCAGACCTACGATCCAGCCGTGCTTGGGAAGCAGGATATGCGAAGCATCACTCCCGATCCGGCGAAAGCCCGCGAGTGGTACCTGAAAGCCGCCCAGTACGGATCGGTGGATGCGCAGCAGCGCCTCAGCCAAATGCAAAATTAGTTTTTACGATTCGGGGAACACCATGAAGCGCTTACTTGGACTGGCGATCGTCGCCATGATGATGGCTTGTGGCTTCGCGGCCCATGCCGAAGAAGCCACGTATGATCCGGGCAAGATCAGCGCCAGCCTCAAGGCGATCTTCCAGTTCGGATCGGTGGATACCAAGAAGGCCCTGAACGCCAACACGGTGACGCTGATCACCGGCACCATCGGCGGCACTTATGTGCAGTTCGGCGCGGACCTTTCTTCCGTGCTCGACGATGGTAACAAACTGCGGGTGCTTCCCATCGTCGGACGCGGTTCCGTGCAAAGCATCGCCGACATCCTGTTCCTGCAGGGCGTCGATATCGGCGTCGTGCGCGCCGACTCGCTCGACTATCTCGAGAAGAAGGGCATTGCCCACGACCTTAGGAAGCAGTTGACCTACGTCACCAAGCTGTACAACGAGGAAATGCAGGTCATCGCCCCGGTGGCGGTCCGCAACCTGCGGGACCTCGACGGCAAGAGAGTCAGCGTCGACCTCCCCGATGGCAGCACTTTCGTGACCGCACTGGCCGTGTTCGAGCGGCTCGGCCTCCAGGCGAACAATTTCGCCTATATCGAGCAGCGCATCGCGATGGAGAAATTGAAGAAGGGCGAGCTCGACGCCGTGATCGTCGTCGGTGGCAAGCCGTACAAATCCGTCAGCAACTTCGTCAACGACGGAGGCCGGTTCCACCTGGTTACGGTCGATTACGACAGGCCGCTGCAGGGCGACTATCTGCCCGCGACCATGACGTCGAAGGATTATCCGAACCTGATCAAGGAAGGGGAATCGGTTGACACCATCGCGGTTCCCGCGGTGCTAGCCGCCTATAATTGGGCACCCAACACCGACCGCTATCGGAAGCTCTCCCTGTTCGTGGATGCTTTCTTCACGAAGTTCCCGACCCTCCAGAATCCGCCCTTCCATCCGAAGTGGAAGGAGGTGTCGCTGTCGGCTCCGCTTCCCGGTTGGCAGCGCTTGCCCAGCGCCAAGCAGTGGCTGGATCAGCACGGCATCGAGCCCGTCGCGCGGAACCGGTTCGAGGAATTTCCGGCGCAGACCGCCGCTCCTGCGGCAGGCGTTAGGCCGGCCGCTGCCGCAGCGGGAAATCTGAGGCAGGCCCCAGCGGCCGCAGCCCCCGCCCCTGCTGCGGCGGCAAGGCCGCAGACGGCGGCCGAGCAGGAAGCCTTGTTCAAGCAATTCCAGGCATGGGAAGCCGAGCGGAATGCCTCGGCGCAGGCTCGCCCCGCGCCGCAACTGCCGCGATAGGTTTTATGCGGGAGTGATCCCGAGTCGGAGGAATATTCCGGCTCGCCGATCGCTCTCGATGAACCACCGTCACTCCGATGGTTCAGCCGTCTCGATCCCCCGCTTCAACGCGGCGCGGGCGGCTTCGCGATGCTCCGGCGTATGGGTGGCGACCATCCGGATCGCGGTCGCCAGTACCGCGGCGTCGTCGGTGAAGCCGAGTACCGGCAGCATGTCCGGGATGAAATCGAACGGCAGGATGAAATAGGCGATGGCGCCGAGCAGCGCCGCCTGCACATGGCGCGGTGTCTGCTTGTCGAACGCGCAATAATAGGCCGCCAGCAAGTCCTCGGCGAACGGGAGCCTGGCGACGACCCGCTTCAGCTTGATCCAGAAGCGCCTGCGCACGCTTTCGCGGTCTTTCGCCAGCCTGTCGGCCGGCTCAAATCCCACGGTATGTTCGGATGCCATCACTTAAGGCTCCCTCGAGATGCGCGGTCAGTCGCCTAGCTAGGCTGCCGCCTCCAGAGTTGGGGATGTGGCGCCGCCGCCGCAAGATTGTGCGTTGCCAATCAGGCGACGCCGAGCTGCTTTGCGATGGTATTCATCGCCTTTGCAAGATCGATGTCGAGGGCGGTGACGCCGCCGGCGTCATGGGTCGCCAGAACCACCTCCACCGTCTTGTAGACATTGCGCCATTCGGGGTGATGATCGTTCTTTTCAGCCACTAACGCGGCGCGGCACATGAACCCGAACGCTTCGTTGAAATCCTTGAAGGCAAAGTTCCGCGCAATTGCCTCGCGTCCGGGCGTCTCGGTCCACCCTGGCAACCCCTGCAGCGCCGATTTTCGCGCCTCCGCCGACAGCCGTTCCGCCATGATCGCCTCCTGTTTCACACCTGCTTTACCCTAACACCAACCGCCCCCCTGGGATCCACACTACATCGAGGCGGCAAAGCCTGCCGCTAACCATGACGCAGATGTAACCCTGCGCCGAAGGGAAATTTGCTACAACGCCGGTCTAACCGCATTGGCAAGATGAAATTGAGCATCAAACGCTTGTTTGCGAGATCGATGACCGGGGGCCTCGACCTTGTCGGGCCGACCCTGCCGTCGCCGCGTTCGGCGAAGCAGAAGATGATGTTCATCACCCTGGCGGGGATCCTCGCCGTGGTGGGCACGCTCGCAGGCGGTTACTATTTTGCGATGCGGCCGGTGACCCTGCGGATTGCAGTCGGTCCAACCAACAGCGATGACATCAAAGTGGTCCAGGCGCTGACCCAGGCCTTTTCCCATGCCCACGGTCAGGTCCGTTTGCACCCGACGCAGACCGACGGCGCCGCCGCGAGCGCCCAGGCACTTGCCGAAGGCAAGGCCGATCTCGCGATCATCCGCGGCGATCTCGATGTGCCGAAAAATGCCCAGGCCGTGGCAACGCTGCGCAAGAACGTGGCGGTGCTATGGGTTCCTCCGGCCGCCAAGGGCAAAGGCAAGAAAGCCGGTTCGAAGATCACGAAGATTGCGCAGCTCTCCGGACACCGGATCGGCGTGATCGGGCGCACCCCGGCCAATGTCAATCTGCTCAAGGTGATCCTGCAGCAATACGGTGTGGATCCGAACAAGGTCGATATCGTTCAGTTCCCGGCCGGCGAATCCGCGGACGCCATCCGCAACCAGAAGGCGGATGCCTATCTCGCCGCCGGACCGGTCAACAGCAAGATTACCGCCGATGCGATCGCGGCATCGACACGCGACGGCGGCACGCCGACCTTTCTCGCGATCGATTCGGCCGAGGCGATCGCGCAAAACCACCCGATGTACGAATCCGCCGAAATCCCCGCCGGGGCGTTCGGCGGCGCGCCCGGCAGGCCGGACGAAGAGGTGAAGACGATCAGCTTCGCCCATCATATCGTTGCACGGAAAGGTCTGTCGGAAGCGACCGTCGCCGCCTTTACCCGGCAGTTGTTTGCGATCAGGCAGGCGGTGATGGCGGAATTCCCGCTGGCGGCGAAGATCGAGACACCCGACACCGACAAGGACGCCGTGATCCCCGTGCATCCGGGTGCGGCGGCCTACGTCGACGGTGAGGAAAAAACCTTCCTGGACCGCTACAGCGATTTCATCTGGTGGGGGCTGATGGGTCTGTCTGCGATGGGCTCGGCCGGCGCGTGGTTCGCGGGCTATCTGAAAAAGGATGTGCGCAGCAACAACAGTTCATTGCGCGAACGGTTGCTGGACATGCTTGGCGCCGCGCGCCGCAGCGATTCCACCGAAGAGCTCGACCAGATGCAGACCGAGGCGGACGATATCCTTCGCGATACGCTGCAGTGCTTCGAGCACGGCGCCATCGAGGAAGGGGCGTTGACCGCTTTCAATATCGCGCTCGAGCAATTCCACAACGCCGTGGCCGACCGCAAGGCATTGCTGATGAGCCTGCCGCAGAACCTGCAAAGAGCCAACGTCGCGCTGCGCGCCAGCGGCACGCTGTAGAAATCAGCGCACCAGCCGGCGGCAGCCGATCACGATCCCGCTCACCGCGATCGTCAACCCCAGCAGCGACAGCAGCCACACCACGATATCCCACGCCGGACGCCAGGCCAGCAGCCATGGGAAATCGAAGCTGTGCAGCGCGTTGAACAGCCAGCGATAGGAGCGCCCGCTGGAATCGGTGCGGCCCAAAATCTCGCCGCTGCGCGGATCGATGTGAAACCAGGTTTGCGCGGCATCGTCGAAGCCCGCGCGCAGCATCGGCAGCGCGCGCGGCTGGTGGTGCGCATACCAATAAGCATCGTAGCGATCGAGACGCCGCTGCATCGTCATCGCGGCCTGCGGCATCAGCCGGCGCGCGGCCTCGAAAATCATGGCGTCAGACAACGGCGCCGCCATGCCCGTCGCCGGATCGGCGGACGTTTGTTGGCCGCTCCGATCCGCCAGCAGCATCAACGGCTTGCCGCCAAGCCAGGCGAAGCGCGCTTCCACCGCTGCGATCGGTGGGCGCGAAAGGAATTCCCCAGCCATGGTGGGCGCGTCATGGCCGGCATAACGCAGCACCATCTCGCGCGACGGTCCACGGCGGGCGAAGAATTCGCCGGGATCGAGCGACAGCCAGCCGCTGAACATCCAGGTCAGCACGAACACGCCTGCAAAGAATCCCGTGACATGATGCCACGCCATCCAGCCGCGATAGGGCGTGATCCCGCCGCTGGAATAGCGCCGCCGCAGCCGCACGCGCAAAATCCCGATCCAGATGCCGCTGGCCGCCACCAGCATGCAGATGCCCGAGATCCACAACACGACCTGCCGCCACAGCGCACCGCCCTTGCGCAGCACCGTCGGATAGATCCAGTGCGGTATGGATCCGAGCCAGTTCCAGATGCGCTCGGTCCGCGTGGTATCGAGCACGATCTCACCGCTGCGGGAGGAAACGTAGAGCTCCGTGCCATCGGCGTCGCCAAGCGAGACAAGAAAGAACGGCCGCACGGAATCGAATCGCGCCGTGACGCTCCATTGGTCGCGATCAACGCTGCCGGCCAATTGCACGCTCGCCGCGGCAGGATATCGCCGCGCCACCGCCAGCGCCTGTTCGAGCGAGACGCTGTCGATGACGCGGCCATCAACTGCCGAGACCGTTTGCCGCCGGCCATCGCCGTCGAGCAACCGATAGACCGGCTCATCGTTCAGCATGTTCAGCCGCAGATCGCGCGGATAATGCGTGAGCCCGGCGGCCGCCATCGCGCGATCCGGCGTGAGCCGTACCCTGTCCCAGGCGATATCGGGGAGCGCCGCAAGGCGCTCCCCGTCGGTGAGGGTTGGAAACGCCACATACATCATGACGAGACCGGACACGAACCACATCGCGAACAATAGGCACGTCGCAATGCCGATCCATCGGTGGCCGATATACAGCCACCGCCGCAACCGCCGGATCACCGCGCGGCGCGCCATCAGAATTTCACATTGAGCGACAATTCCGCGGTGCGCGGCATGCCGAGCAGCCATTGCGTGGTCGGGCCGCCAGTCGCATAAATCGTGTCAAACAGATTGTAGACCCGCAGCGCCATCGTCGTCTTGGCATCCGGCCTCCACTGCAAGCCGGCATTGACGAGGGTATAGCTCGGGCGCGTCAGCGTGTTGGCGTTATCGGCGAATGTATTTCCGACCATCTGCACGCCGCCATTGACGGACCAGTCCGGCGCAAATGCAAAGGTCAGCCAAATGTTGGAGACGTTCTGGGGGACGTTGACGGGAATGTTGCCGGCGAAGTTGACGGTCCTGGACTGGACAAAATCGTCGTACTTAGCCCGCAACCACGCGGTGTTGGCGTCGATACGCCAGCCGCCAGCCAGCGCAAGACCTGCCGTGGCTTCGATACCGCGCGACGATTGCTGGCCAACTTGCTGGACCTTGGTGGGATCATTGGGATCGGGAGTCAGGAGGTTGTTCTTGACGATTCGGTAGCCGGCCAGCGTCCACTCGCCGCGGCCGCCCCAGAACGATTGCTTGACGCCGATCTCGGCCTGCTTGCCGCTGGCAAGCTGGAAATCCTTGTTCGGCAAAGTCAGCGTGATCAAATTGCCGACTGGATCGACCGCGGTGGAAAATTGTCCGTAGAACGCGAGGTCTTTCACCGGGGTGTAGACCGCGCCGGCGCGCCAGCTCGTTGCCGAGAACGATTTCTCGAAACCGTTCGCCGGCGTGATCAGGTCGGTGCGAGCGATGGCCGGCTGATCCTGCCGCACGCCGCCGACCAGAGAGAACTGATCGGTGACCGACAGCCGATCCTCGGCAAACAGCGCGTACTGATTGGTCACGCTGCTGAATGACGGAACGGTGGCGATGGGGCTGAGAAACAGGCCAGGATCGAAATTGACCGGATTGACCGACGACGCTCCGCTAAAGGGCGAATTGTTGGTGTGGGCAAAATCGATCCGATTGACGTCGAAGCCTGCGACGAATTCGTTCATCATGCCGAGAACATGACCGTGAAAGGTCGCGTCCATCCGATCGCCGGTCTGCTGTTGATTGTGAAAGATCTCGATATAGGATTTGCGGTCGATCAGGCCGGTGACGGGATTCCAGGCGTAGCTCTCGACGTCCTTCCAGTGCCGCTGGCTGTTCAGGTAATACACCACGTTGTGGATCGAGATGGCGTCGGTGACATCCCACTCGGTCTTGAGCTGATTCCAGCTGTCGCGATAGCGGATGTTGCTGTCATTGACGTTGTAGTTCTTGAACCGCAGCGATTCGTCGAGACGGCCATTGACCAGCGGCGTGCCGAAATAGCGCAATGGGCCGCGGTCGCCGTAATCGGTGGACAGCGTCCATGCCAGGGTGTCGCTGGCCTGCACGCGCACCGCGGCGGACACCGCGACGTTCGACGTCTTGTCGCGATCGACCCAGCCATCCGACATGTTACCGATCGCGGTGACCCGGTAGGAGACATCCTTGTTGATCGGGCCGCCGCTGTCGACCGCGAGCCGTCTCGTCAAATTGGTATCGAGCGAAATTTCGCCCTCGTTGCGTGGCGTGGTCAACGGCATTTTGGAGATCACGTTGATGGCGCCGCCGATCGCGCCTTCGCCATACATCACCGAAGCCGGCCCACGCAGCACTTCGATGCGTTGCGCCGACCAGGTGTCGAACGGAAACGTCAGCGTGCCGGCGCCGACATAGAGCCGCGTGCCGTCATACAGCGTCATCACGGTGCCGTTGCCGGAGAAACCGCGGGTATTGAACGCGAGGCTGCCATTGCCGGGCGCGGGCGACGCGGTGAAGCCGGTCGCGTTCTGGGTGACGGCGTCGAGCACATTGTGCTGGCCGCGTTCGGCGATGGTCTCCGCCGTGATCACCTCGACACTGGCTGGCGTTTGCAGCCGCGTGAGGTTGAGCCGGCTGCCGCTCGATGCTGGTCCGGTGAGATTGAGCGTCGGAGCGGCCGACGCTGCCGGGGACGGCGCAGGCGCCGCAGCCGTGGCGACGGCGGCGCGTTGCCGCCGCGACCGTGCCGACGATGCGGCCCGCTTGTCGCCGCCGCGGCGCTTGGTGGCCGCTGGCGGCGCCGGGCTGGTCACCACGACCGGATCGAGATCGCGGCTCACGGGCGCGCCTTGTGTCCAGGCATCGACCGGCCAGAAGGTGCAGAGCGCAAAGCAGCACAGCAAAGACGTGCGTCGGGACGCACGAAGCGGGACGGAGGTCATCGAATGGACTCGCGGTTAACGTGGCACGTCACCGCGAACGAAGTCTCCCCACAGCCCGATTCGGCCGAGGTTCGGCTACCACCAGGACACCCCGCCCAATGTGCTCGCGTGTGACCACGACTGGCGGCAGGTCTCCTGGCTCGCGGGTCGCTGCCTTTCACCGCCTTCCCAGACAGATATGTCCAGTGGCTAATGGCGAAAGGCTCGCCGCTTACAGTTGCGGGGGCAGCCGCGGAATCGGGACCATGTTCGAAGAACTGGCCCTCACCGCATTCCCTTTTGATCCCCGGGGGGAACCGTCACCATGACGTTATGTTGAAATCGCAAAAGCTGTCAACGACGCTGGGTTTGATAACGAAACCTGGATCATTCGGACGGGCGTTCGATCAATCCAGATTCCAACGTCAAACCTGTCATCGCCGCGTCAACCAACTTCCGTAAGTGGAGGCGATTTCTTTCGAGATCTTCGATCAGGAGCTCGCTATGGCCATTCGACTGTCCCGCCGCCGTTTTCTCTCGACCACCGCAGCTACCGGCTTCGCCACGCTGGCGATGCCCTACCTCAGCCGCGCCGCCGACCGGCCGCAAATTACCCATGGCGTGCAATCCGGTGACGTCGGCGCAGACGGCGGGGTGGTGTGGGCGCGCGCGGACCGGCCGTCGCAAATGATGGTCGAGGTCGCCACAACGGAATCGTTTGGCAATGCGAGGGCTTTGCCGCCGATCGCGGCGCTTCCAGAGAGCGATTTCACCGCCAAAATGCTGCTGGAAAATCTCCCGGCCGGCCAGGACATTTTTTATCGGGTCAAATTCCGCGACCTGTCGCATACCGACGTTTCGAGCGAACCGGTGGTCGGCCGCTTCCGCACCGCGCCGGCCGACCGGCGCGATGTCAGTTTCGTCTGGGGCGGCGATGTCGCCGGACAAGGCTGGGGCATCAATCCCGACGACGGCGGCATGTTGACCTACGCCACCATGCGCAAGCACAAACCGGATTTCCTGCTCCATTCCGGCGACACCATCTATGCCGACGGCATCATTCCCGCCGAGGTGAAATTACCCGACGGCAAGGTCTGGAAGAACGTCACGATCCCGGAAAAGGCCAAGGTGGCGGAGACGCTCGACGAATTCCGCGCCGCGCATAAGTACAATTTCCTCGACGACAATGTGCGTGCCTTCAACTCCGAGGTCCCGATCTTCGTGCAGTGGGACGATCACGAAGTCACCAACAACTGGTCGGCGTCGAAACAGCTTCCCGCCGCCTACAAGGAGCGCGACATTGCCTTGCTTGCCGCGCGCGCCGGCCGCGCGTTCCACGAGATGTATCCGATGCGCGAAAGCATCGTCGAGCCGGGCCGGGTCTATCGCACTCTGAGCTATGGTCCGCATCTCGACCTGTTCATGCTGGACGAGCGCAGCTATCGCGGTCCGAACGGCCCGAATCTGCAAACCGCCTACGGTCCCGACAGCTACTTTATCGGCCCGGATCAGCTGTTGTGGCTGAAGCGAGCATTGCTGAATTCACGCGCCACCTGGAAGGTGATCGCATCCGACATGCCGCTCAGCCTCGTCGTCTATGACGACGCGACCAACAAAAAGGGTTCGGAAGCATTCGCGCAGGGCGACGGGCCGCCGCGCGGCCGCGAGCTCGAAATCGCCGAGATCCTGCGCTTCATCAAGACGTCGGGCGTCACCAACACGGTATGGCTGACGGCGGACGTGCACTACACCGCTGCGCACTACTACAATCCCGACAAGGCGCAATTTCAGGACTTCGATCCGTTCTGGGAATTCGTCTCCGGACCATTGCATGCCGGAACTTTCGGGCCGAACGAACTTGACAACACCTTCGGGCCCGAGGTGAAGTTCATCAAGGCGCCGGGCCTCGACAAACAGAACCTGCCGCCATCGGCCGGCATGCAGTTCTTCGGTCACGTCAAGATCGAGGGTGCAACCGGGCAGATGACGGTGACCTTGCGGGATCGCGCCGATGTGGCGCTGTGGTCGACAACGCTCGATCCCAAACTCGGGTAGCCAAGCGGCCGTTGATTTCGCTCGCAGCGCGCGACCAAACGTCGCCGGTCAGCCCTTCGCTGCGCCTTCTGACTGGCGATACAACAACGCCTTCAGCTCTTCGGCCGAACAGGGTTTCGGCAGCCTTGGCCTGCGCGCGAACGCCGCCGGAAACGTGCCGGCAGCGCCGTACCCGGTGACGAACACAAAAGGAATTTTCAGCGCATCCAGCCGCTCGGCAATGGCAAAACTCTTTTCCCGGACCAGCCCGACATCGAGCAGGGCAAAATCGGGGGCGCGGTCGGCAATCATCTCGAGCGCCCTGGCCACGGTGCCCGCGGTCCGCACCGTCTTCACCCCGAATCCAAGAATCGTGTCCTCGAAGTCGAGCGCGATGAGCGGATCATCCTCGACAATCAACACGTCATTGGGCAAGGCGGCCATGCCGTCAGCAGAGGCGGGCTTCATGATCTCGTCGAGCAAGAGGATAAGGACCCAGGTCTGGCGCCTATGTTGGCGCATCGCCCGGTTTCCATGCTCGAACCCAGCACACCGCGCTTTCCCTGTCTGTGCACTTATGCACACATGGGCTTGGTGAAGGCGGTTTTGGTGGGGCCCGGGAGGAGCGAGGGTTCAAGGATGGCCACGCAGCGCGGAGCAACACCTGGGGGCATTGAGCGGCCCTTCAACAACCTGTTGCGGCGGCTCCGCGCCAGCGACTTTGCGCTGATTGGGCCGCATCTCGCGCACGAA
>WNFA01003559.1_pt1 | contig 12947 bp, 9 predicted proteins | sample 5400481 | NCBI WGS metagenome assembly WNFA01 (sample SAMN13153340, study PRJNA577476) | soil metagenome | isolation source: 120 cm saprolite under Douglas fir tree site 2 hole 1 replicate 2 | place: USA:California | collected 2015-04-18 | reverse complement strand
GGAGATCGACGTCGAACTCAAGCGACGCCACGACCTCATCCCCAACCTGGTCAACACCGCGCAGGGCTACATGGGCCACGAGCGCGGCACCCTCGAGGCCGTGACCAACGCCCGCGCCAATGCCGTGGCGGCGGGCGCCTCTGGCGACCCCGCCAAGATCGGCGCCGCCGAAAACATGCTGAGCCAGAGCCTGCGCACCCTGTTCGCGGTTTCCGAGAACTACCCGGACCTGAAGGCGATCACTGCCTTCACCAACCTGCAAGAGACGCTGACCGCGACCGAGGACAAGATCGAGTTCTCGCGACGCTTCTACAACGGCAATGTCAGGGACTACAACATCAAGCTGCAGACCCTCCCCACGTCGCTCATCGCCGGGGCGCTCGGCTTCAAGGCGTTCGGCTTCTTCCAGGCCGACGAGGGCGACAGGGCCGTGCCTCAGGTGAGCTTCGGCAACACCCCCGTGGCGGGCGCCCCTCCTGGGCCCGGCTCGCTCCCTCCGGCGGCCGGTTCTGGACCGCCGCCGATGGGTTCGTCAGGACCTCCGCCGCAGACCTGACGGGGCCGCGCATTTCGGCGCTCAAACTGCTGCTGAGCGCGACCCTACCCGGCGGCTGACCTCGACCAGTCGGACTCGAACCGGGACCCGTACGCCGACACGGCGTGCGGGTCCTGAGTTTCGATGTCGAGCTCATGGTTGACGCCGAGCCCGGAGAGCGTCCAGTTGGCAGAGCCCAGGATCAACTCGCCGTCAAAGAGTCCGATCTTGGCGTGCAGCAACGCACCCTTCGGGACCGGATACCAACGCACCGCTACGCCGCTCGAGGAAAGGACAGCGTAGGCGTGGCGGTTGTACGGCTGGTTGGGGTCGAGAAGGACCCGGACCGAGGCGCCGCGCCGATGGGCGGCCGCGAGGCCGGCGAGGATCTGTGGATCGGTGAACGTATAGACCTCAGCCAGCACGCGCACGCGCGCGCGTCCGAGCGCGCTGTGCAGCATCGCCCGGATCTCCTCGCCCGGCGCGGTCTGGGCAATCTCCGACGGCGCCGGCGCCAGCGGCGCGGGATGGCCTCCGGCCAGGTCCCAGTCCTGGGCGAAGATGCGCGCGAGGCGCGCAATCTCCGCCGGCACGTGCGTCTCGAGGACGTAATCGTGGTTGCGGCTGCTGTGCGCGCCCCAGTTCATCCCACCGACGACAGCCTCGCCGTCCGCGATCAGGAGCTTCACATGGTCGATCTGATGGCGGACGTCATCGACGGGATACACACGCTCTGGCACCTGCAGCCTGTCGAGCAGCAGGGCTGACCGCCGGCTTGCGTTCACCGTTGGATCTGTGATCACCTGCACGGCCACCCCCCGCGCGTGCGCGGAGCCGAGCTCAGACACGAGATCTCGCCGGCCCAGCTCGTACATCTCCACCATCACGTGGGTGCGTGCTGATTCGATGAGTCCCGCGACCAGCCGGAAGATTTCGGCGTCCTGCCACAGAGCCACGGGCTCGGGGCGCCCCGACCCCGATGTCGGGAGCGCCCCGCCCACACCCGGCGCCTGTGCGACCAGAGCTGAGTTCGCGACCGGCGCCGCGGCTGGGGGAACCGAGCACGCCGTCAGACAAACCGTCAGCAGGAGGAACGCAAATCGCGCCATGGCGAGGCGGAACGCTACCGAGACAACGAAAAGAAGCCAACCCAGCCTGTAAAGGCGTGCGTCAGCTCAGAGCAGATCGACCCGCATACCCGGTCTTGCCCCAAGCACTCTGTCTGCGCGCGCCTCGCGGATGCCGACCTCGAGATAACCCATGCTGCCGACGTAAACGAAGGGCTCGTTCGGCCTGGCTTCGGCGTAGGTCTTCGCAGAAGCGGTGACGTAGTGGTTGTGGATGCGCATCGGCCGGACCGGTGGCTTGAGGTTCGTCACCAGGTTGCCGAACCCGTCGGTCCAGAGGACGCGCGGGCCGGAGTCGTCGAGCATCGTCGGCGCCGCCGTCGGGTGGCCCAGTGACTCGAGCGGCACGCCCGACGCCAACGCGGCGGCGGCGGGGGCGAACACATCCCGCCCTTCGAAGGTGGGAGCGCCCCCGGGAACGGGAGGAAGCTCCACCGCCTGCTGCATGCCGACTTCGTCGATCACGATCCCGAACAGCCCGTTGTCGGGGCCGATATAGAAGCGCCCGCCGGCACGAATCACCAGGCGCCGCCGCGAGCTGCCGACGCCAGGATCTACCACGGCCATGTGCACGGAGCCGGCGCGGAAATGCCGCGTGCCTGCGAACAGCATGAAAGCGCCCGCGAAGACGTCGAATCGCGGGACCTCGTGGCTGACGTCGACGAGCGTCGCGTTCGGACAGCCCGCGAGCACCACCGCCTTCATCGCCGCGACCAGGGGTGAACCGGTGCCGAAATCTGAGGTGAAGGTGACGAGAGGCGGCCCGGCCGGCGTGCCGTGGCTACCAGTAGCGTGTCTCCTTCCAGGGATCTGCTTCATCGTGGTATCCACGCTGCTCCCAGAAACCGAGCCGGTTGCGCTCCATGAACTCTAGCCCGCGCAACCACTTCGCCGACTTCCAGAAGTATTTCGAGGGGACGAACAGACGCAGCGGCCACCCATGGTCGGCCGTCAGATCGTGTCCATTCCAGGCATAGCACAACAGGTTCTGCTCCGCGTCCAGCACCTCGAGCGGGACCGATGTCGTGTACCCGTACTCGCAGTGGGCCATGACGTACTTCGCTTCGGGCTTGGGCTTGACGCGGTCGAGGAGCTCGCGAATCGGGACGCCGGTCCAGGTGTCGCCGAGGCGACTCCAACCGGTGACGCAATGGATGTCCGCGATGACGTCTTTGGAAGGCAGTGAGCGAAGCTCTTTGTAGTCGACTGTGAGCGGGTCTTCGACCGCCCCGAACACCTTGAAGTCCCACGTCGCGATGTCGGTGTCGGGCACCGGTCCGAACTGCAGGAGCGGCCAGCGGTCGGGGGCCGTGAGGGTTTGGCCGGGCGGGATGCGGGCCGGATCGACGCCTTCCGGCACGCGCTTGCCCTTGAAGAGAAAAGCCATTTCGCGAGTATAGGAATCGCGCTCGAGGGCCGGCTTGTTCCGGGTCAAGACGTCGAATCTTGCCGGGCTATACTGGCCTTTCCCCTCGACTCCTAGGGCACGTGGGTCCGTAGCTCAATAGGGAGAGCGCTTGAATCGCACTCAAGAGGTAAGGGGTTCGAATCCCCTCGGATCCACCATTTCCGACGCTGAGCCAATCGCGCAAGGCGCTTAGTTGAGCCTGAAGGGCGGGTACTGATCGGTCACCAGCGCGAAGGCATAGCCGCTGACTCGGTTACCCCATCGCAACACTCCGACGACGAAGTCAAAAAGACCCCGCGGGTACGTGCCTGTGAAGAGAATCGCAAACCAGGCGACGATCACCGCGACCAGGGCGGCGATGGCTAGAAAGAAGAGAACGACATAGTGCGGTATCGCGAGGAACCATTTGACCAGGGGCAGCCAGCGATTGATCTGCTGAGCGTCCGGATAAGGGAAGTCGAGGTGGACGGACTGCTCCTCATCGGTTGACGGGTAGCGATCATCGAGCAACGCGAGGTAGGCCGAGACGCGGTTCGAGAAGCGAAGGAGGTTGAGGTTCCAGTCAAACCACCATCGCGGGTACTTCTGGCGGAACACGATCATCAGCACCAGCGGTAGGAAAACCAGCCCGCCGCCGACAGTCATGTCCGTCATCGCCTTGTTGTTGGCATCGACCGTCTCGGTCCCCAGCGTGCCGATCACGATGAGGATTGGGATCGCGACGAAGATCCGGAACGCCGTCGTAAGCCGGTTGAGCGGCCTGGCGGGATAGTCGACGTCGAACTGCACCGGGTAGTCGCTCACCATGCCTATCCACCTCTCGACCTGATCGCTGACGGCTCGTGGCCGATTGTCCGCTTATTGGGCCGGGGCCGGTGTCAAGACCCGTTATCCGCGAACCGCCGAAAATCCGTCAGATGGCCTCGCGGGCTCCGTTGGTCTGGATCGCGCCGATCGCCTACTCGCTTCTGGCGGTGGCCCTCTTCTCGAGCACATGGATCGATCCGGCGGGATCGTGGATCGGCAGCCCCAAGGATCCCGGGCTTTTCATCTGGTATCTCGGCTGGATCCCGCACGAGCTCGCCCAGGGCCACAACCCGCTCTTCACCGACTACCTCTCCTATCCGCCTGGCGTGAACCTCATGTGGAACACGTCGATGATCTTCCCGGCGCTCCTGCTCTGGCCCGTCACAGCTCTGTTCGGTCCGGTCGTCGCTTACAACTTGCTGATCACCGCCGGCGTCGGGCTCTCCGCCTGGCTTGGGTTCCTGGCCGCCCGCCGCTTCATCGATCACCAGGTCATGTGCTTGGCAGCCGGGCTCATCTACGGGTTCAGCCCCGCCCTGGTCGCGCAGGCGTTGGGCCATCCCCATGTGGTGGTGTCTTTCTTCCCGCCGATCGCGCTCATCCTCGGACACGAGATTTTCGTGCGCCGCCGCATACGCCCGATGGCTGCCGGCACGCTGACCGGGCTCGCCGCGGCCCTTCAGCTTCTGACCGGGGAGGAGCTGCTCGCGATGACGGCGCTGATCGGCGCGATCGGCGTAGCTCTACTGGCACTCCTGCATCGGGATGAGGTGCGGCCGGCGCTGCCGTACGCGCTCAAGGCAGCGCGGGCTGCGCTCGTCATCTTCGCGATCGTGGCCGCGTACCCGCTCGCCTTCCAGTTCCTGGGCCCGCAGCGCGTGTCGGGAAACGTGCAGCAGCCTGATGTCTACGTCAGCGACCTGCTCGCCTTCGTCATTCCAGCACGGCTCATCAACTTCACCGGCAACGTCACCGAGAACGGCGCCTACATCGGCCTGCCCCTGCTCGGACTCTTCGCAGCGGGCCTCGTGGCGGGATGGCGCAGGCCGGCGATCAGATGGATCGGCTTGACGACGCTCATCGTGGTCGTGCTGTCGCTCGGCCCGCACCTACATGTGAACAGAACCATCACCCCGGTCTGGCTGCCATGGGCGGCGCTGGCGCAGCTGCCCCTGCTGGGGAGCGCGCTGCCCGCGCGGCTGATGACGATCGCATTTCTGGGCATCGGCATCGTCGCCGCGGGCGCATACGCAATCGCCCGCATGCCGGCGCGGCGATTTGCGACTGTCGTCTTGCTGTTCGCGGGGCTCTTGGCGATCGTCCCCTCCTTGCCTTATCCGAGCGCACCCGCCACCGCGCCCGCGTTCTTCCGACCTGGCGGCGACGTCGAAAGGATCACGCGGGGCGCGGTCGTGCTCATCGCCCCGTTCTCGAGCAAGCAATCGACCGACGCCATGTACTGGCAGGCGGTGGCGAATTACCGCTTCAAGATGCCGGAAGGCGACGCCTTCACACCCGGGCCATATCTCGGCCCGCATCCGTCATTCCTGCAATCGGCCCTCGACCAGCTCGACGCCGGGCGGACGCTGGCGATGACCCCCGATGCGCGCGCGCGGGCGCTCGCAGACCTGGAGACATTCGGCGTCACGACGATCGTCGCAGGCCCATCTCCAGGGCATGCCGCCATCGTCGACTTTCTGACCCAGATCGAAGCCAATCCTCCGGTCGCGGACCAGGGGGTTGAAGTTTGGTGGCGGGTCAGCTCCGGCTGAGGTAGCCGTCGTGCCACAGCTCGAAGACGAACAGCGTCCAGAGCTGCTTGCGGTTGTCGCGACGGCCTGACAGGTGGTCGCCGACCAGTGCCGCCACCGCCGCCGGATCGAAGAAACCCTTGCTCGCGACCCGCTCGGGCGACAGAACCGACAGCATCTGCTCCTTCAGCGGGCCGCGAAACCAATTGGCGACCGGGATCCCGAATCCCTTCTTCGGCCGGTTGAGGATGCTGTCGGGGAGCAGCCCGCGCAGTGCCCGCTTGAATAGGAACTTCGAGCGAAGGCCACGCAGCTTCATGTCCAGGGGAAGGCGAGTCGCGTACTCGACAAAGTCGTTGTTGAGCAGCGGCACGCGGCCCTCGAGCGAGGCCATCATGCTGGCCCGGTCCAGCTTGACCAGGATGTCGTTCTCGAGGTAGAGCCGCATGTCCAGCAGCAGGACCTGGTTGAGCGGTTCGCGCGGTCCGGCGCCGTCGTGCTGGGCGGTCTCGAGATGCGCGCCTGCAGCCAGTTGATCGCGCATCTCCGCCGACAGCAGTGCCGTCCTTTCCTCGGCCGCGAACGATCCCATCCAGCGCCGGTGCCGCTCGGGCAGGGGATGCGAGGCGCTGCCGACAAAGCGCTTGGCGCGAAAGTCGAAGCTCAGGTTGTCGCGCGAGACGGGTAGCCGGCGCACGACGGGCTCGATGAGACCGCGGCGGAGCAGCCGCGGGGCGCGGTTGTAGTAGCCCGCAAGACGGTGCGCCTGCAGGGTCGGATAGCCCGCGAACAGCTCGTCGCCGCCGTCGCCGCCCAGCGCGACCTTGACATGGCCTCGGGTGAACGCCGACAGCAGGTACGTGGGGATGATCGAGGCGTCGCCGAGCGGCTCATCGAGCAGGAGCGGGAGCTTCGGGATGAGGTCGAGCAGCATCGACGGCTCGAGAGTCAGCTCGCGATGGTCGGTCCCGAGATGCGTCGCCACCTGGCGCGCATAACGCGATTCGTCGAAGGAGCGCTCGGCAAATCCGACCGAGAAGCTCTTCACATCGACGCCCAGCTCGGACATCATCGCCGTCACGGCGCTGGAGTCGATCCCGCCCGAAAGGAATACGCCGAGCGGGACATCGCTTATGAGCTCCTTGCGCACCGACTCGCGGAGCACTGCGCGCAGCTCCTCGCAACGCTCCTCGAGATGAGGCCTGCGCGGCGCGGCCTCTTCCTCACCAAGCCTCGGCGACCAGTAGCGGTGAAGCCGGTGGACGCCGCTGCCCAGCCACCACTCGAGCGTGTGGGCGGCCGGGAGCTTGCTGATACCTCGCACGATGCTGCGTGGAGAGGGCACGTACTCGAGGGCGAGGTACTCGTCGAGGGCGATGGGGTCGAGCTCCCGTCGCAGCGCAGGGTCGCAAAGCAGCGCCTTGAGCTCGGAGGCGAACACGAGCCGGCGGCCGTCGACAGCGTAGTGCAGCGGCTTGATGCCCATGCGGTCGCGAGCGAGCAGCACGCGCCCGCGGCGGAGGTCGAGCACCGCGAACGCGAACATCCCGTTCAAACGCTCGACAAGCGCCTCTCCCCACTCCTCGTAACCGTGAACGAGGACCTCGGTGTCGGACTGGGTGGTGAACGAATGGCCGGCCGCCGCCAGCACCTTTCGCAACTCGAGGTGGTTGTAGATCTCGCCGTTTTGCACGACCCAGACCTTCGAGTCCTCGTTGTGGATGGGCTGGTGGCCACCCTCGACGTCGATGATCGAGAGTCGGCGCATGCCGAAGGTCACGCCGTCGAGGTGAACGCTCCCGTCGTCATCGGGACCCCGGTGCACCATCGCCGCGGACATGCGGCCGACGAGCTCGCGACCCTCGGCCGGCTCGCCGCCGGCGACCCCGCAGATCCCACACATCTACTTGCGAGGAGCGGCCGTTCTCCCGTTCGTGGCCTTTACCCCCTCCGCCCTTCGGGGGGAGGGTCGAAGAGGGGACCGCGAGCTGCCCTTGCCGCCTTCGAGCACCTCGCGCACGACATATACGGCCTTGCCCTGCGACTCGTGATACGTACGGATGGAGAGCTCGGCCAGCAAGCCCATGAGGATGAACTGCACGCCCACGATGCCAAGGAACACCGCCAGCAGAAGGAGCGGGTTGTTGTGTGCGTATGGATACGGCGGGAGGTACTTCTGGATGATGACGATGGCGGCGCACACCAGCGCCAGCGCCCACAGGCCGAACGCGGCGAAGCCGAAGAAGTAGATGGGCTTCGTCGAGTAGCTGCCCAGAAGCTTGACCGTGATCAGGTCGAGCACCACGCGCAAGGTGCGCGAGAGCGAGTACTTCGAGCGCCCGAAGACCCTCTGTCGATGGTTGACCGGCAGCTCAGTGATGCGAGCGCCGACCCACGACGCGTACACGGGGATGAAGCGATGCATCTCGCCGTAGAGCTTCATGTCCTGGATCACCTCTCGCCGGTAAGCCTTGAGCGTGCACCCGAAGTCGTTGAGCGGAACGCGCGTCACGCGGGCGATCAGCCAGTTGGCGATCTTCGAGGGCAGCACGCGCGACGTGTCGTCCTTGCGGTCCTTCCGCCAGCCGCTGACAACGTCATACCCCGCGTCCAACTGATCCAGCAGCCGGGGGATATCGTGCGGGTCGTTCTGCATGTCGCCGTCCATGAGGACAACGATCTCTCCCCGACTGTTGTCGATCCCCGCCTGCACAGCGGCGGTCTGGCCGAAGTTGCGGCGGAAGCTGACGACGCGAACGTGAGGATCCTGGACGGCCAGCTCGGCCAGCTTCTCGGTGCTGCCGTCGCGGCTGCCGTCGTCGACATACACGATCTCGTATGGGAGGTCGAGCTCCTCGAGAACTCCGCTCAGCTCTTCGTGGAGGGGCGCTATGCTCTCGGATTCGTTGTAGATCAGCACCACAACGGACAGGCGTGGGACGGCCATCTCTTCAATCATGGCGGACTTGGCGAGAAGGTGGCGAGGCAGATCGTGTTGAAGCAGTCGTAGCTGCGGAGGGCGTACCCGGACGGCGGGACCGGCAGCTTGTGGCCGGCATCGTCCACCCAGTAGATGGTGCCTCCCTGCTGGATCGTGCTCGCCGGAAAGTCCGGCGTCAGCGCATTGGGCGGATACGCAGCCGTGCCCCAAAACCACGCGATGTGGTGGGCCACCACCCGGGTATGGGCGCGCTCATCCGCGTCACCGTAATAAAGAAGGAGGAGATAGTCGCCCGCCGACGCCCAGATGAAGTCGTTCTCATGGAACCGCGGTTCGAGGTACGCCGTCAGTGCGGGTGTGTCGGGGTGCGTGACCGCGACCGAGAACGCGACCGTGGGCGCAACCAGCGCAGCCACCACGAGCACCCGTATGACCAGTCGATTCAGTCCGACGATCCCGACCGCCAGCAGGACGAAGAGCGGTCCCCACAAGACGCCGGCGTACCGAGCCTCGAGGATCGGGTGCCAGACGCTGGCGGCGGCGAGCATACCCACCGGCACCGCGCCGCACAGGGCGATGAAACCGGAAGCACCGTCAAGGCGTTTGCGAGTCCGGAGCAGGAGGAACGCGCAGACCAATCCGGCGATCACCGCGAGCAGCTGGACGGCTTGAATCGGGAGCTTGCCCACGGTGCCCGGTTCGATCGCGGGCCCGGACAGGAACTGGGCCAGCGTGCCGCTCACATTGATGACGGTCAAGGGCGGCACCCAGAAAGGAGTCTCGGCATGCCTGAACTGGGGCGCCGCGTACACGAGCCAGGGGACCAACGCGACACCCGCCAATCCCGCCACACCGGCTGCCGTGGCCACCGTCCTCCAGGGCGAGCGCAGCGCCAATCGAAGGGCGAGCAGCTGCGCGGGAATCGCAAGCAGCACGAAGTACTGCGTATAGAGCCCGAGCAGCACGGCCGCCCCATAGACAGCCCAGCGCAGCGGCGTGCCGCGCTCGGCCGCCCGCCACAACGCCAGCGTCGAGATCGCCACCAGGGTCGTGGCCATCGCGTACATGCGCGCATCGCGACCACTCATCACGAGCGCCGGCACCAACGCGAATATCGCGGCGGCCCACAACCCGCCGCGATCACCCGCGCAGCGACGTCCAAGAGCAGCTCCGACCGGGACGATGAGGGTGCCCGCGATCGCCGAGGTCAAGCGAAGCGCCGTCGGGGTCGGACCCAGGATAGAAATCGAGATGTGCGTCAGCAGGTAGCTGAGCGGCGGCGCGGAGTCGTTGTGAATCGCGTCGAGCATTCCTGCGACGCCGCGCTGCTCGACCACGGCGGTGAAGGCCTCATCACGCCAGATCGGTTCGTGGTTCAGCCACAGCACGCGCACAGCGAGGCCGACGCCGGTCAGCAACACGACGCCGCGTGCGTACGCGCTCCGGACGACAGCGTTCTCCACGTCCACCCTATTCTCCTGGGATTCTGAGGTGCCCTTGATTGCGCGCTCTCGCCCTCTCGCCAGGCTGCTGCCGGCTGCGACCGCGCTCGCCGCCTTTTTGATCATTGCCTGCGCCGCTTTGGTCAGGATCGTGCCGCTGCTCCACGGGCAGCCGGGCGGCCTCTATCCCGACGAGGCATCCGAGGGGATCTCAGCGCTTCGCATCCTGGCTGATCCGGCCTACCGGCCGGTGTTCATCGACGAGAACGGAGGGCGCGAAGCCCTCTTTGCGTATCTGGTCGCGATCACATTTCACTTCGTCACAGGGCCGACCGTGGTTGGCATCCGCGCCACCTCGACCATTGTCGGGCTGGCCGGGATCGCGGCCGCATGGCCCCTGTTGCGGAGATACGGCGTTGTCGCCGCCCTGGCCGGAATCGCATGGATGGCCGGTTCGCCCTGGCTGATCGCGACTTCGGTCTTGGGACTTCGCAATGGCCTCACCGTGCCATTCGCCGGGCTCGCGGCCGCGGCGCTGCTGGCCTGGTCGCACCGCCCGAGTGGGCGCTTTGCCTTTCTAGCCGGCTTCGCTGCCGGAGCCGGATTGTGGACGTACCAGCCCCTGAAATTGACTCCCCTGCTGGGCGCGGCCTGGCTCGTGTGGCTCAGACGCGTCGACCGCCCGCTCTTCGACCGGCTCTGGCCCGGTCGGTTCTGGGTCCTATCCGGCTACGTGGTGGCCGCAGCGCCCTTCCTGTGGACGATGGCCACCGACCCGCTCAACTATTTCGGGCGCATCGCGGGCGTGTCGCCGGTCAGTCCCGGCATGCCTCACACCACCGTGCTGACACACAGCCTCCAGACGCTGGGCATGTTCTTCGTCGCCGGCGATCCCAACCCGCGCCACGACATTTCCGCCCTTCCGGTGTTGCTGTGGCCGCTGCCTCTTTTGGCGGCTCTTGGCCTGTGGCGAGTGATCCGTGAGCGCCGGGACCCCGTGTCCGCGCTGGTGCTGATCGGCCTGGGCGTCTATCTGCTGCCGCCCCTGTACGCGGTGGAGGGCGGCGCGCCCCATCTGCAGAGGAGCCTCGCCCTCGCCCCGTACGTCGCCGCGCTGGTCGGCGTCGGCGTGGTCGAGGCGGTACGCCTGGCGCGCCGCGCGGGACGCGGCTATTCGGCAGTCGCCGCCGCCGCGTGCGCCGTCGCCATCGCGCTCACCGGCGTCTATGCCGGTCTCGCGTTCGCTTTCCGGCCCCTCTCCGAGCGGTATGCGGCCTTCGACTTCCACACCGTGGGGCTGGCCGCTGCGGGCGCCCAGCCGAATACTGTGGTGATCGTCAATCCGTACGACGCACAGGCCGTTCGCTTCCTAGACGGGCCGGCCGTTCCGATCGTCGCGCCAGGCTCGCAGGCTCCGCCCGGCTTCGCCCTGGCCGCCTTGGACCTCAACGACCTGCCGCCGGCAGTTCGTGCTTCGGCCACTGTGTACGCGCGAGATCCCAACGGCGATCCGGCCGTCTGGGTCGTGCCACCCTAGGCGGTCCTCGTACTCTTAGGGGTCCAAATGGCGACCGCCACCTCGGCACCCTCCTCCATCCGCGAACGTCTCGAGCGGCTGTTCAAGCAGCGGATCGTGATCTTCGACGGGTCGATCGGCGTGCTGCTGCAGAAACAGGGCTTGACCGAAGAGGACTGGCGGGGCGAGCGGTTCCGAGACCACCCAAAGCTGCTCAAGAACAACGTCGACATCCTCAACCTGTCGCGACCGGATGTGGTCAGCCGCATCCATCGCGAGTACCTGGAAGCAGGCGCCGACCTGATCACGACGAACACGTTCACCGCGACCCCGGTCTCGCAGGCGGACTACGGGCTCGAGGACCTCACGTACGAGATCAACGTTGCGGGCGCGCGGCTGGCGCGGTCCGCAGTCGATGCCTACGAGAACCGGTTCGTGGCCGGCTCGCTTGGCCCCACCAACGTCACGCTCTCGCTCTCCCCAAACGTCGACGACCCTTCCTATCGAGCCATCACGTTCGACCAGCTTCGTGACGGCTATGCCGTGGCCGTGCGCGGGCTGCGCGACGGGGGCGTCGACTTTCTCCTGATCGAGACGATCTTCGACACGCTCAACGCCAAGGCAGCGATCGCGGCCGTCAAAGAGGTGGCGCCGGAGCTGCCCCTCTTCATCTCGGTCACGATCGTCGACCGGAGCGGGCGCAACCTCTCCGGCCAGACCGTCGAAGCCTGGTGGAACTCGATCGAGCATGCCGACCCCTTTGCCGCCGGCATCAACTGCTCGCTGGGCGCCACCGAGATGCGCCCGTACATAGAGGCGCTCTCGCGCGTAGCGCCGGTCTACGTCACGTGCTACCCGAACGCGGGCCTGCCCAACTCGTTCGGCGGTTTCGACGAGGACCCGCCGATCACGAGCCGGCTGCTGCGTGAGTTCGCCACCAGCGGTTTCCTCAACGCCGCCGGCGGCTGCTGCGGCACCACGCCTGACCACATCCGCCAGATCCGTAAGGCGGTGGCCGGAATCCCGCCCCGCCAGGTCCCCAAGCGCGTCGGACGGGCGAAGTTCAGCGGCCTCGAGCCATTCGAGATCGGACCCGACACCAGGTTTGTCGTCATCGGCGAGCGGACCAACGTCACTGGCTCGATCAGGTTCCGCCGCTTGATCGAGTCGGGCGACTTCACCGGCGCCGTGCAGGTGGCGCTGGACCAGGTGCGCGGAGGCGCGAACCTGCTCGACGTGAACATGGACGCCGACCTCCTCGATTCCGAGGCCGCGATGATCCGCTTCCTCAACCTGATCGCGACCGAGCCGGAGATCGCGCGCATCCCGATCATGGTCGACAGCTCGAAGTGGACGGTTCTGGAGGCGGGGCTGAAGTGTCTGCAAGGAAAGGGAGTGTGCAACTCGATCAGCCTCAAGG
>WNFA01005798.1_pt1 | contig 12949 bp, 10 predicted proteins | sample 5400481 | NCBI WGS metagenome assembly WNFA01 (sample SAMN13153340, study PRJNA577476) | soil metagenome | isolation source: 120 cm saprolite under Douglas fir tree site 2 hole 1 replicate 2 | place: USA:California | collected 2015-04-18 | reverse complement strand
TGCTCCAGCCGTTCTTGGAGTTGCGCAGCGCTTCGTACTTCGGCGACAGATGCGTGACGATGTGCATGCGGGTCGGATTGAGCCACAGGAAGAACGGCTTGTTGTCGGCCTTGGCCTTGTCGATGAACTTCAGGGCGAGGTCACGGATTTCGTCGTCCACGGTTTCCATCCGCTTCGGATAGAGCGTGCCCGCGTCTTCGATCCTCTGCTTTCCGACCTTGCCCCAACGCGGGTCCACGGTGGTGTCGTCAACGCTGGTTGCATACGTATGGAGCATGTTGCGAGGGCCGACGGTGTTCAGCAGCTCCTGCGGATAGGCGGGATGCGCTGGATCTTCCATCGCGTCGAGGTGATACAGGTACCCGAAGAACTCGTCGAAGCCGTGCACCGTCGGCAGAAACTCGTTTTTGTCGCCAAGGTGGTTCTTGCCGAACTGGCCGGTGGCGTAGCCTATCCCTTTCAGGGCGGCGGCAATGGTTACCGCCTGCGCAGGAATGCCAGTCGGCGCCCCGGCCTGGCCGACCGTGGTCATGCCGGTGCGGATCGGCAGCTCGCCGGTGATGAAGTTGGCGCGACCCGCCGTGCAGCTCGCCTCGGCGTAGTAATCGGTGAACAGCATGCCTTCGGCGGCGAGCTTGTCGAGGTTCGGCGTCCGTCCGGCCATCATGCCGCGGTGGTAGGCGCCGATATTCCACATGCCGATGTCGTCACCCATGATGACAACGATGTTCGGCTTTTGGCCGGCGGTGGCTGGCGCCGTTGCCGGTTGCTGCGCTTGCGCGAGGCTTGTCAGACCGACGGCCGAGAGTGCCGAAGCGGCGACGAGAGAACTGCCGCTCAACAATAGATCGCGGCGTTTCAATCCTCCGCCGGTTGGCCCCGTACTCATGTCAGGCTTTTCCGGAATCCTATCGTTACTCATGACGTGATCCTCTTCCTGCTGATGCACCTGAAGCCGACATGGCTTGCTGAGGTGTCGATCGGCTCGGCATGACGCGCGGCCGGACGATAGCGGCGGCAATAGTTGGGAGCGCAGAGATGCGAGCCGCCCTTTAGCACCTTGCGTGGAATCCTGTGGTCCGGCCGACAAGAGCCGTAGCTGGCAGCCTCCGGCCCGCCGCGAGGATTTTGCGGAATGCAGCACGCCTTTGGCGCATCGGCTTCATGCTTCTGCGAATACCAATCGGCCGTCCATTCCCAGACATTGCCGATCATGTCGTGCAGGCCGTAGCCATTGGCCGGGAATGCGGTGACGGGCGAAGTGCGTTCGAAGCCGTCCGCTGCGAGATTCTGGTGCGGGAAATTACCATGCCAGGTGTTCGCCATGTGCTTGCCGCCGGGCATTTGCTCGTCGCCCCAGGCGAATTCCGCGCCGTCCAACCCGCCACGTGCGGCGAATTCCCATTCGGCCTCGGTCGGCAATTCCTTGCCGGCCCATCTGGCATAGGCTTCGACGTCCCGGTAGGCGACGTGGACGACGGGATGCTCATCGAGCCCGCTGATGTTGCTGCGCGGACCATAGGGCCGACGCCAGTTGGCTCCGAATTTGAACGTCCACCATTGTCCCCAGTTGCGCAGGTCCACAGCTTGCTTCGGCGGCGTGAAGACAAGCGAGCCGGCCTTGAGCATTTGCGGCAGCGCGCCCGGATAGTCCTTCGCATCGGGTGCAATTTCGGCAAAAGTGACGTAGCCAGTCGCATTGATAAAATTGCGGAATTGGCGATTGGTGACCGGCGTGCGGTCGATCCAGAATTCGGCCACGCTAACACGATGGACCGGCGCTTCCTCCGGATAATGCCTGTCCGAGCCCATGCGATAGGTGCCGCCCGGCACATACAGCATCCCCTCATCTGCTGGATGCTCGAACGATTGTCCGTAGTCAGGGGGCGATTTCGTACTGGCGAAATTCATCACGATCTCCGGGCTGCGCATCAAGCGGCCGGGGTTGCTTCATTCGTGACATTGCCCGAAGAGCTGTTTCGCGCGCTATGCGGTTTCGGCAGAAATACCGTCACGCCAATTCGGTCAGAATTCGCCGCAACGCGGTCGAGGGCATTTCCCCGAAGATGGTGCGGTAGGTCACGGCGAAGCGCCCAGGCTCCAGGAATTGGTGAATTCGGGCAATCTCTGCGACGCTTGCCGTCGCCGGGTCGGCACGCCGCACCGAGCGAAACGGGTCTCTTTCGCAACCTGAAGACACGTCAGCAGATCGACGTAACTCGGCGTGCCGCCAAAATTAGTTTCCTCGGTGCGTTGCGCCTCGTCGGCACTGCGAGATTGAGACCACTGTTTTTGTGGTTGAGCCAAGGCTCGCTGCTCATCCGCAACTCTTTTTACCGTTTCATTTAGGTCTGCATTAAGGTCAGATGCTTTGGTATCGAGGCGACATCACCGCGCCATCGAACATTGGCGCGCCGTTGACTTCTTTCGTTTCACAAAATGTACATTCGCTTAGCCGCGGAAAGAGCGCGGGTGCAGCCTGCACGATTGTCCTGTGCATCAAGCCGTTTGGCGCGCGCCAAGGTCGCCAAGAATTTCGATTTCAGATTCTTTTCGGCTCGCTTCATGGAAGCGACCGTAGGCTGGCGATCAAGCTGCGCGCCGACCGACTGCGGTGCCGTCAATCCAGCATTCGGATTGTTTGCTGATTGACGCACGGCCGCTTCAAACTGCACAATCTCTTCGCTACACGGGCCAGCTTGAGCAAATGTTGTGCTCAGATTGAGCACCGCGCTAATGATAAGACCCATCGTCATTCGGCGGTAAGTGATTGGGTAATTGAGTATACACATCGCTATTCGACTCCTTTGATAAATCACGACCAAGATTGGCATATTGGCGTCCGAGGTCCCGGAATCAGTGGCCTTGGGCGATCGACGTTATTTCTTGAGGCGGGCGCGAAGATTCTCAACGAGGCTGTTTGATTCACGATCGTTTGGCGCAAGGCGAGTAAGTTGCTCAGCATAGTCGAGGGCTGCACCGATATCGCCTGCGTCACGGTTGAAAGTTACAAGGGCGAGCAAGGTGTCGCGATCATCCGGATGCCGGGCCAAACTCTCCTTCAGTACTTTCATGGACTCATCGGTGCGGCCAGCTGTGTGTAGGGCGACCGCGTATACATAAGCATACCGCGGGCGATCAGATTCAAGTTCGGTCGCAACGCGAAATTCAGAAAGTGCCTCATCGGGACGTTTGAGTCTGGTCAGCGTCAGCCCGAGCGTGTGGTGCAATCCCGCGTCCTGAAGCGATGTCGCGATCGCCGTCCGCAGCACATTCTCTGCTTCACTATCTCGTCCAAGTTGCCGGTAAAGATCGGCTAGATTGATCGCCGCGGGTGCGTACTTCGGACTGAGGCGCAGGCCGGCTTTATACTCGGTCTCGGCATCGGGAAAGAGCCCACGACGAGTGTAAAAATTTCCGAGCGTGGATCGAGCCTCAGGTCGATCGGCATTGAAATGCTGCGCGGCGACGAACTCTGCTGCTGCGCGTTCAAAAGAGGCGCGGTCGGCGGCGGGTTGATTAGCGGTCGGAACATCTGCGAGCAGTGACACTGCCCTGATGCGAACGCCGCGACTTGAATCGGAAAGAAGTGGAGAAACGAAAGGCCAAACACGGTTACCGGCGATGCCCTCGAGCATGTCGAGGGCGGCGATCCGTACCTGGGGATCCGGATCAGCAACCCCGGTCCGCGCCAGTTCAATGTTGGCGGGCGAAACCCGTGAATGGAGCTCGGTTAGCGCGCTCGCCCGCGCAATCGCTGGGGTGCTCGGATTGGCAGCGACCGTTGCAAGAAGTGCTGCTGCGTCGGCACGGCCATTCCAAGAGGCTTGAAAGGCTTCAGCGTAGTTCTGGAAACCCTTTCGGTTCGGCCCATACCATCGTTCGACCGTAGAGGCCGCCCATTCCCGGGATTTGTCGGCGTGGCAATCGTTACAGGTATTTGGCGTGCCCAGTTTCATGGAGAGATCTGGCCGTGGAATCCGAAGGCTGTGGTCGTGTCGTTTATCGATCTCCATATAGGTTCTGACGGGCATATGGCATGACGCGCAAGTAACCGCAGGCGTCACCCCCTCGTGATGATGGTGTGTAGCAACTTCGTACTTATCGGTAGCATGACATTGCAAACACACCCCGTCGCCTGAAACGCGAAGCTTCGCGGCATGTGGCTCGTGGCAATCGCTGCAGGTGACACCGGCCGCGAACATCTTGCTCTGCTTGAATGAACCATAATTGTAAACTTCGTCGAGCATCTGACCGTCCGCATGGTAGAGCCCGCGAGCAAGGCCGGAGACGACGTGGGTGTCGGACAGCGATTGACCCGGGGCCCAGTCCTCGGAAAATTCGCCGCGCCGCGCGTGGCAAAGGCCACAGGTCTCGACCTCCTTGCGCAGCATGGCAGGCGGGATGCTACGCTTTGGATTACCGGTTCTCGGATCGGGAGGCCAAGTGATGCCGGTACGCTCATTTAAGAACACGGCAAGACCTTTTCCGGGATCGTCACTTTTTCCGAATGGCGACCAGCGTTGCTGGTCGTGTGCCCAACTGACGTGACGTGAACCCTTTCCGTGGCACGCCTCGCAGCCGACGCTTACTTCTGCCCATGTGGTGGCAAATCGATCGCTGGCTGCATCGTACTTCTTTTGCACCCCGGTCGAATGACATTCGGCGCACATGAAATTCCAGTTTTGGTTCAGCTTGGTCCAGTGAAGGATATCATCGTGCTTGATCTCCTCGTTGGGATAGAGATGAAACCAGCGCTGACCACCCTGCCCCTTTGGCCGGCTATCCCAGGCAATTGAAAGCGCCTGCAGGCGACCATCGGGGAATTCTATGAGGTACTGCTGCAGGGGATCGACGCCGAATGTGTATTTGACCTCAAAGACCGCGAGGTTGCCATCCGGCCCGTCGGTCTCAACAACGAATTTTCCATCTTTTTTGAAAAAGCGGGAATGCACGCCATAATAATCGAAGCTCGCGTCGCCAAAATTGCCGAGTACGGAAGCAGCGGTTGCGTGCTGCATGGCATGCTTGTGCTGAGAGGTGTTCCACAAATCTGCTTCAGCATGATGGCAGCCAGCACAGGCTTCGCTGCCGACGAACGTGGCGGGAGCGACAACGCCGGAATGAGGTCCCGCGAACGGAACGTTGTATCCGCTGTTGAAAAACAGAAATGCCAGACTACCCGTTCCGATGACCGCTATCGCGGCCAATGCTCCGAGCCAGGTCTTAGATTTCAACCAAACGCCGGCTGCATGATCTTCACGCGGCGTGTCCGCCGCTCTCTCGGCTGGCGCCGAGACAACGAGGCGCTTCTCGAGCCGAGATTTTTTTTTAGAATTGCGTTTGTCACGCGCCACGTTCTCAATTCCCAACAGGGTGTTTCCGGCTTCCTCAGAAATTAATCGGATAGAGCCAATTGAACCAGGAATGGGCGCGGATCGAGATCTTGCGCAGCGCGGCCCAGGCGCCTTGTTCTCCACCGGTGTAGATGGCTGTCGACCCCTGCGCTCCGATTGAAAACTTCAACTGATCAGGATCATCGAGAAGAATTTTTACCGCGTACTGGCCCTGAGCGACATTTGGATTCGGCTGCTGGAATTTCGGAATCTCATCGCTCGGAAGGTACTGTCCCACTCCATTTCCCCGCCAGATGCTGTCAACTTTTCCGGCGAAGATCTGGCCCGGATAAAGATCGAGGGAAACCTCAACCGGTTGACCCGGCCGCACGTATTTCAGGTTCTCCTGAAAATAGGTCGCGAGTACATAGCGGTCGGCGTCCGCGATCAACGCCGCGATCCCGCCGATACGATAGATGCCGGACACCATACCAGGACGGACCTGAAGATTGATGATATGGCCGTCCTCCGGTGCTGTCAGGGTCGTATTATCCAGATAGTAGAGCGCCTGGTGAAGTTGCGCTTCCATGTTAGCGACGGTGGTGTTGACGCCATTGATTTCGGATTTGTACTTGAGACCGGCGCGTTCGAGTTCGGCGACTGCCGCATCATTGGTCGCTTGTGCCGAATTCACCCGGGTAAGCCACTGTTCCACAAGGTCCTCGCGCACCGCCTGTTCCTGGGCCAGCTTATCGAACATCCGCTTTTGATATTGCTGGAAGCTAAGCTCGACTTTGGTTTTCGTCGCGTTTTGGGCCGCCACCTCGACATCCAGCTTCAAAACGTTGACGTTCTGTTTGGCCTCGGCGAGTTGCGCTTCGATCTGTTTGAATTTGTATTCGTACGGGCGGCGGTCGAACTGGAACAGCGGTTGGCCCTTTTTGACCGGCGCATCTTCCGCGACAAGAACCGCGGTGACGAGGGTGGGCTCCGGCAAACGCGGAATGAGCTGAATGGTGCGCTGAACTACGGTTGCATTGGCGGAGTACGGAGTTATGAACCGCATCCCTATCAGGAAGACAAGCATCAGGTGGACCACAAAAAAGGCAAAGATGATCCCCCAGCCCGGCGTGAGCCTGATCAGCTTGAATCTAAAAAACACAAGCCAAAAGACGGAGCACGCGACGGTGAGAACGAGAAGAGCAGCGATCATGACGTCGTGCTCCTGCCAGGTCCCGGCGGCGCGGGTGCCGACGATGCCATGCCGGTCAACTTTGCGATCATTGCGTCAGTTTCTATCCGCTCTTCCTTGGGCAGGTTGCGAACGTCGATCACGGTGGTTGGCTTGAAAGCCCAGCCCAGCGCCTGGATCCAGGGCACGACGGCAAGGAAGCCTATCCAACCCATCAGATAGACCGCGTCGGCCTCGGGGTGTTTGCGGGCAATCGCAATGCGGCCGGGAAGGCCCAGAACGAATACAGCTACAGCGAGACCAGCGGCGACGAGGATAAAAAGAACTACAAAGGTTGCGTAGTCCCAGAAGCCGACTTGAAATCCCAATAATGCTTCCATGACATGCTCCCGAACAGCTGCTCCTTCGGTGCGCTCGTACGAAAGCTCTCAGGCGCGGACACGAAACGCCAAAATAACTAGTCCCACGCCCTGAATGAGCAGCAGCACACCGAATACGATCGGTATCGCCAGCGCCGCAGCGATCGGCGAGCCGAGCAGCAATATTCCGACCAGAACATTGATCCCACCGAGGATGAACGGTCCGATACCGCCGCCTTTAAATCCGCCGATGATCTGAAGCGCACCCATGACCAACCCCTGAATACCAAGGACGATGACGATCACGGTAGGGACCGTCAGGGCGGCAACGAGTGGATGCCTCAAGACAAAAAGACCGGCCAGAATGCCGACGAGGCCGCTGAGCAGCGACCAGATCCAAGGCGTTGAGCGATCGACAAAGACCTGGACCAGGCCAAGCAATCCCGTAATGAGCCAGTAGAATCCAAGGAAAGTCGTAAGCGCCACGATGGTGGCGCCGGGCTGGGTAACCAGCATGAGACCAAGAATGATTCCCGCGAAACCCTGGAGCAGAAAGACCCACCAGATACTTGACCTCTGAGGCAGCAATGCAGTGTCGGTCATAGCGGCAACCTCCTTGATGTACTCTGGGTGCTAATCGAATGAGAAAATCCGCTTCCAGTCATTCTTCATGCTGATCACGGTCCAGCTGCTCCTCTTTGCCTCGTCGTAAAGCGCCGGCGTGAAGGTACCGACCTTGCTGTTCGGCAACCCTTGGGCCGGGCCATAAGCGTACTCACGCGTAGCATCGTCGTGCAGCAGCAGCACCTTCAGCCGCGCCCCGGCTCCGGCGCCAGTCCACTCCAGCATCTGCTGGTCTCCGACCGAATTGCCGAACGCGGCATAGGGCCGCCGCCCGATCATCATGTGAATGCCTTCCGGCTTCCCGGCGTGGTCGTCGTTGAGCAGAAGCTTCGGCTCCTTGGTCAGAAACGCCTTGCCGTCTTTGTCATAGCCGAGCTTCGTCCCGCCCATGCTGCCGACGACTTGCTCGGGCGGAATGCCATACACGCGCTCGGAGTACACGCGCAAAAAATCCTGGCCGCCGCCGGTCACGATGTAAGTTTTGTAGCCGTTGTCGCGCAGGTAGCGTAGCACTTCGAGCATCGGCTGATAGACAAGCTCGGTGTAGGGACGTTTCCAGCGCGGGTCCTTTGCGGTCTCTAGCCATTTCTTCACCTCGGCATTGAACTCGTCGACCGACATGCCGGTCAGGGTGGCAGCAAGGATCATCTCAAGATCCTTCATCGTAAATTTCGCCATCGCCTCTCGATTGCCGGAGAGCACCGTCTTGAAGGGCTCGGCGTTCTTTAGCTCGGGCTTTTTCGCCGCGACCGCGGGAACACGATCGAGGCAGTACATCACTTGCGAGTACATCGGATGCTCCACCCAGAGCGTGCCGTCCTGATCGAACGTGGCAATGCGCTCCTCAGGAGGAACAAATGTCGGGCTCGCGCGGTCCGTGGTGACGCGCACGAAGTCGAGAATCGCCTGCTTGGCAGGCCCCTCATTCCACGATGGCAGCACGCCTGCCGGCGCTGCGTTCTGTCCCTGCGCGGCGGCAGTCAGGAGCGCTCCGGACAAGGACGGAAGCACCGCCAATGACGAGAGCAGAGCACGCCGATTGATACCAAATTGGGGGGTGATCGGTTTCACGTTGGTCGCTTCGCTAGCTGCTTGCTGGCGGGTTTTCTGAACCTGTTCATCGCCTGCTCGATCGAGATAGAGCCGGGTTTCTGGCGCGGCAGAAGCCGTCTCACTCGCTTTCCATGGTAATGAATTGAGCTAAAGACATTCATGTTTGTACCTGCGCGCATAGGGTTTTTCATTCGCCCTCAAAACCGCGTCATGTTCGCGGCAGGAGCGTTCGGATTTTTCGCGAGACCTGGCCCCGACCACCGCCCAGGCTGTCCGCTTCTTTATCGATCCGGCGATTTTCCGCAGATTGCTTTGCACCCGCTATGCTACTTCGGCAGAAAATGTTTGATCAGGTCGTTTTGATCAGCGAGCGCCGCAGCGTGGACGAGGGCAATTCTCCGGAGATGGAGCCGATATTGTGCTCCCCCGTGCGGGTAAGATACGATATTGAACACCTTGGGATAGCCGTTCATCAGCGCAGTGCTGGCGCCGATCCCCGCCCATCAGGGTTGCGCCGCTCCCGCCGCTGCGACCTGGCGCCATATCGGCGAAAATAGGCACCTTCCGAAATTCTGACGTCGGCCACGCGCGGGCAATATTGCAGATAGGGGAAGGTCAGCGGGCCGGCTGATCGTCCGGTGTACTGTCAGCTCAGCCGCCGGAATTCAGCGCCGTCCCGCTGGGCCAGAGGGCGCCGGTAATATTCGACCGAACCAGACCAAAATAGTGAGGAAAAATCAAAGACCAAGCCCTTGTGCCAATTGTCCGTTCGCCCGAATCCACTTTTCATGTCATCGGGACCGGGCAAATGGGGGCGCATGTGGGAATGCTGGTGGGCCTGCGGGCTGTGGGTGTCCGATTTGTATTCGATCAATCTGTCCAAGAGGATCATGGCACCGCGCTAAGCAGCCTCGCGTCCGCGACCCGCATACTCCTGCTGGGCCGAATTACTAGAGCGTTTTCAAGCGAAGTGGAGGCCGGTTCGCGTCAAGAAAACGCGTCAAATCTAGAATCTAGAGCCCCGTTTCGATTCTATCGAAACGGAAAAGGCTCTAGTCGCCGGAGCGCCCTCCTCACGCGACTGGAACAGGCCTGCGCCGGGCTGGTTGCCCGCCTGACCGCGCGACTAATGATTTTGGTGCCCATGATGGTGATTGCGCAATGTGCTCGTGCGGAGGACGCCTGTATCGACCCTTCAACGCTCGCGACAACAACGGTCAGCATCACGCGATACTTCACCGCTGACGAGAAACCCAGGCCATCGCTTGACGGATATCGCGCGACAGCTTGGTTTTACGGCAGTACGCGGTATTTAGTCTCGATAGCGCACTTCGTCGATGACGCCCCCGTGCTGCCGAGAGGCGAGTGGAGGAAGGTAGATGTGCAGCAGCGCGACGTCACGGTGCAGGTGAGTGCTCGGTTACTTGCCGTCGTAAGGGCACTTCCCGAGGGGTTCGCGATCTTTGAGTTGCAGGAACCATTTCCTAACGCGCACACCCTCAAGCTTGCGATCATCCGTTTGCCAAAGTGCGACCGGGATCGGGGCTCTTCGAGATGTGGGATATCGAGGAGCGCAATAACGACCGTTATGTGCTCGACCATGGCGCGTCAGGAGCTCCCATCGTCGACTGCGAGGGCAATGTGGCGGCCGTAGCCAGTAGCATCGTAACCCAAGGGAGCTTGTATTTCCCTGGACGGGAATTCAGGCTGACCACCCCCTGGGGCATGGCAAACAACACCGCCGCACTTATCCAACCGCTGTTTGATATTACACTTCCTCAGTAGCCCCCCGGGGAAAGCTGGTGCGGTCCGCGGACGCCCCGTGGGGCGCCCGCATCACCCGCAAGCATCCGAACTACTGGCTCGGGTGCCCCTGACCCTTCTTGAGCTGTTCCATGACCTGATCCAGGTTGTAGCTCGCCGGATCCTGAAGGGGGGGGAACTCCTTGTAGGTTTCCAGCTCCTTGAGCCACAGGATCTGGCCGATGGGCAGCAGGTTCCAGTCGTATATGTAACCTGTGACCGGCCCGGCGAGCGCGCCGCTGAACCAGAAAGCCGCCTTTTTCTCATCGCCCCACGACATCTCGAATGGATCGCGCTTGAGGTTTACCATGCCGGCCACGAACGGGCGCGATCGCGAAATACATCTTCCAATTCTTGTAGCGCACCGCCGACGGGTGGCTGCTGGAATAGTAGAAGAAGGTATCGCGCGCCGACTTCTCCGAACGTCCCGAGAGGTACTCGGTCTGGTCGACGCCATCGAGCCTGGTCTTGACGATGCCCGGATAGGAACCGGCCATGATCCGCTTGTTCAGCGCATCGCCCTTATCTCCGCCGGCGATGTTGACAAGCGTGGGCAGCCAGTCGAGCGACGCGAAGATGTCGTCCTTGACGGTCCCGGGCTTGATGACGCCCGGCCAGCGGATGACCGCCGGAGCGCGCATGCCGCCTTCCCAGGTGGTCATCTTCGAGCCCTTGAAGGGCGTGATGCCGCCGTCAGGGAAGGTGAAGGTCTCGGCGCCGTTGTCGGTGGTGAAGACCACGATGGTGTTCTCGAGCTGGCCCATGTCCCCCAGCTTCTTCAGCACATAGCCGATGTTGTCATCCATCTGCTTCATGCCGGCTTCGTTGACGCCCCAGTCCTTGCCGCCGGGCTCGCCGACCATGGCCATGTACTTGTCGTTCAGCACGGTCGTGACGTGCATGCGCGCCGGGTTGTACCAGACGAAGAACGGCTTGTTGGTCCTCTTCGGATCGTTGCGGTCGAGGAAGTCGATGACCTTGGCCGAGATTTCCTCGTCGACACCCTTCGATCGCTCGAGTGTCAGCGGGCCCTGATCGCTGCACGTCTGGGTCTTGGATGAACCATCGGACTTGCAGAACAGGACGTTGCGTGGAGGCGTCAGGCAAATCGTCGTCTTCGGATCCACCGCGCCCGATACCTCCGGGATGCCAGGGATCGGTGTGTTCTGGCATGGCGGAGCGACCGTCTGCTGGGTCGAGGTCTTGTTGATGTCCGGGAAGCTCACGCCCTGCATCGCATCGAGGTGATACAGGTAGCCCCAGAATTCCTGGAAACCATGCGCGGTCGGCAGCGCGTCGGTGTGGTCGCCGAGATGGTTCTTGCCGAACTCGCCGGTGTTGTAGCCGAGATCGAGCAGGAATTTGGCGAGCGTCGGGGTGCCGGGACGCAGATAGGACGGGCTGCCGGGCAGTTGCGGGGGGATCATGCCGGTGCGCAGCGGATTCATGCCGGTGAAGAAGGCATTGCGGCCGGCCGTGCAGCTCTGCTCGGCGTAATAGTGCATGAAGATCGCGCCTTCATTGCCGATGCGATCGATGTTCGGCGTTTCGCCGACCATCAGGCCGCGGTGGTAGATGCGCGGCTGCATCCAGCCGATGTCGTCACCCATGATGAAGAGGATGTTGGGCTTGCTGGCTGGTGCCTGCGCGATTGCGGGCAAGCATAACCCTAATAAGGCAACGCCTGAAACTAGCAGGCTCCCTATCCGTCGACTGATTTTCATATCCGAATCCTCCGTTGCGAGTTTGATCGGTTATGGCAGCGCTATCGGATTGCCGTTTGCAGAGTGACTGCAATACGTCGTCGCTCTTCGCCTTCGGCCACCGCCCAGGCTGCCCGCTTCTCTATCGACCCGGCGATCTTCCGCAGGTTGCATTGCGCACGCTATGCGATTTCGGCAGATTTATATTTTTGATCGATTTTCTTCGAAGTGTCGACGAGGGCATTTCCCCGAAGATGGTGCGGTAGGTCACTGCGAAGCGCCCCGGCTCCCGGAATTGATAGATTCGGGCAATCTCTGCGACGCTCGCTGTTGCCGGGTCGGCACGCCGCAATGCTGAGCGCGCCATGTTCAATCGTCGCAGCAAAAGGTACCGGGTAGGACTCATGCCCAGGAATTCGGTGCAGCACACCCGCAACGTTCGCTCTGGCACGTCGATCGCGGCGCAAAGCGCGGGCATGTTCAGCTGCGGGCCGCGATGTGTGGTCAACGCATCCTCGAACCGAACCATGACGTCGGCGTGATGCCGCCTCGTTTTCAGATTGCCGATGGCATCGTCAGCCGTCAGGCAATTGACCAGCGCGTGAAGCAATTCCTGCTCGAGTGCGCGCGCGACTTCCGGATTCGCGATTAATTTATGTCTCTTTTCGGCGAGACGACAAGCCCTTGAATGAAGCCGCAACAACCGCGCTGCGGCAATCCACGGCGGTCACAGCACCCGGCCGGCAGGCGGCGAAGTTATCTTCAGTCCAGTCAGGGCCTTGCCGCAGGCGGCGAGCTGCTCGGGCGGCAACGATATAAGGCCCCATTGGCTTTCTGTATTGGTCCGCTGATGCGTTCGCTCACCGCGGCTGTGAAACA
>WNFA01003556.1_pt1 | contig 12957 bp, 9 predicted proteins | sample 5400481 | NCBI WGS metagenome assembly WNFA01 (sample SAMN13153340, study PRJNA577476) | soil metagenome | isolation source: 120 cm saprolite under Douglas fir tree site 2 hole 1 replicate 2 | place: USA:California | collected 2015-04-18 | reverse complement strand
TTATCTCCGCGGCCTCCCACGAACGCCGGGTCGCGATTCTCGAAGAAGGTCAGTTAGTCGAAATTTACATCGAGCGCGAAAAAGAGTTCGCGCTGGTCGGCAGCATCTACAAAGGCCGCGTTACTCGCGTGCTTCCGGGTATGCAATCGGCGTTCGTGGATATCGGACTCGACGGCGATGCATTCCTCTACGTTAGTGACGTCTTCGAGAATCTCGAAGATTACGATCACGACCATGGGCACGTGCCGCAAGCGTCGGCGCTTTCGCCTGCCGCTCCCCTGGTCGAGGCTTTGCCTGGAGAGTCTCTCGCCCACGCACACAGCTCCGATGAGGCCGCTCCGTTAAGCGCGGATGACGCCGCACAGCAAACTACTTCTCATGAAGAGCCGATGCATGCGGACTTCGCGCACGAGCACGACGCTCCCGCTGAGGAAGCCCGCGGCGAAGCTGAGCTGGACGGAAATCGCGAGCCCCACACTGAGGCGGAGGAGCGCCAGCCGGAATCGAACGCCTCTGCTCCGCAAAACTTTGGCCAGTACAATCCCACGCAGAAATACTCTCGCCCCGATCGCGGTAATGACCGCGGCGCCGGACAAGACTTCCGCGGCGATCGCGGCGGGGATCGCGGCCGCGGAGGCCGCTGGGGGCGGCGCGGCGGACGCCGCGGAGGTCGCCCGCAAGGGGGCCGCAATCTTCCTCCTTCGAAATACGCGTCTCCGCAGGGGGATCAACGCCCGCAGGATTCCCGCGGGGGCTCCGACTCGCGCGGCCAGCAAGGGCGCACTTTCGAGCCGCGCGACCTTCGGCGCCCGGAAGGCTCGCGGTACAGCCCGCCTGCCGCTCCGGTAAGTTCCGGTGAAGACGAAATCGTTTTGCCGGGCGAATCACTGGCAAAGTACCGTCACAAGCCCGCTGCTGCAGTCGCCCCTGCGCCAGCCTTCATCGAGCCGGAAATTCACGAACCGCAGCCGGACCTTGCAGATTCGATTTCTCCGCGCAGCAATGTTCAACAGGCCGGGACACCTTCCGGTGGCAACGTTCCGCGGCGCTCCTCCGGCGGGCTGCCGCGCTGGCTGCTGGCGGAAACCGGCAATGAAGCTGAGACCTCGTCAACCGGCACGGAAGAATTGACCTCCTCCGCGGACGACACTGCAACCGCGCCGCCGCAGCCGCCTGCCGCTGATCCGGACGTCGTCGAGCCGGAACGTGCACGCACGGATGCTTCGCTCAGCGAAGAAGATGTCGCCGTTATCTCCTCCAGCCTCATCGAAGCCAAGCACGAAGAAACGCAAGCGCACGCTGCAGCCGATACGCTCGTCGGCGGCGCGGTTTTCGAAGAGGAAGAGGAAGAAGAGGACGAAGAAGAAAACGAAGAAACCGAGACGGAAGACAGCGCTGAGGAACGCGAAGAGATTCGCGCCAGCGAAGCGGAAGCCGAGTCCCGGGATGTAGGCGCGGAAGAAATCGCGGCTATCGAGACACGCGCCCTTGACGCTCACGCGCTGCGCGAAGCGGAAGCCGACGCCGCCCACGAAAGCGCGCTGCACGCCGCCGCCATCGGCGATCACGAAATTCACGAGGAAACCGGGCACGAACCCGTCGAGGCTACCGGAACTGAATCCGCGCCCGCTCCTGTCATTGCCGAAGACGACAGCATCCTTCTCCCCGGCGAAACGCGCGCCCCGCGCTCCGGTGCTCCCGAGCCGCGTCAGGATTTCCCGCGCGATTCCGCACGCATCGGCGGCAATCCTCGCGCACGCTTTCAGCGGCCCTATCGCAGCGGCGGACGCGATCGCGACAACCGCGGACGCGACAATCGCGGCGGCGGCAGACCAGATCGTCGCGGCGGCCGCCCCAGCGGCGGTCCTCGATTCGAACGCCGTCCCGGCGGTCCGCATCGCCAGCACAGCGGACACTCCGGACCTTCGCGCCGCCCGCAGCTCATTTCCGAGATGCTGAAGGCCGGCCAGGACATCGTTATCCAGATCGCCAAGGAGCCGCTCGGCAAGAAAGGCGCGCGCATCACCAGCCACGTCGCGCTGCCCGGCCGCTTCCTGGTGTACATGCCGACCATCGACCACATCGGTGTCTCTCGCAAAATCGCTTCCGCTGAAAATCGCTCGCGCCTCCGCCGTCTCGTCGGCGAAGCGCGCGGCGCCTATCCCGGCGGCTTCATCGTTCGAACCGCGGCCGGCGGCGCTTCTGACGAAGAAATTCGCACGGACATCGAGTTCCTCGGCAAAACCTGGAACGAAATCAAGGAGCGCAGCGAGCAGCGCAAAGCGCCCGCCCTTCTCCACCGCGATCTGAATCTCGTCGAGCGCATCCTTCGCGATTACGTCAGCGACGATTTCACCGCCATCTGGATCGACAGCGAAGAGGAATACGGCAAGGTCGTCGAATTCGTCAGCCGCTTCCAACCCAAGCTAGTCAATCGCGTCAAGCTGTACAGCAAGGAAACGCCGATCTTCGAAGAGTTCGGCATCCAACACGAGCTGGACAAAGCGTTGCGCGCCAAAGTGTGGCTCAAGTCCGGCGGCTACATTGTTATCAACCACACCGAGGCGCTGGTGGCCATCGACGTCAACACCGGCAAATTCGTCGGCAAAGGCTCCACGCGCCTCGAGGACACTATCGTCAAGACCAACCTCGAAGCCGTGAAGGAAATCGTCCGGCAGATTCGCCTGCGCGACCTCGGCGGCATCATCGTGGTCGACTTCATCGACATGGAAGAGCGCCGCAACCGTGAAAAAGTCCTTATGGCGCTGCAGCAGGCTCTCGAGCAGGACAAAGCCCCGTCCAAGGCGCTGTCCTTCAACGAATTCGGCCTCGTCTGCATCACGCGCAAGCGCACGAAACAGGCGCTGGAGCGCGTGCTCTGCCAGCCATGCCCATACTGCACCGGTTCTGGCATGGTGAAGTCCATCCCAACGCTCTGCTATGAAATTCAAGCCGAAGCGCGCAAGATGGCCATCGCCACCGCCGACAACGAAGCGCCGAACTTGACCCTGCGCGTGCATCCGGAAATCGCCAAAGCTTTAAAGACTCGCGAATCCATGCTGATCGATGAGCTCGAGCAGACCACGCACAAGCACATCATCATCCAGTCCGACGCTACCCTGCATTGGGAGCAGTACGACATCTGCTGAGCCTGGACAGGCTTTCAGCCTGTCCAGCCCTTCATCATTACTGCCGGCGCAATCTCCGTGCCGCTACCTGTCCCTGCGGCCAGTTTCGACCTGCGCAAGTCCACGTAAATTCGAGTTGCAACGCCTCCACCCGCGCGACTAGATTGAATCCACGCTGCTCCTCCCCACCCGGAGCCGAATTCATTCATCCGCTAAGGGAGAAAACTATGTGGACCAAACAGCAGCCCCAGACTGAACCACCTGCACCACCTCAAGCAATAAAACCCTCGGTCGTCGCCTTCGGCAGCCCGTCTACCCCCGCGCTCGGCAGCAGCCCCGCTCGCGGCTCCGCGCGCCTCGGTTCCAGCCTGCAAATCAAGGGTCATATCACCGGCACCGAAGACTTGCAGATCGACGGAAAAGTCGACGGGCCCATTTCCTTGCGCGGCCACGGGCTCACCGTCGGGCCTACTGCGCAACTCACCTCCGAGATTCACGCGCGCGAGGTTGTCGTCTTCGGAAAGGTAGTCGGCAATGTTCACGCTCGTGACCGCGTCGACGTCAAGAGCGACGGCTCGGTTATCGGCGACATCTCCACCGCACGGATTAGCATCGAGGATGGCGCACAATTCAAGGGCCGCATCGAAATCGACCCCACTAAGTCCCAAAATGCTGCCGCTGATTAAGCCGTAACCAATTGCGGGCTTCCACCTGTAATCAGCAAATAAAAAAGGGCGGACCAACAAATGGTCCGCCCGTATTTCTTGCCACTTTCAGCTATCTAGTTTCCGCTAGCTTGCGGCGCTGCGGCAGTTTGCACCGGCACTGCTAGCTGCGCAACCACCTGACTTTTGGCCTTGGGGGTGGACCAAAGGAAGTCCACCATCAGGCCTTCCTTCTCCAGGTACAGGGTTTCCACCAGCGTCACCGCTTTTTTGGGCTTGAGGACCAATTCGTCCGACTCGCGGGAATGGTCGCTTGGCGACGCCATTGCAAACATGCTCGCAATTGGACCGGACTTCTCTGGCTTCACCACCACCAGCACCATATGTCCTACGCCTTGTTGAATTGAACGCATGGATCGTACGGCGCCTACCGGTTCGATGGAGAATTTGTACGGCCCGGCCGGTAAAATGGTGCTCCCGAAGCGCGCGCTTTCGTTCAGCGTAAAATTCCCGCCGATTACGTTTTGCGCCAAGAGTGGGCTGGCATTTGCACAAATCGCCAGCGCCCCCCACGCCAGGGTTCTTGCCAAGACCTTTCGATAAATCGCTCTGATTTTTAGAATTGCCATTTTCGTTTCCTCGCTCTTTCTTGGAGTAGACGCACACTTCTCGCCACTCGATTTATGTTTAATTGCTTCGAACCGCGGTTCAGCCCGCCAACTGCGCGTTGGGTGACCGCGTAAGGCATGCCGGAGAACTCCGGGTCCTCCTGGCACGATGCTGCATAGAAGTCGCGCGAATTCTACATCTCAAATTTCGCACGTCAGCCGATTCCAGTCCAACGCAAAGAATTTATCGGCTCTATCCGAGGCGCCGATGAGCAAGCGCACACTTCAACTCCATCGATGTATCTCAATTGTTATCTGGGTTTTGAAAATCAGTGGCGAAAGCGGCCGCTCAACAAATTGAGCCGACGAGTCTGACTGCGTGTACTCAACACTTCAATTTGGCTTTTCGTTTTCCGGCGGCGCCGCTTCCTGGCCCTTTGGCGCAGAAATCTTTTGTTTGTCGTCCACGGAGAACAACAGATAGTTGCTGAAGTTGTGTCGGCGGTGAACGCGCCGGCCTTTCCAGTCGTAATAAACTTCCACGTTCGCGGGCAGCCACATTTCCAGCGCGCCCTTGCGGAACTGCACCGGAGCGTACTCGATATTCACGTGTTCCGCAGCCAGCCGGATTTGCGGCATCGGCGCAACCATGTTCGTTTCCAGCCGCACGATTTGATAGCTATCCGCGGCGATCCACGCGCGTCCCTTCAACGCCACCGGGTATCCTTGCCCTTCCAGGCCCATCCGGTAGCTACGAATCGTATTCGGTTTATCCTTCCTCTGGCGGAAGTGTACCTGCCAGGCCAGCCCGCCGTTCCATCGCGCCAATCCCTCGCAAGTCATTTCATAGTTGCCCGCATAATACGGGTGGAAAATAACCACCAGGGCCGGCAATCCGCTGGTCATCACCGCTTCCGGAAACTCCTTCGACGCGGCCCGGCGCTCGCGATACTCTTCCACGCTCAAAGCACCGCGGCGGGTTTCTTCCATGGAAACGATGTAGTCGAACTGGGCTTTTTCAGGACTCGACGGCAGTCCCCATTTGTTGATGGACTCATCGCTGACCAGCTCCGTCGCGGTGAATCGGTCAACGTTCTTGACCAGCTCTTGCAATCGCTTGCCCGCATTTTGCACCACGTCGTCGACCGCGCACGAGGCGCCAGGTTCCACCGGCGGCATTTTGTCGTCTACGTCCGGCGGCATCCAACTGGAAGGAACTGGCAGTGCTTCAGCCTCCGCCGTCAGGGCCGACGTATCCATTTCATTTGTCGAAACAGGGGCGTCCGGTGAAGCAACTAGCCTCTGAGGATTCTGCAGGCTCTCCAACTGTTTTTTGGCCGCAGTGTCGGCAGGACGCTCCTGTAGATACGTCCGCAGAATACCGATCGCCCGATCTCTTTCTCCCCGCTCCGCGAAGCACTGTGCCAGCAGCGGCTGCACCATCGCCGCTTGCCCGCGGCCTAGCTCCAACGCCCGCTCCGCTTCCTTCATCGCTTCGTCGCGGGAATGCTGCATGTAGTACGCCTCTGCCAAAATCGCATGCGGACGCCATGAGGTGGGCTCCGCTTCACTCGCTCGTTTCAGGTACTCCGCTGCTTCACTGGGGTTCTTTTCGCGGATCGCAATCTCGCTCAACGAAAGCAAAGCACGAAAATGCCTTGGATTCTGTTCCAGCGTTTTCGTCCAATAAGTTTTCGCTTGTCCCGAATCGCCCAACTGCGTGGAATAGACGCCAAACAAGTAGCTGACCTCCGCCTGATTCGGAGCCATGCGATTAAGTGCATCGAGATGGCTCCGCGCAACAGTCGGCTTGTTGGCGCGCAACGCTTCCATAGCCTTCGCCATTTCTTTCTGTGCCTTCGGGGCCAGCGAAGCGAATCCCGCGGCCAGGGCGGTGTCTCCGGAATTTGAGCCCGGGCGCAGCACCACGGTCACTCGCGTCGACGAATTGGCCGGCGCGTCAACCTGCTTCACGGCCCGTTCATAAGCGGGGGCGACGACCTGGATCATGTACTCCGTTGGTGCGACGTCGTTGAATCTTAAATAGCCAGCTTTGGTCGTCGCCTGCCGATAGAATTGCCCCGACAAGGTCTTCAAGGTAACCACCGTGATTCCTTCGACCGGCGCGCCGTCTAGCTGCTGGAGATAAATGTCTACATTAGATGTGGTGATGATTGCATTGAACCCGTTTTCACCAGGGAGCGGTCGAGCTCCCAGCACATTCCCCAGGGGAGACGTCGACTCTTGTGCGGGAATCGTAGCAGCAAAAAGCATTGCGCACGTGAAAACGAATGTACTGCGGTAGGCAAGCGCTCGTAGCATGACCCACTCCGTCTAGATACCCGTCGGGGAACTCGCTCTATCATATACCCTTTGTACCTTTTGGCGTCGCAGGCTAGTCCTGATACACCCTCCCGTAGGCTCATTTTTCATGTGCTATCATTTCCTTTTGCTCGATGAAAGCGAGATGGAATGACGGCACGCATCCTCGACGGAATCAAAATCCGTGACGAAATCTTCGCTGAACTGAAAGGCGAGATTGCCCGCCTCGTCGGCGAAGGCATTCGCCCGGGCTTGGCCGCTGTTCTCGTCGGCGATAATCCCGCCTCGCAGCTCTACGTCAAATCCAAAATCGCTGCGTGCGAGCAGCTCGGCATTGCCAGTTGGATGCATACGCCTCCCGCCTCCGTCACCACCGAGCAGATGCTTCGCCTCGTCCACGACTTGAACGACGACAACGCCGTCGACGGCATTCTCATCCAGCTTCCCCTACCTTCTCAGGTCGACACGAAACGCGTTCTCGAGGGCGTCGATCCGGCAAAAGACGTTGACGGCTTTCACCCCGCAAATCTCGGCCGTTTGGTCAGCGGCCGCCCCGGACTCGTCGCCTGCACTCCCGCGGGCTGCATGGAAATTCTTCGCCGCAACGCGATCGCCATCGAAGGCGCAAACGCCGTCGTCCTCGGCCGTAGCGACATCGTCGGCAAACCCATGGCGCTGCTGCTGATGCACGCCAACGCCACCGTCACCATCTGCCATTCCAAAACGCGCGATCTTCCCGGCGTTGTCCGTCGCGCGGATATTGTCGTCGCCGCCATGGGCAAAGCCGGCTACGTGCAGGCCGACTGGATTCGTCCCGGCGCCGCGGTGATCGACGTCGGCACAAACAAAGTCACCGACGCCAAGGAAGCCGAATCCCTCCTTCGCAATTTTCCCGCGCGCCTCGAAAAATTCCGCGCCAAAGGGTCCGTGCTCATCGGCGATGTGCATCCGGATGCCGTCAACACCGCCGGCGCCCTCACCCCCGTTCCCGGCGGCGTCGGCCCCATGACCATCACCATGCTCATGAGCAACACCGTAAAAGCCGCTCGCCTTCCCCGCGGCAAGGTCTCCTCGAAAGTCGACACCGCGCAATCCACCGCCGGCGCGCGATGACCCACGCTATGCTTCGCCTCGGCCTCACCGGAGGCATCGCCAGCGGCAAAACCGACGTCGCCGCCATGTTGCGCGACTTGGGCTTCACCGTTCTCGACGCCGATTCCCTCGCGCACCAACTCATCGAGCCCGGCCAGCCTGCCTACGACGAAATCGTTCGTGAATTCGGCGCGTCCATTCTCGATTCCGGAAAGCGTGTGGATCGCGCCAAGCTCGCCTCCATCGTCTTCGCCGACCCCGCAAAACTCGCTCGCCTCAACGCCATCGTTCACCCCCGCGTCGAGACCGCCATCCACCAGCAATTCGCCGAATGGTCGCGCGACGGCACGCGCAATGCAGCCTTCGTGGAAGCCGCGCTGCTTGTCGAAGCCGGCTACCACAAAAACCTCGATGGTCTGGTCGTCACCTGGTGCCGCCCCGAACAGCAACTCGAGCGCCTCCGCGCCCGCGGCCTCGGCGACGAAGACGCCCGCCGTCGCATCGCCGCGCAGCTCCCCGTCACAGAAAAACTCCGCTACGCAACCGAGAAAATCGACTGCTCCGGATCCCTGGAAGACACACGCACGCAGGTCGCCGCCCTGGCCGCCAAACTCCGCCGTCCCTCCAAGGAGTTGTCATCCTGAACCTATCCGGCGAGGATAGGTGAAGGACCTCATCGTATAGATTTGCCAAGCGTGATCGCGACGCCCTATCCCTATGAACTGTTCCCAGATTTTCCTTATACTATTCTCAACACTCGGCAAAGGATTTCGACCATGACCATACACCGCACCTCCAGCATCACGCGCTTGCTCCTCGCCGCTGCCGTAATCACCTTCGGTGCGTACTGGGCCGGAGCTCGCTGGGGCCAGCGCCAGCCCATCGGCGTGGCCGCCCTGCAACGCGGCGGCAGTGCCGTGAAGGATCTCTCCGCAGCCAACGTCGCCGCGCGCGACGCCGCTCTCACCGACGAAGAAGCTATCAACGTTCGCGTCTATCGTCAGGTATCGCCCGCCGTCGCCAATATTCTCACCAAAGCTACCGAATACGATTTCTTCATGGATCCCGTGCCCGTCGAAGGAGCCGGCTCCGGCTTTGTGATCGACGAAAAGGGCTATATCCTCACGAATTTTCACGTCGTGCAGGAAGCGCAATCCATTGAAGTCGTCCTCGGCGATCAGTCTCGCTATCCCGCCAAGTTCATTGGTGCGGATCAGCGCAATGACGTCGCGCTCGTCAAAATCGAGCCGAAGGGAAAGCGCCTGGTCGCATTAACTCTCGGAGACTCTTCGGCGCTCCAGGTAGGCCAGAAGGTCCTGGCCATCGGCAATCCCTTCGGCTCTCAGAGCACGCTGACCACCGGGGTGGTTAGCGCGCTTGGCCGCACCGTGCAAACCAGCCAGACCACTTTGATCGACGAAGCCATTCAGACCGACGCGGCCATCAACCGCGGCAATTCCGGCGGCCCGCTGCTCAATTCCCGCGGCGAAGTCATCGGCATCAACTCCGCGATTTACACGCCTAGCGGCACGACCGCTGGCATCGGCTTCGCTATTCCTATCAACAGCGCCAAGCGCATCGCCCACGACTTACTGACCGATGGCCGCGTCCATCAGGCTTTCCTCGGTGTGCAGACAATTTCGGTTGGCGGCCAACTCGCCGGAGCGCTTGATCTTCCCTCGCAGGAAGGCCTCTTGGTGGAATCCGCAACCAAAGGCGGACCTGCTGCCGTGGCCGGTGTTCGTGGTGGTGACCGCGTCGTGCGCGCCGGAATGCAGCGCATCGCTATCGGCGGCGACCTCATCGTTGCCGTCGACGGCCAAAAAGTAGCCAGCCCCTTCGACCTCAACATCCTGTTAAATCGCAAACGCCCCGGCGACACCGTTACACTCACCGTTTTCCGCGGCGGCAAAAAAATGGAGGTAGCTGTTAAACTCGGCGAGCGTCCCGGCGCCTGAGTTTATCGGAACCTTCAGACTGTTCGATTGCTCCACTTACCTTGAGTCCCCAAATTCCGTTCGATACTTCGCACGCTGCGAGTCGCTCAGCGCAAACCAGCCTTCCGCGATGTCTCGTACTCGCTCCAGCTCCCGTTGCATCTCCGCGTGCTTGGCTTCGAGCAACCGTTGGTCGGCGTCGGCGGGCACGTAAATTGGCGCGGCGAACAAAATCACAGTTCGCGCAAATAGCATGGGGAGCAAGAAATGATCCCAAGTGTTGGTGAATGTTTTCCCGCGATCCACGCCGATATGAAACACCATCACCGGACAACCCGTCTTGCGCGCGAGCATTACCGGACCAGGCTTGGCCACGTAGCGCGGACCGCGCGGCCCGTCAATCGTGAACGCGCAGTCGACTCCTTCCTCCAGCCGGCGCGCCATCACCGCGAGCCCTCGCAGTCCGCCGCGCGACGAACTTCCCTGCGCTGTACCAAATCCCAGCCACTCGATCACCTTGCGCGTCCACTGCCCATCGAAAGCCGTGGTGTTCATCACCACCGTGCCATGATTGCGATGCCACCAAACAATCGGGATAATGACGCGATGCCAGAACGCCCAAATGCACCGCTTCCCCGAAGCGTACACGCCCTCCGCATGCTGCCACCCGAGCACTTCGTATCGCAGTGTCGGTCCCAGCAAGCGAATCACGCTGTACACCGCCGCGGCGATCACGGGAATCTGTAGGCGCCGCGACCACGGCAGCTCCGGCAGCCGCGTATCGTAATGCGCGTTTACGGCGTCTGCGCTATTTTCGCTAGCCGGTGCACTCGTTGCCGCGCGGCCGCTTCCCCGCTCTGCTTCGCGTGCTACGTCCTTTGCGCTCATCGGCGTATAGTATAGTGTCCTGGCGTCGCACCCGTCGCGCCGCGCCGCGTCCCCGCATCTAAGTTCCTCGGAGCCATTCTCATTGCCGGCAGCCATCGCCAAACGAAACGCCTTTCTTGGAGTGCGGCGGCTGGCCGCCGCTTTCACGGCTGAAAGTGATGTCACAACAGTAGCAGTAGCTCGAATCGTTGCCTGTCTGACCCTGGCCGCCATTTTACTCGCCGCTCTCTACCTTCCGCCCGCCGCGCGCACCGACCAGCCTTCCTACGACACCGTAGGCGCCATCGAGGGCGAAGATGTTTCCGTGCAAGGTCCCCTAAACATCGAAGTAGCGCAGGGCCGCAAACGGACGATCCTCCGCAGCGGCAGCGACGTCCGCGTGAATTCTGGCCAAGCTCGCATCGATCTCGTCGAAGGCGGTCAGATCGCGGTTTGCGGCCCGGCCCACCTTTCCGTTCTCAAGTCCGTCAACTTACTCACCGTCGCGCTTGACACCGGCACCATCCACGCGCGGATCGAGCGACAGCCGACTCTCACCATTTACACCGCGCAAATCCAGGCCAAACCCATCGCCATCGGCGACGCCCCGCAAGATGCTCTGGTCGGCTTCGACCAGACCGGCGCGATGTGCATTCGCGCTGACAGCGGCGCCGTGCGCGTCGAGCAACAACTGACTGCGCAAACGATCATAGTGCCGCAGAATGGCGAGGTGCTCATCACCAACGGTCAGCTCGAAGGTCTGCGCAGCGGAGTCACGCACTGTTCTTGTGAATTGCAGCTCGCGAAAACTCTAACCACAACTCCGCCGCAAAGCGAAGTCAGCCGCCTCCCGACTTCCGAAGAAATGCAAGGAGCTAGCCGTCTAGCCTCGAAAGCACCCGAACCATCTCTCGCTCCATCAAAACCAGCGGCAAAAGAAGGTCCTGTGTATCAGGTCTTCATGCCGCCACTCTCTTACGATGCCAGCGCCAGAGTGCAGCGCGACAATTTCGACCCGCAACTCATCGTGCTGGTGCGCCGGGTGCGCGTTCGCCCGTCGCTGATCTTCCAGGGAAGCGTCAAGGATGCGCCTGCAGTTGCAAAAAATACATCGCCCGCCACGCCTGCGAAAACGCCCGAACCATCGCAGAGCCAGCAAGGGCAGCAGAAAAATCCGCAAACCAACAGTTCCATCTTCGCCCGCATTCGCGCATTCTTCCGCAGCCTTTTCTCTTGAAGCGCGGAGCGCCCAATTCATCATTTTTCACATGCCTTCGTAGTTGGGGCCGCCGCCGCCTTCGGGAACTACCCAGTCGATGATTTGGTAAGGATCGGCAATGTCGCAGGTTTTGCAGTGCACGCAATTGGCGGCGTTGATCTTGAGCTTGAATCCGTCTTTTTCCTGCACCGGTTCATAGACGGCGGCGGGACAGAAATATTGGCAGGGATTGCCGTACTCAACGGTGCAGCGGTTGGCGCAAACATCTAAGTCGCGGACTATCAGATGGCACGGCTGATCTTCTTCGTGGCGCGTGCCGGAATGATAGACGTCCGTCAAACGATCGAAGGTGAGCTTGCCGTCGCCTTTGAAGCGTTCGCGCGGCGGATGCCCATTTTTGTGATAGTGCTCGTGGCCCGGGCGCACGCGCATGGGATCGATTAAGCCGCGGCCGCCGGTAACGAACTGCAATCCCGCATGGAAGAGGCCGCCGAGCAAACCGTACTGAAAGGACTGGTGGAAATTGCGCACCAGGCGCAATTCTTTTTTGATGTAGCTCTCTTCCACTTTTTTCTGAAATGCGCTCAACTTGGCCGCGGACGTGTCTCCCGCTTTTAACGCTTCAAAAATGGTTTCGGCGGCGAGCATCCCGCTTTTGATGGCCATGTGAATACCCTTGAGCCGCTGCGAATCGAGAAAGCTGGCGGAATCCCCGATGATCAGGCCGCCGTCCACATAAGGCCGCGGCATGGAATACCATCCGCCAGCGGGAATGGTTTTTGCGCCGTAGCGGACCAGCTTGCCGCCTTCGAGAATTCTCTTCAGGAACGGATGTGTCTTCCAGATTTGAAACGCTTCGTGCGGATCGAATTGCGGATCGGAGTATTCAAGACCGATTACGAGTCCGATGGAGAGGCGATTGTTTGATAGGCCGTAAATCCAGCCGCCGCCGTACATGTCCGTGGACACGGGCCAGCCAAGCGTGTGCGCGACGTAGCCGGGCTGAATGCGCCCGGGCTGCACGTCCCAGAGTTCCTTGACTCCAATGCTGTAAATCTGCGGATTGATGTTGTCGAGCTTGTTTTTTTCGACGAGTCGTTTGGTGAGCGAACCGCGCGG
>WNFA01003555.1_pt1 | contig 12958 bp, 12 predicted proteins | sample 5400481 | NCBI WGS metagenome assembly WNFA01 (sample SAMN13153340, study PRJNA577476) | soil metagenome | isolation source: 120 cm saprolite under Douglas fir tree site 2 hole 1 replicate 2 | place: USA:California | collected 2015-04-18 | reverse complement strand
CTTCCACCGGCATCAAAAACGGCTTGTCGATGGCTCGCTCTGGCGTCGGAATGTAGCTGTCCACCGCATCCATCAACTCCCAGATGCACGCCGCGTTCTCGTCGCTGCGCGAGAGGTCTCCCTCGCTCTCCAACGCTTTGAGCGCCGACCCTCGGATCACCGGTACGTCATCGCCGGGAAACTCGTTCTTGCTTAAGAGTTCGCGCACTTCTAATTCGACCAGTTCCAGCAACTCTTCGTCGTCCATCATGTCGACTTTGTTCAAAAACACCACCATGGCTGGTACTTCCACTTGCCGGGCCAGCAGGATGTGCTCGCGTGTCTGCGGCATCGGCCCATCAGGCGCGCTCACGACCAGGATCGCTCCGTCCATCTGCGCGGCTCCGGTGATCATGTTCTTGATGTAGTCGGCATGGCCCGGGCAGTCCACGTGCGCGTATTGGCGCTTCTCGGTCTCGTATTCCACGTGCGCAATCGCAATCGTGATGCCGCGCTCGCGCTCCTCGGGCGCTTTGTCGATCTGGTCAAACGCAATGTACTTATTGCTGGCGCTGGCTTTGGCCAGCACTTTGGTGATCGCCGCCGTCAGCGTGGTCTTGCCGTGGTCGATGTGCCCGATCGTTCCCACGTTCACGTGCGGCTTCGTTCGCTCAAATTTCTTCTTTGCCATATCCTAAATGGCTCCTCCTACAACTATCTGCGATCAGATAACAATGGCTATAAACATGCAGCAGCCGTCCCCTGATTGACTGATCGCCAACTTGTCTGGTTCTTACGTATCATTCATCTTCATCCGGCAGTAAGCCGAACACAATAAGGAAGCGACGACCTCTTCAGAAGACGGCAGTGAGAGCTACTTATACGTCCAGCGTGGATACTCGTGAAGATGCGCGCATATTATAATACCCTCAAACGGGTCGATTCCAGGGCGCAGATAGCTCAGACATTATCAGAAACCACTTGCAGTACCCTCAAATGGGTCGATCCGAGAAAGTATGTAACGTTCGCATCGATCAGAAACCACGGGAGCCCGTGATGGGAATTGAACCCATGACCCCAGTCTTACCAAGACTGTGCGCTACCGCTGCGCCACACGGGCAGACTTTTAGGTGAGGTGGGCAGTGAGGGATTCGAACCCCCGAAGTCGTCTGACAGCTGATTTACAGTCAGCCCCATTTGGCCACTTTGGTAACTGCCCAGAATGAGAAGCGCCCATCGGATAAATTTAAGCACATCCGCTTTGCCCGCACCATTTATCCTAAGCCAGGCTAACTAAACGGAGAGTACCGACGGAGAGACTCAACACCTGTTACTCTCGTCACGAGGAGCACAAACCGATACCCCCTGAGTGATCGACCAGATCATTATAGCCGACGCTTTGTGCCGTGTCAAGCGTTCGTTCCGGCAAAATTTATAGGCGATGGTGATCTTTGGATGGGTTGAGTAGAAAAAACTCTCCTCCTCACCCTAACTGTCAATCATGCATCCTTGCCGATCATGACTTCCGTCGATTTGATGATCGCGACCACAGCATCGCCTGCTTTGAGGTTCAGACTCTCAGCCGAGGTACGTGTGATTGCAGAGACAATCTCCTGACCATCCGGAAGTTCAACAACTACTTCGGCCATGACCGTACCAAGATTGACCGACTTCACTTTAGCTTGCAATTGGTTACGCGCACTGAATCGTAGTGCCATAGTAAATGCTCCTTTCGACAATCTCCAATGTTCAAGTCTACTCCTATAACACCCCTATCCTACGCTGCCCTACTCGCAATGCTAAAAGTACCCCAAACGATATAGCCAACAGTACTACGGAAAGCGCAACCGCCGACTCCAGGTCAACCTCTGCGGCAGTATAAACAGCTATGGGCATCGTCTCTGTAATACCAGGAAAACTACCTGCAAAGGTAATCGTAGCTCCCAGTTCCCCAAGCGCGCGTGCCCATGCCAGACCGGCACCTGTTAACAGGATGGGACGAATAAGCGGCAGCACCACACGCCGGAACGTGTAGAACTCCGATGCGCGTAAGGTATGAGCAGCTGATTCATAGCGTGGATCCAGTTGCTCGAGTCCCGCTCGTGCGCTATTGATGAAAAAGGGTGAAGAAACAAACATCTGCGCCATCACGACAGCCACCGTAGTAAAAGGGATGCTAATTCCCAGCGGAGTAAGGTAGCGACCAATCAGTCCAAAGCGCCCGAAAGTAATCAGCAATGCTACTCCGGCTACGACAGGAGGAAGAACTGTTGGCATTGTGACCAGAGTCTGAAGGAATCTGCGGCCCGGGATGCGAGTACGCACCAGCACATATGCCACCGGCAAGCCAAATAACACTGTTAAAAATATACTCACAAACGTGGTGACAAGGCTTAATTGCAATGCCTGTAGCACTTCCGGCTGCTTGATAGAGTTCCACAACAATGCTGGCGGCTCCCGTATTAAAAGAGCTACTAATGGTATTCCTAGAAAAAGAAAGAAGCTGCCAGCCAGAATACCAACTAATATCCTGGCTGGCCAGCGTGACCAAAGTTTCCCCATGTGTGATTATCCCTTACAAAGTGCCATGGGTGTGGGATGTTACCCATTGATAATGATAAAGTTGTACTTCTTCAATATAGCCTGTCCGTTCGGCGAGAGCACGAAGTCTATGAAAGACTGCGCATCTGAAGGGTGCTGAGAGCTTTTGACAACGGCGATAGGATACTGAGCGATTACATTATAGGGATCAGGAATATCGATGGTTTTCACCTTGCCAGCTACAGCCGGCGTCACATCTGTTAGATAGACGAAACCTGCATCAGCCTCACCCAACTGCACCTTCTGCACGACAGCTTTCACATTTTGTTCTTCTGAAACGACATTTGCAAGCACATCTTTCGCATATCCCGACCCGTAATCAGACGATTGTGACAGATTAGCTAACGCCTGCCTTGAATACTTGCCCGCTGGAACAGCAGCGGCCTCTAAATCAATCTTTATGCCTTTTTTGGCAAGGTCCTTAAGCGAATTGATGTTACCTGGGTTGTTGGAGGGAACAATCACCACCAGTCGGTTCTTGACAAAGACCTGCGAAGTATTGACTAACCCGGCATCGCTAGCCTTCTGCATGTTTGCCTGGTCCGCCGAGGCAAACACATCAGCAGGAGCTCCGTTGGCTATCTGTTGCACCAAAATTTGTGAGCCATTGAAGTTAAACTTGACAGTCACATTGGAATGCTGCTGTTGATAGGCCGTGCCTATTTCAGTAAATGACTCCGTTAAGGATGCAGCCGCGAAGACATTCAATGTAATCGGCACTGGAGAAGGTGTGGGAGTGGGTGTACTACTAGTGGTGGTTGAACCACCACAGGCTGCCAACAATGTGCAAAAACTGAGTAATAACAAAAATAAGCGCAAGGATCGTTTCATGGGGCCTCCTCGTGAGGTAATTAACATACCCACCCATCTCTGTAAGTGAGTATTTATATATTGAGTATAAGGAAAAAGATGTGTAGTGTCAATGGGAATACCGGAGGGTTGTTGGGTTTACTCACCTCGTGACATCAGGGATTTACCAACATTATGTAACTCTTAGAATCGGCCGATCTTGTTTGAGATCGTTCTCCCTTATAGAGTTTAGGTTATGAGCATCACAGGAGCAGTACAAATGTCAGATAGAGTATCACTAATGACTAACAACATAGAAAGATTTGAGTCATGTATGATTCTTCGGCTATAATTCCAGTGTACGAAATTGACATGAGTTATCGCACCGGAAAGGCTATCGTATGTTACTCAAGGCTGAAATCTATAAAATGCTCGTCAACGGCGATGAGTGGGGAGAGTGGAGCGGCTACCAGTTGCCCGTTAGCGACGAGTATGTCACTATCTGGACGCCAAGAGGTACGCGCAGGCACTGGAAGCCCCATAAATGGAAACCTGACTTCTTTCTCTCTGAGAACCACTCCCTCTCATACTTCTGGACAGGTGCCTGGTATACAATTCACGTAGCTTATCGAGTAGACGGTACCTTTGCTGATGCCTACTGCGATATCGTCTTGCCAACGCCTCCCTACACCAGCGCCTCACGCGAACTCATCTACACCGACTTGTACATAGACGTAGTGGTTCGCGACGACTACAGCGTGTTTACCAAAGATCATGCGGTTTTTGACCGCGCTGCACAGCGCTACCCAATTGTTGAAGAGTCACGACAAAAAGCCTTTGAGGCCCTTGACTGGGTGGAAGAGCATGCCAAACACTGGACTGGCCCTTTTACTATCATACCTCGACGCCTGCCACGCACAGACTGGGAAGCGCTTACTACTGAGGAAATACGCTCCGCCATGCGTTCCGCCCTCAACAATCAAAGTGAAGATGATTTCAGACGAACTACATAAACAACTTATGCAACACGGCATAACAACCAGTGGCGAAGTAGCTCTCCGCGAGGCCCTGGAAGCACGTGCCGAAACCTACACCCTTATCAAACTCGCTCCCTGGCCCGCACGCCGCTGGAAGTGCCAGTACCGCCTGCTCATAGGCGACAAGATGTACGATGCTCAAAGTGCCTCAGAAGCCTATGCTATGGGACTACTCGCCGTTTTAGAAAATTCTGCATAACATTGCCTCTACACCCGGCTAGTGCTATAGTATGCCTATGCGAATTACCGCCCTTGAACCACAGATGAAGAACCCTGAACGCATCAACCTCTTTGTTGATGGTCGTTTTCTGATGGGCGTCAATGCAGTCATTGTGCTACAGATGGGACTGCGACTGGAGCAGGAGCTTTCGCCCGGCCAGTTGGAGCAGTTACGCAGTGAAGAAATAGAGCAACAGGCTGTAGATCGCGCTCTCAACTACCTCTCGTATCGCCCACGCAGCCGTGAAGAAGTACGTCGCTACCTGCGTCGCAAAGAAACTCCTCCTGAAATTATAGAGACTGCTCTGGCACGTCTAGATCGTCTTGACTTCATCAATGACCGCACGTTTGCCGGGTTCTGGATAGAGTCCCGCGAACATTTCAGCCCCCGTGGAGCACGAGCACTGAAGAACGAACTGCGTATGAAGGGCGTCGAGCGCGATGTTGTGGATGAAATGGTTAATGATGAACAGGACGAAGAACGAGCCTTACGCGCTGGCCGCAAAAAAGCTATGTCACTGGTAAACACCCCCAGCATCGATTATGCGACATTTCGTAACCGCCTCGGCTCCTTCTTACAACGTAGAGGGTTTGGCTATCAGGTTGTCACGAAGACGGTACGGGAATTATGGAAAGAACTAAAAGAAGAGCCAGATGAAGAGTTGGATTAGGGAACTGTCTACGGGACAAATTACTAGTGAGTTTTCTGCTTACAACGTATCACGCGGCAGACCCTAAATCAATATTGTCGTTTCACCTTACAAAATTGTGATATCAGGCTACTTCACAAAGTGGCATATGTGATATATAATTACATCGGAGTATCAATTCCCAAATTTACCTTGTTCAGGGCGGGCTTTGCATCCGCCTCTGCAAAGGCAGACCTTCGTGTATTTGCAGGGGTGTGAAAGCATGGTCCGCCCTTTTTTTAACCTTGTATGGCTATCCCTAATTATTGGTTGGGGTTGGCGTAAAAGTTGGGGTTGGAACACTCTGCAAATGAACAGGTGGCAGACTGGCAGGGTAAATAGTAATGATCTTAATTTGTTGTGGGTCTCCTGGAAGTGAATTGCTCATCCCTTTCGTAAAGTGAAACCCCACAGTCTTCGAGTCTACACCTGGCATGTGCGCTAGATAATTTCTGGCATCTCTCAGTGTCCTGCTCTTTAAGCCATCGGTTATCGTTTGCAGTTCTGACTGAGGGAACTGGTATTGTACAAGACAACCGGCAGCAATTTCGATAGTGATAAAACCAGAGGGATCAACTCCCTCGATAACAGGCACCCCTGTCGTGATCGATGAAGGGAGGAGCACAAAGTTCTGCCCGTATTGTTGGGCTCGCTGTTTTATGAGCCTTTGTGCCAATTGCTGCACATCACTGGTGATAATATAGCCAATACTTCCCTGTTCTTGCATGGTGACAGTCACAGTTTCCCCTTTTTCTCCTATTGCTGGATTCGGCGTTATCGATGGCGTTTGAAAATTAATCGAACTAACCGCTGTGCCACTGATGATTCTGACCTTTTGCTCTAATTCTCGCGTAATTTCCCGCTCCAGTTTTGGTTGTATCTGACTGACCAGGCTATCCACATCAGCCTGACTGACTCCTTGCTGACAACCAAAGTCGACAATACCAAAGATGCAATTCACCTTCCCCGTGGTTGGTCCCGTAAGCGAGCTTTGATCGCTCGTTCTGAATGGGTGGGCGGGAATAGATTGTGTGTCAAGATTCCAAGTGTTAATTGTGGGATCGGCTTTAATGGTATAAATCTGGCTGATGACAAGCGTCTGTGGACTAAGGTTGACGTTTACCGATGTGGCTGTAACTGCCTGGTATGTATAATATCCTGTGCCGGCAATTGCAAGTAACAGAAGAACTGTGATGGCGGAAAGCAAAGGGAGCAAACTGCGTCTTTTCCCACTCCCAGAGGTTTTCCTGGGCTTTGAACTTCCGCCTGCTTGTTGCTGTCCCCCTTGTTTTGGAGGGTCAAACCAAGTGGTGGGTGCATTATAATCCTCGCGGTTAAATGTGCTCTGCGACTGTGGTGGCACAGCCACAGGTATATATCCAGAATGATGTAATGCCACAAGTTCATGCTCTGAGGTGTCTACGTCTTCGTCAAGGAAGGCATCTGATGGCCTGCTAAGTGCGCTGTTGAGATGCCTGGAAGCAGACTGATTGGGCGATACTGGTGTTGGGGACACAGGTGATGGTCCTTGAGGTGAAGTAATCAGAAACTGGTAGGCTCGTTCGAAGTTTTGCAATACCTCTTCAGCAGTGGCAAAGCGATCTTCAGGACGGTTAGCAATACAACGACGCACAACATATTCCAACGGCTGAGGCAGTTCGGGCGCTTGCTGACCCATCGGGAAGTTGCCGGTGAGCATCTGATAAAGAATCACTCCGAGCGAAAAAATATCATTGCTCGGAGCTGCGACGCCTGACAGGCGCTCGGGAGCCATATATGCGATTGTGCCTAACTCATTACCGGCGGTTGTCAGCGGAGGACTGGCTGTGCTCCCTTGAACGGATGCAATGCCGAAATCGATCAGACGTACGTAAAGCTGCCTATCTTGTTCATCAAGCAGGATATTGGTTGGCTTGAGGTCACGATGGATTACACCTCGTCGATGAATATATGCTACAGCCTGCACCAGAGGAACAAACAAATGATATACTTCTGTAAGTGATAAAGGCCCTTTTTTCAAGTGGAGAGCCAGCGTGCCACCCTCGATATAAGGGGTAACAAGAAAGAGTCGCCCCTGATCCTCACCAAACTCAAACAAAGGTAAAATATGTTCGTGTTTGAGATAAGCGCTCACTTCAGCTTCTCGTAAGAAACGCGAGCGAGCTGTCACATCATGCACAAGGTCAGAACGAATAATTTTGATTGCTACATTGCGGCCAAAAGCGCTGCGCTGGTGTGCGAGATACACCTCGCCCATGCCACCCACATCGATTCGATGCACCAGATCATAGTTGCCAAAACGAGGTAAACTCTCTTCTTGTATTATTTGGCCAGGCTGCTCTCTCATGGTTAGCTTTCAAATAGATGATGCTGATTAACAAACAAATCCAGCCATCCGTAGGGGCCGATTTATCGCGCCCACCGCCGATTGATCGGCCCTCGCTGGATTTCCACTATCTAGATCAAAAAGTTAATTGGCATAATCAATGTCCCTATATGAATAGACGTTCGAGATTGCAAATTTGTCAATTATCATCAAGTCAACGAGAAAGAATATTTTGACCCCCATTGAAACAAGATGACAAAGTATCGTTTCATCTGAAGTATAACATCTGAAAAATATAAGAGGCAAGTGTGCTGTTGCGAGTTACGAACGTCTACACCTTCACTTCGCTCATCTGGCCCATATCCGCCTTCTCAGCCACTAACGCTAATGGTGGTGTCTGCTTCGTTCTCAACCTTCCCGTCATATACATGAAGAAAGCCAGCATGAAAAGCGCCTCGGCGATATTTACGATTGAGTAAGATGGCAGTGAGAGAGAGCCGATGGTCACATTCGTATTATTGAAGAATGAGCCAACCGGCGCTGGAAGAAGTGTCAGTCCCCATGAGCCGTTCCATACAGCATGTTGCAGTACAGCGTAAATCCAGCACCCCGCAACTTTCAGCGCGCGATGCTTTCCAGGATGAGTAAGATAGTACCAGCCAAGCGTAACCATCGCAGCACCAAAGCCATGTAGCAGGCCTGATCCTGTACGGATAAGCGCAATACTCAGCCAGTCTTGATAACCAGAACTGATGTAGCCGGTTGTCTCAATAAGATTAAATCCAATACCTGCTGCCAATCCCAGTACAAATGCCTCTGCAGCACTGCGTATTCGTCCAACGAATATGATGACAGCTAAGGGCTTGACTGTCTCTTCGATCAATGGAGCCAGAATAGCCACTACTATCAGAATGATGTTATACACCCCGGGGCTTTGGCAGTTCGGCGCATTGGGTTGGTCCACACAAAGCAGAGGATTCGAGGCCTGCCCACGCACGAGTAAAAGCTCGAGAATAAATTCGAGTAGAGCAGCAAGACCAACACCCAACGTAGCACCGCTTACAATTGCCAGGGTAAAACGCCGCCAACTGGTAGGCCAGGGAGATTTCCTGGGGAAGTGCAGGCGCCGGTCTCCTAGAGCCAGTATCGCTAGCGCGGGAAAGAGAGCGGCAAATGCGATCAATAACATTGTCACTGGTGGATAAGTAACTGCCTGACCACGAGTCTGGAGCCAGTATGCAGCACCAATCACAGCCAGGTAGAGTAGAACGAAGATCCAGAATCGGGGCATAGCAAAATCGGCTGGAGGTTTCTTCAAAAACACTGAGCGAATACTATGATACAGCCCGAAGCCGCCTCCTATGATACCCGCGCAGGCAAAAGCAATGAAAAGCATGATACTTGCAAAGTATTCGCTGGCGCTCAAATTTGTGTGGGGTACGACTGAAATGAGTGCGAGTAGCCCTATTGCGCCCAGGCCAGCTAGAAATACCAGGATCGACCCGACTAAAGAAGTGATACCTATAGCCAGTAGATAACCATCACGCTTTGGTAGAGGTGGCTGCCAGGGATAAGTATATGCATTACCAGCATAGCCATTGTAACCTGGATAAGGAGGAACTATTGGCGCGTAAGGTGGCGGCGATACATATCCCTGATACGACGGATAGCCAGCATTGGGTGTGTAACCATAGCTTTGTGGAGGGTAACCTCCAAAGGGTGCATAGTTTGGAGCCAGCGGTGGATAGTTCTGTCCCTGAGGTGGATATCCAGGATAGGGGGGATAAGGTGGATATGCAGGTTGAAATAAAGGCGCTTCCGAGGGATGCGAGGCCAGGGAGCCAGACACATGCTCGCGATAGATAGTTTGGGGATCAACATCTTTAGTTGGCGCAGCATCGATGGCAGGACGGCTAAGCTTCTCAGTGGGAGTTTCAACCCCCACCGGTTTTTTAAATTGTGTTCCTGATACAACCCGGGATTCTTGACCGCTCTCGCTCCCTGGTCCCCAGGGTCCCCATAATTCAGAAGTAGGCTGGCGATCTGGCCTATCAGGCTCAGGCGTCTGCCCTTGATTTCCTGAACTCAAGCTCTTTTGCCTTTTCTAAAACCTACTGTAATCAATCGATGTCCTTGAAATCATACAGCAGATTTACAGATTTGGGAAGGGCATCAGGGTCTGTGAATTATCATGGAGCTATCTTCTTCGCGACCTCTCACCCTTCTTGCTTCGCGACCGGAAATTGCACTTCTGTGACGTAGTGGCTCGGGTCCATGTACTCCGCACGCTGGAGATGCACCAGGCGGGGTGAGGAGTTGAGCCGGTACCCGTTGTCTGTCATCCAACGGTACAGGGCCATGTAGGCCCGACCGATTGAGAGATCATCTCCCGTGTGAACCGTGCAAGCCATCGATCCGCCGGGCAACCTTCGGATACGAATCTGCTCGTTGACTGGCAGAGCAGTTGGCAACGGCATGGCTACTTCCACATCTATTGACAGCTCTTTATCGTGCAACTCGTGTCTGGAATGCAACAGAAGCATATCCGGCTGGGAACTCTGTACCCCCTGCTGGTCCAGGTAGGCAGAGAGTATTTCATACAAATGTTCTCGCTCAGTGATGTTGGGGATGCGGTCGCGTATGGAGGCGACGAGCAAAGCATCCACCTGTTTCAACAGCACTTCGTATGCTGGCATTTTTCCCTCCTGTTCGATCTGGCGAATCCGGGCGGCAAGGCGCGTGAGGCGCGCCCGCTCTGTGTCGATCAGGTGTTGCGTTTGCGCCTGCTTGAGGGTGAACATTCCTCGCAGTTGATCCAGAGAGAGATCCTCCTCCAGGAGCCTGCCAATCTGTTCCAGGGGAAAGTCCAGCTCTTTGAGGGCTAAGATCCGATTCAGGCGCGCAAGCTGATCGAGTGAATAATAGCGATAGCTCGTATCTGGGTCCAGTGCATTGGGTTTGAGCAAGCCACACTGATCATAGTGGCGAAGCGTTGCTATAGACACCTGACCAACCCGAGCGAATTCGCCAATCTTGAGTATCGTACGTTCTTTCATTGTTTCTCTCTTTCCTCAATGAAAGCATACACTCTCAGGTAAGATGAGAGTCAAGAGAAAAACATGCTCTTATCAGGTAGTCCTCCCTGGTAGGCGTTTGTGCGCATTGTTCAACACGTGACGTGGAACAAGCCGATCACAGGTCCCCTGGCTTTGTTCCAGGCCCCGATGGCTTCGGGTGTGGGCCAGAGATCCACCTTGCAATGTTTGCGTTCGAAGTAGTCGGCTGCCTCATGTGACAATTCGACATTGCCATACTGTCCCGAACCAATAATGAGCTGTTTCGTCCCCTTTTCATAAACATACCTGGCTTCATCTAGCGAGAGGATGTGCGATGTGCCATAAATCGCCTTAGACAGTTTCTTCTTGCGTTTTTCTATTTCGCCGTTCAGGTGGATGAGCACGTCGTGCTCCAAGGTTGTTCCTTCAATGGTGATCGAGCCAAAGGATGTCTGATCAATGGTTGGTTTCATCTCATTGCTCCTTTACTGGCTGCTATTCGGGAACTGTGCGAAAACTGGTCGCCAGGCGGTTCCAGCCATTGATGGAAATAATGGCCAGCGTAAGGTAGATCAGTTCTTCGTCGTTAAACTGTTCGCGGACTGCTGCATACACCTCGTCTGGCACGTGATCAACAGAAACGAGGGTCACGGCTTCTGCCCATGCCAGAGCTGCCCGCTCACGTTCAGAATAGAACGGGGCCTCGCGCCAGACTATGAGTTCGTACAGGCGCTGTTCGGTTTCGCCGCGCGACCGCGCGGATTTGGTATGCAGATTGATTCAATAAGCACACCCGTTGATCTGCGATGCACGAATTTTGACCAGTTCAATGAGCAAAGGCTCCTGGCTGGCGAGATTGGATGACCGTACCAGTTGGTCCAGACCTCCCATGGCTCTGCCGATGCCATGAACGATTTTGCCGTATTCGAGCCGTGGTTGCATTTCCATATTTACCTCCTGACGAAACTACTCTGATCGTTTGCTGCATCAGTTGATCTTCCCTAAGAAGCATAGCACTCCTAATGCGCTACCAACAAGAGGAGAGGGAATTGAAATAACGAGCAAGGGGTGACAACCTGGGGAACAAGCATGAGTGACAGCACTGTCATGCTGAGCGTAGCGAAGCATCTCGCTGCCATCGGTGCCCCTCTGCACTCCCCATTTTTGGGCGGTTATGTCAAGGACTTCTTGTGTAGAAAAGTGACAAATAAAGGGATTCTCAGGTATACTATGTTAGGCCTATTCCACTTCCTTTGTAGTGAATTGTCCCAACTGAGATGAAAACATGCCGGTACGCCTGCACGAATTACAATTGAAGACCACAGCCACAGATAAGTTAACGTGGAGCTACCTACAGAAGCTAAACCGGCAAAATTATTTTGCTACGGCATGCACTATTGTGATTGTCATCTTCAGCCTGTTCTGGATGCTCTATAAACTTGGTGGACAGGAGAAAACTATCTATTTTGCCGATGCTATGTACGGAGTAGCTGCATGGATTGGCTCATTTTGGGCCTGGCGCACAGCTTACCGAGCGCGTTTTGGCCCTCTGCGCCTTGAGCCACGCCATCAGTTAGCCTGGCTTGTAATCGGTGTCGCATTGCTCTCAAATGGCATTGGTGGGTTCTATTACACATATCTTGAATGGACGGGAAAACTCAATCCGGTACCTTCCCTTGCGGATCTCGGTTTCACCATTTTCTATTTCCTCACCTTTGTTGGCCTACTCCTCATGCCCACAACCGCAAAATTCAGAAGGTCTCGTCTTCGCATTGGGCTGGACGCCATCATTACGACGCTCTGCTTTCTGGGAATTAGCTGGTATTTCGTGATTGGGCCGATATTCATGACGTCGAAAGATATTCCTAAACTGCTCGTAGCGGCCTCCTATCCTTTCTGGGATGTACTTCTCATTCTTGCCGTTTTATTGCTGATCTTCCAGCGCACTGAGCCAATTTTACAATCATCGCTACTCCTGTGTGGGCTGGGCATTGTTTCGCAAATTATCGCCGATACCGGCTATGCTCTGACTATTCCATTCGGCACCTACACTACCGGTACTCCTTACATTGACACGTTCTGGTTGAGCGGGGCTTTACTAATCGGGCTCTCGGCGTCTTACCAGTACGCAACAATCGCTCGTAGGGTTTACCACGAACGCGCACACCCCGGCCCGGAAGTGAATGGTACTGAATACCCGGTTCTTCTTCGAGATGAGAAATCGCAACAACGCAGCCACGTTGTGCAAAGTTTGCTCATCTA